>MDTD01172582.1_pt1 | contig 34558 bp, 41 predicted proteins | sample 811221 | NCBI WGS metagenome assembly MDTD01 (sample SAMN05326646, study PRJNA326480) | marine metagenome | isolation source: seawater | place: Pacific Ocean: South West | collected 2011
AGGTCATTATTATATGGAATTATCATTTACTGATAAAAAAAAGATACGAAAAAGTTTTGGTAAACTAGAAAATATAGTTAATATTCCAGACTTAATAGAAGTACAGAAAAAATCTTATGATAGTTTTCTACAATTTAACGAAAAAAACAAATCTGGATTAGAAAAAGTTTTTAAGGAAGTTTTCCCCGTTGAAGATTTTGCAGGTTTAGCAACAATAGAATATGTAAGCTATAGATTTGAAAAAGAAAAATACGATGTTGAAGAATGTAAACAAAGAGGCCTGACATACTCTGCGCCATTAAAGGCGACCCTACGTCTAGTTGCATATGACGTAAACGAGGAAGAACAGACTAAACAGATCTTATCAGCCAAAGAGCAAGAAGTATATATGGGTGACCTTCCTTTAATGACACCGAGAGGAACATTTGTAGTTAATGGAATTGAGAGAGTAGTAGTTAATCAGATGCATAGAAGCCCTGGAATTTTTTTAGATCATGATAAAGGAAAAGGACACTCTAGCGGTAAGCTTTTGTTTAATTGCAGGGTAATTCCTTACAGAGGTTCGTGGCTAGATTTTGAATACGATATCAAAGATATTTTATATTTTAGAATTGACAGAAAAAAGAAAATTCCTTCTACTACTTTATTAATGGCCCTAGGGTATTCGCGTGATGAAATTTTGAATTTATTTCATGAAAAAATAAAATTTGATTTTATAGATAAAAATAAATTAAAAACTAAGTTTATTCCCCAAAGATATAAAAATTATAAATTAAAAAATGATTTAGTAAATGCTGATAATAATAAGAAAGTACTAAAAGAAGGTACAAAAGTAAATATCCCTATTGCTATAAAACTTCAAAAAGAGGGTTTAAAAAATATTTTCATGTCATCAGATGAAGTTCATGGAAGATATTTTGCAGATGATATTTTTAATGAGAAAAATGGAGAAGTTTATTTTGAATCTGGAGATGAGATAACTGAAGAAGCATTAGAAAAATTAAATGCCTTAAACATTAAAAGTTTTTACATATCTGAAATTGATGGATTAAATATAGGTTCTTACTTAAGAAATACTCTTATAGTTGATAAGAATAATACTACAAATGAAGCCATTATGGATATTTATAGATTATTAAGACCTGGTGAACCACCAACATTAGAAACTTCAAAAAATTTGTTCAATAACCTTTTTTTCAACAAAACAAGATACGATTTATCCGATGTTGGTAGGGTTAAGTTGAATTCACGGTTGGAAATAGATTGTGATCCAAATATTACAGTGCTGAGAAAAGAGGATGTAATAAAAATTGTCAAAACTATGCTTAAACTTAAAGATGGTAAAGAAGAGGTAGATGACATTGATCACTTAGGAAATAGAAGAGTAAGATCAGTTGGTGAGTTAGTAGAAAATCAATTTAGAATTGGTTTAGTAAGAATGGAAAGAGCTATTAAAGAAAAAATGTCTTCTGTAGAAATCGATACAGTGATGCCTCAAGATCTCATAAATTCAAAGCCAATTGCTGCATCTTTAAAAGAGTTTTATGGTACTTCCCAGCTTTCTCAATTTATGGATCAAACAAATCCACTGTCTGAGATAACTCATAAAAGAAGAGTTTCTGCACTGGGCCCGGGTGGATTAACGAGAGAAAGAGCAGGGTTTGAGGTAAGAGATGTTCACCCAACTCATTATGGACGTATATGCCCAATTGAAACTCCGGAGGGACCTAATATTGGACTTATAAATAGTTTAGCAACATATTCTAGAGTAAATAAATACGGTTTTATCGAAAGTCCTTACAGATCTGTGAAAAACGGGAAGGTTACTAAAGAGATACATTATTTATCTGCAATGGAAGAGGGTAGATATACAATTGCTCAAGCAAACTCTTTACTTAATAACGATGGTACTTTTAAAGATGAGTTAGTTTCATGCAGAAGAAACTTAGGATTTGAATTATCCAAACCTGATAATATAGATTTTATGGATGTTTCACCAAAGCAAGTTGTTTCTGTTGCATCAGCTTTGATACCATTTTTGGAGAATGATGACGCAAATAGAGCGCTGATGGGGTCAAACATGATGAGACAAGCTGTTCCGTTAATCAAAAACGAGTCACCTTTGGTTGGTACAGGTATTGAAAAAGATGTGGCTTTAGACTCTGGGGCAACAATAGTTGCAAAAAGAGAGGGTATAGTAGAAAAGATTGACGGCAAAAGAATAGTTGTTAAAGCAACTTCAGAGAAAGACCTTACTAAATCTGGTGTAGATATTTACAATTTGCTAAAATTTCAACGATCAAATCAAAACACTTGTATCAATCAAAGACCGTTAGTTAAAGTAGGTGACGTTATTAAGCAGGGAGATGTCATTGCAGATGGACCATCTACTCAGTTAGGAGAATTAGCACTTGGTAAAAATGTAACGGTAGCATTTATGCCTTGGCTTGGTTATAACTTTGAGGACTCCATACTAATTTCTGAAAGATGTGTATCTGATGATGTTTTTACTTCTATACATATTGAAGAATATGAGGTTATGGCAAGAGATACAAAATTAGGTCCAGAGGAAATTACCAGAGATATTCCAAACACAAGTGAGGAGGCGTTGAGAAATCTAGATGAGTCTGGGATTGTATATGTAGGAGCTGAGGTAAAGCCAGGCGATATCTTAGTTGGAAAATTAACTCCAAAAGGAGACACAAAGGTATCTTCAGAAGAAAAATTGTTAAGATCTATTTTTGGTGAAAAAGCTACAGATGTAAGAGACACTTCATTAAAAATGCCATCCGGCACTGGAGGTACAGTAGTAGAAGTAAGAGTGTTTAATAGACACGGTATTGAAAAAGATGAAAGAGCTTTATCTATCGAGAAGTCTGAGATTGAGTCGGTTATGTCTGATAAACAAGCTGAGGAAAGTATTCTAGAATTAAATATAAAAATCAGAGCTCAACAAATTTTATCAAGGACTGGGTTGTCTGAAGATTACAAAATTCATGCAAAAGGGACAAAGCTAGATAGCGAAGCTATTAAAAACCTAACTTTAAACGATATTTTTAAATTAAAATTAAGCGATAAAAAGTCTACAGAGGATTTATCATCATTAAAAGAGCAATATTATAAGGCAAAAAAAGATATTCAGACAAGATTTGAAGACAAAGTTGATAAAATTGAGAGAGGCGATGAATTATTACCAGGAGTCATGAAAATGGTAAAAGTATTTGTAGCCATGAAAAGAAAGTTACAACCTGGTGATAAAATGGCTGGAAGACACGGCAATAAAGGTGTGATCAGTAGAATTGTACCTGTAGAGGATATGCCTTACATGGAAAATGGAAAACCAGTTGATGTTTGCTTAAATCCTCTTGGTGTACCAAGTAGAATGAACGTGGGGCAAATATTAGAAACTCATTTAGGATGGGCATGTTCAGAGTTAGGTGAGAAGGTTAATAAAATATGCAATGAATATTTATCAAAGCAAAAAACTTTAGAACAAGTCAAAACAGCGCTAGGCAAAATATACAATAAAGATGAAATTGAAAAAGAAATTAAGCAGTTAAAAGAAGATGAAACAAAAGATTTACTTCAGAATTTATCCAAAGGTGTACCTATTGCTACGCCAGTTTTTGACGGTGCAAGCGTTGAAGATGTTACTAATATGTTAAAATTTGCCGATCTTCCAGAAAGTGGACAAACTAAACTTTATGATGGTAGGACAGGTGAAAAATTTGATAGAGATATTACTGTCGGTATAATTTATATGTTAAAATTATACCACATGGTTGATGATAAAATTCATGCTAGATCAACCGGTCCATATAGTTTAGTTACACAACAACCATTGGGTGGAAAAGCTCAATTCGGAGGTCAAAGATTTGGCGAAATGGAAGTATGGGCACTTGAGGCCTATGGTGCTGCTTATACATTGCAAGAGATCCTTACTGTAAAATCTGATGATGTTGCTGGTCGTACTAAAGTTTATGAGACAATTGTAAAAGGTGATGATGACTTTGAATCTGGAATACCTGAGTCTTTTAACGTTTTAGTTAAAGAAATAAGATCTTTAGGTCTGAATTTGGAGTTAAATTAATGAGTAAAGAATTAACAAATTTATTCTCGAAAAAAATAAACAAGCAAGACTTTTCTAAAATTAAAATTTCATTAGCTAGTCCAGAAAAAATAAGATCCTGGTCTTTTGGTGAAATAAAAAAACCTGAAACTATAAACTATAGAACATTTAAACCCGAAAAAGATGGTTTATTTTGTGCAAGAATTTTTGGTCCTGTAAAAGATTACGAATGTCTATGCGGGAAGTACAAAGGCATGAAATTTAGAGGTATTATTTGTGAGAAATGTGGAACAGAAATTACTAAATCTAATGTAAGACGTGAAAGAATGGGCCACATTGAGCTTTCAACTCCAGTTTCACATATATGGTTTTTGAAATCTTTGCCAAGTAGAATAGCCTTGTCTTTAGATCTGAAGCTAAAAGACTTAGAAAAAGTTTTATATTATGAAAATTTCATTGTTATCGAGCCAGGCTTAACAAAACTGAATAAAAATCAAATTATAACAGAAGATGAATTTCTTAAAGCACAAGACGAGTATGGTGAGGATCAATTCTCAGCAGGTATTGGAGCAGCAGCAATCAGGGAATGTTTGACAAATATAAATGTTGAAGCTGAAAGAGATAAGCTTCGAGAAGATATAAAATCAATCAATTCAAAAGTTATTTTAGAGAAAACAATCAAAAGACTAAAATTATTAGAGTCATTTGTCTCATCTGGAAATAAACCTGAGTGGATGGTTTTAACTACACTCCCTGTAATCCCTCCGGAATTAAGACCTCTAGTTCCACTTGATGGTGGAAGATTTGCAACATCTGATTTAAATGATTTGTATCGTCGAGTAATAAATCGAAATAATCGATTAGGAAGATTAATGGATTTAAGAGCTCCGGATATTATTGTAAGAAATGAAAAACGAATGTTACAGGAGTCCGTGGATGCTTTATTTGACAATGGACGTAGAGGAAGAGTTATAACTGGTACAGGAAAAAGACCTCTCAAATCACTAGCAGAGATGCTAAAGGGAAAACAAGGAAGATTTAGACAAAATTTATTAGGAAAACGAGTAGATTACTCCGGAAGATCGGTAATTGTTGCTGGCCCAGAACTTAAATTACATCAGTGCGGTTTACCAAAAAAAATGGCTTTAGAGTTATTCAAACCATTTGTTTATGCTCGTTTAGATAAATTGGGCTACGCTACAACTATCAAACAGGCCAAAAAAATTGTTGAAAAAGAAAAACAAGAAGTGTGGGATATTTTAGATTATGTCATAAGACAACATCCAGTATTATTAAATAGAGCACCAACACTCCACAGACTTGGTGTTCAAGCATTTGAACCAATTTTAACTGAGGGAAAAGCAATTCAACTTCACCCACTAGTTTGTGCAGCTTTTAATGCTGACTTTGATGGCGATCAAATGGCCGTCCACGTTCCATTGAGTATAGAGGCCCAACTAGAGGCTAGAGTTTTAATGATGTCTACTAACAACATTTTACATCCTGCTAACGGCAAACCTATAATAGTTCCATCTCAAGATATGGTTTTAGGTATTTATTATTTATCTCAAGAGCCAATTGAGTCGAAAGAGGATAAACCAAAAGGTTATTTTTTAAACAATGATCAAATTACCCTAGCGTTAGAAAATAATAATATTAATATTCATACAAAAATTGTTTCAAGATTTGAGACCAAAGATGATAAAGGTAACCAGATTTTTTTAAAATACATTGGTACAGCAGGTAGATTTTTATTGGCAAATGTTCTTCCAAGAAACAAAAATATTAAATTTGATTTAGTTAATAGAGTTTTAGCAAAAAAACAAATTTCCGAGGTAATTGATGTAGTATTTAGATTTTGCGGTCAAAAAGAAACAGTTATTTTTTGCGATAAAATTATGGCTTTAGGTTTTAAAAATGCTTTTAAAGCTGGAATTTCTTTTGGAAAGGATGATTTAATTATCCCAGAAAGTAAAGAAAAAATAATTAGTGACGCTAAAAAAATGGTAGAGGAATATGAAAATCAATATGCAGAAGGATTAATTACTAGGGGTGAAAAATATAATAAAGTAATTGATCAGTGGTCTAAATGTACAGACAAAATTGCTTCTGAAATGATGGATATCATATCTAGTCCACAAAAAGATAAAGATGGAAGAGTAAAATCTAACTCAGTTTTTATGATGGCTGACTCTGGTGCCAGAGGTTCTCCAGCTCAAATGAAACAATTAGCCGGTATGAGAGGACTAATGGCGAAACCATCTGGAGAAATAATTGAAACTCCTATTATTTCAAATTTTAAAGAAGGCTTAACAATTTTGGAATATTTTACTTCTACGCACGGTGCAAGAAAGGGTCTTGCAGACACTGCTTTAAAAACTGCAAACTCTGGGTATCTAACTAGAAGACTGTGCGATGTATCTCAGGATGTGATTATTACTAAAAAAGACTGCGGATCAAAAAAATCAATAACAATTTCGGAAATTATTGAGGGCGGAAATGTTGTAGTTAGCTTATCTGAGCGAGCATTAGGTAGAAATGCCGCTGAGGATATAAAAAATGCATTAACTGGTGAAGTTATCGTTAAAAAGAATGAAATGATTGATGAATTTAAATGTGAGGATATTGAAGCTGCAGGTGTTAAAACTTGCAATGTTTATTCGGTAATGACTTGTGAAAGTAATCAGGGTGTTTGCTCTAAATGTTACGGTAGAGATTTAGCAAGAGGTATTCCCGTGTCAATTGGTGAATGCGTTGGAATGATCGCAGCGCAATCTATTGGTGAACCTGGAACACAATTAACTATGAGAACCTTTCATGTTGGCGGTACTGCTCAAATTAAAGATGACTCATCTATTACCGCACCAGACTCAGGTATATTAAAAATTTCAAATAAAAATTTAGTTGAGGACTCCAGCAAAAATTTGATTATCATGGGAAGAAATATCGAGTTAACACTTGAAAAAGATGGCGTGATTATCGCGTCTTTTAAAGTTCCTTATGGTTCGAAGTTATATGCAAAACCTGAGGACCAGATAAAAAAAGGTCAAAAAATTTGTGATTGGGATCCTTACACAGTACCTGTAATTGCAGAAACATCTGGAATTGCAAATTATGTAGATTTAGTTGATGCAGTTTCAGTAGCTGATAAGACTGATGAGGCAACGGGTATTTCATCAAAAATCGTTTTAGATTGGAGATCACAATCTAAAAATTTAGATTTAAAACCAAGGGTAACACTGAGAGATAGCAAGGATAAAGTTGTTATAAAGGCTGATGGTAATGAAGCAAGATATTACTTATCACCTGAAACAATATTGTCTGTAGCAGATGGAGACAAGGTAAACGCTGGTGATGTTTTAGCACGATTACCCAAGGCTACCTCTAAGACAAAAGATATAACAGGAGGCTTGCCAAGAGTTGCAGAATTATTTGAAGCAAGAAAACCTAAAGATGGAGCGATAATTGCAGAAAATGACGGTGAAATTATTTTTGGCAAAGAGATTAGAGGTAAACAAAAAATTACCATTAAAGGAAAAGATGGCACAGAGTCTAATTATTTAATACCCAAAGGAAAACAGATTAATTATAACCCTGGAGAGAAAATTGTAAAAGGTGAATATTTACTTGATGGAAGTCCCGCACCTCATGATATATTAAGAATATTGGGTATAGAAGCATTAACCGATTATTTTGTAAATGAAGTTCAAGATGTTTATCGTCTCCAAGGTGTTGTGATAAATGATAAACATATAGAAGTTATTCTAAGACAAATGTTAAGAAAATTAGAAGTTAAAAACCCAGGAGGTAGCGATATGCTTAATGGTGAAGTAGTAGACAAAATTGATGCCAAGATATTAAATGAAAAATTGAAATCTGAAGGAAAAAAGGAAGTTGAATTTGATCCTATCATGCTCGGAATTACAAAAGCTTCTTTGCAAACAAAATCATTTATCTCAGCTGCATCATTTCAGGAGACAACTAGGGTGCTTACAGACGCTTCATTAAAAGGTAAAGCTGACGATCTAATGGGTCTAAAAGAAAATGTAATAGTTGGTAGGTTAATACCTGCAGGTAGTGGAAAAAGTAGGCAAAAATACAATAAAATCGCTAAAGATAAAGATTTAGAGCTTCAAAATAAGTTAGCATCTGAGACCATTAGTTCCGAGACACAAGAACAACCAGTTGAGGCAAAATAAGACCTTAAAACCAAGTATTTTCCTATCAAATTAGCATACGGAGATGTTGACCTTCCTGAAATAATCAGTATTAATAGCGCACTTTTTAAGGTAGCACGTAAGGCTAATGTTGGCTTTAAACTACTACCAACTACTTACCTAATCGTTTCCTTAAAAAGACTATTTATATGCCAACAATTAACCAGTTGTTAAAAAAAAAACGTGTAAAACAAATTGTTAGGAACAAAGTTCCTGCGTTACAAGCGTGCGCGCTTAAAAGAGGGGTATGCACAAGAGTTTATACAACCACACCTAAGAAGCCAAACTCTGCACTAAGAAAAGTAGCTCGAGTTAGGTTATCAAATGGGTTTGAAGTCACCGCATATATACCAGGTGAAGGTCATAATCTTCAAGAGCACTCAGTTGTCATGATTAGAGGAGGAAGAGTAAAAGATTTACCGGGTGTAAGATATCATGTTGTAAGAGGATTATTAGATACTCAAGGTGTTGCAAATCGGAAACAACAAAGATCAAAATATGGAGCAAAGAGGCCTAAATAATGTCAAGAAGACGTAGACAAGCAAAAAGACAAATAACTGATGATCCAATTTATGGATTAAAATCAGTTTCTAAATTTATAAATGCTTTAATGATTGGTGGTAAAAAAACTACAGCAGAAAAAATATTCTATAATTCATTCAGCTTAATTAAAGATAAAGCCAAAGAAGATCCTATAAAAGTTTTCAATGAAGCAATTAAAAATGTAAAACCAAATTTAGAAGTTAAATCAAGAAGAGTAGGTGGCGCAACATATCAGGTACCAGTTGAAGTAAAGGCTGATAGAGGTCAAGCATTAGCAATTAGATGGTTGTTAGATGCAGCAAAAAAGAGAGGCGATAAAACCATGCAAGAAAGGTTAATGAAAGAATTTATTGATGCTTCAACAAACAAAGGTTCTGCGATTAAAAAAAGAGAGGATACTCATAAAATGGCAGAGTCTAATAAGGCATTTGCACATTTTAGGTGGTAAGAAATTATGAGTAAAGTTTATACAAAAGACAAATATAGAAATATTGGTATCATGGCACACATTGATGCTGGAAAAACTACCACTACTGAAAGAGTTTTGTACTATACTGGAAAGTCTCACAAAATTGGCGAAGTACATGATGGAGCAGCAACAATGGATTGGATGGAGCAAGAGCAAGAGAGAGGAATAACAATAACCTCTGCTGCAACAACCTGTTTTTGGAAAGATCATAGGATTAATATTATAGATACACCAGGTCATGTAGATTTTACAATCGAAGTTGAAAGATCACTTAAAGTTTTGGACGGAGCTGTAGCAGTATTTGACGGTGTTGCAGGAGTCGAGCCACAATCTGAAACTGTTTGGAGACAAGCTGATAAATATAAAGTTCCGAGAATGTGTTTTGTTAACAAATTAGATAGAACTGGCGCAGATTTTTATCGTTGTGTAGAAATGATAAAAGATAGATTAGGAGCAATTCCTTTAGTTTTACAAATTCCAATCGGAGCAGAAGCAGAGCTTCAAGGTGTAGTTGATCTAATAAAAATGAAAGGTCTCGTTTGGGAGGCTGAAGATTTAGGAGCTAAATTTAATGAGGTTGAAATCCCAGGAGAATTAAAAGAGCAAGCTGAAAAATATAGACAAGAACTCATTGAAACAGCAGTTGAACAGGATGAAAAGTTGATGGAGGCGTATTTAGATGGAAAAGAAATCAGTGAGAATGACTTAAAAAAATGTATTAGGAAAGGAACTTTAAATTTTAGTTTTGTACCTGTTTTAACTGGTTCAGCTTTTAAAAATAAAGGTGTTCAGCCCTTATTAGATGCAGTGGTAGATTTCCTACCAAGTCCACTAGACCTTAATGAGATTAAAGGAACTAAACCTGGCACGGACGAAGAGATAGTTAGAAAATTCGATGATAACGAGCCTTTTTCTGCGTTAGCTTTTAAAGTTGCAAATGATCCATTTGTTGGAACAATCACTTTCATAAGAATTTATTCTGGAAAAATAATCTCAGGTACTGGAGTGTTAAACTCTACATCTGATAAAGAAGAAAGAATTGGGAGAATGCTGTTAATGCACGCAAATGACAGAGAAGATATTAAGGAGGCTAGTACCGGAGATATTGTAGCACTAGCAGGGTTAAAGTACACAATTACTGGTCATACTTTATGTGTAAAGAACAACCCAGTTGTTCTAGAGCCAATGGAGTTTCCTGATCCAGTAATCGAAATTGCTGTAGAGCCTAAAACCAAAGGTGACCAAGAAAAAATGGGAGAAGCCTTACAAAGATTAGCTAAAGAAGATCCATCATTTAGAGTTACATCTGATACAGAGTCGGGCCAAACAATAATCAAAGGAATGGGTGAATTACACTTGGACATTATCGTTGATCGAATGAAAAGAGAATTTAAAGTAGATGCAAACATTGGAGCACCGCAGGTTGCTTATAGAGAAACAATCGAGAGATCTGCAGAAGTTGATTATACGCATAAAAAACAATCTGGGGGCTCAGGCCAATTTGCAAGAGTTAAAATAACTGTAGAGCCACAAGAGCCAGGTAAAGGTAGAGAAGTAGAAAGTTTAATTAAAGGTGGAGCAATACCAAAAGAGTTCATTCCAGGTGTTGAGAAAGGCATTGAAGGAGTTGCAGACTCTGGAATTTTAGCTGGTTTCCCTGTTATTGATTACAAGGTACAAATTATTGACGGTTTACATCACGATGTTGACTCAAGTGTATTAGCTTTTGAGATTGCAGCAAGAGCTTGCTTTAAAGAAGCATGCCAAAAAGGTGGTTTAAAACTTTTGGAACCAATTATGAAAGTTGAAGTTGTAACTCCAGAAGATTATATGGGGGACGTAATTGGTGATTTAAACAGTAGAAGAGGTCAAGTTGGTTCTACTGACAAAAGAGGAAATGCAACTGTAATCAATGCGAATGTTCCGTTGGCCAATATGTTTGGTTATGTAAATAATTTAAGATCAATGTCTCAAGGACGTGCACAATATACAATGCAATTTTCGCATTATGAAAAAGTGCCTCAAAATGTTCAGGATGAAGTAACAAAGAAATTGGCAGGATAAGAGAATGGATCAACAACATATAAGAATTAGACTACAGGCTTACGATCATAAGATACTAGACCAATCAACTGAAGAAATTGTAAATACAGCAAAAAGAACAGGTGCACAAATTAAAGGTCCAATACCTCTTCCAACAAAAAAGGAAATTTATACGGTTTTACGTTCCCCACACATCGACAAAAAAAGCAGAGAACAGTTTGAGACTAGAACACATAAAAGACTAATTGATATTATGGAACCAACTCCAGCTACAATCGAAGCATTAATGAAATTAGATTTAGCTGCTGGTGTAGATGTGGAGATTAAAATTTAGAGCTATGAGCATTGGTTTAATTGGAAAAAAATTAGGTATGACCCAAAGATTTTTTGAAAATGGTGAGTCTTTACCGGTAACAATATTAAAAATTCAAGAAGCGAAAGTTATTGACATAATTAATAAAGATAAAAGAGGTTATTCTGCTGTACTTGTTGGATATGGTCATATTAAAAATTCAAAAATAACTAAGCAAATGAAAGGTTTTTACTCAAAAAAATCTCAAGAGCCAAAAAAAATATTAAAAGAGTTCAGAGCTATAAATACTGAGGAATATAAACCAGGTACTGAAATTAATTTAGAAGTTTTAAAAGATAAAAAATATGTCGATGTAAGAGCTAAAACGATTGGAAAAGGTTTTGCAGGGTCTATGAAAAGACATAATTTCAGTGGTATGAGGGCATCACATGGTGTTTCAATTTCCCATAGAGCACATGGTTCAACAGGTCAATGCCAAGATCCAGGTAAGGTATTTAAAGGAAAAAAAATGGCTGGTCACATGGGAGCAAAATATAGAACTACCCTTGGCCTAGAGGTTGTTGAAGCTGATTTAGAAAATAATTTACTCTATATAAAGGGTGCAATACCAGGAAGTAAAAATTCCTATGTGGAAATTAAAGAAGCGGTAAAGAGTAAAAATAAATCTACAATAAGGGAAAGGGTTGAAAAATACAAAACTTCTTTAGTTGAAATGAAATCAGTAAAAAAAGAAAAAAGGAAAAAAACAAAAGAAGAGGCACCAAAAGCCGAAAAATCGCCCCCGGCAGTGGAGAAAAAATAATGAAAATTGACGAAATTAGTATTGACGGTAAAAGTATAGGAACAATTGAAGCATCTGACAAGGTTTTTAAAGTTAAACCAAGGAAAGATATAATCCAACAGGTTATTGATTGGCAACAGAATAGAAATTTCAAAAAAACAGGTCACACAAAAAGCAGAGGTGAAGTTAAGGGTTCAAGAAAAAAAATAGTACAGCAGAAAGGTTCTGGTGGAGCTAGACACGGAAATATAACAGCACCAATTTTTGTAGGTGGGGGAATTGCTCACGGACCAAGACATAGAGGAAAAACTGCATTAAAAAAACTTAATAAGAAAGTTAGAAAACTTGGCTTAGTGCATGCCTTATCTGCAAAAGCAGGCCAAAAAAAATTAGCAATTTTTACAGAGCCAAAGACAGCATCTTTAAAAACAAAACATTTTAAAAACTTTCTAAAAAACATTAAATCAAACAGTGCTTTATTTATTCACCACAAAAATGCAGGTAAGGAATTTATTAGGAGCATAAAGAATATTCCAAACTCAAAAAAAATAGAAGATGTAGGAACAAACGTTTATGATTTGCTTAAATACGAAAAGATACTTTTTACGAAAGAGTCTTTTAAAGCGATTGAGGAAAGATTGGTTAAATAATGAAGAATAATAATATTGCCTACAACATTATTTTGTCGCCTGTTGTAACAGAGAAATCAACTAATCTAAATGTATTAAACAAACTTACTTTTAAAGTAGCTAAAAATGCAACTAAATTTAGTATCAAAAAAAGTATAGAAAAATTATATAAAGTTGACGTTATTAAAATTAATACAATATTATCAAAACCCAAAATTAAAGTTGTAAGAGGGAAATTAGGTAAGAAAACAGGTTATAAAAAGGCTATAGTAACATTAAAAGAGGGTCAAACAATCGATTTGACATCAGGAGTTTAAAAAATGGCTTTAAAAACTTTTAAACCTTATACAAAATCAAGAAGATCTACTATTTTGGTAGATAGAAGTGATCTATGGAAAGGTAAACCAGAGAAAAGTTTAACAAAATTTAAAAAAAGATCAGTAGGAAGAAATAATCAAGGTCGCATAACTACTCGACATAAAATGATGGGTCATAAAAAAAAATATAGATTAATTGATTTTAAAAGATCAAAGTTAGATCTAAAGGCAGAAGTAAAAAGGTTTGAGTACGACCCATACAGAAGTGCAAATATAATGTTAATTGAATATGAAGACAAAACATTAAGTTACATACTTGGAGTTGAGGGTTTAAAAAAAGGTGACAGGATAATATCAAGTGAAAAGAATGAAATTCAAAAAGGTAATGCTATGTTGTTAAAACATATCCCTGCAGGCACTGTAGTACATAATATCGAGTTGACAGCTGGAAAAGGAGGAATTCTTGCAAGGTCGGCCGGTTCCTCAGCGACAGTTATGGGTCAAGATAATGATTATACTCTAATTAAATTAGGATCAGGAGAGACTAGAAAGATTTTGTCAAAATGTAGAGCAACAATTGGCCAAGTATCTAATGTTGATAATAAAAACCAAAAAATTGGTAAAGCCGGAAGAAATAGATGGTTGGGAAAACGGCCAACAGTAAGAGGCGTAGTAATGAATCCAGTTGATCATCCGCATGGTGGAGGAGAAGGAAAAACTTCTGGCGGAAGAAATCCTGTAACACCTTGGGGACAAGGTACAAGAGGTTTAAAAACGAGAAATAATAAGAAAACTGATCAGTTTATTATTTCTAGAAAGAAGAAGAGAAAATAAATTATGGCTAGATCTGTTTGGAAAGGACCGTTTGTACATCCAAGTCTACTTAAAAAAGTAGAAAAAGGTGGTGAATCACTCAAAAGACCAATTAAGACATGGTCAAGAGGTTCAACAATTGTACCAGAGTTTGTTGGTTTAAAATTTGAGATTCATAATGGTAAAAAATTTATACCAATTACAATTTCAGACGAAATGGTTGGTCACAAACTAGGCGAGTTCGTGCCTACTAGACAATTCGTAGGTCATACTCCAGCAGATAAAAAAGCCAGTGCCACTTCAACATCAGCGCCAGTAAAAAAGGATTCAAAATAAATGACAAAAAGTCTAAAAAATCAAACTAAAGATTTATCTAGTGTGAAAGCGATATATAAAAATCTTAGATCAAGTCCAAGAAAAATTAATGAGATTTTACGATCTATTAGAGGTAAAAAAGCTGATATAGCAATGAGAGACTTACAGTTTTCAGAAAAAAGGGTTTCAAAAGAAATTTCAAAAACAATCAAATCCGCAGTTTCTAACGCTGAAAATAATAATCAATTAGATATCGACAATCTATTTATCAAGGAAGCATATGTTGGAAAAGGAATAGTTATGAAAAGATATAGGCCGAGAGCAAGAGGTAGAGCAGGTGAGATTAAAAAACCATTTTCAAATTTAACAATAATTGTAAGTGAAAAAAAACAAACCAGCAGTAAGAAAGTTTAGAAATGGGACAAAAAGTTAATCCAATTGGAATTCGTCTAAAAATTAATAGAACATGGGATTCTGTTTGGTTTGCAAAAAAACAAAATTATGGAACATATTTAATTGAAGATTTTAAAATCAGAAAATATGTAAATAGTACAATTAAAAACTCAGGTGTTTCCAAAATCCTTATCGAAAGACCTTCAAAAAAATGTGTTGTAACAATATACACTTCTAGGCCAGGTTTTGTTATTGGAAAAAAAGGTTCAGATATAGAAAAAATAAAAAAAAAATATTTCTAAGATTACATCAGATGATGTAAGTGTAAACATTAAGGAAATTAGAAAACCAGAACTAGACGCTTTTTTAGTTTCAGAAAATATAGCGCAACAATTAGAAAAAAGAGTTGCTTATAGAAAAGCTATGAAAAGAGCAATGTCTTCCGCCCTAAGACTTGGAGCAAAGGGTATAAAAGTAACTGTAAGCGGTCGGTTAGGTGGTAATGAGATTGCACGAACAGAGTGGTTGAGAGAGGGCAGTATACCTCTGCATACTTTAAGAGCAGATGTTGATTATGCTGAAGCTGAGGCTTCAACGACATACGGTATTATTGGAGTAAAGGTTTGGATTTATAAAGGTGTAGTTTTCCAAAAAGATCTTCAGAAAAAAATAGAAGCTGAGAAAAAAGAGGAGACAAGCTAATGTTGCAACCAGCAAGAACAAAATTCAGGAAGGCACATAAAGGAAGAATTAAAGGAAAGGCTACTAGAGGAGCATCTTTGAATTTCGGTTCACATGGGCTTCAGGCCTTAGAGCCAGAAAGAGTAACATCAAGGCAAATAGAAGCGGCAAGAGTTGCATTAACAAGACATATGCAAAGAAAAGGAAGAGTATGGTTAAGAATTTTTCCAAATATTCCGGTTTCAAAAAAACCAATTGAAGTTAGAATGGGAAAAGGTAAGGGTTCCCCAGAATTCTGGGTATACAGAGTAAAGCCAGGTCGTATTATTTTTGAAATTGATGGTGTTAACGACACTGTTGCTAAAGAGTCATTTGATAGAGCAGCTTCTAAATTACCAATTAAAACTAAAATAGTTAAAAGGAACTTAAATATCTAAAATGAAAACTTCTGAGATAAAAAAACTAACCACGACGCAACTTGAAAAAGAATTAACAAATTTTAAAAAAGAGCAGTACAATTTAAGATTTCAAAAAATTAATTCTCAAGTACAAAATACTTCAAGAGTGAAAATTGTAAGAAGATCAATTGCAAAAATTTTAACATTTTTAAATAAAAAAAAGAAAGAAAATTAATGACCAAAAGAATTTTAACTGGAAAAATTGTAAGCTCGAAAAATCAGAATACAGTGGTAATAAAAGTTGAAAGAAAGTTCAGACATCCTGTACTTAAAAAAGTTTTAAAAAGATCAAAAAAATATCATGCGCATTATGAAAGTGGAGATTATAAGATCGGTGATCAAATTAAGATAATTGAAAGTAAACCGATCTCAAAATTAAAAAAATGGAGAGTCTTAGGTAATTAAATGATTCAAGTTCAGACTGAAATGGAAGTTGCTGACAATACTGGAGCAAAAAGAATAGAGTGTATTAAAGTTCTTGGAGGCTCAAAAAGGAGATATGCTAGTGTTGGCGATATTGTAGTTGTAAGTATAAAAGACGCTATGCCCAAAGGTAAAGTGAAGAAGGGTGATGTACACAAGGCTGTCATAGTAAGGACAAAAAAACAAATACAAAGAAATGATGGCTCATCAATAAAGTTTGATAAAAATGCTGCTGTCTTGATAGCTGCTAATGGCGAACCAATTGGAACAAGAATATTTGGACCAGTAACTAGAGAGTTGAGGGATAAAAAGCATATGAAAATTATCTCCTTAGCTCCAGAGGTACTTTAATGAAAACTAAATTAAAAAAAGGTCAAACAGTAAAACTTATTGTCGGTGTTGATAAAGGAAAAACTGGGGAAATTATAAAATTATTTCCGAATGATTATAGTGCTTTGGTCAAAGGTATAAATATTAAAAAAAAACATCAAAAGCCTACGAAAGAACAAAAAGGTGGAATTATTAATGTAGAAAAGCCAGTACACTTATCAAATTTGAAAATAATTGATGGAAAAAAAGACTCAAAAATACCAAAAAAAATAGAGGTAAAAAAAACAGATGTAAAAAAACCAAGTGAAAAAAAAGCTATAGATAAAAAAGCAAAAGTAAAAAAAACAAAGTTAAAAAAAAAAATAAAAAAAGGTAAGAAATAAACAATGGAACCAAGGTTAAAATCTATTTATAAATCACAAATTCTCCCAGAGCTAAAAAATAGCTTGGGTGTTAAAAATACAATGCAGGTTCCAAAAATTGAAAAAATTGTAATTAATATGGGTCTGGGCCTAGATGCAAATGATAATAAGTTATTGAAAATTATCGAAACCGATCTAGCAAATATTACTGGTCAGAAACCAGTGGTTACAAAATCAAAAAAAGCCATTTCAAATTTTAAAACTAGAGCAAATATACCTTTAGGATTAAAGGTAACTTTAAGAAAAAATAATATGTATTATTTTTTAGATAGATTAATAAATATTGCTTTGCCAAGAATTAAAGATTTTAGAGGTTTAAACCCAAAAAGCTTTGATCAAAACGCTAATTATAGTTTCGGAATAAAAGAGCATGTAATTTTTCCTGAAGTAAACTTTGACAAGGTAGAGAAAGTAAGGGGGATGGATATAACAGTAGTTACCTCAACAAATGATAAATCACAAGCGAAAGCTTTATTAGATAAATTTAATTTTCCATTTATCAAGAAAGGAGCAAACTAATGGCAAAAATGTCAGCAGTAGAAAAAAATAAAAAAAGAATAAAATTGGTAAAAAAATATTCATTAAAAAGAAAAAAATTAAAAGAAATTGTTATGAATAAAAAGTTAAATCTAAATGATAGATTTGAAGCTGCACTTAAACTAGCAAAATTACCTAAAAATTCAGCAAAGAATAGAATTAGAAATCGATGTGAAATTACAGGTAGGCCACACGGCTATTATCGCAAACTCAAAATGTCAAGAATCGCACTTAGAGAATTAGCTTCTATGGGTAAAATTCCAGGCATGACAAAATCAAGTTGGTAAGGAGATAGAAAATGACTATTAGTGATCCTGTTGGAGATATGTTTGCAAGAATTAGAAATGCTCAACAAAGAAACCATTCCAATGTATTAATACCTGCATCAAAATTTAAAAAGTTTGTTTTAGATGCTATGGAAAGAGAGGGTTTTATTATTGGCTATGAAGTTATTAAAAATAAAAAAAACTCATTTGAAGATCTTAAAGTTACTCTTAAATATGTCCATGGAAGCCCAGTGATAAATGAAATCAATAGAGTATCGAAGCCGGGTAGAAGGATATATACGCGTTTTGATAGTTTACCACGTGTACAAAATGGTTTGGGTGTTGCGATTATTTCCACATCATTTGGAATTTTAACTGATAATGAAGCAAGAGAGAAAAAAGTTGGAGGAGAGATAATTTGTAATATTTCTTAATAATATGTCAAAAATTGGAAAAAAAAAATATTTTAGTACCAAGCGATGTTAAAGTCCACATTGATAATAACATTATTAATTTAGAGGGTCCAAAGGGAAAAAAATCGTTAAAAATTAATAATGAATATTTAAATGTATCATTTTCCGATGGTAAAATTTGTGTTTCGTCAAAAGATCAAAAAAAACAAAATAAAATTATATGGGGTCTGCAAAGGAGTTTAATAAACAATGCAGTCATTGGAGTAGGCAAAGGTTATGAACAAACATTAAAATTGAATGGTGTTGGTTTTAGAGCAAATTTAAAAGGTAAACAATTGCAATTGCAGTTAGGATTTAGTCATGATGTTATGTATGATATCCCAGATGGTATTTCAATTAAGGTAGAAAAACAAACTACTATAAAAATTACAGGTGTTGACAAGGAGTTGGTAGGCAAAACAGTCGCTGATATTAAATTTTATAAACCCGTTGAACCTTATAAGCAAAAAGGAATAACTTCTGAGGGACAATTTATACTAAAAAAAGAGGGTAAAAAGAAATAATAATGTTGAAAAATTTAAAAAGAAAAAGAAGAGTAAGATTTAAAGCTAAGCATGTAAACAGAGGTAGACCAAGGTTGACTGTGTTTAGGTCTGCTAAAAATATTTACGCTCAAGTAATTGATGATAATAAAAGGGTTACATTAGCAAGTGCATCATCTATTGAAAAAAATGTTGAAAAAAAGACTAAAAAAGAACTATCAGAGTATGTAGGTAATTTAATTGCTGAAAGATGTATAAAAAAGGGATGTAAGGAAGTTTATTTTGATAGAGGTAAATATAAATATCATGGGAGAGTAAAGCAATTAGCTGAAAGTGCAAAAAAAGGAGGTTTAAAATTTTAGGTTATGAGTCAAATTAGTGAATTTAAAGAGAAACTAGTCGCGATAAATAGAATTACCAAAGTAGTAAAGGGTGGAAGAAGATTTGGCTTTGCAGCATTAGTTGTAACTGGTAACCAAAAAGGACAAGTTGGTTTTGGTCAAGGAAAAGCTAAACAGGTACCTGATGCTATTAAAAAAGCTTCTGAAGCAGCCAGAAAATCTCTTGTAAAAATTGCTTTGAGAGAAGGTAGAACATTGCATCATGATGTTAGAGGTAAGAATGGTGCTGGTAAAGTTTTGCTTAGGAGTGCACCAGCTGGAACGGGAATAATTGCTGGTGGGCCCGTAAGAGCAATTTGTGAAATGTCAGGCATTCAAGACGTAGTGGGTAAATCAATTGGTTCATCAAATCCTTATAACTTAGTTAGAGCTTCATTTGATGCTCTAACCAAGCAAAAATCACCAAAAGAAATCTCATTAATAAGAGGGAAGAAAATTAAAGATATAGTTTCAAGAAGGTAGCTATGGTTAAATTGAATAATTTAAATATAAAAAATCACAAGCCTAAAAAAAGAGTTGGTCGTGGAATTGGATCTGGGTTGGGAAAAACCTCTGGTCGAGGTATAAAGGGTCAGAAATCAAGATCAGGTGTGGCGATAAAATCCTATGAGGGTGGACAAATGCCTTTATATAGAAGACTTCCTAAAAGAGGTTTTAATTCCCTTTACAAATTAGAGAAAAATGTTGCAATCAATCTTCATAATATTTCAAAACTTATAGAAGCAAAAAAATTAGACTCATCAAAATCAATTGATTTAAGAAAATTTTTATTGAAACCTAAAACCTTAAAAAAAGTGAAAGTCAAAGTTTTAGGAACTGGTGATATAAAAATTAAAGTTAATATTATAGCTGATAAATTTAGTAAATCCGCACAAGCAAAAATAGAAAAAGCTGGCGGTAAAATTGAAACAATTAAATAATTTTTAATGTCTGGCTTAGCTCAAAATACTGAAAGTGGCTTTGGAGCTTTTTCAAAAGCAGATGATTTAAAAAAAAGAATATTGTATACTCTTTTTATATTAGTTATTTATCGATTTGGTACTTATGTTCCATTACCGGGAATTGACCCAACATCTTTAAAAGAGATTGTTGGGGGTAACCAAAGAAGTCTTCTTGGAATGTTCAATGTTTTTGCTGGCGGAGCTGTACAAAGAATGGCAATTTTTGCTCTAGGTATTATGCCTTATATTTCTTCATCTATTATTATTCAATTATTAACAGGTGTAACAGAGTATTTTAAAAATCTTAAAAATCAAGGAGAGAGCGGTAGACAAAAGATTACACAGTATACACGATATGGAACCGTCATTCTTGCTTTAATTCAAGGTTATGGTGTTGCAGTAAGTCTTGAAAACTCTCAAGGTATTGTTCAAGAGCCTGGAATTTATTTTAGATTTGTTACTACAATTTCACTCTTAACAGGAACAGTATTATTAATGTGGCTAGGTGAGCAAATTACAGCTCGAGGTATTGGAAATGGAATATCGTTGATAATTTTTGCAGGCATTGTTGCAGAAATTCCCGGTGCTTTGGCTTCTACTTTTGAATTAGGTAGAACTGGTGCAATATCCAGTGGTATTATCATAATGATATTATTCATTTTATTGTCAGCGATATATTTTATTGTTTTTGTTGAAAGAGCACAAAGGAGAGTTTTGATACAATACCCGAAAAGACAACAAGGAAATAAAATGTATGGAGGAGAGTCTTCGTATTTGCCGCTTAAAGTAAATACTGCTGGTGTGATCCCAGCAATATTTGCGTCTGCTTTGTTATTATTGCCAATTACTTTATCTAATTTTTCCTCTTCTTCTGAAAGCTCAATCTTATTGACAATCACTTCAATGCTAGGCCAAGGAAAGCCCTTATACATGATATTTTATGCAGCTGGGATCATATTTTTTTCTTTTTTTTATACCTCAATTGTTTTTAATCCAAATGAAACAGCTGATAACTTGAAAAAGTATGGTGGATTTGTACCAGGCATTAGACCCGGGGAAAGAACTGCAGTTTTTATTGAAAATCTTTTAACTAAACTTACAGTAATTGGTTCATCATATTTAGTATTGATATGTTTATTACCCGAATTTTTAATCGCAAATTACCCTATACCTTTTTACCTTGGTGGAACAGCTTTATTAATCGTTGTTGTTGTGGGGATGGATACAATCACACAGATACAAACTAGGTTAATGAGTGTTCAATATGAGTCATTAATAAAAAAAACCAAGTTTAGTAGGTAAAATTTGGATGAATATAATAATTTTTGGTCCACCAGGTGCTGGCAAGGGCACGCAGTCTTCTTTTCTTGTTGAAAATAAAAAAATGTATCAACTCTCTACTGGCGATTTATTAAGAATCGAATTGAAAAGTGGGTCAAAATTATCCAAAAAACTCAAAGAAATTATGGACTCTGGAAAATTAGTTTCAGACGATATTATCAATGACTTAATTGAAAAAAAAATATCAGAGCCATCTTTTAAAAATAATATAATTTTTGATGGATTTCCAAGAAATATTGATCAGGCTCAATCTTTAGATTTAATGCTTAAAAAATATGATCAAATGATTTCATTAGTTTTAAATTTAAAAGTAGACAAATCGATTTTAGTAAAGAGAATTTCCGGTCGAGTATCTTGTTCAGTTTGCAAAAAACTTTTCAATGAATTTTTCGATCCACCGGGAGATGCGTCTCAATGTACTACCAAAGAGTGTATAAATAGACATTTAGTCAAAAGGTCTGATGATAATGAGGGCACAGTAAGAAATAGATTGAAGATATACGAAGAATCTACTCTTCCACTGCTTAAATTTTATGAGATGAAGGGAGTTGTAAGACACATAGATGCGATGAAGTCTATTAATGAGGTAACTAATGAAATTAACAGCATATTAACTAACTTATAAAGTTGACTTTAGAAGTTGGATTATTATAATCCAGCGTTTTTAAAATTAGGCAATCAACTATGGCACGTATCTCTGGTGTAAATCTTCCACTCAACAAACAGGTGTTTGTAGCATTACAATACATATATGGAATAGGAAACCATTATGCTGAGAAGATTTGTAATGAACTTAAAATAGAAAAGTCTAAAAGAGTTAACAATTTAACTGATGAAGAAGTATTAAAAATTAGAGAGTTATTGGATAATAAATATACCGTTGAAGGTGATTTGCGACGAGAGATTTCACTAAATATTAAAAGGTTAAGAGACTTAGGAACTTATAGGGGCACGAGACATAGAAAAAAGTTACCAGTTAGAGGACAAAGAACTTCGTCAAATGCAAGAACTAGAAAAGGAAAAGCTGTTGCGATTGCTGGTAAAAAATTAACATTGGCAAAAAAATAATGAGTAAAGAAGAAATAAAAAAGAAAACAAAATTTAAAAGTAAGAAAAAAGATAAAAAAATTGTTACTGCTGGTAAAGCTTACGTAAATGCTACATTTAACAATACAATAATTTCTATAACAGATAAAAATGGTAATGTGTTATCATGGTCTTCATCGGGTTCTAAAGGTTTTAAAGGATCTAGAAAATCAACTCCATATGCTGCGCAAGTTGCTGCAGATGATGCTGCAGCTAAAGCGTCTGAATATGGATTAAAGACTTTGGATGTGGAAGTAAAAGGGCCTGGTTCGGGTAGAGAAACAGCTTTACGTGCATTACAAGCAAAAGGATTTAAAATTATATCTATAAAGGATACTAGCCCGATTCCACATAATGGATGTAGACCACCAAAAAAAAGAAGAGTTTAACTAAATATTAAAAGGAGAAAAACTTGATAGAAAAAAATTGGAAAGAGCTTGTTAAGCCTTCAAAACTCAATGTAGAAACAAGTGATGATAAAAGCTATGCAAAAATTACAGTAGAGCCTTTAGAGAAGGGTTTTGCTTTAACTCTTGGAAATGCTTTAAGAAGAATATTATTATCCTCTATTCAAGGAACAGCAGTTACAGCTATTCAAATAGATGGAGTTCTTCATGAGTTTTCATCTATAAACGGAGTCAGGGAGGATGTCACTGATATTGTATTAAATATAAAGGCATTATCCTTGAAGCTAAAAAACCCAGGGCCAAAAAAATTGATTTTAGACTCCCAAGGGCCTGGAGAAATTAAAGCGAAAGATTTAAACGACAGCGCTGATATTGAAATATTAAATCCAGAACAAACTATTTGCAATCTAGATGATAATACCAAGATTTACATGGAGTTAACTGTTGATACTGGAAAAGGATATGTACCTGCAGAAAAGAATCGTGCAAAAGATTCACCATTAGGGTTAATTCCTGTTGATTCAGTTTATAGCCCAGTCAAAAGAGTCTCTTATAATATTTCAGAAACAAGAGAAGGCTTATCAATAGATTACGATAAACTCACCATGGAAGTAGAAACTAATAGATCGGTAGATGCTGAGGATTGTGTAGCTTATGCTGCTCGAATTCTACAAGATCAATTAGGGATGTTTGTGAATTTTGAAGAACCAAAAGAAGCAGTTGTGCAACAAACTAAGTCTGAGCCTGAATTTAATAAAAATTTATTACGCCGAGTCGATGAGCTTGAATTATCAGTGAGGTCTATGAATTGTTTAAAGAATGATAACATAATTTATATAGGAGATTTAGTTCAGAAAACTGAGGGGGAAATGCTTAGAACACCAAATTTTGGCAGAAAGTCTCTCAATGAAATAAAAGAAGTTTTGTCAGGTATGTCCTTATATTTGGGTATTGAAATTCCAAATTGGCCACCAGAAAATATTGCTGAATTATCAAAAAAACTAGAAGATGAATATAAATAATAATGAGACATAAGATTTCTAATAGAAAATTAAATAGAACATCTGAACACAGAAAAGCATTAATAAAAAACATGCTTAATGCATTAATTAAGCACGAACAAATTGAAACTACTCTACCAAAAGCAAAAGAGTTAAAAGTTGCGATTGACAAAATTATTACCTTAAGTAAGAAAAATACCTTATCTTCAAAAAGAATTTTAATATCTAAATTACAGGATCAAGATATTGTAAAGAAACTCACTACAACTCTTACAAAAAGATATGAAAAAAGAAATGGTGGTTATTCAAGGGTTATAAGATCTGGTTACAGATATGGAGACAATGCTCCAAAGGCTTTTATTGAATTATTAGATAAAGATTTTAATGCAAAAGGCCAGAATTCTGGTCCCACGCAAAAAAAAATACCAAATAAAGATAAAGAAAAAATCGAAACAAAAAAAGACAAAAAATAATTAGCATCCTAGCTCTCGTTATCTATTTGGAGCAATAGGAAGTTTATTCAGAAACTTTTTAATTCGGGTAATTTTATAGTTTGTTTGATCCTATTTTACTTTGGTTACAAAATAGTTAAAATTTGAGTTATGAAAAAACCATTAAAATCCTTTATAGTAAATAAAGATTTTGAGGGTTCAAGAGTAGATCGGTTCCTCAGTAAACAGTACCCAAATATTCCTCACTCTTTATTTGAAAAAAATCTTAGAAAAAAAAATATTACAGTAAATAATAAAAAAGTAAAAAACTTATTTAAACTTAAAATTAGCGATGTTGTCGATATTTATGCTGAATTAAAAGTAAAAACTACAATTAAAAAAAAAATTTTATTTACTCACAATGATTCAAATGAATTAAAAAAAAATTTTATTTTTGAGTGTGAGAATTATTGCATTTTAAATAAACCTTATGGCTATGCTTCTCAAGATGGATCAAAAGTAAAAAAAAATATAATAGATATTTTAAATTTCAATTCAAAAAATTATTACATTGTTCACAGATTAGATAAAGAAACCTCTGGCTTAATGTTAATAGCTAAAAATAGATTTTACGCTAAAAAATTTTCCGATATGTTTAAATCTAGAAAAATTAAAAAAAAATATTTAGTGATAATAAATGGAAAAATAAAAAAAAATAAAGGTGAACTTCATACTAAGGATAGGTCTAGTGGGAAAGAGATTGTTTCTAAACTTTATTTTGAAGTAATATCAAAGAAAAATAATTTTTCTTATCTGGAAATAGACTTAATTACTGGAAGAAAGCATCAAATTAGAAAACAGTTTTCTGATATTGGACATCCCGTGGTTGGAGACACAAAGTATGGAGATAAAAAAAATAAAAATCCGTTATGCTTGCTAAGTTATGAAATTGAATTTAAATATAATAATAAAATAAAAAAATACAGAGCAACTATTCCAGAAAATTTCAAAACATATCTGAAAAAGTTTTTTTAAATTCCAAAATTATAATTTCATTAATTTTGTCTAAATGAGACAAATTTATAAAATCAGACATATTTGCAATTCCTTTATTATTTATACCGCATGGAATAATTCCATTATAATTTTTTTTATTAACATTTATATTAAGTGAGAAACCATGAAATGCGATCCATTTTTTTACTCTAATACCAATAGCTGCGATTTTTTCTAAATTATTATTATTTTTTACCCAAATTCCAATGTTATTAGGATCATTTGACGACTGTATTTTGTAATTTTTTAAAACTTTTATTATCCACTTCTCAATTTTTCTGACAAAATTTTTAATATTTTTCTCTGATGTCAAATCAATCACAAAATATACTATTTTTTGTCCTTCACCATGAAATGTCCATTGTCCACCTCTATTAGTTTTATAAATAGGGAATTTATTTTTATTCAATAAATCTGTTTTTTTTGCAGAAGTACCAGCGCTATATAAATTTGGATGCTCCAGTATCCATAATAGGTTACTTGATTCCTTATTACGTATTTTTATTACTCTTTCTTCAAGAAATTTAATAGCATCTTGATAATTCACTGGTTTATTACTTATTTTTATTTCGAGATTCATTCAAAGATTTGTTAAAAGAATTTATTATTATGTCAAATAAACAAATCATAGAAAATAAGACATTTGTAGTTACAAAAGCGCTTATTGATAATTTAATATCACTTATTAGCGAAAAACAGATCGGTGAAATAAATAATATCTTACACAGTTTACACCCATCTGATGCTGCAGAAGTTTTGTCAAATTTACCAGAAAAATTCAGATTTGATTTATTTTTGTTAGAAAAAATTAAATTTAAACCTGATACTATAATTGAATTAAACAATACACTTCAAAAAGACATTTTAAAGAATTTATCTACAGATGAGGTTGTAAATATAGTAAACGAATTAGAGTCAGACAACGCATTACAAATTATCTCAAATTTAAATGAAGAAAAAAAGATTGAAGTTTATGAAAAAATACCTTTTAAGGACAAGCAGTTAATAGAAAAAGTATTAAATATTTATCCAAAAGACTCTGCAGCAAGATTAATGCAAGCTGAATATTGCTCTGTTTCACCAAATTGGACAGTTGGAGAGACAATTGACTATATCAGAGAAAACGAGGATTTACCCAAAGAGTTTTTACAGATTTTTGTTGTAGAAAATAATGGTCAACTTGTTGGTTCTGTACCATCTTCTAGAGTTTTAAGAAATCCAAGAAATATAAAAATGAATACCATTATAGACGAAACTTCAGTTTTAATTAATGGTGATATGGACAAAGAAGAGGTTGGAAATTTATTTGAACAATACAATTTGGTATCAGCTGGTGTTGTTGATAGGAATAAGAAATTAATCGGAATGATTACTGCTGATGACATATTAACTGTAGTTAAAGAAGAAGCAGAGGAAGATACGTTAAAATTAGCTGGTGTCCAAGACGAGGAAATAACAGATAATGCCCTTAAAATAACAAAAAAAAGATTCATCTGGCTGTTAATAAATTTATTAACCGCTGTCATTGCTTCATATGTAATTGGATTATTTGAGGGAAATTTAGAAAAAGTTGTTGCTTTGGCAATATTAATGCCAATCGTTGCATCGATGGGTGGAAATGCAGCAACTCAAACATTAGCTGTAACGGTTAGATTTTTGGCTGCAAAAGAATTAATAGCCGATAACTTATTTAAAGTTATAAATAAAGAATTTTTTGTTGGGCTCCTAAATGGTTTGTTATTTTCTACAATTTCAGCTGTATTTGTTTATTTTTGGTTTTACGACTTTAAACTCTCGATATTAATAGGTACATCAATGATTATAAATATGATATTTGCTGGTTTATCTGGAATAATTATTCCTATTTTATTACACAAATATAAAATTGACCCTGCAATAGCATCAACAGTTTTTGTAACAACAGTGACAGATGTAATAGGCTTTTTGTCTTTTTTAGGTTTAGCGGGTTTTATTTTAGGTATTTAGATATTGTCAATTAATCTAACTTTATTGATATAAAAAGCAATAAATATTCTCATATTGCTAGATTGTTTTTTTGAAACTTTAAATTTTTTTAAATTTATAAATTTAATATAATCAAAAGAAATTTTATTTTTTTTAAAATATTTTTGAATTATATTTTTCTTATAATTAAGTGAATAGTTTTCATATTTAATTTTCTTTATAAAATTTATAATATCTGCTGCTTTTTTTAAATTATTATTATTAAGTAATTTATTCCTTGACGAAATTGCTAAACCATTATCGTTCCTTATAGTTTTACATTTGATAATTTGTGTTTTTATTTTATTCATATCGAAATAATCTTTTATAACTTTAAGTTGTTGGTAATCTTTTTCTCCTAAATATATTCTATTAGCTGGAATTATATCTATTAGTTTTTCTATTACTTTGAGTACACCAATAAAATGTCCTTTTCTGTATTTATCTTCCATAATACAATTAATTTTTGGATACCTCCTTTTTTTTGTTCTCCAAGAATAAACCTCTTTGAAAGAAGGTATGAACAAATAATCAACTTTATTGTTTTTACAGATCTTAATATCTTCGCTAAGTTTTTTAGGGTATTTTTCCAAGTCTTTTTTACTATTAAATTGTTTAGGATTTAAAAATATACTCACAAAAGTGACATGATTTTGTTTTATCGATTTTTTTATTAGATACTCATGACCTTTATGCAAAGAACCCAATGTTGGAACAAAACCAGTTTTTTTAACACTGTTGAAAACAGAATTAATTTCTTTAGATTTTTTTATAATTCTCATTTAAAGTTTAATTTTAATGGTTAAACAAGCAATTATACCACTTGCTGGATTAGGTACAAGAATGCTTCCTTTGACAAAAGCATTGCCAAAGGAGCTTTGGCCTTTAGGGTCGAAGTCTATTTTAGAACATATATTAGATGAGTGTTTCAATGCAGGAATCAAACAAGTTATTTTTGTAATATCAAAAAAAAAAAAGTGTCATAAAAAAATATTTTTTAAAAAATAAATATTTGGAAAATAGTGTTAAAAATAAACCTGAAATTTTAAAGAAATTAATTTATTTAAACCGTGTATCTAAAAAAATTAAATTTGTTTATCAAGATAAACCAAGTGGCCTAGGTCATGCAGTTATGTGTGCTAAAAAATATATTAATTCAAAATATTTTTTACTACTTTTGCCAGATGATATAATAAAAGGAAAAAACTGTATAAAAGAATTGATTGCAATTAATAAAAAAAATCAATCTTCTGTATTAGCTTTGAAACAAGTTTCCGAAAAAGAAGTTAGACGTTATGGCGTAGCAGGGTTTTCAAATAAAAAAAAATTTAAAATAAACAAAATGGTTGAAAAACCATCAATCATCACAGCCCCTTCTAGATATGCTATTATCGGAAGATATCTGTTAAATAAATCAATTTTTAATTTTTTAAAAAAACAAAAAAGGGGAAGATTGGGAGAAATTCAAATTACTGATGCCATGAATGCAATGCTATTAAATGAAAGCTTTTATGGTTGTAAATTTAAAGGTAAATATTTAGACTGCGGTACAATAAAAGGTTATATAAAATCATTTATAGAAATTAATAGATAATGAAAATTTGTTTTATTGGCACGGGTTATGTTGGCTTAGTTTCTGGAGTACTTTTTTCTGATTTTGGAAACAAAGTAATATGTGTAGATAATAATAGAAAAAAAATTGAAAACTTAAAAAAAGGAATTATTCCAATTTTTGAACCCGGTTTAGATGAACTCGTTGTTAGAAATTATAAGTCAAAAAGACTTTTTTTTACAACAGATATAAATAAAGCAATTAAAGAATCTGATATAGTATTCATCGCAGTTGGAACACCGACAGCCAAAGACGGTGTATCAGCGGATTTAAAGAGCATTTACGAAGTTTCTAAAATAATATCTAAGAATATAAATAAATATAAAATTATAATTACAAAATCTACTGTTCCTATTTGTACAGGAGATGAAGTTGAAAATATTATAAAAAAAAATAATTCAACCTCAAAATTTGATGTTGTGTCTAATCCTGAATTTCTTAGAGAGGGAGAGGCTATTAGAGATTTTAGATATCCCGATAGAGTTGTAATTGGCTCTAACAATTTAAAAAAAACAAGACCAGTCTTGGAAAAACTTTATGAGCCAATAATAAAAAAAGGTGCAAAATTTATAGCTACCACTAGAAGAAGTTCAGAACTAATAAAGTATGCGGCCAATGCTTTCTTAGCTACTAAAATTTCATTTATAAATGAAATTGCAAATTTATGTGAAAAAGTCGGATCCAATGTTGATGATATTGCATTAGGTATTGGGTCAGATGCTCGAATAGGGTCAAGGTTTTTGCGTGCTGGACCTGCTTACGGAGGATCCTGTTTTCCAAAAGATACAAAAGCACTTATTAAAATTGGTGATAAATTTAAAACAGATATGACTATAGTCAAATCCGTTGTCAAAAGTAATGAAAACAGAAAATTCTTATTAGCAGATAGAATTATTAAAATTCTAGGTAACCCGAAAAACAAAAAAGTAGGTTTTTTAGGAGTAACATTTAAGGCGAATACTGACGATATGAGAGATACTCAATGTCTAAAAATATTTCCAAAACTTCTAAAAGAAGGCGTAAAAATTTCTTATTATGAACCAACAGGTGAAAAAAAAGAATTAAAAAATTTATTATATAAGAAAAATTCAGACGAAATTTTAATAAATAACGATTTAGTAGTTATTCATACGGAATGGGATGAATTTAGGTCTTTAAATTTTAATAAAGTCAAATTTAGGAAGTTGAAAATTTTTGACATGAGGAACTTATATCAAGCTAACAGTTTTTTAAATAAAAATATTACTTATTACTCCATCGGAAGATCATTAAATGACAAAAAAGCTTGATATAATTGAAAAAATTATAGAAAAGAAAGAAAATAAAAAACCATTATTACATAAATTAATTTTATTAAACGATGATTTTACAACTATGGATTTTGTTGTTAAGATTCTCGTAATGTTTTTAAATAAATCCAATTCACAAGCTCAATCGTTAATGCTAAAAATTCATAATGAGGGTTCTGCAGTATGTGGCTTATATACTTTTGATGTTGCTAAAACTATTCAAAAGAAGATTCATAATTATTCAAGTATAAATCATCAACCACTTAAATGTATTATTAAATAGTAATGGCAACTTTTACAAAATCTTTAGAAAAATCTATATCTAATGCGTTTACATTAGCATCAGAGAAGAATCACCAATATGTTACTTTAGAACATTTACTATTTTCTTTAATGGATGAAGAAGATGCAGTTAATGTAATGAAAGCTTGTAGTGTTGATATTAGCCTACTAAGAGAAAATTTAGAACACTATATTGATCATGAACTTGATAATATTGTTAACTCAGAAAAGTTATCAGATCCTCAACCAACCGCAGGTTTCCAAAGAGTAATACAGAGATCAATAGTTCACGTTCAGTCCTCTGGTAAGTCCGAGGTTACAGGGGCAAATATTCTAGTTTCTCTTTTTGCTGAAAGAGAGAGTCATGCTACATATTTTTTGCAAGAACAAGAAGTAACACGATATGATGTAGTGAATTTTATTTCACATGGTATCACTAAAATAGAAAATTTTACCTATACTGAAAATTTTGATCCGGGGCAAAAAAATGGATCGAAAACAAACGAGAAAACAGCGCTTGATAATTTTTGTGTAAATTTAAATAATAAAGCATCAAATAATAAAATAGATACTTTGATTGGTAGAGAAGAAGAAGTTAATCGTATGGCTCAAATTTTGTGTAGAAGGAATAAAAATAATCCATTACTAGTGGGTGATCCTGGAGTAGGTAAAACAGCAATTGTTGAAGGATTGGCAAAAAGAATTATTAACAAAGACGTTCCTGATCCTTTGAAAAATTCTACAATATTTTCTTTAGATCTAGGATCTTTATTGGCAGGTACAAGATATAGAGGTGACTTTGAGGAAAGATTAAAAACAATAATAAATGAAATAGATAATAACGAAAATTATGTATTATTTATAGATGAAATACATACATTAGTAGGCGCGGGTACTACAACTGGAAATTCAATGGATGCTGCAAATATGTTGAAGCCAGCTTTACAATCTGGGAAAATAAAGTGTATTGGTTCAACAACATTTTCAGAATATCGTTCAAATTTTGAAAAGGACAGAGCATTGCAGAGAAGATTTCAAAAAATTGATGTTACTGAACCTTCTATTGAAGAAGCTTATAAAATTATGTTTGGATTAAGAGGCAAATATGAAGAGTATCATAATGTCAAATACAGTGATGAGGCTGTAAAGGCATCTGTTGATTTATCAGCAAAATATATTGGAAACAAAAGGCTCCCAGATAAATCCATAGATATTTTGGACGAGCTGGGTGCGTATGAAAATTTAAAAGTACAAAAAGATAAAAAAGATATATTAGACGAAAATGACATTGAGCAAATTGTAGCAAAAATAACTAAAATACCTGAAAAAAGTATTACCACAAATGATAGATATTATTTAAAAGATTTAGATAAGAATTTAAAAAGATTAATTTATGGGCAAGATCATGCAGTAGATGCGCTATGTTCCTCAATTAAACTTTCAAGATCTGGTTTAAGAAATCCTGAAAAAACTATAGGTAATTATTTATTTAATGGACCAACAGGCGTTGGTAAAACAGAATTAGCAAAACAATTATCAAAAACATTAGGAGTAGAGCTAATTAGGTTTGATATGTCTGAATTTAGTGAGAAACATACAATATCAAAATTAATAGGTTCACCGCCAGGTTACGTTGGATTTGACCGAGGAGGACAATTATCCGAGTCAATTGAGAAGAATCCATACTGCGTATTGTTAATTGACGAAATTGAAAAAGCTCATCCAGATATATTTAATATTCTTCTCCAAATTATGGATTATGGAAAGTTAAAAGACCAAAATGGAAAAAATGTTGATTTTAGAAATGTTATTTTAATTTTGACTAGTAACATTGGTGCTATCGAACTCGAAAAAGACCAGATAGGATTTTCAAATAAAAAAAATGATAAAATCGATCAGGAAACTATCAATAAAGTTTTTAGCCCAGAATTTAGAAATAGACTTGACTCAATTATTAACTTTAACAGATTGAATAAAACTATTATTAAACAAATAGTAAGTAAGTTTATTCTAGAGCTAGAGACACAATTAAATTCAAGAGATGTTGTTATAGAACTTTCAAATTTAGCATGTGATTTTATCTGTGAAAAAGGTTATTCACAGACAATGGGTGCAAGGCCAATTTCTAGATACATTGATGAACATATAAAAAAGACACTGGCGGACGAAATTATTCATGGTAAGCTTATAGACGGCGGGTATGTAAAAGTTGATATTAAAAATAATGAAATAATTTTTACATATAAAAAAATTACAAAATCACAAAAACCTGAAAAAGTTTTCGGCAAACATTAAATTTCAAATATAGTTTCCAATTCAACTGCTGCATTCAAGGGTAGAGAGCTTACACCTAAGACTGCTCTAGCATGCTCACCTTTCTGTTTAAATACGTTAGCAATCAAATCAGAAGCAACATTTAATAATTTTGGATGATCTTTGAAGTTTTCAGTACAATTATAATAACCAACTATTTTAACACATTTTTTAATTAAATTTAAATCACCTGTTGCTCTTAGTAATTGCCCTAAAACATTTAAAATAGCAAATTTGGTTGCAATTTCACCATCTTGATAATCTAAATCTAAACCAATTTTTCCTTCGATAAGTTTACCATTTGGATTAATTGGCAATTGACCAGATATAAAAACTAAATTTCCGCTTTTAATATATGCCTTGTAATTACCAACTGGATCTGGAGCTTTAGGTATTTCTAAACCGAGTTTTTTTAAATTTTCTTCAATGGTCATTATTTTTATTTTTTATTTTTTTTAGTTTTTTTTTTACCTTTTTTTTGAGCATCATATTCTAGTCTTTTATCTATGTATACTAGCGCTTCTTCCATTGTAATATCGTTGGGATCTTTATCGTCTGGGATCGTAGCATTGATGGTTTTGTACTTAATATAAGGGCCAAATTGACCTTTCATTACTTTAACAGGTTTTTTATCTTCTGGATGTTCACCTAGATTTTTAATTTCATTTGATGAACGTCTTCCTGGTTTAGCTTCTGCTATTAATGTTACAGCTTTATTTAAACCAATTGAAAATATATCCTCAGGTGACTCAAGTGTCGCCGATTTATTTGCACATTTAACGTAAGGACCAAATCTTCCATTATTTAATGTTATATCCTCGTTATTTTCTGGGTATTTGCCTAATATTTTTGGCAAACTTGATAAATATTTTGCTTTTTCTAAATCTACATCATTTGGCGATATACCTTTTGGTATTGAAAAATTTTTCATTTCTTTTTCTTCATTACCAACTTGAAGATAAGGTCCAAACCTTCCTTTTTTTAATATTATTTTCTTTCCTTCATCTGTATTTCCTATTTCTTTTGGTTCAGACATAAAATCTTCTTGCGCAGCTTTAATTCGAGATAATGGTCTTGTGAACTTGCATTCTGGATAATTAGAACAGCCAATGAAAGCTCCAAATCTCCCTACTTTTAAACTAAGCTCTCCTCCACACTGACAAGCTCTTAAAACTTTACCATCTTGATCTTTATCAAAGATAATATCACCAAGACTATCATTTAACATATCAAGAATAGTTCTTGTTCTTAATTCTTTAACTTCACTCACATTTGAATTAAATTGACTCCAAAATTGACTCAAAACATCTATCCAATTAATCTTCCCAGAGGTTATATCATCTAAGCTATCTTCTAGTTTAGCTGTAAAATTATAATCAACATATTTATTAAATAATTTATCTAAAAAAGCTGTAATTAG
>MDTD01118850.1_pt1 | contig 34541 bp, 25 predicted proteins | sample 811221 | NCBI WGS metagenome assembly MDTD01 (sample SAMN05326646, study PRJNA326480) | marine metagenome | isolation source: seawater | place: Pacific Ocean: South West | collected 2011
ATGAAGAATATTGGGACGTTCCTCTAAGAAGAGCCGGATTTCGTCAAACTCTTGCTTGGCATTCGAGGTGCGCTCCCATCGTTCCAGATCGCGGTTAACATCGTCGAAATGTTGTTCGAAGAGTGTTTCCGTGAGTTGGCTCATGGTCTCTGTTGACCACGTTGATTCAAGATAGACCTGGTAAGTGTCGACGAATAAATGGCGGAATGCCTCAATCTCGGCAAAACGCTCACTCAGGAACGCTGGACCATTGAGCATGGTATCGTTCTCGATGGGTTCCATCTCTTTATCGACATTCCAGTGATTGGCGAAGCAAATGTCGCTGTCCCACGGGAGGATCCACCACACGCCCTTTTGGTTTTCATCGTCCGGCCATAAGGACGGCTCGTGGTAGAGATAATAGTTGTGACGGATAGAGTCCCCATTCTGCGTATACGAGGCCCACATGAGTCGTTTCATCATACGCTCGATTGGAAACACGGGGTCGAGTGCAGATAGATAGTCCTCTTCTGTTGCAGGCGTCTTCCAGATCAGCTCCAAAAGATCGACAAGATCGTCGTAGTTTGCGTCATCATCACCCGGCCCGGCCTTTTTCTCGTAACCCTTTTCTATATCGACATCCGGTTTGAAACCTGCCGCTTGGTCCACCGCTTTATAGAGCGTACCGCCAGATCGCAATTGTCGTCGGCTCAGAAAGTCAGTGTCGACAGGCTCAACAACGGTGTAGAGGCCCCAATACTCGCCGTTGAGCTTGAGGTTTATCCAAGACACCCTGGGCGCGTGAAGCTCGATGGCTCTTAGCGCATCAAAAGCGAGTGCCTCCCTAACGAAACTCTGGTCTTTCCATGACGCTCTGAGTATGAGCCGAGCGAATCCTTTCTTCTCGCCGCCGTCACCGAAAGGATCGCCCATAAAGGGGGCTTTCGATGGAAACTTCAGTCTGTAGTTTTTCTTGGGATAAACACGACTGGAGCCCCCTTGGAGCTTGATGGTGATATTATAAAATGCGCCATCTGCCATGAGGCTGGCCGGAACCTCGACGTCAGCGAAAACATCCTCCTCGAGGGCAGCAATGTCCTCAGGCGCAATAGTCAGCGTCCATATTGGATTATCTACGATGCTTTCCCAATGAGGCAGAGCTACAGCGTCCTCTGCGACGGCGTCTAGATCACCAGATGTATCCGCATTGGTATCATCCTGGTTCACGTCCACCATGGCATCTAACGTATCCGCCGGAGGCCCAGCTTCTGAGGCACAGGCTAGTACCGATATCGTAGCCCAGAGGGCGAGTAGGTTCCTTGGCGACAGGATATGCATGACTTGAAGTTATAGAAGCAGCATGAATTCGGGTCAAAGTCTCCGATGCCTACGAATGACTTCGTTTAAGAGGCACTTGTTCCGAGGTTTTAAGCGGATCAATGCATGTCCGAACTACGTCTTATCTAGGGAGAAAAAACGACATTGTTTGTAAGGTTGGAAGTCACGTCAAAACGGAACACATAGGCGTCTTGAGGTGCGTCCGAACAAGGAAGGTCAGCGACCTGAGGTCCAGAAGGCGGTCTCTGAGTTATTTACAGGCATCGGGCGTCACGCCTGGAAAGCTCTGAATGCTGGCGGCCAAACCCGCCCGACAAGCCGCGAGGATCCCTTGTTGTCCTGAAAGAGCTTGTTTTTCCAGTGTGTTGGCGACCCGTTGAAGCTGGCTAAGGCCCTTCTTCTTCACCGTGGCTAGCGTTCCGAGACACTTGAGCCACCTCCGGCAGGCGTTCATTGGAGCGTTCTTTTGGGACTCAGCAATCGCTTCTTTGAGTGTTCCTTTGGCGAGCTTGTCAAAGACGTCAACACTGACGGGACCTCCTAATTCGAGCTTACGTCCATTGACGTAGAGCGATGGCGTTCCGCTCACACCCGCCGCTTGGCCCTCTTTCATCTCAGCGTCGATGCGAGCGTCGAGGGCGGCCGTATTGCTTAGGCATGCGTCAAATCGGGCCAAGTCCAATCCCAGTTTGTCGGCGGTTTTTCGAAAGACCGAGGGCGTCCAGCTTTCCTGACTTGCGAAAATGGCGTCGTGGTATTCCCAAAACTTTCCTTGCTCCTGCGCACAGATGGATGCTCGTGCAGCGGGGCGGGCCAAGGCGTGAAATGATAACGGAAAGTGCTTGAAGCCAATGGCCACTTTCCATCCGAGATGGGCGCGTACTTCTTCGAGAATGGGAGCAATCTTAGCGCAGTAAGGGCATTCAAAGTCCGAGAAGACCATGATCTTCATTGGAGCACTTTTCCAGTCTCCTTGAATAGCAGTTGTGTCGGTCACAAAGTCATGCGCTTTATTAGAGAGTCCGGGGAACTCTTTACCTTGCTTGATGATTTGGTCGTAAAGAGCCTTAGGGTCGACTCCCTTAGCAATCTGAGCCTCGGCTTTTTTGAGTTCCTCTCGAATAATTGTTTCGAACACACGTTGAGGCTGAGCGCCTTGAATCTGCCGACCGTTCACAAAACTGTTCGGCGTGCCTCGCGCCCCAACGCCAGAGGCAATCTCCTGGTCGCGTGCAATTTGAGCTCGAAATCGTCCACTCGTCATGCAGGTCGAAAACGCGTCTGTGTCCAGACCGATCGCTTTCGCATAGTCGGTTAGATGATCGCTTCCGAGTTTGTCTTGATGAGCGAAGAGAGTGTCATGCATTTCCCAGAATTTTCCCTGTTCCTTCGCGCAGAGCGAGGCTTCTGAGGCACCTTGCGCGTGTTCGTGGAACGCGAGCGGATTGTGCTTGAAGACGACACGCAGCTTCGAGCCGAAGACCTCTTTGAGCTTCGATAGGGTAGGCTTGACCTTGGCGCAGTAGGGACATTCAAATTCGCTGAATACAACCAAGGTTACCGGAGCTTCAACGGGTCCGTTCTGACCATCATCAGGGTGAACTGTGACCTTGTAGATTGTCTCCGAGATTTCTGGAAGTTCTGGCTCCGCGGGTTGTTGGTCCGGCAGGGCCGGCGGCACTTTGCCTTCGTAAAGATAGCCGTTTAGCTTCGGCTTATTGGCAGCTTGTCGTGACTTAATCCATCCTTCTCCACGGCGGTCGTTGCTCTCGGCGAGTTCAATTTCTGCGTCGATGATTGTCTGGAAGCTTTCAAGCGGCTTAGCGCCCGACAACGTGTGACCGTTCACGAAGAACGCCGGAGTTCCTTTGACCCCGAGATCGGCAGCGATTGCCTGACTACGCTGCACGAATGCAAGGAGATCCGGATTCTTAAAGTCGTTCTCTAATTGCTCCATGCTGAGGTCAGAGCGCGAGACGACATTATCGAAGACCTCCCCACTGAGTTTCCCTTCCGATTCAAAGAGTAAGTCGTGGACGTTCCAGAATTTCCCTTGTTTATCGGCCGCTGCAGCCAGCATCGCAGCGGGAAGCGCGAGTTTGTGGAAGTTCAAAGGGTTGTGCATGAAAACGATTTGCACTTTTTCGCCGTAGAGCTTCTCAAGTTCCTGAAGTGTGCCATTGGCCCGTGCGCAATAGGGGCATTCGAAGTCCGAAAAGGCCACAATCGAAACTTGTGCTCGGTCGGGATTCCCTTTGAGAGCCGGCCGCGCACCTGGCGTACCCGACACCGTATATGCGATGGCAACACGCTCAACGTCGGAGGATGACGAAGGCGATGTGGTTGCGCATCCGAACATGGTCAATGCGGTCATCAGAACGATGAGATGTTTCACGGTCAAAATCCTACTTATGCAGTGGAACGCTTCCTAAACTCGGGTGAGTTCGAGTCGATTCCCGAACCCGTTCGTGCGGGCTAAATATCAAGAGTTCGACCTCTCGGAAAGGTTGCCGGTTAGAGAGTTCAAAACCCCAGCTTAGATATCTCTTGATGCCTTCTCGAAATCGTTCCGCGTCTCGCCATGCTTCTCGGGTGAGAAGTACATAAACGGGGGAACTTCGGATTCCCTGCAGCTGCCTCATGTCCATGATTCCCTGGCTTGGAAGAGGCCTCAGATAACGTTGAAGAGTGCCGTTGTCGAAGGCGGACACGACATAAACCTGAGGCTTCGAATCGCTTGCTTCATCCAAGATGTATTCGGCAGCTCCTCGAATATCTGCTCGAGGTGTGAAGCTCTCAGTGGCCTGTGACAATGAGACTCCTGACAGGCAGGTAATGACCAGGATGCTCAGCCCCTGAGCTACGGGGGGAAACGCTTTCATTCCGCTGCTCGCCAGCAATGCGACCATTGGAAGAAGCACCAGAAGATTACGCATGGAGAGTGAGGGCTGCATGAGATGTAAACCGCCACCAATAAGCAAGACGGCCCCTATGACAAAGGGTGCGGCCGAACACTGGCGATGGCGCGGAAAGCCATCGGGAAGCCGTGTTGCGCCATAGAGTCCCAGCCAGCTCAGAATGATAAGGATGATGGCCCAAGGGACGCGTGCACTTGCGATGTTGAAGCCTTGCTCCATGTAGGCACTGAGAGCAGGGTGACCCGCGTCCAGCGTCGTGTCAGGGATGAGGGCTGGGGAAGCCGCCGTTAGCAAGAGCCCAAGGACAGCCATGGCAAGCAACCATCGGAGACTCGAAGTGTGTGCCTTATTCTCATCGGGAGGTATTGCACGGAAAGGCATGTTTCGAAGAGCCCAAAGGGCGAGAAGCAGCATCACACCGCCCGCTATGACGGCAAGTGTCGTCTGAGCCGCTGTCGCGGGACCAAAGCCGGCGACGACATCGAATAATGCCGGTCCGTCTTGAAGATGGGATGTGAAGCCTTCGGGAAGGTCGAAGGCTTGAACGAAAAAGAAGGGGAGCCACCACGCAAACCCAGCTAAGGCAGCAGCCTGACCCGCCGCCCAAATCTTCGCTCGTTCGCCTCGAACATTGGCGTGAGTTAGAACGAAGATGTTCAGACCGGCCACGCAGAAGAGACCGTAATAGTGGGTCAATCCGACGGCGATGGTTAACAAAATAACAGGACGGAGCGAAGGTGCCTGCGCAGCGGGCGTACTCAACCAGCGTTCGACCTGCCAAGTCAGAAGTAACGTGAGGAAGGTCAAGAGTGCATAGGAGCGTACTTCCAACGAGTAGTGGGTATGCCACGTACTAAACGTGAGAAAGGCGACGCCGAAGAGAAGGGCTAGGCCTTGCACGTGTTGTCTTGCCCAGTACACAAAACAGCCCACTGTGAGTGAGCCCACGCTGAGAGAGAAGAGTCGGACCCACAGATCGGACTCGCCGCCAAGCCACTGCCAAGCCTTCAGCACCAGGTAGTAAAGAGGGGGATGAACATCGAGAAGACCCGTCCGCGTGAGTAGCTCAGGGAGATCTTTCTGGGCGATTTCGACAGATTGAACTTCATCTGCCCAGAGTCCTTGGTCAATGAAAAGAAGTCGCACGAGAGCCGCGGCCACGGTCGCCACAAGGGCCACGAATAGCCAACGAGTGTTGGTGGCCTTCGATGGTGTCATGCGCGAACGTTCCTCCAAAATCGACACCCGCAGAGTCTATCTGTCCCTCGAAACTCTGTAAACGCTGCTATCGGTCGATGCGTGAAGGGGCTCGTAGGTCCAACGCCTCGTTCGATAAGAAGGCCATATGCCGAGATGTGCAGCCCGCGACGTTGCCTTTTGGAATCATCAAACAGATACTTGATGAGATGAAGTGGGTGTACATCACAACAGTGACTATTCTAACAGGACTATGGGGTTGTCCTGGTCCTCCAGACCCCGGCAACCATCTTGCCGGTGGAGTCAAAGCAGCTGATGTTTCGGCAACGGAGGATTCTGGAGGCTGTTCCGGGACTGAGATTGATGTATGCGAGCTTCAATGGGCGACCGATTACCTCGATTTCGGAAAGCATCATCCCGGAGACGTTCAATGGGGAGAACTGCGGGTCAGGAACGTTGGAACTGGAGTCTGTGTGCTGGAGGAATGGGCTCTGGCTCCATGCATCTTTCAGGACAACACATTCAACTGCCAAGATGGAGCGATGAGCGCCTTCACTGTGGTGCAGGCGCCAGAGCCGAATCAGGCGTTAGCACCAGGGCAGTCTATGACTTTCTCCATTTACTTCGAGGCACCAACCGAGAATGTGCAAAATCTCATGGCGCTCAAACACTATGGTCGTTTGGGAGTCTTCTTTGTCGATCCTTGCGACCCCTCAGCACTGAAATCACCAGTACCCGCAGTGGAACAGGGGATCAACGTTATGGCGTCTGTCGATGGGGCCTACGCGACGCTCGCTCCGACGGGGCTGGATTTTGGTGTGGTACGTGACGACTGCCCGGTAGAGACACGAGCGATCCATATCAAGAATGCAGGTCCAACGGCATTTAACCTCACGTCAATACAACTCAATGACTGTCCACAATCCATTGTTCTAACGTCGCCCAAGCCACTGCCAACACAGATAGACGGGTTTGAACAACTAGTGCTCATCACGAGTTTTGAGGCGTCAGGAGATGAAGACATCGCGTGTGAGCTTGTCGTGAGCACCGACGCTCCGAACTTAACTGAGACCGTACTCGCGATACGTGGTCGAAGTACGGCAACGTCGAAACAAACCGATGTGTTTGTTCAAGGTGCTAAACCCAAACTTGATATTCTTTTCGTTGTGGATAACTCCAATTCAATGAAAGACGAGCAGGATGTACTGGCCCTTGGTCTTCCCACCCTTGTTGAGAAGGCTTCACTCGCTGGCCAAGTCGTTCAAATGGCCGTGACGACCACCGATGCAATTGCGGATTCTGGTGTCATGGTTGGAGAGCCCCCCTTCGTTGATGGAAGCGCCATCGATGAATTTCTCAATCGGCTTTCATCAATCGGCCTTGAAGGAGACCTGAATGAGAGAGGTCTAGAAGCTGCATGGCTCGCGTTATCTGGTGCCAATGTCGCCGCGGATGGTCCGAATGCTGGGTTCTTACGGCCCGATGCCGAACTAGCGATCATTTTCGTGAGCGATGAGGATGACCACAGCCTCTCGGGCGTGGAGACATGGAGTCAGCGGTTTGGAGAGTTGAAGCAACTATGGACCGGTGTTGGGGTGACCGTGCATTCGGTTGTCGCGACGTCCAATGATTGCAGTGATTTAGCGACTATCGGGTCCCGGTACATCGCAGTCTCACAGGCCTACGGCGGGCAGGTTGTTAATATCTGTTCTCCCGATTTTGCTGAGCAATTCAGTCTGCAAGGTAGTTTAGCGTTCAGTGTGAAAGACCGTTTTTACCCAACGTATCCGCCGCAACCGGACACTCTCAAAATTCGCATTGATGGGGCCGATTGTGGCGAAGGTTGGGTATGGAACCCAACGGCGAAGGCGCTAATCTTCGATTCGTCCTCACCATGCTTTCCCACGGGCGGAGCTGAAGTTGAATTGGATTATCAGGTCGCATGTCCCATAGGCGACTGATACCTCAACACACCTTCGCCACTACGAAAGAGACTAAATGCGTGTGTTGAATCTCGAGTCGGGTGGCATATCGGCCTGTTGTGGTGACGTCGCGTAATAGTTATCCCCCCACTTCTGTTTCACATGGTGTCGGCAAGATTTACCTAGGGTGACCTAAAAACGACGTATCCATTATCGCTGGGACCGTTGTTGATTTCGTGAAAACGGCATGCGTCTCGATGTTGATGTATGGTTTGGCATGGAAAGTGGATCCTCCTTGATTGACATAGGTTTCTACCAGCGCCCCTACGTTTCCTAGCGGGACGTCAGAGCATGGATAAGGAGGTTCATCGTGCGAGAACAGGAAGTAATGACCTTTGAGGAATCGTGGCGTTTGATGTTGGACGTCTTTGAGCGCTATCACCGCGACCGAGATCAAAGCGTACGTGCCAGAACACAACGCATGCACCAATTTATCTCGTCGAGTTGGCGCCTTGCAGAGGCGTTTATTGTTCGCTTTGTTGAGCGTCCTGACCGCACGATTAAAGAGAAGTTAGAGCTTGCAACGCGAGCCCTGGCTGATGTGCCATCAGCGCCCTATCTTGAGCTTCTCGTTTCCGTGCTCTCGCATTGTCGTGAAATTGAAGTGGCACGATCGGATTGGAAGCGTTGGAGCCGCCGAAAGCGGTCAATGCAGGTCATCTACCAACCTCTTGGATGAACAACCCGTAGCCGCCCGATCGAATCGGAAAAGACGGTAGACCCGGCATTTTATGCCGCTAGGTCGGATGAATTTGCCGCGTCTAATCGCTCGCCATAACGACTAAAAGGGCTACTGCACGACAATGAAGAGGTTGGCACGGAACTTGGAAAGAATAGGAAGCGTTTAAGTTTATGCCGCCGTGAGGCGTATCTCTGTACCAGGGGCATCACATCTGGAGAACAATGGCATGTTAGAGCAGCAGCAAGAGACTCTCGAGGAGTCTTGGAATAATATCTTCACCGTCTTCTACACGTACTACGGCTCTCGCAACGAGGCGTTGAAGGGCGACGCCGCACAGATTTACGAGGTCATCGCAAGCGATAGCGACGTGGCTGATGAGTTTATCGTGCGTTTTGTTGAGCGGGACGATTGGAGCCTGGAAGAGAAGCTCTACCTTGCAACTGCCGCCCTCGAGGATTTCCCAGGGGCTGCCCATCTCAAGCTATGCGTACAGATGTTGGATTTCTGTATCGACGTACCAAAGTACTTCAATTCTCTCTTTTACTGCATCGTTCGCTTTTCCTTTATGCACGGAAAGAATATCGAAGGGTTCGATGATAATACGTTTAAGGCAGAAGCACTGTGGCCGCGCTACAATGCCTTTATCGAACGGCATTTTGGTGATTTCGAGTTCCCCCATCAGGAACCAACCGCCAATCCCGAGCGTCGTGCTGCCTTTGTTACACCTCAAGTTCTCGGTTTAGGGCATTCTACGACTCGCATCGCCCTCGAATATTGCCGAGCCCTGGCCGTGAATGGCGGACGGACTGTTCTTCTTGCGAATACGGAGCTTTTCCCCCAGCAAAACGAAGCTCCGGTTAATGGCGCCTTCATTGCCAATCGGCCGCCTGAGACAGCAGACAATATTGGTCGCTTGGACTACGAAGGCTGCTCGTTTGTCTACTGGCGACCCAACGATATTGCGTTCTCTGTGGAGAAGGTGAAAAGCGCTGTCCTATCCATCGACGCCTATTGCCCCTCCGTTGTCTATTCTCAGGGTGATTGGAATATGGTCGCCGACGTACTTGCTCGCAAATACCCGGTTGTTCACGTGCCGTCTCTTCGAGGTCAGGCAATGAGTCATGCCCATGTCTACCTCCATCCAGTACGTGGTGAAGAACGGAACAACTTTGAACCGCTGGCGGATCAGGTTGGAAAATACCATCCGTACACTTACATGCCCATCGTGCCACCGACTTCTGATGCGCCGCCTGAACGGACCTCGTCCATCCCTAAAGATGCCGTTGTTTTTGCCATGGCAGGAAACCGACTTGGCGCGGAAATCGATGATTCGTTTGCAGACGTCGTCGCATCAATTTTGAGTAAGAACAAAAAGGCGCATGTGGCGATCGTATGCCCTGACTACAACGGTGAACTGAACATCAAGCTATCAAAAAAGCTCGCGCGGCGGGTTCACAAGTTCGGCTGGCAAGATGACCTCGGTGCGTTCTTCAAAACGTGTGACGTCGTACTTAATCCGTTCCGACAGGGTGGCGCGATTTCGGCCTATCTCGCCATGCGTGAGGGTCTTCCAATCTTGAGCCTGGGAGACTGCGACGTCCAAAACTACATTGGGCGTGAGCTTTGCGTCGCGGACAAGGAAGCCTACAAGGAGCAAGCACTGCGTCTGTCCACCAGTCCAGAGGCTCGAGCGAAGCTCTCTCACCGGATTAAAGAACGTGTGGTAGAGATTCCGATCCTGGCCGAGGTGCCCGAAGTTCTCGATGCTGCTAACGAACATGCCTGCGACGTATTCGCTGCCAGTCGAAACTAAGCGTTATTATCCTCAGAGGCAGCTGCTTCTTCAGTTTCCATCGGTACTGCTTCTATCTCTTCCGGTTGGGACCTCGGCAATACGGCCGGCGTCCCATCCGTGAAGACATGCACCTGGAAATTGGGCGTAAGGATGTGGTTCTCCGCCCTACGGGTTCGCAGCAGCCACAGACCGACCGGTAGAAGACCTAAGCAAATGTATTGGGCCGGCGTGAGACCAAGATAGCGCTCATCTCCACCGACGGCATCAGGGATTCGAAGAAAGTCGTTAATGAATCTGATGGGTACGTAGGCAAGCACGAAGGCGGCTGTATGGAAGCCTGCGAACTCGGACTTGTTACGGCGCAGAAAGAAGAATGTCGACATGGCAATTGCCCAAAGGCACTCATACCATCCAAGGTCATGACGAGGTCCTGCGGGAAATCCATCTCGAGCAGGATAGTCAACGGCTAAGAAGAAGTCTGTCGGTATCCCGGGGTGGTCATGCGCCACGGTACATGCCGCTCGGCCGAAGATCCAAGCCACCGTAAAGCCGAAGACGATGGCGTTTGAGTAGGGCCATAAAGGAAGTTTTCGGCGTCTGAAGAAATAGATAACGCCACCAGCGCCGCCCAAGAACCCACCCAGTGAACTCATGCCGTCCCAAAGACGTAGGAGTAACCAGGGGTCGTCCGCGCTCAACCTCTCGGGAAAATAGAAAATGATGGAGACGAGGTGGGAAACGATAAAGCCGGGTATCACCGCCCATAGTGCGACGTCAGATATTATCCGGCGGTCGAGACCTAGACGCCTCGCACGACGATCCGCGACGATAACTCCTACCACGATCGCGATCGCGACGAAGATATCGAACGCATAAATGGTTTCGTTGCCGACCGTTATCGGAGAAATCTGGAAATAGGGGACCATGGTGTTGCCCTGGTGTGAGAGACCGCATCATAGACACGGCCTTCAGGAAGGGGCAAGGGAGACGTCGTATGAAGCCTTAGGCAAATCAGCCGCCGCCGCCGCCACCGCCGCCGCCGCCGCCGCCGCCGCCGCCGCCGCCGCCGCCGCCGCCGCCACCGGGACCACCGCCACCGCCGCCGGGACCGCCACCGCCCCAACAACCAGACTGATTACCGCATTGCATCAGTTGGCCCTTCTCTTGTGAGAAGCCGCTTTTCTGAACACAATCTGGGACGCACCCTTGGCCCTCGCATTCGATCAGGCATTCGTAGGTCGCCATGCAGTCATCGTCGCCCATGCAGCTTTCCAGGACGTTTTCACAGTTCTCTTCGAGACACATTTCAATTTCCTGACCGTTGGGCGGACCGTTTCCGGGTCCGTTTCCGGGTCCGTTTCCGGGTCCGTTTCCGGGTCCATCTCCCGGACCGTTGTCAGGAGCGCATCCAGACGTGTCAGCACAATTACCCAGTGCGTTAAGCGCACCGAAGGCCCAAAAAGGGGCCTCCTCAAGACACGCATTTGAGCATTCGTCGTCTTGGCATGTTTTGATGCAGTCGAGGACCGCATTGCATGCCTCGTTATTTTCACAGTTCTCCCACTCGGCGCCACAGACCTTTTCAACGCACTGTAGGTATTCGCCATAGGTTGGCTCTGGGTTGCAGTCCTCTGGGCACGTCTCATTCTCGTATTCATCGAGGTTGCAGACGCCGTCGCCACATTCCCCGGGCTCTTCGGAGTAGCAATCCTCCTTGCAGCTGGTGAATGTCTCGCCGTCCTCGCAGACGCCATCACCGCAAGTAGGGCCTTGAGGTGGAGGCTCGTCACCAGAACAATTCTGTTGGTAGCACTCCGCAAGTGCATAAAGCGGTCCATTATTTCCGGCTTGTTGCAAGCATGCATCGAGGCATTGTTGAGTCGTGCACTCACTCTGGCATACCAGGTATTCGTAGCAGGATTCATTGGCGATACACGCGTCTAGCTCTCCACCACATTCGTCTTCGATGCAGCTATTCTCTTCCCCACAGTCTTGGGGGCAGTTATCAGGATTTTCGCCAGGACCGCACTCACCGTCTCCGCATTCATTGCCAGGTCCAGGTCCAGGACCCTGCTCCAAGCAGCCTGATTGCTGTACGCACGTGGCTAGCTGAATCGCTGGAAGCGAGAATCCTGCTTGCTGCAAGCAGCCTTGAATACACTGGTCGAAACCGAACTCTGGACAGCTGTCGATGCAGGCTATGGCATCCGCACATCCATCATCCTCCAGGCAGGCGTCAAATTGGCTTGGGCACTCGGCTTGAGCACATTGCAGGATTGGGTTCTCAGGGCCGTCGCAATCTTCGGGGCAGTTGTTCTGGTTCTCGCCATCCTCGCACTGACCGTTACCACATTCAGCGCTTGCGGAAGACAGGCATCCTGCTTGTTGCACACAGATTCCCAGCTGGATCAAGGCGCCGTTAAAGCCACCTTGCTGTAAGCATCCGCCTTGGCATCCTTGGTCATTGGGTGCGCATTGATCGACGCACTCTAGTACGGCGGCGCAGGTGGGATCGGCTTCACATGCCGCAAGCTGGCCAGGACACTCGTCTGCGACACACTGTGCAAATGGGTCCAATTGCTCAGATCCGCAATCGTCGGGGCAATTGTCTTCGTTTTCCCCTTCATCGCATTCGCCATCGCCGCAGCTTTCCGGACTTTCACATAGAGCTTCGTATCCCTCGCAGCAATCGCCGAAAACTTTGCAGTTCTCCTCGCATTGGCACGATGCCCCCTCAACGTATTCGCCACATTCACCAGGGCAGGTGTCTGGTTGTGGTCCTGTTCCGGGTTTGTCCGCATAGCATTCGTTTTCGTTACCGCAATCGAGAAGGGCATCGACGACCACCTGAGCCTCATCAGGTGCTGCAAAATAGCAGGTCTCTTGGCAGGAATTGTCCCCACCGCAGAGTTCAATGCAATGCATCGTATCGACACATCCCTGGTCGTCGAGGCAGCGGTCCCAGAAGGTTCCGCAGCTGTCTACAAGACAGGCAACGTAATCTGGTGCTTTGCAGTCGTTGCGGCAGATGAAGAATGACTCACCGTCGTCACAGATTGCATTGCCACAGTCGACAGTCGGGCCGGGAACGGTTCCTACACCGTCGGCGCTGCCGGCATCGACACCATCACTGACTTTGCCGTCATTACCCGTGCTGCTTTCAACGCAGGCCGGGGTAACGCAAAGGATGGCAGCCAGAAACATGGCATGGAACAAGGGCATCGACAGCGTCGATCGAGACGAATTCATGAGAGCCTCTCGGAACATGGGGGGAAAGAGAAATACGACCCATGGTAGGAGCGTACGTGGGGGATCGCAACAAGGTTTGATTTTCAGAACTTTATCCGCACCGCTATTCTAGCGGCTTGGCCGCAGGCCTAGCACCGACGACGGTCCCCACCTTATATCATGAGTTCCACGACCACACGCCAGAGGCACTATCCCGACAATGTGGATCCGTCTTTAGAAGTGCAGTAGCCTCGACGTCAAGGTCCTATTCATGATTGACGTTACCCTGATTCAAATACGGCATCCTGATGACGCGATGGCGTTGCATGAGCGCGAGTGCCTGTCCAAGCGGGTGGGAGGTCTCGATGTACGTTGGCGGGTCAGAAATGTGTTTCGAGATGTGCCACATTTGAGCTGGCTGGACGGTGCGTCGGCGATGCTCGTCGGTGGTTCCGGCTCATACAGTGTTCACGACGCGAGGAGCACCCCTTGGGTGACCCCGTTGAGAGATGTGCTTGAACTTGCTCTGAAGACGTCACTTCCGTCTATGGGAATTTGTTTTGGGCACCAATTACTCGGATTCCACTTGGGCTCCAAGGTGGAGACAGATCCGTCTCGAGCGGAGGTCGGAACGATTCCCGTCGAGCTTACGGATCTCGGGCGTACGGATCCCTTATTCAACGAGTTCTCTCCCAGCTTCCTCGTACACACCGGTCACAGTGACTCGGTGATGAAGGCTCCCGATGGTGTCTCGGTACTTGGACGATCGAGCGCTCTTGAAACACAGATCTTCAAGGTGAACGGGGCTCCTTTCTACTCGACGCAATTTCATCCTGATATCAGCGGTGAAGAGGCTCGATATCGTTACGCTGCCTACCAACGGGGCTTAGCGGAGGCTGTTCCGATGGTCGCTCCACCAGAGTCACTGCGGTACAAGGTTGGAGAAGACGAGTCCAACCTCTTAATAGGGCGCTTCTTGAGGCTCCTGGCTTGAGCCTAGTTTCGCTCTTCTTCCGCGGCGAGTCTCCAGGAGCGCACTCGGATATGCGTGGGGGGCCGGCCGTCAAGGATCATTCTGGTGATATCCAATAGCTCCTCGCGGGATAGTTCGTTCTCGCCGAGAAACGCAAAGATCTGTCTAACGCCCGAGTGCGGCACGTCAATTGGTCTCGGACCCATCGGCTGAATCGCTCCATCCGTTGAGGGCACTTTGAAGTTTTGAACAAGGGCTCTTACGGTCGGCTGGTCGGTCGGCTGTCCTTGTACCTCTACGAAAGACAGGTGGAGTCGTTTTGCTTTGCGGTTACGGTACTCGATCTCGAGTCGAGTCGCGCATGATCCCTCGAAGGGAATCAGAAAGCGCGAGCCGTCACCTGCAACGCAATAGAGATCGACAGCAATAGGCGCCTTTGAGCGCATTGTAGCGAGACGTTTTCCTCGCGTTGGGGTTGGCCCTTGTATCAACAAAACTAGAAGTGCGAGTGCCACTGCGCCAATCACAATGGAGAGCCACAGACCCGTTCGTAAGCCTTCACCTGGCTTATTGGGTGGCGGAGTTGAACCCGTTTTGTTGGTGACGGCTTCGACGAGACGCTCTCTATCTGCCTCTTTAAGGAGTCCACCTGCAGCGGTCGGAACCTTCCTTTCTCCAAGCGTCACTTCTGCCATGTAGAGTGCTGCATAGCGAGAACGACAGTCGTGACAGCCACCCACATGCCCTCGTATGGCATCCAGTGCCTTTTCATTGAGATCTTGAAAGAATCGATCGATTCGAGACTGGACGTCATCACACTTCACGGCCTTCAAGTGTGCCATTCGTCCCAGCGTGGTTCAACCCGAGTCTCGGACGATGTCCTGGTTCATGAAACCCAAACAATCGTTACTAATGAACCGGTGGGCGTGAGCGCTTGAGGTAGTTGAAGAGGTGATCAAAGTACAGCCGCACAAACTCCTCTTGAGCTCCCGTTGGCGCACTTTGAATGATTTGGCGCTGCTGGTCGAAGTCACGCTCTTTCTCTAAGAAATCTGCTAGCGCCACGACTTGCTGCGCAGTGATGGCATCCACATGCCGCGCATTCATCCTGGCAAGAGCACGGCCCAGCAGAGGGGCATCGAAGAGTAGGTGATGACCTTGAATGCCTTGTTCGAACACTTTGGCGAGCAGATTAGACATGCCATATATGGCAACATACACGAGGGAGAGGAGCAAGTCTTTTGGACGAGAAACCGTTTCTAGGATGCGCAGCGGAAGCCGTACCCTGCCGAAATTCGGTCTTTCTTATCCTCTAGACGATCGTCGATGTCGAAGCCGCCTTTACCCCAAAAACCTCCCTTAAGGCGGCCGCAGGCAATCCATTCCCAGACGTTTCCGATGAGGTCTCGGTGACCGAAGGGACCGGCTCCCCCCTGGCGATCGCGAGGGTTGGAAACGGCCGCTGGTGCACCTTTTGGACCAGCGTCTACCCATGCGAGACCTTGTTGAGGCACTGCATCACCCCACGGATAAGGTTTGGCTTGGCCGGCACGCGCCGCTCGTATCCATTCCTTTTCTGTGGGAAGCCTCTTTCCTGCCCAGCGGGCGTAAGCTCGCGCTTCTTTATAGGTGATTCCCACAACCGGTTGGTCAGGATCATCGAAACCACGACGATGCATCCATTCCGGCGTACGCTTCTTCTTGGCCTGAATGAACTGGAGGTACTCACGGTTTGTCACGGGCCGCAGGTCTAGCGCGAAAGGAAACACAACCCCCCAACCACCGCTAGGAAGTCTGACCATGCCGCCGTTAACGCGACCCATACCGTCTGGCACCTTGTTCTTGAGTCGCAAGAGTCGCAAGAGCCCTGAAAACCATGAAAGCATACTTTCAGGTTAGAATGACTCGGTGCTCGGTCAAGAAATCCCAATCGAAGACTGAGGCCAAAAATGGCTCAGACCTACCTTGCGCGGACAACCGATCCCTACGTAATCTAGTCTCGATTGAGACGAGAGAGGTAAGAGATGAAGCGACGCACCTTCCTCAAGACAACAGTTGTTACGGCTGGAGGCCTCCTCCTGGGCGTGGGATGTTCTGAGGTAACGAGTCCCGGTGCTGATATCGGAAGTGATGGATCGGCCAGCGACAGCATGGGCGACGTTATGCCTGACGGACAGGGAGCGTCATTACTTCCGGGTGAAACCTATTTTCCGCAATCGGTCATGAGTGGTGACCCCACGGCGACGACCGTGGTGCTTTGGACCCGGGTCTTTGATGAAGGGTTCAGTGAACAGGATATTCCCTTGCGTTTGGAAGTCGCATTGGACGAATCGTTTGAGACGCGTGTAGAGCTAGGAAGTCAAAGCGCGTTCGAGGTCGTGGCCGACGCGGATAATGACCACTGTGTGCGTGTGCGCCTTGAGCAATTAACCGAGGCGACAACCTACTTCTATCGCTTCATCGTTGAACGGGGTGAGCAGGCATTCGTCTCCCGTACGGGACGCACGAAGACCGCCCCGGCGGTCGATGCAGATGTCCCTGTCCGATTCGCATTCGTGTCGTGCCAGGACTATAACGGGCGATACTACAATCCCTACGTTCGTATGGCAGACCAAGAACTCGACTTCATCGTTCACCTTGGCGACTACGTCTACGAAACGACCGGGAATCCTGAATTTCAGGCGACTGAGGGACGCCGAGTTGAGTTTAGCAACAAGGACGAGGCGATCGTTTTCTATGAGGGGCAAGAGAGCGAGTACTACGCGGCTAAGAGCCTCTCGAACTACCGTGACCTGTACAAAACATATCGAGCGGATGCTGCAATGCAGCGAGTTCATGAACGCTTTCCAATGATTTGCATTTGGGACGACCACGAATTTTCAAATGATGCCTATGGAGCGACTGCGACTTACTTTGATGACGTTGTGGACGAAACGGACGTTGCGCGACGGAAAGCAGCGAACCAGGCCTATTTCGAATATATGCCCATCGATTACCCGAACGAACCGGATTTCAAATACGACCCCTCGGCTGATTTTCCAGGCGACATTCGAATTCACCGTGATCTGCGCTTTGGAAAGCATATGCATCTGGTCCTTACCGACCTGCGGACTTATCGAGCTGACCACGTCATTCCGGAAGGAGGCTTTCCGGGGAAGGTTATTGCCACTCAGGGCGACTTAGATGCGACCCTCGGGGAAGTTCCTGACGCAGCCTCTCCGTATGTGGATATCGACTCCTACGCAGAAGGCTTCTACGCCGATGTTCTCAAGCAGGCTTCTGCCACGCTTAATTTCGAGGAAGCGGATGTGACGGGTCCGATTGGCGTCTCGTTTATTAACGATATTGTCAGTGGACTGAACGCGAGTTCGGATGGAGAGCCGATTGCTCTTATAGAGACGGAGGCGCAAGAGGGTATGGAGCGAGGGCTCTTTTACGCGCTTACCGGGAAAGGGTTCTACTCCGACTTGGGATCGCGCTTTCTCGCGATAAGGGAGCCTTTTGAGGCGATATGTGCCTACAGATATGCCCAGACGATGGGGGCCAGTGAAGAAACCCTCGGTCCTGAACAAGAGGCCTGGTTTCTTGATACGATGAAGGGCTCCGATGCGACCTGGAAGATTTGGGGCAACGAGTTTTGCCTCAACAGTCTTAATGTGGATTTGACCTCCTATGAGATACTTCCAGAGGCCTATCGCCAACAGTTCTCGTTGTTGGTTGAAGATTGGACGGGCATGCCGAATAGGCGCGATAAACTGATTGGCGAGCTTGCCGAAGTTGGTAATGTGGTTGCGATAACGGGGGATGTGCATGCCTTTTTTGCAGCGACTCCTTTCGTTAAAGGGGACCCAAGTACGCGATTGGTTGAATTGGTCACCGGCTCAATTTCATCAAGTCCTCTGCGTAGCGAATTTATCGAAAAAGCCTCGTCCGATCCCAACCTTGCGGACGCGGGCGCACCAGCACTGGCTTATGGAATCGTCGGGCTTCTTCAGGACCCAGATACCAAACCGAGTCCGCATCTCGGGTACGCCAACATCACCGATCACGGCTTTGTGATCGTAAACGTATCCAAGGAGACGATTGAGGCCGAGTATCATGCCATCGACGGTAAAACCGACACATCGAATCTCTATGAAGACGAGAGCTTGGACGCTCAGTTTAGTACCACTCATTTCCGTGTCGAAAGTGGGAAAGCGGATCTCTATCACGTCACAGACGAAGGGCCAAAACGCTGGGATATCGAATCGGCTTCCTGGGTCTAGTTCTCATCATTAAAAGTTGACCCGAGGGCAGGCCCACCCAAGATGGGCCCATGAGTCGCTTTCTAATCGGATTTATGCTCTTCCAATGTGCGGTGGGTTGTGCGACCGCAGATTCTTCGAAGGACGACTTCGTCGACCGCCGGGGAAAAATTAAGTTTATCGAGCCTGAAACGAAGCTTGGTGATTTCTTAATTCCGAAAAAAATCTATGACGAATGGCTTAGGCGCGGCGCGTCGTACTTTATTCGGCAGGTTAGCGTGACACCCATCGAAGAGAACGATGAATTTGTGGGTTTTCGGCTCGATACGCTTTTCGAGGACCATGTTCTCTTTGCCGAGGGCGAAATCCGAAAGGGAGACATCGTTCAACGCATCAACGGTCTGCCTATCGGGCGTCCAGAGCAATTCATGCGTGTGTGGGACGGACTCAAGGAACGTCAATCGTTGACACTGCAGATTCTCCGCAGCGGTCAGCCCCTAGTCATCAACTGGGTCGTCGTCTCCACCGCTCAGGACCCCTTTTCGAAATAGAGCAAAGTAGGTCTCTGCCGGCACTGATTCGGGGCGTTGCGAAGGGTCGATACCAAACTCCTCAAGAACATTTGGGTCTGTAAGAACCTTGCTGATTTTTTTCCGTCGCATTTGGAAAAAACGGCCAACGAAGCGCGCGAACGCATCGTGCTCATCTCCGCCGAGGCGTGGCTCCTTGGGGAAATCCACGTAAAGAACCGATGAGTGCACCTTGGGGGGAGGGAAGAATGCCTCGGGGGGAACATCACGAACCAGCATGGCGCGGGCCGTGAGTGTGGTCAGCACCGATAGCACTCCATAGTTCTTACTCCCGTGGCTAGCCGCAATTCGATGCGCTACCTCTCGTTGAAGCATCAACACGATACGGGAAACACGCCCATTGAGTTTGAGCAACCGGCGGTAGATAGCAGTCCCCACGTTGTACGGAAGGTTGCCAGCAATGACCGGCAAATGCTCCGAAGTTGCTTTTGGCAATAATGCTTCGAGGTCTGCGTCCAGCGCATCGCCGAGAACGACATGAACCTTATCGCCGAGACGGTCCTGGAGAGCGATTTTTGCCCTCGGATCTCGGTCAATCGCCACCAGGGGTCGCCCAGCGCGAGCCAGAAAGGCTGTGAGTGCTCCTTCGCCCGGTCCAATTTCCAAGGCACCCGCACTATGTTCTATGTCTGTGAGAGCTGCGATTTCTTCTAGGACATCTGCGTCTCTCAAAAAGTGTTGCCCGAGTTTCTTGTCCGGCTTCATCGCTTGGGCCTTTTGGTTGTTTGTATGTCGAGGGACAACAACGCGTCACCGGTTAAGACATGGCCGTCTTTGAACATAGAGCAAGCCAGTCCACCGATCATCGCTGCGTTATCCGTACAATAGCGTGGAGGCACAAGAAAGGGCGTCAGCTGCGCACCCACGCATGCACGGCTCAGTTTGTCTCTGAGGCGTGAGTTACACGCCACCCCTCCGGCAACCACGAGTTGAGATATTTGAGTCTGCCGACAGGCCTTGAGAGCTTTTTTGATTAAACAATCGACGATGGCCTCTTGAAGGCTCGCTGCCAGGTCTGCAAGCGGAAGCTCCGCCTCCTCGCCGTGAGCGGCTCTTAGGTCCCTTAGCGTGTACCGAATCGCAGTCTTAAGACCCGAGAAGGAGAAGTCCAAGCCCTTCCCCAGCATCGGTCGTGGGAAATCGAAGGCATCACGCCGACCTTCCTGTGACAAGCGGTCGATAACGACTCCTCCCGGATAGGGAAGCCCCATCATTTTTGCCGCCTTATCAAAGGCTTCACCGGCTGCGTCATCCAGTGTTTGGCCAAGTACTGTCGACCGTCCTGGACCATCCACTCGTGTCAAACTCGTGTGTCCGCCGCTTACGGCCAACGCGATATAAGGAAACTCAGGTCGCTCGGCTGGCTGATAATCAGCATCCGATAAGAAGATGGCGTGTACGTGGGCTTCGACATGGTCAATGGCAATCAGTGGCACGGCGCGTGCGAAGGCCAACGCTTTCGCGGTTTGTAAGCCGACGAGGAGGCAACCTGCCAGACCCGGTTTCGACGTTACCGCCAATGCATCGAGATCGTCATATGTCATTTGAGCGTCGGCCAGCGCCTGTTCGATGACGGGCCGTAATGCGGTGAGGTGATTACGGGACGCGAGTTCAGGCACGACTCCTCCATAGCGCGCATGAATCGGGATTTGACTCGCGATCACATTCGAGCGGACATATCCGTTGCCAGTGACAACCGCAGCGGCCGTTTCGTCGCATGAACTCTCGATTGCGAGAATTCGCGGCGAATCATGAGCCATGTCATTCAAGTTCAGGCCCTAGCGCGTCCGCATGCTTCCCGTTCGGGTAGTGCTGCATGAATGCGTTCCAATGGAACTTCATCTCGTCCTTCTGTCCTTTTTTCTTGGCGATCGTACCCAGGTACCAATGCGCTCGCTTAAGCGATGCATCCGCCTCCAAAAGAGCTAGGAAGTGCTTCCTCGAAACTTCGAACTCTTGGCGTTCATAAGCAACGAGTGCCAGACCCGTTAATGCGTCGATATCCGTTGGGGCTTCCTTGAATTCCGCGGAGAGCTTGGCATGGGCTTCGTCCACATCCCCCTTAGCCCAGAGTTGCAGTCCTGTCATTTGAGATGCTGCCGCAACCTCTTCCTGCTCCGTCGTCGCCTCCTCAGACGCAGTGTCGTAGGAGATAACGAGACGCCAGCCGATAAAGGCGACCAATAGGAGCAAGATGCCCAGGAGAGCCTTGGAAAGCGTCGGGTTCTGATGCCAGGGCTGTCCCGTCTGAAGTTCATTTTCCCACTCGCTAAGCTCTTGGCTGAACTCATCGTCAAGCATTGAGTCTTCACGAAAGAAGTCTTTCTCTGATTCGAGGATTGGAATCAGAACGTCATCCTTGTCCTCGGTTTCAGTGTACTCAGCGTGAGCAATTGTGGCTGTTGCGACAGCTTCGGATGTATTCCGACGGGACCTCAGCGGAGGTGGCCCAGCAGGTGGTTCGGGCGTGGTCGTGGGCGCAGCCGGAGGAACGGGAGGGGGCGCACTGACGAGTGTATCGTTCGGAGAAAGTGCGATGACCTCCTTGCGGTTTCGCGCTGGTGTGATCTGAAGATCGTCCAGGCTCGTCTCATCGACCATGGTATCCGCAAACATCGGTTTCTTGGACTGCTGGCTGACCTGACTTTGCCGAAGCGTGCCGCCAGTCTTGGAGAAACGACGCCGTTTCTTTTTTTTCGCCGGCGCAGCGGGTATCGGAGGCGGAGATTGAGGGCTAAGTGCAGGCGCGTCGTAGGGACTCACCGATCGCGATTCAGGGATATCCGGCTCATCCCATTCAGGGGCCCTACTGCTGTTGTCCGGGCCTATGACATTCGGTCGATTGAGTTCCTCCGCTCCTTCCGCCAGCCCAAAATAGACAAAGGGTGCTTCTTCCAGCATCAGGATGGCATTGAGTGCACTGCGGCCCCGAAAACCCTCGATCCAGGCGTCGATGGGTTGGCCATCCTTGACCAGGATACCGCCGAATTGAGCGCCCATCTCGATTTCGATCAGCGCATTTGTGCAGTGGCGGCGGGAGAATTGTAGGAGCTTCTGAGCATGGTGTGTTCTGAGATCGCCACCAAAGCCTTCCGGTGGAACTCCGACTGAGCCGCTTCCTAGCGGAACGGGCTGACTGAATCTTAATCGTTCGACGACCGCCTTGGGCTCAACCGGCTTGATGAACACTTCGCATACGCCATGTCGCATGGCATCGAACTCATCCTCGCGGGACAGGGGTTCGTCACTCAGGACCATGAAGATCGATGGGTATCCAAGGGTCGCTTTTGCCAGCGCCAACCAATCGATCTCCTCTCCACTCGCTTCGGTCAACACACCATAGGGTGTACTTGGATCCACGTGGCGCAGTGCCTCTTCGGTGGTGCGAACTGTGACCGCTTCGACACCTGCACGGTCTAAATAGAACTCCAGAATCTCCGCTTCTACCGGATCTTCTTCAACGATTATGACCTTTTGAAATGAGACAGTCATGAATTTGGTTAACACGCTCCGAACACGATTTACTCTACTATTTCATAGGATATTGGCGCTGGGTCAAGTCGGGTTAAAAGGTCTTAATTAGGCGCTTGTTCCAACTGCTTCCCTATGCTAGCTTCCACGACCACTGAATGGCCATTCATTTTAGCTCTGGATGCCAATGGAACAACCCAGTAAGCGCCGACGAATATTAGACGCAGCCGTCGAGATCTTCTCCCGATATGGCTTCTACAACAGCAAGGTATCGCAGGTTGCAAAAGCTGCGGGCGTCGCAGACGGGACGATCTATCTTTACTTCAAGAATAAAGAGGCGATTCTGATCCAGGTGTTCGAAGACACCATGGAAGAGCTAAGCTCTAAGCAGCGCATGGCGCTTGACGGCCTGGAGACAGCCACCGACAAACTGCGGACCTTTGTGCGTGTGCATTTTGAGATGGTTGGACGCAATCCAGAGCTCGCCGAGGTGCTAACAGTGGAGCTTCGTCAGTCGGGCAAATTCATGCGCGACGCCGATATGCGGGCCTTCGGTCGCTACCTTGGCATTGCAGCGCGGATTGTGGCCGAGGGACAGGCAGCGGGAGAGTTTTCCCCGGACTTACGACCTCGACGTGTCGCTCGAATGCTCTTTGGGGCTATCGATGAATTGTCCCTCGAGTGGGCAATGAGTGCACGACGGAAATTGGTTGAGGAAGCGTACTCACAGACGGTGCGCGTCTTTTTGAACGGACTTAACAGGAAGGAATAGAAAGGAGAGAGTCTTGAAGATTCTAGTAACCGCAAAGCGTGTTATCGATCCCGATGCACGCATCAAGTTGACCGCGGATAGTAGCGGTGTGGACACCGACACGGTGGAATACAAGGTAAATCCCTTCGATGAAAATGCGATCGAAGCGGCACTTGAACTGGCAGACGAACACGATGCAGAAGTCGTGATCGCAAGCATCGGTCCTGAGGACGTTACCCAAACAATTCGCTCCGGTTTGGCGATGGGAGCGGAGCGTGGGATTCGAGTTGACTACGAAGACAACGACCTCGACAGCGACCTTGCCGCTCGAATCTTGGCAGGGATATGCAAGGATGAAGAGCCGGACCTTATTATTATGGGTAAGCAGGCCATCGATGGAGATAACAACCAAGTCGGGCAACTTCTCGCCGAGTACCTGGGGCTTCCGCAGGCTTGTTTCGCATCCGAAATAGAAATTGACGGCGAGGAAGTTGTCGTCACGCGTGAAGTGGATGGTGGGTTGGAGACGATTGCTATCAAATTGCCTGCACTTGTCACGGCAGACCTTCGGCTCAACGAGCCGCGTTATGCCTCACTACCCGGCATCATGAAGGCCAAACGAAAGCCGATCGATGTTCTCGATCTAGACGATCTCGAGATAGAAGATACGGCCCTCAAGGTAGAGGTCGTTCGTCTCGAAGAGCCGCCCACGAAAGAAGCAGGTATTCTTGTCGACGACGTAGAAACCCTTTTCGACAAGCTCAGCAACGAAGCCCGAGTGCTGTAGGAGAGTAATTATGACGAAGATCTTAGTGATTGCCGATCAACAAAATAACGAAATCAAGAAGAGCACCTTTAATGTTTTAACCGGTGCTCAAGAACTTGCTAAACGCATCGGAGCAACCTACGACATTCTCCTTTTGGGAAGTAACGTCGGTGGAAAGGCTGCTGACCTCACGGCGTATGGGGCTGGTACGGTTTACACGATTAGTGGAAACGACTTTGCAAACTACCTCGCGCAACCTTACTCGAATGCCGTTCGCGAGTTGGCTGTACGGATTGGCGCGAGTCATATCTGCGGCTCAGCGGGCTCAACAGGAAAGGATATGCTCCCTCGTGTTGCTGCCGGACTTGGCGCGGGAATGGTCGCTGATTGCATCGGTTTCGAAGGCGAAGGAGCAGGACTGCTTTATCGTCGACCGATGTACGCAGGGAATATCTTGGCGACGGTCAAAGTGAATACCGGAACAGCTGTGGTGAGCTTCCGTACGTCGGAGTTTGATGCGGCGGAGCCAGGCGAGGGCACCAGTGCTGTCGAGGCACTAGATGCACCAGAAATCGAGGTCAACGCACGTTACGTGAGCTTTGATGGTGCCGAGTCTGAGCGCCCGGATCTGGGAGATGCGGATGTCGTCGTGGCCGGTGGACGCGGACTGAAGGATGGTGAGAACTTTTACGGTGTGCTTGAGCCATTGGCTGACGTTCTCGGTGCCGCCATTGGTGCGAGTCGCGCTGCGGTTGATTCCGACTTTTGCCCTAACGACTTACAAGTCGGACAAACCGGCAAGGTTGTTGCCCCGAATCTTTACTTCGCAATTGCCTTGTCGGGAGCCATTCAGCACCTTGCGGGTATGAAGAACTCGAAGACAATCGTTGCTATCAACAAGGACCCAGATGCCCCGATTTTTCAGGTGTCCGATTACGGCCTTGTAGCTGATGCTTTCCAGGTGGTTCCGGAGCTTGTTCAAAAGATTAAGCAGAACCAATAAGGGAAATATCGAGATTAAAAAACCGCTGGTTGGACATCCAACCAGCGGTTTTTTTTGTCCTATTGACCAGGGCTACATCAAATCTTCGGCAGACTTTCCTTGGTTGACCCGGTCACTGATTGCATCGGCCTTTTGCTCGTAAGAGTCCCCTTCCTTGCCAATGCCATTCTCCAGTCCAGTGACGTTACCCGCTTGCTGGTCTTTGATGTGCTTTACCTCGTGCGCAACGGTGCCCGGGCTCGGATTGCTATCTTTGAAAATCACCGTTCCTTGGGTAGCCATCGCGTTTGACCCTGTGTTCTCACAGACTTCTTTTCCGACTCCCCCTGCAACACTCTTGATTCCACCTAAGTCAACGCTTGGACCCACGAGTTCCTGAACTGTAGACTGGTGGGGGATGCCGCTCGATGCCGAGTCAACACCACGCTGGGCCTCCGAATGGACCTTGTTCGCATGAGATATCTTGGCTGAGGACGCATCCATTTGGATCGGTGCGGATTGTGGACTCAATGCCGCGACGGCGGACTGATAATCCATCCCTTTCAACGAGCGCTGTACCGGTGACACATCACCAGCGTCGTCGTTTTTCTGGGTAGGGGCGTCAAGTTCATGTGGCGCGGATTTGATGTCGTACGTAGCCATTGTAATCCTTACCCCATGTGCTCCTTTTCTGTGAAATCTTACGTGAAATCAGGAGTTTGGGGATTCTGGGGTCCGACCTGTTCAAACGCTAACAGAGTGGTCGTTCGGATGCAATGGATGCGTCATTCAGTGTGTTGGATTTCTGGACCCCACCGCGGGTGGGGCTATGATTGGACCGGGTTTTTGGGCTAGCAATCGACCCGCTTGTGGAAAGGTAAGAGAGATGAAGATGAGCCAAACTGGCTCTGTCCATGGTGAATCGCGACTGAGCATGCGTGCATTAGGCACGATGTTCTTGGCGGGGTTCATAGGGGCATGTGCAGGATTACCGGCGGACCGTGGTTACGTGGAAGGCGGTAAATTCGAGCCGAGTAAGCCTTATGAAAAGGTCATTCAGTTCGGGCACTCCGGGGCAATAAGCCGTGGCGTCGTCAGTCCTGGTGGGTCGCTTGTGTTTAGCGGGGGAATGGATGAGCAACTCAAACTTTGGGATCTCGCAACAGGTCTAGAGGTAGCAACATTCGATAGTCCGGGCAGTCCAGTCCACTCTGTCGATGTCAGTCCCGACGCCTCGACGGCCTTGGCTTCAATGGATGACGGAAGTATTCGGTCATGGGATCTTGTGAGTGGCGAGGAGCAACAACGCTTCAAGGGGCATCTTGGTCCGGTATCCAGTATTCGGTTCCTCGATGGGAATAGTGCATTTGTCACGGCATCGTGGGACAAGACTCTGCGTCTTTGGTCCACTGGTGATTCCACGGCCGATCGCGTGATGAAGGGGCATGATGCCCCCGTCCTAGCCTGCGCCTTCAGCTCGGAGTCCGACACCATTGCGAGTGGAGACGCTTCCGGCCTCGTGCTTGAGTGGGAGGAAGGCGACGAAGAACCACTGGCTCAGTATAAGGCCCACGAGGGCGCGGTGCGGGTTCTTACAAGTCATGGCGGCAAAGACGTTTTTGCATCGGGCGGTGAGGATGGCAAAGTCAGGATTTGGACGGCGCTGAACTTCCAATCTGGACGGACGCTAGAAGCCCATACAGGAAGCGTGACGGCGTTAGAATTTAGTCCAGATGGGAGCGTTCTAGCAACCGGAGGATCTGACCGCACCGTTAAGTTATGGAAGGTCGCGGATGGACAAGAGCTCAAGCGGTTCGAGGGTCATGAGCAGTTCATTAGTTCTCTCAGCTTTCACCGAGATGGCGTCCGTCTGTTGAGCGCGAGTGGTGATAGGTCCATGCGACTTTGGGATACGACAAGCGGCGAGGTGGTACAGACTTTTCGTGCAGGGGCCTCAGCTGTTGAGTCGCTTGCTGTGGGGCCATCTGGGGTAACCGCTGTGACTGGTCATAGCCGCTGGGGACTGAGGACCTGGAATCTAGAGCGCGCCATGAAGACCGGTGAATACTCCGGCCATTCAGGAAGTGTGAGTGCCGTGGCCATCGATGAGCCTGGACAGCGACTTGCAAGTGGTTCAACGGACCGCACCGTACGACTCTGGGAACAAGGTAAGTCGGCTCCTGTACACACGTACACCGGCCACAAAGGGCCTGTCTCTGTCGTCAGTTTCGGACCACAGGGACTCTCTGTTGCGTCCGGCAGTGATGATCAGCAAATCAAGATCTGGGATGTCCAACGGGGTGAAATTCGCCGCAGTTTTACCGGCGAAGCTGGTCATACTGATGCGCTGCGTTACATGCCCAAAAGTCCCGGTGTTTTGGCGTCGGCTAATCTCAATGGGCAATTTCAGCTTTGGAGTGTCGGAACTGGTACCATTATCCGTAATAAATTGGGGGCATCGCAAGGTGTTCTCGCGGCAGCGATCGACCGTACTGGTAAGCTTGCATTAACCGGTGGATGGGATGGAGGCGTGCGTCTATGGAACACGACCCTTGGCCGAGAAATTCGAGCATTTGTCGGGCATACAGGCGCTGTTCGCGCCGTCGCATTTTCGTCCAATGGAAAACGTCTTCTCTCGGGTGGAGTCGACCGAAAATTAATGATGTGGGATGCGGCAACCGGGCGTCTTATCCGTGCCATGGAAGGCCATAAAAGCAGTATCACTGCGGTGTCCTTCTTACCGGACGGCGAGCATGCCTTGAGTGCGGATCGGGCCGGCGCACTACTTTTTTGGTCTCTCGAATCAGGAGAAGTTCTTTATCACTTCATGGTCGACGAGGATGGCGAGTACATCGTGTGGACAGAAGACGAGTCGTTTACCGGTTCTCGAGAGGGGCTAAGTCGTCATGTTGCCCTGGTTCAGGGCATCAATGCCTACGAGCTTGGAACTATGGCGAAGTCCTTGAGTAAGCCCGAGGCCTTCAAGAAGTACGTTGCCCGCGGATTGAGCGAAAAAGGGGAGCGAACGTGGGTTCGCAAGAGTGAATGTAAGGTTGCCTGCGACCGGATTTTGAGCGTCGGGCGGCGCATTCTTAAGGAGACCGCTCAGAAAGAAGCACTGAGTGAAGAGCAGCAAAAACGTCAGCTCGCATTGCCTGAGAAGCAAGGTTCGACGTGTATCGAAAACTGCCTTGAGCGCGCATCACGTAAAGAAGTGGAGTGTCTCTCTCAGCCGAGTGTGACGCGCCAGGAGGACATTAAGCGATGCATGGGGGAAGGGGAGAAGAGTAAAGCACCTTCTGACGAGGCCTCTACGACTCGCGACACCGATACCTCTCGTGCTGCTTTCATGGATTATCGAAAGCAACCTAAGGTGAAGGGATCATGTGATGTCGAGGACGTGGAGCGATGGCTCAGACGAAAAGCTGGGGTGTTCCGCGCATGTTACGTGGAGAGTTTGAAAGAGGATCCGGCCTTGAAAGGCAAGGTTACAGCAACGTGGGTGATTGGCGATGGCGGCTTTGTCGAACGAAACATCAAGACAAGTGGACCGGAACGTCTTGGACAAGGCTGTCTTGCAGAGACAATTCGAACCATTCGCTTCGATGCACCGCGACGAGGCAAGTGTACCGTCACCAAGAGCTGGCGCTTCGGACGCGTAGAACCCAAACCTGTGAAGAAGTAGAACACCCCGTTGTCTGCTTCAGTCTAAGCAAGACTCTATACGCAAAAGCCCCAGCCTGACATCGATCGTCGGGCTGGGGCTCTCGGTTTACGTTCGCGCAGTTAGACTAGAGGTCCTGCAGATTCATGCCTGCCGTATAGCCGTAACTGACGTCATCGTCCCATCCGTAGGCGACCACACCGATCTTCTGATCCGATGTGACGCTATGCACACCGTCGGACACCTTCAGTCGTGCCACCATGTAGCCTGTGTTGCCGATGTTCTTGAAGTTGTTTTGACCGACTGTACCGCCATCAAGCGTTACCTGGGCACCGATAGGTGCAACAATGTTGATGTAATCCTCGAGGTACTTGTTTGGAGAGAGGAAGACGTATTCTTCTCTGAACTGGCCAACGGGTGGCGTGAGAATCAGCGCAGGGTCTCCCATCGCTTCGCAGTAGCAGGTGAACCCATCCTGGCACACGCAGGTATGTCCGGAGGGGCATTGCCCACCAGGACCGGTGCATGTCTGAGGTCCTGCCAGAGGACCGTTGATCTCTCCGGAACTCGCAAGAATCTGAGATACAGAGATGGGCTGGTTCGCGATGATGGTGAAGTCTTCCGTCGTCGAGAATTCAAAGAACTCACCTTCGCTGAGATTCACGAGTCCTTGTACTGGTGGGTCAAAGGATACCTGGGTTGCAGGCTTACTTGCCATGATGCGCCAGTAATCGGGTTCTACATTTCGTGGGTAACTCTTAGCGGCCACAAAGGTCTTGCCCCATGTATTCGTTGGAAGCATTTGTTGCTCAAGGTGGTCAGCGCAGCACTTAGCGTCCGGGCTCGTGGGGTTGGAGATAGCCGCCATGTGACCACTGAAGACAGCGATTGGTGCATCAGACGTAATCTTCGTTCCGGTCAAGTCTCCCAAGTCCTGGTCCGATTGTATGTTGAGCACCTGGAAGGGTTGTAAGTAGTAGTCGTATTCCATCCCCGGGAACATTGTGTTCATTCCGTTAGCGCCGAGCGTCTGAATCGTTGGGCGCACGGTCACCTTCGTGTCAGGCTTAAGTGCGAGAACACTGATGTAGCCCCGATAGGGAACGACACACACATCGGAGAAGGCGACGGGATCGAATTGACACTCTCCCCCAGGAATGTTGCCACAAATGGACTGGCAATCACCGAGGAAGGGGATTTCTGGTCCGCCTCCCAAGAATTGGTAATGACTTACAGCGAAGTACTCCTGTCCGTAGGTGTTGGCGGGTATGAGAATCGATGCGTCATTGGAGTAGACTTCGACATTTTCTAGAGGGTTGAATTGGTAGGCAACAATCGGTGCCGTTGCTTGAATTCTGTAGGCCGACCAGTGCGTTCCAGGAAGATTCATGTTCTTGGCTGGCAAATTGATGATCCGCAAATCTCCCGGAGCAACAGTCTCCTCCGTTACAGCCTGAGTTGCAGCGTTTTCACTGGTTTTCTGTTCGACGGTCACGATGGACGGCTTGTCACTTAAGTTGGTGATAACAACGGCGAAAGGACCGTCTGCGGCTTGGTAGTGGTTATCGAGGTCGATAGCCCAGTAATCGCATCCCGTATTAGAGAGACTTTTGATGTCAGAGAAGCAGGCGGATACGCAGGTTCCGAGGGTGCAGTTCTTACCTGAGGCACTGCAGTCTTCTGTGACCTCGTACGCACCTTGATCATTGCATGTCTCGACCAGGTTGCCGTTGCATTGCTTGGCTCCGGGGAAACATGTGATGCACTCGCCGTTCAGGCAGTTTTCGTCGGGGCTGCACTCTAACAGTTGCGAGTAGCCGGAACCGTCTGGATTGCATTGAACGACGGTCTTGCCTTCGCAGACTTTCTTGCCTGGGGTGCAGCCGGTGCATTCGCCGTTTTGGCAGACTGAGCCCACACATTCGAATTTGTCCCAACCATCGCCGGTGGGCTTGCATGTCAATGCCGTGTTCTCTTGGCACATCTTCTCGCCCGGCGTACAGGTTGCTGGTAGGCAGTAGCCGTCACTGCAGACGCCATCGGTACAATTCTCATCGGACAGGCATTCAAAGCAAAAGCCACTGGGTGAGCAGAAGGGCTTATCAGCCGAGCAGTCTTGGTCCGAATCGCAGGTCGTGCTGCTTCCACCCGTATCGGAACTATTGGTTGTATCCGTTCCGAAGACGAAACCACCGTTATCGCTCCCGCCATTTCCGCCGCCGCCTTCGGTTGAACAACCGGGCATCGCAACGGCAAGCGCCGTGAGTAGGAAGTAAAAGGACCATGTCGATGCGTGCTTAGCCATCGTTCGCCTCGCGTATAAGAATGAGGATCAAAGGGGGGAAGGGATTCGAACCCTTACCACTACCAACCCCGCGACTCAAGCATCAGACTTAGAAAACGCACGACGTCGGCACTTTACTTCAGGCGTGACAGCCTTACTCCGGCAGCAATGCCGATCCTATCATTGCGTCTACTCAACACTCGAAGAGCCTCCTTGGCATCCGTGCTTTCGGGATGTTTGCGCGCTATCAGTGCTAACGCGTCGAGGGCCACATGCTGCCACAAGAGCTTGGCATTCTTTCTTGCAACATCCACCCATGTCGAGACATTGGACGGCTTACGCATTGCCTCTCGTAGTGATCTTAGCCGCCGCGCGAAGGTTGCAATGTCAACTCCGAGAGCTCGAAGTTGTTCCGATTCCTCTAATGCGGGTTTCTTGCGCCGGACATAGGAGGCGGAAAGCAATGAGAGTCCGCGTTTCACCATGGATACAGAGGCTTCCAGTTCTTTGAGCGTCCGTGCGGCACCAGCAACAAGGCGGCCGAGTTGGAGGAGATGGCGCCCGTAGTTTTCCGCGCTCTTCAGACGTTTACGACTCAAATCGTCAACGGCTGAGATTGCGAGGAGCGTACCGAGTCCATCAAGTGGGAGACTGAGGTCCTCGCCTCCTTCAAGAGGTTCCTGAAACGCACCGGGCTGTCTCAGCCTGGTTGTTGCGCCGTCTAGTCGGCCCATAAGACTTCGGTGACTTTGAAAACCACGGGCGAGGTTGGTTGGTTTAGACTTTCCTCCGGAGAGAGCCGAATTGAGTCCCTGGGCGAGTTCCCGATACCGTCGACTGAATTTGGTTTTGTCGCTGTTCTTAAAGCGTTTGATCGCGGCAACGAAGGTGGATGCAACGATCTCAGGCTGCTGTGCTCCGCCAATGGCTTGGTCAACAATACGGCTCACAGGAAAGGGAGCATTCAGCGCTTCGGTTAAATCTTTATGCGGTTCTGTCTGTCCTGCCTCGGGAATAAGCAGACAACCCAGAAAGCAAACCGCTACAGCCGCATATCGAGGATAGAGACAAAGAGCGCCCGTCAAGATACCTCGCTGATTAGCTCTGACCAACTTCGCTTTCCGGATCGAAGAGATGCATTTGAAGCATGAACATCGCGAGGACTCGATCACGCTCATCACTGGCGTCGTTAAATTTCAATGCAATATCGTATTCTTCAACATCCTCATCCGGTTCATCCGGTTCGCACCTTAGGACCGTGGTTGGAGCGTGAAAGACATGCATGACGAGCGTTCCGTCTCGTTCCGTGATCGGAACCTCGAAGGCCACGTTGACCATCGTGAATACGTCTAGCATTTGAGGAGAGAAGAATCTAAGTCCTCCTAGCGAGACATCTTGGGTCCAGCATGAGAGCGATCCTGAGCGTTCGCCTGGGTCGCACACCATGGGAAACCGCGTGCGTAGCCGAGGGAAAAGTCGACGTTCAGCCGGCCCTTGCTTTGGCCATGTATGTTGCAGACGCTTGAGTCCCTTCATCTTCTTACCGCCTACGCGAAGGCCTAACGAAGTGCCTCAACGATGATATCCTCACCAAGATGCTGCTTCAGGTAGTCTTTCAATCGCGCTTTGATCCTAACTTCAAGTTGTCGAACACGTTCCTTAGATACTCCAAACTCGATTCCGAGGTCTTCGAGCTTATCTGGATCTTCGGACTGTAGTCTCCTATCCCAAATTGTTTGGTCCCTTTCGTCAAGGGTGCCGCGGAAGGCTTTGAATGTATCCGTTAAAATATCCTGCATTTCGGCGACTCCGACAGCTGCCTCAGGGCCGGGACGTGCATCATCTGTGAGAAAATCACCTCGGGTTGCGGTCGTATCATCATTTCTTACGGGCGCGTCTAAACTTACAGGTCGATTATCGAGGATCGGGGCCAGTTGAATGACATCTTCCTCCGTCACACCGACCCGATCAGCGAGGCGATGCGGGGTCGCCTCAAAGCCCTCCGCTTGCAAGGCTCGACGCTCTTTTTCGAGGCGCCAAAAGAGCTTGCGAGCCGCCCTCGAACCGGTATGCACCAAGTGTTTATGTTCCTGAATGAAGGCTAAGATCCTCGCGCGGATCCAGTAACGTGCATAGCTGGGAAAGGGAATTCCCTTATCCACATCGAATTTTCGAATTGCCTCAGCCAGACCAACATTTCCTTCAGCGATCAGATCCATGACGTCGGCCCATTGGCGCTTAAACTGAAATGCGATCTTTACGACCAAGCGTAGGTTCGAAGCCACCAGCTTAGCGGCAGCGTCCTGGCTTCCTGTGGTCTGGTACTCGGATGCCAGAAGCGCTTGCTCCTCAACCGGTAAGATCTCCACGTCTTTGAGCTTAGCCAGGTAAACGTTAAGAGCCGTGAGGGTTTCAGGAACGTCGCTCCCGGAGACGTATTTTACGGGCAGTGACGGACTTCGCCCGTCACCAGTCTCCTCGATGTTAAGAAGTTGGTTTGCTGTTTCTGTATCGTTCTGCGACTTGGACGCGTCGGAGGATTCAGCGTCAGGTAAGAGTTCGATACCGTCGTCAACAATGTCTGGTTCTTGCCCAGGGCTCACTTGGTGCTTCCATTCCTTTTACCGCGTTGAGCGGCCGTTCTTCTAAATACCCCACGTATGAAGGCGGTCGCAATGTAAACACGCTTTCCGTCGGAGGAAGAGATGGACATGAATCGAACGACAGAAAAAGTGAGAGAAGCCCTGCAGGCTGCTCAAGTTCTCGCTATCCGAAAGGGCCATCAGACCATAGGCTCTGACCATCTTTTGATCGAGTTATGCCGCCAAGAGCGTGGGTTAGCACCTCGGTTCCTAGATTCGATGGGTGTAGAATCTTTGGCCTTGGCGGCTGCGATCGAATCGCCTCTCGATCGAAGACCGACCGTCAGCGGCAGTGGTTACCGGCCGGGTCAGGTCGGGCTCGATGCCGGTCTAAGTAGCGCCATGCTCGCCGCATCCGAACGGGCTCATAGCATGCAGGATGACTACGTCAGTGTTGAACACGTCTTGTTAGGCATTCTCGAAGCCAACAATGATACCGAGTTGGGACGCATTCTTGGGACGTTCAATGTCGATGAAGAGCGCCTATTAAAGGCGGTTGCAGAGGTACGTGGTAACCAACGTGTCACAAGTTCAAATCCTGAGGATGCATATGAAGCCTTGCTCAAATACGGGCGAGAATTGGTAGGAGAAGCCCGAGCAGGCAAGCTTTCACCAGTGATTGGGCGGGATGATGAAATACGTCGGATGGTACGCATTCTGAGTCGGCGGACTAAGAATAACCCCGTGTTGATAGGGGAGCCCGGGGTAGGAAAGACAGCCATCGTTGAAGGCTTAGCTCATCGAATACTTCGAGGGGATGTTCCCGAAAACTTGGCTCGGAAACAGATTTTCTCTCTCGATATGGGCGCCTTGGTTGCTGGTGCAAAGTACAGAGGTGAGTTCGAGGAGCGGCTAAAGGCCGTTCTTAAGGAGGTCCGATCGAGCGACGGAGAGATTCTTCTATTCATCGACGAGCTTCATACCATCGTTGGTGCTGGGAAAGCCGAGGGGGCGTTGGACGCTGGCAATCTTCTGAAGCCCATGTTGGCGCGCGGAGAACTGCATTGTATCGGCGCGACAACTCTTGATGAATACAGACGGTTTATCGAGAAGGA
>MDTD01087115.1_pt1 | contig 34537 bp, 23 predicted proteins | sample 811221 | NCBI WGS metagenome assembly MDTD01 (sample SAMN05326646, study PRJNA326480) | marine metagenome | isolation source: seawater | place: Pacific Ocean: South West | collected 2011
CGGCATGCCGGCACCTTCGACGGCTGCCGCGAGCATGCGCCGCGCGATACGGTGATGGCGGCGATTCTCGCCGCCCGCGCCGCGCGGCCCGACCTGATCGTCAGTGTCGGCGGCGGCACCGTGATCGACACGGTCAAGATCGTCCTGATCGGCCTGGCGCACGACGTGACCACCGAGGAGGAACTGGCCGCCTACAAGATGACGGCAGGGGCGAAGATCGCACCGCCGCCCTGCCGGCAGATCGCGGTGCCCACCACCCTGTCGGCGGCCGAGTTCAGCAATCTGGGCGGCAGCGTTGATCCGAAGCGCGGGGTGAAGGATCCCTTCACCGGGCCGGAGGTCGGCCCCGCCGCCGTGATTCTGGACCCGGCGGCCTGCATCTACACCCCTGAGCTTTTGTGGACCTCCACCGGCATCCGGGCGGTGGACCATGCGGTGGAGGGGCTCTGTTCGATCCGGCCGGCGCCGCTGGCCGACGGCTGCACCCAGCATGCCCTGCGCCTGTTCAAGGAGGGGCTGCCGGCGTCCCGCGACAATCCCGACGACCTGGAGGGGCGTCTGCTCTGCCAGCAGGCGGCCTGGCTGGCGGCGACCGGCATCCTGCGCACCCCCTACGGCGCCAGCCACGGCATCGGCCATGCGCTGGGCGGCGTGACCGGCATGGCGCACGGCATCACCTCCTGCGTGATGCTGCCGGCGGTGATGCGCTGGAACCTGCCGGCGACGGAGAAGCAGCAGGCACTGATCGCCGCGGCGATGGGCGAAGCGGATGTGCCGGCGCACGAACAGGTCGCCGCGCTGGTGCGCCGCCTGGGCCTGCCGGGCCGGCTCAGCGAGGCCGGGGTCAGCCGCGACCAGCTGCCCCGCATCGTCGAGGTGGCGCTGGACAATATGTGGGTGAAGACCAACCCGCGGCCGATCCGGCAGGCTTCGGACGTGGAAGAGATCCTGGAGCTGGCCTGGTAGCCGCTGCGGCCGATCAGATGCAGCGGCCGCCGTCGACCTCCAGGCAGACGCCGGTGATGAAGGATGCCTCGTCGGAGGCGAGATAGACGGTCGCCATCCCCAGATCCTCCGGGGTGGAGAAGCGGCCGAGCGGGATGCCGGCCAGGAACTTCTGCCGGATCTCCTCCGTCTCCTCGCCGCCCATGAACTCCTTCAGCATCGGCGTGCGGCCGGCGACGGGGCAGAGGGCGTTGACCCGGATCTTCTGCGGTGCCAGCTCCACCGCCATCGACTTCGTCATCGTGACCACCGCGCCCTTCGAGGCGTTGTACCAGGTCAGGCCGGGCCGCGGCCGCAGCGCGGCGGTGGAGGCCATGTTGACGATGCTGCCGCCGCCGCGGGCGGCCAGCGCCGGCACGCCGTGGATCGCGGCCAGGTAGATGCTCTTCACATTGACCGCAAAGATGCGGTCGAACTGCGCCTCGTCCACTTCCAGCATCGGGCCCATGCGCTGCGGCACGCCGGCATTGTTGACCAGGATGTCGAGCCCGCCGAACCGCTCCACGGTGGCGTCGATCATCGCCTTCACCTCGGCATCGGCCGACACGTCGGCCGCGATGCCGGCCGCCGCCGCCTGATGGGCGGAAGCGATCTCGGCGGCCTGGCGCGCCGCGCCGTCGCCGTCCAGGTCGGCGATCATCACCTGTGCCCCCTCGCGGGCCAGGCAGGCGGCGATTCCCGCCCCGAACCCGGATGCCGCGCCGGTCACCAACGCCACCTTGCCCGCCAGCCGCATCTGTCGCTCTCCCGTCCAGGTCCAATCGGCTGCGGACCATAGCGAGGCGGCCGGCCGGGCGCCAGTTGTCCGGCCCTTGGGTGGCGTTAACAATTGCCGTTGCGACTCGGACGCTCCTGCTGTCTAGATAGGCCGTCCAGAGAAGGGGGCCGCATGGCGGAGGAAAAGAGGCGCCGCAGGCGCGGGTTCCGGCGGAAGAAGCCGCAGCGCCGCGGGGTCCGCGCGTCGCTGCGCACCTATTTCCTGACCGGCCTGATCGTCGCCGCGCCGATCGCGATCACCGGCTATATCAGCTACTGGTTCGTCGTCTTCGTCGACGAGACGGTGGCCAAGCTGCTGCCCGTGCAGCTCAACCCCTCCACCCACATGCCCTTCACCCTGCCGGGGCTGGGCGTTGTGATCGCCCTGGTCGCGCTGACCCTGGTGGGCTTCCTGACCACCAACTATCTGGGCCGATCGATCCTGCGCCTGGGCGAGCATCTGCTGGACCAGATGCCGGTCGTGCGCAGCGTCTATTCGGCGCTGAAGCAGCTGTTCGAGGCGGTGTTCAGCCAGAGCGGGACCTCGTTCCGCAAGGTCTGTATCGTCGAATATCCGCGGGAGGGCGCCTGGGCGATCGCCTTCGTCACCACCGAGGATGCCGGCGAGATCGCGGAGCATCTGGAGGCGCAGATGGTCGGCCTGTTCGTGCCGACGACACCGAACCCGACCTCCGGCTACCTGATCTATGTCCGGCCGGAGGAGATCCACATCCTCGACATGTCGGTGGAGGACGCGATGAAGCTGGTGGTCTCCGGCGGCGTGGTGAAGGTCGGCACCGACGAGGCGGTTGAGGACGGCGAGGGGGATGCGGAAGAGACGGCGGAGGATGGCCACCCGGTGCCCGCCAACATGGCTGAGGCGCCGCCCGGCACGTCTCCCGACGAATCTCCCGGGGCCAGCCCCTCTCAGCCCGAGCGGAAAAGGCGCGCGGCCGCGTCGCGCTCGAACAGGTAGAGCAGCACCTTCAGCGCCGCGCTGCGCGGCCCGGTCAGCTCCGGGTCGGTCGCCATGATCAGCCGCGCATCGTCGCGGGCGGCGGCAAGCAGTTCGCCATGCACGGCCAGGTCGGCAAGCCGGGTCTGCGGCAGGCCGGCCTGGCGGGTGCCCAGGACCTCGCCCGCGCCGCGCAGCGCCAGGTCGCGTTCCGCGATGACGAAGCCGTCGTCGGTCTCGCACAGGGTTTCCAGCCGGGCCCGCGCGACATCGCTCAGCGGCGGCGTATAGAGCAGCAGGCAGCGGCCCTGCGCGCTGCCGCGGCCGATCCGCCCGCGCAGCTGGTGCAGCTGCGCCAGGCCGAAGCGCTCGGCCTCCTCGACCACCATCAGGCTGGCCGCCGGCACGTCGACGCCGACCTCCACCACCGTGGTGGCGACCAGCAGGGCGGCCCCGTCCGGGTCGGCGAAGCGGGCCATGGCGGCGTCCTTCTCCGCCGGCTTCAGGCGGCCGTGCAGCAGCGCGACCCGCTCCGCGCCCAGAATGGCGGACAGCATGCGGGCGCGGCCTTCCGCGGCGGCCTGCTCGGCCGTCTCGTCCTCGTCGGCGACCAGCGGGCAGATCCAGTACGCCTTGGCGCCCGTGTCGAGGCGGCGGCGCAGGCGGTCGATCACGTCGTCCAGCCGGTCGACCGGCGCCATCGAGGTGATGCCGGGCTGCCGGCCGGGCGGCTTGCCTTCCAGGCGGGAGACCTCCATGTCGCCGTACAGCGCCAGGGTCAGGGTGCGCGGGATCGGCGTCGCGGTCATCACCAGCAGATGGGCGGGCCCGTCGCCGGCGCGCTCGCGCTCGCCCAGCAGGATGCGCTGATGGACGCCGAAGCGGTGCTGCTCGTCGATCACCGCCAGGCCCAGGGAGCGGAACCGCATGCGCGACTGGATCAGGGCATGGGTGCCCACGATCAGGTCGATCTCTCCGGCTTCCAGCGCCGCGCCCAGCGCCGCCTTCGCCTTGTCGCTGTCGCGCCCCGTCACCACCGCCAGCCGGATGCCGGCGGCATCGGCCAGCGGCTGCAGGACGGCCGCATGCTGCCGGGCCAGGATCTCCGTCGGCGCCATGATCGCCGCCTGGTGGCCGGCTTCGATCGCCGTCAGGGCGGACAGCGCGGCGACCAGCGTCTTGCCGCTGCCGACATCGCCCTGCAGCAGGCGGTGCATGCGCTTGCCGCTGGCCAGGTCGGCCGTGATCTCCGCCAGGCAGGCGGTCTGCGCCGGGGTTGGCGTGAAGGGCAGGGCGGCCAGCGCCTTCGCCAACAGCCGGCCGTCGCCCTGCAGCGGCGTGGCGGCGCGCCGCACCGTGCGCCCGCGCATCAGCGACAGCGCCAGCTGCCCGGCCAGCAGCTCGTCATAGGCGAGCCGCGCCCGTGCCGGCGACAGCGGCGACAGGTCGGCTTCCTCCGCCGGTCGGTGCGCCGCCTGCAGCGCCTGCAGCCAGGACGGCCATTGCCGCCGCTCGCGGAACGCCCGGTCCTGCCATTCCGGCAGGTCGGGGGCCAGCGCCAGCGCGCCTGCGACGATCCGTCCCAGCACTTTCGGACTCAATCCGGCGGTCAGCGGATAGACCGGCTGCACTTTCTCCTGCGCCGGCCAGTCCTCGACCGTGACGATCAGGTCCGGATGGGTCATCTGCAGCCGGTCCTGGAAGGTCTCCAGCCGGCCGGAGACGATGCGCTCCTCGCCCTCCGGCAGGGTCCGCTGCAGCCAGTCGGGGCGGGCATTGAAAAACACCAGGGCGATCTCGCCGGTCTCGTCGAACGCCATGATCCGATAGGGCTGCCGGGGGCCGCGCGGTCGCTGGTGCTGGCCGATCCGCAGGTGCAGGCTGGCGATCCGGCCCGCGACCGCATCGGCCAGCTGCGGCTGGTAGCGCCGGTCGACCAGGCCGGTCGGCAGGTGCCACCACAGGTCGACGGCATGCGGCCCGGCCAGGCGGCCGATCTGCTCGGCCAGCCGCGGGCCACAGCCCTTGATGGCCTTGATGTCGGTGAAGGCGGGGAAAAGGATCGGCGGACGCATGGCGCGGAAGGTAGCCAAGCCTGCGCCGCCGGTCATCATCCGTTCCGCCGGCCATCCTCTGCTCCGACAGGGCAGACCAAGGTTGGCAGGGAGCGGGGCCGGGGGCTATATCCCCGTCAGAAGCAGATGGCATCCGGCTCGAGCCGATCCGTGCCGCGTCTCCATCGGTTCCGTCGCCCTCGGGCCTGACCCGAGGGCCGCGGCGGGACGGCGCCGTTGGACCGCGTCGATGCTGCGACACGGTCCTCGGGCCAGGCCCGAGGACGACGGCGAAGCGGATGGCGCGGGAATGCCTGGATGGGCGCAACACAGGAACGCCACGGCATGACTGAAACCGACCAGGCCGCGAACGATGACGCGGCGGAGCCGCTGGACGCGCGCCGCAAGCGGCTGATTTACCGCAGCCTCTATACCGGCATGAAGGAGACGGACCTGCTGCTGGGCCAGTTCGCCCGGGCCCATGTGCCGCATTTCACGGACGCGGAGCTGGACCAGTACGAGCATCTGCTGGACGTGAACGAGGATCCGCGGGTCTATGCCTGGGCGATCGGACGCGAGCCGGTACCGGCGGAATTCGACACCCCGGTGATGAAGCTGCTGCAGAACTTCAGGCTGGCCTGACGGGCGCCTGCATCCCGCGCCCAGAGAGATCGAGCCCAGAGAGATCGAGCCCAGAGAGATCGAGCCCAGAGAAATCGAGCGAGAGCCGGTGAAGGATACCGAACTGAACCTGACCGAGCCGGGCCGCTACCGGATCTGCGGCGCGCCGGAAGGCGTCGATGCGCGCGCCCTGGCGGCACTGGCCCGCAACCGCGGCGGTGCCGTGCTGCATGTCGCCCGCGACGATGCGCGGATGGCGGCGCTGGGCGGTGCGCTCGACTTTTTCGCCGCCGACCTGCCCGTGCTGCAGGTGCCCGCCTGGGACTGCCTGCCCTACGACCGGGTGTCCCCCAATGCGGACCTCAGCGCGCGGCGGATGGACAGCCTGGGCCGCCTGGCCGGCCGGACGGAGGATGATGGCCCGCTGGTCGTGCTGACCACCGTCAACGCCATGCTGCAGCGCCTGCCGTCGCGGGACTTCGTTGCCGAAGCGCGCTTTCCGCTGAAGGTGGGGGAGCGGCTGGACCGCGAGGCGCTGCAGACCTACCTGGTGCATGCCGGCTATCACAGGGTGGGGCAGGTGATGGAGCCCGGCGAGTTCGCCTTCCGCGGCGGGCTGATCGACCTCTATCCGCCGGGGGGCCGTGTGGCGGGGGATGGGGCGGAGGATGGCGGCGGCGACCCGCTGCGCATCGACCTGTTCGGCGACGAGATCGAGGCGCTGCGCAGCTTCGACGCCCTGAGCCAGCGCACCACCGGGCGGCTGAAGGCCTTCACCCTGCAGGCCGCCAGCGAACTGAGCCTGGATGAGGGCTCCGTGCAGCGCTTCCGCCAGGGCTATCGGGCCCTGTTCGGGGCGGTGACCGATTCCGATCCCCTCTATGCCGCGGTGTCGGAGGGGCGCAAGCATCCGGGCATGGAGCATTGGCTGCCGCTGTTCCATGAGCGGCTGGAGCCGCTGACCGCCTATCTGCCCGGCGCCGCGGTCACCCTGGACCATCTGGCGGAGGAGGCGCGCGACGAGCGCCTGGATGCCATCGCCGACTTCTACGCCGCCCGCAAGGAGGGCGCGGAAGATGGCGCCGGCGACCATGGCAGCCCCTACAAGCCGCTGCCGCCGGACCGGCTCTACCTCTCCGCCGCCGACTGGGATGCAGGCCTGGCCGGCCGGGTGGTGGCGAGTTTCACGCCCTATCGCGAGCCCGACGCCACCGCCCGCACGGTCGACCTGGAAGGCACGCAGGGCCGCGACTTCGCGCCCGAGCGCACCCAGGGCGCCAATGTCTACGAGGCGCTGCGCGACCATCTGAACGACCTTCGGAAGGTCGGCCGTCGCCGCATACTGATTGCCAGCTATTCGCCCGGCGCCCGCGACCGGCTGAAGACGGTGCTGGGCGATCACGGCGTCGAGGGCCTGGTGGAGATCGACGATGCCGCCGCGATCCCGGCGCCGGGGCAGGGGATCGGCATCGCCGTCATGCCGCTGGAACGCGGTTTCGCCGACAGCGACCTGGTGACGGTCACCGAGCAGGACCTGCTGGGCGACCGGCTGTCGCGACCCCGGCGGCGCTCCCGCCGGGCGGAGAACTTCCTGGCGGAGGCGAGCCAGATCGCACCCGGCGACCATGTCGTCCATGTCGACCATGGCATCGGCCGCTATGAGGGCCTGCGCACCCTGGAGATCGGCGGCGCGCCGCATGACTGCCTGCTGCTGGTCTATGACGGCGACGACAAGCTCTACCTGCCGGTGGAGAATATCGAGGTCCTCAGCCGCTATGCCTCCGAGGATGCGCATGTCGCGCTCGACAAGCTGGGCGGTACCGGCTGGCAGGGCCGCAAGGCGCGGCTGAAGAAGCGCCTGAAGGACATGGCGGAAGAGCTGCTGAAGGTCGCCGCGAAGAGGGCGCTGCGCCGCGCGCCCGCGATGCTGCCGCCGCACGGTGCCTATGACGAGTTCGCCGCCCGCTTCCCGTTCCAGGAGACGGAGGACCAGGCCCGCGCGATCGAGGACACGATCGACGATCTGGGCTCCGGCACGCCGATGGACCGGCTGGTCTGCGGCGATGTCGGCTTCGGCAAGACCGAGGTCGCGCTGCGCGCCGCGTTCGTCGCCGCGGTGGAGGGCAAGCAGGTCGCCCTGGTCTGCCCGACCACCCTGCTGGCGCGGCAGCATTTCCAGACCTTCCGGGACCGCTTCCGGGACCTGCCGGTGCGGGTGGAACAGCTCTCCCGCCTGGTGCCGCCGAAGGCGGCGCGGGCGATCAGGAAGGACATGGTCGACGGCAAGGTCGACATCATCATCGGCACCCATGCGCTCTTGTCGAAGTCGATCCAGTTCGGCGATCTGGGCCTCTTGATCATCGACGAGGAGCAGCATTTCGGCGTCCGCCACAAGGAGCGGCTGAAGCAGTTGCGCTCCGACGTGCATGTCCTGACCCTGTCGGCGACGCCGATCCCGCGCACCCTGCAGCTCGCGATGTCGGGCCTGCGGGAGCTGTCGCTGATCGCCACCCCGCCGGTCGACCGGCTGGCGGTGCGCACCTTCGTCATGCCGTTCGACAGCCTGATCGTGCGCGAGGCGCTGCTGCGGGAGCATTACCGCGGCGGCCAGTCCTTCTATGTCTGTCCGCGGGTGGCGGACCTGGCCGAGGCGCGCGACTACCTGACCACCCACGTGCCGGAGGTGAAGGCGGTGGCGGCGCATGGCCAGATGGCGCCGACCGAGCTGGAGGACGTGATGACCGCGTTCTACGAGGGGCAGTACGACGTGCTGCTGTCCACCAACATCGTGGAAAGCGGCCTGGACATCCCGCGCGCCAACACCCTGGTCGTGCACCGCGCCGACATGTTCGGCCTGGCGCAGCTCTACCAGCTGCGCGGCCGCATCGGCCGCTCGAAGATCCGCGGCTATGCCTATTTCACCCTGCCGGCGCGGCGCCAGCCGACCGCCAATGCGGAACGAAGGCTGAAGGTGCTGCAGACCCTGGACACCCTGGGCGCGGGCTTCAGCCTGGCGAGCCACGACCTGGACATCCGCGGCGCCGGCAACCTGCTGGGCGAGGAGCAGTCCGGCCATATCCGCGAGGTCGGCTTCGAGCTGTACCAGGAGATGCTGCAGGAGGCTATGGCGACCGCCCGCGGCGAGGGCGCGGCGGAAGACGAGGGCCGCTGGTCGCCGCAGATCACCCTGGGCAATGCGGTGCTGATCCCGGAGGATTATGTCGCCGACCTGAACCTGCGGCTGCAGCTCTACCGCCGCATCGCCCGCCTGGCGGACGAAGCCGAGATCGAGGATTTCATGGCGGAGATGGTGGACCGCTTCGGCCCGATGCCGGAGGAGATGCGCCACCTCCTGGACATCGTCGCGATCAAGCAGGCCTGCTTCCGCGCCAATGTGGAAAAGATCGACGCCGGCCCGAAGGGCTGCACCATCGCCTTCCGCAACGACAGCTTCGCCAACCCAGCCGGCCTGATCCACTGGATCGGCCAGGAACCGGGCCAGGCCAAGCTGCGCCCCGACCACAAGCTGGTCATCCTGCGCGAATGGACCGGCACCGACGACCGGGTGAAGGGTGTGCAGCGCCTGGTCGCCCGCCTCGCCGACATCGCCGACGCGGCGGAGAAGGACCGGAAGATCCTGGCGGGGTAGGGACGGCGGAGGCCGCCCTCGCTGCCGCCAATTCTCAGACCGTCATTCCCGCCTTGAGCGGGAATCCCTTCCGCCAGCCGGGCGGCCGGCGCGGTGGTGCCGAACACCCGCCGCCGCCAATCCCCCGTCCTCCCGCACAGACCGCAGAGGCATGCGGAACGGGTTCCTGGGCCCGGCCCTGCAACGTCCACCGATCTCATCGACATGGCGTCTTTGTCGCCGTCGTGCTTGGGCTCGACCCAAGGACCGTGACGATACGAAGACGCTGCGCAGCGTTCCGGTCCCGTCCCACCTCTCGGGTCCGGCCCGAGGGGGACGGCAAACGGGGAGGACGGCAGGGCGGTATCAGGCCGGTGAAAACCTGTGAATGCCGCAGGGGCAGGTTTCTGGAAACGAAGAGCTGGGGTAGCCGCCACGCCGCAACCCCTCCGGCCGTCATCCCCGCCTTGAGCGGGAATCCATTCCGCCAGCCCGGCCATTCGCATGGTGGTGCCGAACACCCGCCACTCGGGGCCACCGCATTCCCGGCCATTGCCCGCCAGCGCCGGCATGCGACAATGGCGGCACGGCACCGGCCACCACCGCACTGCCGCCCGCCTTGCGAGCGCTCCGATGGTGCAAGAATCCCAGGGAGCGCTCGCAAGAGCTCAAGCTGTTGTTTCTGTTGCGCTTTTGGACATCGTGAAGGATCGAAGGATGCCGCCACGGCGGCCGAACCAGTCGCCATCACCGGACCGTTCGCAAACGGCCCGGATTCCGGCGGGATTCCAGGATGTTGGCGACCGGCTGTTTCCGAGGTCTATGGGCCTCGGCCTCATTGAAGCTATCGCACCCCGGACGAGAAGGTGGCGGAAGCCTTCGTTTCCGAGGTCTATGGGCCTCGGCCTCATTGAAGCAGGTTGATGAGCGCGCCGCGTTCGACCCGATCCGCCTTGTTTCCGAGGTCTATGGGCCTCGACCTCATTGAAGCGCGCCGCTGGTCGAGGCGGACGATGCCGACCTGATGGTTTCCGAGGCCTATGGGCCTCGGCCTCATTGAAGCCCGCGTCCTTTGGCGCCGCGCTTGGTGACGTTGTACGTTTCCGAGGCCTTTGGGTCTCGGCCTCATTGAAGCATCCGGACTACGTTCTTGACCCTCACTACCACGTACGTTTCCGAGGGCTCCGGGCCACGGCCTCATTGAAGCAAGAATGGCAACGCGCATCTCTGGTTCCGGCGCGACGGTTTCCGAGGCCTATGGGCCTCGGCCGCATTGAAGCATGCCGCGTCCTCCGGCAGGGCGGCGGCGAGGGCGGCGTTGCCGAGGCTTTCTGGCCTCGGCCTCATTGAAGCGACCAGTTCGCCGGTGCACAGACTATGGCGTCCCGGCGTTTCCGAGGCCTCCGGGTCTCGGCCACATTGAGGCCGTTGGTACGTATCGCCCCGGCCATTGCCGAAGGCGGTGTGCCCGAGGCCCATGGGCCTCGGCCTCATTGAAGCTTCAGCTTCCGCCGGATGTATTCCTCCGGCCGGTGGATGTTTCCGAGGCCTCCGGGCCTCGGCCTCATTGAAGCGAGGAGACCCTGCAGCGCGCCCAGGACGTGGGGGAGGGTTTCCGAGGCCTCCGGGCCTCGGCCTCATTGAAGCTACAGCGCCGCCTACGTCCACCGCTGGGCGGAATGGCGTTTCCGAGGCCTCCGGGCCTCGGCCTCATTGAAGCCCGAAGCTGACGATCTTCATCACGCATTCGCGCGACGGGGTTTCCGAGGCCTATCGGCCTCGGCCTTATTGAAGGAAGATGGAGTTCACGCCCTGGTTCGGTCGTGGCGCCTGCTTCCGAGACCTTCGTGCCTCGGCCTCATTGAAGCAAGCGGGGCACCTACCATATCGGGAAGCCGGTCGGCCGTTTCCGAGGCCCATAGGCCTCGGCCTCATTGAAGCACCATCACGCAGGGCACCGGCACGGTTTTCGAGTTCGGCGCTTCCGAGGCCTCCTGGCCTCGGCCTCATTGAAGCGTCGTCGACGACCAGACGGTCGCCCCGACCGATGGCGGTTTCCGAGGCCTTTGGGCCTCGGCCTCATTGAAGCAGGACAGGGCCTGAACCTGCCCCGACGGAGGGGGGCTTTCCGGGCTGGAACAGCCCGGCCTCGCTGGCCCCCAGCCCGCGCACCAGTCAGCTTTCCGTCAGCATCGCGGCGCGCGCCGCCTCTTCCAGCACCTCTTCCGCCCATTGGTTGAGGCTCTTGCCAGCCAGTTCCGCGGCGAGGGAGGCGTTGCGGTGGGTTTCCGGGCGGACCCGGAACATGACCTTGCCGGAATAGGGCTTCTGCGGCGGCTTGCCGATCCGTGCGCAGGTCTCGAGGTAATCGTCGACTGCGTCGTGGAAGGCTGCCTTCAATTCCGCCACGGTGTCGGCGTGGAAGCCGATGATGTCGTCGATGCCCGCGATATGACCGAAGAAAACCTCATCCTCCGCATCGAACGCGACCGGACCGAAATAGCCCTTATAGGACATCACCGGCTTCATGGCGTCACCCCGATGGCTTCCAGAAAGGCGCGAGCGTCGCGCACCTGGTAGCGCTTGGTTTCCTTCGACGGATGCGGCCGGTGGAAGCGCGCCACCAGACCGTCTTTCTCGAACCGCACCGCCGAGCCCCGGCCTTCCACGACTCGCGCCCCGACGGCCACCAGCAGGCTCTCGACATCTGACCAGGGGATCGTGCCGGAGATCGGGTCTTCGAACAGGGCCGCCAGGGTCTTTGACTGCCTGCTGTTCATGACATAGGACGTGCTAGCATATAGCGCAAGCGCGGCAAGATGTGTTCGGGTGCGAGGTTCAGCCCGGCTGCCGGCATCCTCATTCGGTCCTTTGAAACGCCCCCAGCCCGAAATGGGCGCCGCGGCCGAGCAGGATCGGGCCGCGGACGGCGCGGCGGAAGCTGAGGGCGATCCCGTCCTCCACCACGGAAGCGGCAATCCGCCCCTCCTGTGAGATGGCGATCTGCGGGGCGGGGAGGCCGAGCCTGCGGCAGGCGGTGGCGATGTCCTCCTGCAGCGCGGCGACGGCATCCGTCGGCCGCCGCGGGTGGCGGTTGCGGGCATAGGGGGTCGCCAACCGCCAGTGGCGGCCTGACCCGAGAAGCGGGTCGTCCGCTTCGTCCGGGGCTTGCGGGTGCAGGCGCAGGCGGCCGAGCCGGACGGCCCGGACCTCGGCCAGCGAGCCGGCGACCCGGTCGAAGGCCTCTGCCGCGTCCGGCGCGGGCTTTACCTGGCGGTCCACCCGCCAGGGCGCCACCACGTAGATGGCAGAGAGACGGCCATCCGCTTCCGCCGCGGCGAGGAAGAGATGGCGATGGCTGCCGTCGCGCGCGGGCGCGCCGTTCGCTTCATGGCCGGAAAATAGGGCAGGCAGGTCCGGGCTGCCAAGCACATCGCGGGCGCGGGCCATCAGCGCGCGACGCACCGCGCGCAGGACGGCCACCCGTTCGGCAGCCGGCGGCCGGCAGGCCGGATCGATGGCATAGGCGAAGACCGCGCGGGCGGCGTCGCGGCGCGGCGCCATCAGACCAAGGCCCAGATAGCGCCCGTCGCCGATCGCGACCGGTCCGTCCCGGCCGCCGTCCAGCGGCGTCAGGAAGCTGATCTCCACATGCCAGAGCCGTTCCTTGGCGAAGCGGCTGGCCGGGGCGAAAGCCTCGGCTCGGGTGCCCTTGGCATCGAACGGTTCGCGCTGGACATGAATCGCCGTGACCTTGCGGTCGAGGCCGGCCTGCCGCAGGGCATTGCGCACCGCAGCTTCCGCCGCGGCCTCTTCCCGCGCGCGCTCCGATCCGTCCTTGGCGTCCTCGCGGCGGCGTTCGGGCGGGATACGCCGGCGGCCGCTCTGCAGCGCCGCCGGGGTCACGCTGCGCCAGAGCCGGCGCGGCGGCGCCTCCTCGACCCCCAGATGGCGCAGCATCGACCGCGACAGGGCGGGGACCAGCTCCAGCCGGATCTCGCCATCCTCGTCGACCAGCGGGACGGCACCGGAAAAGGCCCGCTCGACCTCGTCCGGCGGCAGCGGGCAGTCCGGGGGTACCTGCACCAGCACCCGCCGGATCGCCCTGTCGGCCTGAGCATGGCCGATCGACGGCAGCGGCAGGATGCGCATGCGCTGTGCCTTGTCGGCCGGTCCGGCGCCGCGGCCGACCAGCAGGCGCTCGATCAGCCCGGCATGGTCGGGCAGGGCGTCGGTGAGGCGCCGGGCGGCCGCGTCGCGCACCAGCTCCGTCAGCCGGACGATGCCGGTGCAGGGCCAGGGCGCCGCGGGGCCGGCGAGGTCGAACAGAAAGCGGGCCGGCGGGCAGTCATAGGCATAGTGGCGGAAGCGGGCCGGGGGCGGCTTCGCATAGACCGGGTCGGTTCCGCCAGCCGGCCCGAAGCGCTGCCGGCCCTGCCGGTGCCGCGCCACCAGGCTGTCGAGCGATCCGGGCTGCGGGCAGGGCAGGGACTGGCCGCCCTCGCCATGGCCCGGGCGGTGCACTGCGCCGGCCGCGGTGGCGAGCCGGTCGTCCAGTTCGGCCGCCGTCAGGATCTCGCCGCTGGCCCAGGCCATGTCGACACCGCGGCCGAGCTGGTACACCGCCTCCGCCATGGCGGCGCAGTGCCGGGCCTGGGCCGCCGCTTCGTCGCCATCCGCGAAGGTCCAGGCGTAGAGCAACGGCTGCGCGGCATCGAACAGGAAGGGGCGGACCGTCTTTGCCGTCCGGATTTCGCCGATCCGCTGCAGCTGCCCGCCGACGCTGTCGAGGTCATTGTTCGGGACGTAGGTCACAAGGGAAGCCATCCGTCGCGCCGGCGGCGCAACGATGACCGGCGGCGGCAGGCGCTCCAGCCATGCCAGCGCCGCTCGGTCCGGCTCCGGCAGGCGGTCGCCTTCCGCGGCCCCAGCCAGCAGCGCCTGGAACAGCCGCGCCGGGGCGGGCGGCCAGTCCGGCCGGCCGTGATAGCGCCCCTCCAGGAAGCGGACGGCAATCAGCAGCGCAGGCATGGCGCGCTCAGCCCGCCTTCTTCTTGTCCGCCTTCTTCACATCGGCCCTGGCCAGCGCCTTGTCGAACGCCACCCGCCGCGACCGGCCGACGCCGAAGGCCGGTGCGCTGGCCTCGGCAAAGGCCAGGGCGAGGGCCATGTCGAGCGCGACAGGATGGCGGCTGCCGTCCCGATCGACCCGGTTCCACTGTGCCGGCCTGTCCGCGTCCGGCACCAGCAGGCAGCCAGCCCGCAGCGCGCCGTCTATCGGCGCCGTTGCCGCCAGCAGGGCGAGGGCCAAGATATAGCGGCGCAACGCCTCGCCATTCTCCCCGCCCAGCCGCCGCAGGGCGATCAGGTTCACCGTCACGTCGCGCTCGATCGGGCCGCGGGCGACGATGCCGCCATGGGTGTCGACCGACGGCACATGCACATAGCCGCGCTGCGCCAGCGGGCTTTCCTTTCGCCCCTCCGCCTTCTGCTTGTCGTCCTCGGAAAACACCTCCAGCTCGGCATAGTCGACCGTCGGGTTGTACTGCGCGGACCGCTTCAGTTCCGAGACGTCCCAGGCGCGGACCACCGACTGCACCAGGCGGGGGACCTTCGCCTGGGTGTCGCGGCTGTCCCAGACGCCGAACACCAGTGAGGTCGGGGCCAGCTTCGCGATCGGTGCGGCATCGCCTGTGTCGAGGAAGGTGCGGAAGGCGTCCTGCGCCTCCTGCTGCAGTTCCGTGCAGCGGATGATCGCATCGCCCAGCCGGTGCCCGGCTTCCAGGATCGAGACCGTGCGCTGGTTGTCGAAGGCGATGTCGATCTGCGGTACGAAGGCGCTGCACGGCGCCGCGCCGAACAGCGGTTCCATCCGGTTGGCCTGGGAGCCGACGCTGTCGATCGTCGCCACCTTCGTGCCGTCCGCCAGTTCGTCGGTATTGTAGGCGCCGCCGGCATAGGTCGGCGGAAAGATCACGGCGCCCGCGCCCTCGACCGGCAGCAGGGTCTGCTTCAGGTGCAATGCCACGGGGCCGGCCTTGTCGTCGGCCCAGCCGTTCAGGATTTCCATGCTCAGCGGTTCGGGGGCGGGCATCAGGGATGCTCCTCTTCTGCGAAGGTGACGACCTTGTTCTTGCCGGACAGGTCCAGGACGAAGCGGAAGCGGCGCTGCGGCAAGGCGGGGATGCCGCCGGCCAGCGCCGCGCGGGCGAGCATCGGCGGCAGCATCGCGGACCAGACGGCATAGCGGACCTGGCGGCGGCCATAGGTTTCCGGCCGGGCATGCTCCAGCCCCCAGGCGGCCAGGACCTCCACCACGGGGGAGGCCTGGACCGGGTGCTTGTGCTCGTTCGGCGAATAGCCGGCATCGATGGCGGTCCAGGCGCCGCGGGGATCGAAGTTGAAGCTGCCGCCCATCGCGGTCAGCACGTCGAACGGCGCGGCGAGAAGGGTCGCGCGATCTTCGTCCCAGAGCTGCCGGATGCCCTTCATGCGGATCTCGCCGGCCAGCCCGGCCTTCTTCTGCTTCGCCGTAGGTTTCGCACGGATGCCCTGCAGCATGGCCCGGGCGATGCCGTTGGCGGAGCGGTTGCCGGCATAGAGCTTGAAGCTGTCGCGGCTGGAGCCGTCGGCCCAATGGCCGAGCTCGATCGCCAGCCGGTTGCCGCCGCCGATCCGGACCGGCAGGGCCATGCGGTCGCCGGCGGGCGCGGGGAAGGTGGCCGCCAGCTCCGGCATGTCGCCGGCGGTGTCATCCTCCCCGTCGGCGCCGTCATTTTGCGCGCCTTTCGCCGGCGGGTCGGCATAGCCGGCCGGAGCGATGCGGACCGCCTCCGCTTCGGCGAGGAAGTCCAGCACCGCTTCCACCGGATCGGCATCGCCGCCGGCGGACAGCCGGAACCGCGGCGCCGTCGGGTCGCTCCAGTCGAAACCGCCCTCCGCATCGCCGAGCAGGCTCTCGGCACCCTCCAGGAAACCCAGGCAGGCAAAGACCTGGCCGGGGTTCCAGAGGTCGACCGGGATTGTCCTGTCCGCCATCAGCCTTCCTCCAGGCGACGGGAGGCAAGCCTGTCGGCAGAACGGAGCACGGCTTCCCACCAGGCGAGGCCCCAGGGGCCCCAGGCCTTCTGCAGCCGGGCGAAGCGCAGCGCCACCGCGGCCGCGCGGGCGCGCAGCTCCTCGCCGCCGACACCGTCGCAGCCGCGGGTCTCGATCACCGGCCGGGCCTGGCCGTGATGCGCGGCGACCAGGTGCAGGGCGAGGTCCTGCAGTTCCGCCGGCAATGCCTGGAACGCGTCGTTCGCGGCGAGGTGGGGCAGGGAGCCGAATTCGTGCCGATAGCCGTCCAGTACGCTCTGCCGCAACGGGCCGGGCGCCTTGGCCAGCGGCCGGTCGGTGCGGGCGACCTGGAAGGCGTTCTGCCAGCGCGCCGCCTGCTTGCCGGCATCGTGCAGGCCGGCCGCCACGACGAGCATCTGCCTGAATGCGCCGGACAGGCCCAGCGCATCCGCCAGTTCGCCGGCGGTCGCGGCTGTCCAGGCATGATGTTCGGCAAGCGACTGCGCCTTGCGGGCGATGGAGCGTTCGTCCTCCCGCCCGGCCGCGTCGCGCCACTTCCACACCGTCAGCCATTGCAGCGGCTGGCCTTCGGCGTCGATCTCGTTGACGAACGCGGCGGCTTCCCGCCAGTCGCCATCCTCTGGCTGCGCATCGTTCGCCAGGACCTGGAACTTGACCGCGGGAACGGCGGCAGCGTCGGCGATGTCCCGTTTCGCGGACTCCATGAGCCATGAGGCGCCCTTGTCCGCCGTGCGCGGCGCTTCCCCGATCGACGGATCCAGCAGGCCCGACGGGGCGAGCCCGCCAAGGCGGTGGTCCAGCACCAGGACCTGACCGGCAAGGGCCTCGCGCAGGCGGTCCTGCCCCTTCCTGTCGACCAGGAAATCGTTCAGCGCGTATCGCTGTTCGCAGCGAAGGCCGCGGCCCAGCCTGAAGGCCACGATATCGTCCGGGGCGGGCAGGACAGGCATGGCCGGCGTGCTGTCCGCAGCCTCCGCGCCCATCCGGTCCTTTGTCCCGCGATGGGCGGCGAGGGCGGCCGCCCGTTTCCCGAGCCAGTCGACGACCCGGTATGTCTCCGTCTCCAGCATCTCGCTGGCATGCGGCGGGGCGGCGGCGAAGAATTCGCCGATATCCCGGGCGAGCTGCCGGTCGGTCGCCGGGACCGGCCGGCCGTCCTGCAGCCGCACGGGCAGGTGCCGGCGCCAGACAAGCACCGTCTGCGGCTGCGCCTCCGGTTCCCAGCCGCGCAGCCAGGGCGCCACCGCCGGCCGGCCGGGATGGTCGGGCAGGGAGGTCATCGACCAGGCATCGACCAGGGCGCGGGTGAGGGCCGGGCGCAGCGGCTCCGGCGTGGAGGCCGCCTTGATCAGGTCTGAACCGTCGGCGTCGCGCAAGGCGGACAATGCCTCCGGGCTCGCCAGGCCGTCGGGGAGCCGGTGCAGCAGCCGGCGCACGGCCTGCAGCCGCGCCTTGCGCTCCGCGTCCTTTTCCGCCTCGCCCGGGTCGATCACGACGATCTGTGCCTGCCGCGGCTGCCCCTCCGCATCGACCCCGCGGCGGTTCACCCGCCCCAGCCGTTGCACCATCCGCTGCCATTCGACCAGGTCGCAGACCATGTGGTCGGCATCCAGGTCGACCCCGACCTCCGCAGCGGAGGTGGCGACCAGAAAGACGTGCTGCGCCGGTGGCGCCGGGGCACCGGCCGTGAAGCCGAGCGCGTGCAGGTCCCGGGCGGCCTGCTGCCGCTCGAATATGCGCCGCCCGCCGGTGAACATCCGGATCTCCGGCTCGCCGCCCAGGTCCCGCGCCGCGGCTTTCCGCAGCGCCGTCTCTACCTTCTCGGCGGTGTCGCGGCGGTCGCAATAGATCAGGCAGCGGATCGGACCCGGCGCCGCTTTCGCGAGCCGTAGCGCCGCGTCGGCGAGGGCGGTCTCGAGTTTCCCTGCACCGGCCTGCTCCAGGACCAGCCGTTTCCCGGCATGAAGCCGTTGCCGGACCACCGTGTTTGCCGGGACATCCTCCAGGTCTTCCGGCTCGAGGCGGAAGACCGGCTTGTCGTAGTCGCTGCGGCCGGTGGCCGAGAGCGGCAGGACCGCGAGGGCAGGGGCCAGCGCGCCCGGATCGGCGATCCCGGGCGAAAAATCCTCGGGCTCGCCGGCGATCGCCTGCAGCAGATGTTCGAAGGGCGGCACCAGATGCGCCTCGTCGATCAGGACCAGCGCGTCGCGGCCCAGGAAGCCGGCATGGTAGGGGCGCATGCGGCGCGACACGCCATAGCCCTCGAACAGCAGGCGGGAGCCGATCATGTCGACGGTGCCGACGACGATCGCCGGGGCCGCCGGATCGTCGAGCCAGTCCCGGTTGTCGACATGCCCGCCGCGCAGGGTGGAGATCGCCAGCGGCCGGGCCAGCCCCAGCCGCGCCTTGATCTCCCGCGCCGGCCCTTCCAGCGCGTCGCGCAGCCTCTCCGCCTCGTCCGTCGCGTGGTCGACCACCGCGCGGCGGTCCACCACATAGACCAGGCGCCGCCGCAGCTTCGCGCCGGCGGCGCGGGCCAGCAGCCAGACCGCCATCGCCGAGGTCTTGCCCAGCCCCGTCGGCAGGTCGAGCGCGGCCGGAATGTCGCCTTTGGCGAAATGCCGCTGGAACAGCCGCGTCTGCCAGCGGAAGGGCGGGTGACCGGTCAGTGCCTGGAAGTCTTCGGCGAAGGGCATGTTTGCGGGAGATCTTGAGGTCGGGACCGCTGAGGTGTTAGTGCGTTCATTATATGTTCCATTGCGCTATGGTCAACGCAAATGCTCGCAAAAATTGAGAAGCCCTTTGCTGTCGAACATGGCGCTCGACATGATGGAGCCGTACCGGCCGCTGCTGGCGGATTCCGCGGTGCTGAACGCGATCAACAATGGCGAGGTGAAGCCCGACGGCTTCCTGTGGAACGGCCCGGCCTGCGCGCTCAAGCCTGCTGCGCGGAAGGCCCTGATCGCCGCCTACGAACGCCGCCTGGCGCAGGAGACGACGCATCCGCTGTTCGGCTACCGGCTGTCGATGCGGCGCTTGGTGGAGGTGCAGGTCCGCCTGCTGGCACGCCACCTGGACGGCGAGATCCGGGACTATCCGCACTACATGCCGAGGTGAGCCGATGGCGGAGGAGCGCCTGTACATCGTGACCTACGACATCGCCGACCAGCGCCGCTGGCGGCGGGTGTTCAAGGTGATGAAGGGCTATGGCAACTGGCTGCAGCTGTCGGTGTTCCAGTGCCGGCTGACCGCCCGTCGCCGCGCCGATCTCGGCGTCCGGCTGGAGCGCGAGATCCATGCCGCCGAGGACCATGTCCTGATCGTCGATATCGGCCCCGCCGACAAGGTGGCGCCGAAGGTGGAAAGCCTGGGAAAGTCCTTTGAGGCGGTGCGGCGGCAGGCGATAATCGTCTGAGCGGGGCGGCCCGAACGGTGCCTTTGTCGGTGTCGTTGCCGCCCGCCGCGCGAGCGCTCCGGTGGCGCCGAAAACCCCGGCAGCGCTCGCAAGCGCCAAGGTATTGGTTTCGTTATGCTATTCGACATCGTGAAAGCAGACCGACGCCGCGACCGTGCCGAATCCGGGACCCTTTTCCGGAGCGCTCGCAAACGGCCCCATTTGAGCCGCCGGATCAAGCGGTTAGGATAGGGGCGGTCTCCGGGGCCTCAGCGCCCCGGCCTCATTGAAGCCACTTCGCCGGATAGACGAAGACCATCTGTGCCTGGAAGGGTCTCCGGGGCCTCAGCGCCCCGGCCTCATTGAAGCCGTAGAGCCGGACCGGCGCCTTGACCTGATAGCCCGGTCTCCGGGGCCTCAGCGCCCCGGCCTCATTGAAGCTGGTAACGCCAGGGTTTTTGGTGACGCCTGGGTCTATGTCTCCGGGGCCTCAGCGCCCCGGCCTCATTGAAGCATCAGCTGCACGTAGTCAACGACGACCAGCCCAAGCGGTCTCCGGGGCCTCAGCGCCCCGGCCTCATTGAAGCCAGGCCAGACCGGTCTTCTGGAACTCTTGGCGCGCGTCTCCGGGGCCTCAGCGCCCCGGCCTCATTGAAGCTAGATGCCTCGGATCGGATCCGGGTTCTGGCACCCGTGTCTCCGGGGCCTCAGCGCCCCGGCCTCATTGAAGCAGGTAGGCCCCGATCTGCATCCGGCCCATGCCGCGCCGTCTCCGGGGCCTCAGCGCCCCGGCCTCATTGAAGCTGGGCCGAGAGGCGATGCTTGCCCCGCACCCACTTGTGTCTCCGGGGCCTCAGCGCCCCGGCCTCATTGAAGCGTCCGGCGCCGTCCGACCACCTGGCGCTCTGCCCCGTCTCCGGGGCCTCAGCGCCCCGGCCTCATTGAAGCCCGATCAAGGAAGTGGCATGGGTGCGCGAAGGCGGGGTCTCCGGGGCCTCAGCGCCCCGGCCTCATTGAAGCCTGCCCGGCTGGCGGTTCGGGCGCATCGTGCTGACCGAGTCTCCGGGGCCTCAGCGCCCCGGCCTCATTGAAGCCATGCGGGCAATCAATGTGCCTTGGTCAATGCGGGACCGTCTCCGGGGCCTCAGCGCCCCGGCCTCATTGAAGCGTGCGCGACGCCGGCCTCGAGGTGAACCGCTACAACCAGGTCTCCGGGGCCTCAGCGCCCCGGCCTCATTGAAGCTTGCGGAGCTATCAAGCCCCGACAGCCGCGAATGACGGCGTCTCCGGGGCCTCAGCGCCCCGGCCTCATTGAAGCTGGCAGTGGTGGGAGGCGGGCAAGAGGAGGGCGGCGCCGTCTCCGGGGCCTCAGCGCCCCGGCCTCATTGAAGCTGGGCCGAGAGGCGATGCTTGCCCCGCTCCCACTTGTGTCTCCGGGGCCTCAGCGCCCCGGCCTCATTGAAGCCATCGCAGCCAAGAAGGCGTTCAAGGCCGAAGTGCCCGTCTCCGGGGCCTCAGCGCCCCGGCCTCATTGAAGCGACTACGAGAACCAGCTGGGCGTCAGCGCCGGCGCGTCTCCGGGGCCTCAGCGCCCCGGCCTCATTGAAGCCGACGGCCGCGCAAGGGCCGTGGGATCTGCAAATCCTGTCTCCGGGGCCTCAGCGCCCCGGCCTCATTGAAGCAGGTGCGCCATGTCGGACAGGAACCCCTGGGTCAGCGCGTCTCCGGGGCCTCAGCGCCCCGGCCTCATTGAAGCGGCGAGTGCCTCACCGACACTGACCAGCTCGTGCCGCTGCGTTTCCGGGGCCTCAGGGCCCCGGCCTCATTGGCACAACTGCACCGGCCGCTGCGTGCCTTGCGTGTTGCTGCCCGTGGTGTTGTCGCACCTGCGCCAAGCCCACCTCCGAGCGGCATCCCGCAGGGCTTGCGGAATGGGTTCCCGGGTCGGGCCCGGGAACGACGTGACAGGGCGGGTTTCCCGCCCGGCACCCTGCCGCATTCGCCCGCCTAACCCGTCTTCCCCAGCAGCTTCGACAGCGCCTCCACGAGGCCGTCGGCGCGGAACGGCTTGCTGAGGAGCGGGGCGTCGCGGTGGCGGTCGGGGAGCTGCTCGCGGGTATGGCCGGTCAGGAAGATCAGCGGCGCGCCGCGCTCGACCAGGGCGTCGGCGACCGCGTCGCTGCGGCCCTCGGTCAGGTTCAGGTCCAGCAGGGCGGCGTCCAGCTCCGCCTCCTTCGCCAGGCGGACGCCGTCGTCCAGCGAATGCGCGGGGCCGACGACCTGGCAGCCGGCATCCTCCAGCATCATCTCCAGGTCCATCGCCAGCAGCACCTCGTCCTCCACGACGAGGATCTTCAGGTCGGCCAGCGGGGCGGTGTCAGGGGGCATTGCGGGTGTCATTTCGGGTCTCCGCGGTCGCAGTCAGGGTGTCGGCCGCACAGGTGAAGCGGTACAGCAGGCCGTCCTTGCGGAAGGACAGGCGGGCCTTGCCCTTCAGCTGGTCGGCCACCACCGCCTGCAGCACCCGGGTGCCGAAACCGTTGCTCTCCGGCTTGGCGATCTTCGTGCCCGGATCCTCGTGCCATTCCAGGGTGAAGCTGTCGCCGTCGATCCACCATTTCACCGACAGCCGGCCCTCGGGCCGGGACAGGGCACCGTACTTGGCGGCGTTGGTGGTCAGTTCGTGAAAGGCGAGTGCCAGGGTCTGGGTGGGCCGCATCGCCAGGCGGATGTCCGGCCCCTCGATGCTGATCCGGCCGTCATCGGGCTCGGCATAGGCGGCGAACTCGCCGTCGACGAGGTTGCGCAGGCTGGCGCCGGTCCAATGCGCCTCCGCCAGCGCCATGTGGGTACGGGCGAGCGAATCGATGCGCGCCTCGAACATCGCCTTGAACTCGTCGATCGAGCCGGCGCGCCGGGCGGTCATCCGCGCGATGGTGTTCACCAGGGCGAGGATGTTCTTCACCCGGTGGTCCAGCTCGGCGGAGATCACCTGGTTATGCTCCTCCGCCCGCTTGCGGTCGGAGATGTCGACGGCGGCGAGGAACAGCCCCTCCAGCCCCTTCGGCCCGCCGCGCGGCGTTGCATGCAGCAGGTAGGTGCGCGGGCTGGCGCCCGGCGGCCGCAGCGCGACCTCGACATGGGCGGACTCGCCGTTCAGCGCCTGCAGCAGGGCGGGTTCCGCCCGGCCGAAGGCCTCCGGCCCGAAGGCCTCCGCCACGGTGACGCCTTCCAGTTCCGGCGGCGTCCAGCCCAGGGTCTCGAAGGCGCTGTTGCAGAGCTCGAAATGCAGGTCGGGGCCGACCACCCCGATCATCATCGGCAGGCCGTCCATCAGCTGGCGCAGCGCGTTGTGTTCCTCCTGCCGGGCCTGCCGCGCCTCGTCCTGCGACACCGCAAGCCAGAGGATGTTGGCGATCGACTGCAGGTAGGTCAGGTCCTCCGGCAGGAAGGCGCAGTCCGCGTCGTTGTAGGCGCCCAGCAGGCCCCATGGCCGGCCGGGCGGGCCGACCGGGATGGTCAGGCCGCAGCGAATGTCGTGGTCGCGCAGCAGGGCGGAGCGGCGGAAGCGCTTCTCCTGGCTGAAATTCGTCACGGTGAGCGGGCCGGGCCGGTGCAGGGCATAGCCGGCATGGCTGCGGCCGGTCACCGGCGTGCGGGTGTTGCCGACCAGGCCGCGGGCCCAGCCGGCGCCGGCCACCAGGGTCAGATGCGCGCCGTCGGGGTCGAGCGCCTGGATCTCCACGAAGGGCATGCCGAGCTGCTCAGCCACCTCCGCCGCGGCACGGTCGAGCAGGGCCGGCAGGTCTTCCGACCCCAGCGCCAGCTCTCCCAGTTCCGCCACCGAGACCTGGCGGCTGGCCTGTGCCTGCAGTTGCTGCGCGGTCTGGCGCAGGCGGGTGACGTCGGCATAGGTGACCACCACCCCGTCGATCCGGTCGTCGCGGGTGCGATAGGGGGTCACCCGGCGCAGGTAGGAGCGGTCCTCGCCGTCCTGCACCTCCGCCTCGACCGGCTCCAGCCGCTCGATCACGGCCCGGGCATCGTCCAGAAGGCAGTCGTCGTCGACCCGCAGGGCGAAGTCCGCCAGCGGCCGGCCGATATCGCTGTCCACGATCCGCATCAGGTGCCGGGTGCGGTCGGAAAAGCGGCGGATGCACAGGTCGGTGTCCAGGAAGATCGTCGCGATGTCGGAGGAGGAGATCAGGTTCGCCAGGTCGTCGTTGGTCGCCTCCAGCTCCGAGACCTTGTCCTCCAGCTCGCTGTTGATGGTGGTGAGTTCCTCGTTGAGCGACTGCAGTTCCTCGCGCGAGGTTTCCAGCTCCTGGTTGGAGGATTGCAGCTCCTCGTTGGCGCTCATCACCTCCTCGTTGGCGGCCTGCAGCGCCTCGTTGGAGCTTTCCGCGCGCTCGATCACCTCCGCCAGCTCATGCCTTGTGGCTTCCAGCTCGGCCATGAACTGTTCCGCCGTGCCGGCCCCGACCATATCCCCGGCCGCATCCCCGGCGGCATCCGCACCGGCAGTGTCCTGCGCCGCATCCGGCGGCGGCGCGGCCGCTTCGGACATGTCGAGGAAATAGACCAGGTAATGCTGCCCGGCGGCCGCGCGGGCAACCGGCTCCACCAGGATCCGCACCGTCCGCAGCCGTCCGTCCTGCAGCACGGCACTGACCACGGACTCCGTGGCCTCGCCGTTCCGGCGGCAGGCCTGCAGCGCGCTCCACAGGCGTGGCTGCAGCGGTTCCGCTGCCATGCCGACGATGTTGCCGGTCATCACCCCGGCGCGGAACCGCAGATAGGGGGTGAGGTCGCCGTGGAAGCTGGCGAAGGCGAAGTCCTCGTCCACCAGGACGGCCGGCGGCGCGAACCGCGCCAGCATGGCCCGGACCACCCGGTCCACCGGCAGCCGGGGCTCCTGCACGGCGGACGGTTCCGGCACCGGCACATTGCGGCTGGCACGGTCGGCACGGTGCAGCCGGGGCGGGCGCCGTCCGCTGCCGGCCTGGCGGCGATAGATCCGGTGCCGCTTCAGGCGCGGCTCGAACAGCTCCTTGGCGCGGTCGACGCTCTCCGACAGGCCGAGCATCAGGTAGCCGCCCTCCTTCAGCGCGAAGTGCAGGGTTTCCACCATCCGGCTCTGGGCGTCGAGGTCGAGATAGATCAGCAGGTTGCGACAGGTGATCAGGTCGAGCTTCGAGAATGGCGGGTCGGTGGTGGCGTTCTGGGCGGCGAAGACGATCTTCTCGCGCAGGCGCTTGGCGATCTGCAGCCGGTCCTCGGCAATGTCGAAGAACGGCTCGTAGCGGGGCGCGGGGATGTCGGCGGCGGCACCGGCCGGGTAGCGGCCGGCGCGGGCGGTGACGATGGCCTCCTGGTTGAGGTCGGTGGCGAAGATCTGCAGGCCCAGCTCCCGTCCGCTGCGGTCGATCCGCTCAAGCAGGACCATGCCCAGGGTATAGGCCTCCTCGCCGGTGGCGCAGCCCGGCACCCAGGCCCGCAGGGTGCCGCCGGCCGGCAGGCGCTCGATCAGCGGGTCCGCGACATGGCGGGCCAGCGCCTCCCAGCTGTCGCGGTCGCGGAAGAAGCGGGTGACCCCGATCAGCAGATCCTTGGTCAGGATCTCCAGTTCGCGCGGATTTTCCTCCAGGACGCGCCGGTAGGCGGCCAGGTCCGCCGCCCGGTTCAGCGCCATGCGCCGCTGGATGCGGCGGTTCAGGGTGCCCGGCTTGTAGTCCTGGAAGTCATAGCCGACCTCACGGGCCACCAGGTCGAGGATGGCGGCGAAATGGTCCGGTTCGTGTTCCGCCAGGTCGGGAACCTGTGCGGGATTCAGCGCCTCCGCCTGTTCCAGGATGGTGGCGATGCGGCGTGGCATCTCCTCCACCGGCACGACGAAATCCACCAGGCCGCTTTCCATCGCCGCCAGCGGCATGCCGTCGAACTCGGCATCGCCGGGCTCCTGCGCCAGCGCGACCCCGCCGGCGGCCTTGATCTCCCGCAGCCCCTGCACGCCGTCGCTGCCGGTCCCGGACAGGATGATGCCGATGGCGCGCTCGCCGCCCGCCCGCGCCTGCGAGCGGAAGAAATGGTCGATCGGGGACCGCTGGAAACGCGCCTCCGGCGGCTCCGTCACGACCAGGCGCCTGCCGCTCATCTCCAGATACTTGCCGGGCGGGATGATGTAGATGGTGCCGGCCCGCAGGCGCTGCTCCCGCGCCGCCTCCTGCACCTTGAGGCCGGTCTGCCGATCCAGCAGCGAGGCAAGCATGCTGCGGTGGGTCGGATCCATGTGCTGGACCACCACGATCGCCGCATCCGGCGGCCGGTCGATGGCGGCAAGAAGCCGTTTCAGGGCGTCCAGCCCGCCGGCCGACGCGCCGATGCCGATCACCGGCAGCGGCGCTGCGCTGCGCTCCGGTTCCTTGTGCGGCTCGTCCGGCGACGAATCGTAGGGCATCGCTCAACGCCTCCGCGGTGGAAGCCGGAGGCGGTCGTGGCCGGGATGCAGGAGTCCGGGGCGCCGGGTCATTGTGCGGCCGCCTCCGCGTCGACATGCAGGCAGTCCGGCCGGATCAGCAGCACCGCGACGCCGCCGGGCACGTCCTCATGGTCGTAGGGGACGGCCCGCACGATCAGCTCCTGGTCGCCGACCCGGCCCCGCGCGGCCACCGGGCGGTCGGCGCGCAGGGCCTCCGTCGCCATGCCCGACGGGTCGGCAAAGCCGAGGGAGGCGCCGACATTGGCAAGCGGCCGGCCGGTATCGTGCGGCATCAGCTGCAGCAGGTCGGAGGCCACGTTGCTCATCCGCCGGATCGCCAGCTGCTCGTCCAGCACCACGACGCCGATGCCCAGGGTGTCGAAGATGAACTCCATGTCGGCATTCAGGGCGGTGAGCTGGTCGATCTTGCGCTGATGCTCGCCGCTGACATTGACCAGCTCCTCGTTCACGGCATGCAGTTCCTCGTTGGAGGATTGCAGTTCCTCGTTCGATGCCTGCAGTTCCTCGTTGGAGGATTGCAGTTCCTCGTTCGACGCCTGCAGTTCTTCGCCGCTGGTCTCCAGCCGCTCGGTCACGTATTGCAGGCTTTCCTCGGTCAGCTTCAGGTCGCGCTCCAGTTCACGGATGCGCTGGGCCATCAGCGCCTCGTCGCCGGAGGAATCGCTGGCGGCGGCCGCTCCGACTTCGCCGTCGGCGACCGGCTTCTCGACCTCCTCCACGGTGATCAGGAAATGGCGGCCGCCGGCCTCGCCCTCCAGCGCCTCGATGCCGACCGCGACGGTGCGCAGCCCGCTTGCGACCTGCAGCTCCAGCTGCCGCCGGTACTGCCGCTCCTTGTTCCGGCGGATCCGCTCGATGCCGACATTGATCGCATAGTGGAGCCCTTCGTGGACGATCTCCTCGACCGTGCGTTCGGCCAGGTCGCTGAGCGTGTCGACATAGTCGGAGGCATCGCCGAACCAAGTCAGCACCTCGCCCTCGTCGGAGACCAGGATCGCGGAGGGCGCATAGCGCTTCAGCAGGGCGTCATAGCCCTTCAGAAGGGTGGAGCGCGATCGCCGCTGGCGATGGTCCATCTCCAGGCTCTGCAGGGAGGGGCGTACCGGCGCCGGCCGCGGCGCGCCGCGCAGCTGGTCGAAGGTGCGCGTGAAGGTCAGCGCGTTGGCATCGTCGCCGCGCTCGCCCTTCCAGCGGAACAGCCGCCAGGTGCTGTCGACCGCGGCAAAGGCCTCCGACTGCCGGCCCAGGCTCTCGCTCTTGCCCAGGAACAGAAAGCCGTTGCGGCGCAGGCCGAACTGGAACAGCGCCAGGAGGCGGCCCTGCGCCGCATCGTTCAGGTAGATCATCAGGTTGCGGCAGGAGATCAGGTCCAGCCGCATGAATGGCGGGTCGCCGAGGGCGTCGTGCACGCTGAAGATCACCTTCTGGCGCAGCCCCGGCTCAATCGCCATGCCATCGGCATGGGCGACGAAGTAGCGGTCCTTCAGGTCGTCGGGCAGCTTGTCCAGGGCGGATCGCGGATAGACCCCCTGGGCGGCGCGCTCGATCGAGGGGCGATGCACGTCGGTCGCAAAGATCCGCAGCGGGCGGTCGACGCCGCTGTCGCGCATCGCCTCCAGGAAGGCGATGGCCAGGCTGTAGGCCTCCTCGCCGCTGGCACAGGCGGGCACCCAGGCGCGGACCTCCTTGTCCTCCGGCCCCTCGGTCAGGATCGTCGGCAGCACCAGGCGGGACAGGGAGGCGAAGGCCTCCGGGTCGCGGTAGAACTCCGTGACGCCGATCAGCAGGTCCTGGTACAGCTCCTCCACCACGCCGGGATCGTCCTGCAGTTCCGCCGCATAGTCGGCGATATCCTCATGCCCCCGCAGGGTGCGCCGGCGGTCGATCCGGCGCAGCACCGTCGCCCGCTTGTAGGAGCCGAAGTCGATGCCGTGGTTGCGCTCCAGAAGTGTCAGCACCGCATCGTGCGGATCCTCCGGCAGGTCCGATGACCGCGCCTTTCCGGGCGCCGGGCCGGGGCGGCTCAGGATCTCCGCGATCGCCGCCGGCATCGCCGCCGGATCCAGGACACGGTCGGCGCAGCCGGAGGCGATCACCGCCCGCGGCATCGAATCGAACTTCGCATTGCCCGGCGTCTGCACCAGGACCTTGCCGCCGGCCTGCTTCAGGGTGGTCGCGCCGCGCGCCCCGTCGGCGCCGGATCCGGACAGCACCACGGCGATGCTGCGGTGACGCGACTGCGCGGCCAGGGAATGGAAGAAGGCGTCGATCGGCATGTTCGGCAGCCCGTCATGCGCGAAGGGCTCCAGCGCGATCCTGCCCTGTTCCAGGGTCACCGTGGTGTCGGGCGGGTTGAGGTAGATGGTGTCCGCCTCGACCGCCATGCCGTCCTCGACATGGCGGATGCGCAGCTTCGACCGGCGCGCCAGCAGCTCGTCCATCATCGACCGGTAGTCCGGCGACAGGTGCTGGATGACGAAGAAGGCCCAGCCGGCATCCGTCGGCGCGGCCTCGAAAAAGGCCTCCAGCGGGTCCAGCCCGCCGGCGGACGCACCGATGGCGACGATCGGAATCGGCTGGGACGATGGCTCCGGTGGGGTCGCGTTCATATTCCCGATCCTGCGCAGACAATCGGTCCGCCGTCAGTCGATTTGTTTCCTAGCGCAGAATGTCGAGCCAAGCGAAGCGGTGCCGCCGGTGAGGGCGCGGGGCGGGGAAGGGGGCCGGGAACGAGAACGGGAACGGGAACGGGAACGGATCCGGGGCCTCAGCCGGGCAGCGGGCTGCGTGGGTCGAACAGGATCCGCCCGCCCAGGGCGACGAAGCAGGCCCCCGCCAGGCGTTCGATCCAGTGCCGGACCCGGCCGATGCGGGACAGCACCGCAGGCACGGCCAGGAAAGCGCTGACCGCGGCGTACCAGGCAAAGGCCGTTGCGGCGACCAGGGCCACCGTGAGGGCGAGCAGCCAGGACGGGCTGTCCGGACCCATGGCTGTGGCGAAGACGCTGGCGAACAGGACCACGGCCTTCGGATTGGTCAGGGTGACGGACAGCCCGAACAGCACTGCAGCGTGCCGCCGTCCCGGCGCGACCGTGTCCGCCGCTGCATGCGGGTTCGCATCGCTGCCGGCCGCCGGCCCGTCGGCGCGCCGGGTCAGCAGCAGGCGCGTGCCCAGGAAGACGAGATAGAAGCCGCCCGCGATCCGCACCGCCCAGGCCAGCCATTCGACCTCCAGCAGGATGGCGGAGAGGCCGATCATGCTGAGCGCGGCATAGCTTCCCAGGCCCAGCGCGACGCCGGCAGCGGTCAGCATGCCGTGCGTCGTGCCGCGGGTCAGGGCGGCACGGCTGACCGCCAGGAAGTCCGGGCCGGGCAGCAGCAGCGCGGGGATGTAGATCGCGAAGACCGCGAGCAGCGGCGCGAGCGCTTCCATTGTCGCGGGGGCTTGCCTGCGGACCGCCTGCCTGTCCGGCCGGCCTCAGTCGACGTTGCCGGCGACCGGCTCCTCGACCTGCAGGTCCTCGTCGTTCTCCGCCATCTCGAAGGCCTTCAGGAAGACCTCCGGGTCCTGTGCGCCGGACACCACGTACTTCCGGTCGATGATGAAGCAGGGCACGCCCTCGACGCCCATCTGTCGGGCCAGGGTGTCCTCCTTGCGGATCAGGTCGGTATCGGCCTCGTCCTCCAGCAGGTCGGCGACCAGGCCGCGGTCCATGCCGGCTTCCTCCGCGATGGCGAGCAGCACCTGCCGGTCGCCGATATCCTCTCCGTTCTCGAAATAGGCCTGGAACAGCCGCTCCACGACCAGGTCCTGCACCCCGGCGGAACCGGCCCAGCGGATCAGGCGGTGCGAGTCCAGGGTGTTCGGCGTCTTCGGGATGCGGGCGAAGTCGAAGTCGATATTCTCCTCCGCCCCGGCGTCGCGGATCCTGTCGTAGATCTGCTGCGCGCGTTCCGGGCCGCCGAACTTGGCTTCCAGATAGGTCTTCCGGTCGACCCCCTCGCGCGGCATGTCCGGGTTCAGCTGATAGGGCCGCCAGTCGACCTGCACCTCCAGGTCCGGGCGCTGCGCCAGCGCGCGTTCGAAGCGGCGCTTGCCGATCAGGCACCAGGGGCAGACCGTGTCGGAAATGATGTCGATGGTGTGCTGCATGGTGCCCTCCATTGGTTGCGCGGCGGCCGGCCGGCATGCACCGATCTTGTGCCAGGACAGCACGGGTCAAGGACCGTCGCAAGCCGCCGGCGGCATGGGAAGGTCCCCGTTCAGCCCGCAGGCGGGCCGTCCTGCGCCCGCGCGGCGTCGGCGGCTTCCTGCATGCGCGCGGCATCGGCTTGCAGGCTGTCCAGGACCTGCTGCAGGCCCGGTGACAGGCTGCGGCCCCCGGCTGCGGCGCGGTCGCGATGGCGCTGCAGCAGAAACAGGATCTCCGTCGGCAGATAGCCCAGGAAGCGCAGCCCGTCATAGACGAAGCGGTGCAGCCAGTCGTCCGGGGCCTCCGCCGGCACCAGGTAGAGCAGGCGGATCAGGGCGGCATGGTCGAAGCCGGTCTCCGCGGCGCCATGCAGCAGCCTGCCGAACAGGTCGCCGGGTTCCGTGTCGTGGCGCAGGAACAGGATCTGGGCGGCGAAGCGGATCGACTGGACGACATCCAGCGGTGGCTGGACGTGGATCGTGCCGGGCCGCCAGCGGGGTCCGAGCAGCGGCGCGAAGGGGTTGACCCGGTCGGGGACATGGCCCACCGGCGCCAGGCAGAGATTGTGGGAGACCAGCCGGTCGCAGCGCATCCCGTCCAGCAGGTCGCGATAGAAGGCGAGCCAGTCGGGGCCGAACTCCTGGAAGCCGGCGCTGTTCAGCACGGCGTCCAGCGGCAGGTCGGCGATCGCTGTCGCCAGGGCTACGGGCAGGTAGGCGATCACCGGCCGCCGGTCCGCGCCGGCCTCCGCCAGACCGGTGGCATCCGCCGCCGACAGCAGGTAGCGATGCTCCGCCTCCGGCAGCTCCAGGCGCAGGAACAGTTCCGCGAAGAACAGGCTCTCCGGGAAATCGAGGAGGATGTAGAGCCGCGGCCGCCGCACCGGGTTGCGAAGCCACAGCCGCGCGGCCGCGCCATGTCCGGCGCCGATCTCGCACAGGGCGTCGGTGCGCGGCAGATGGGCGGCGGCGAACAGGATGTCGCCGGCATGAAAGGCGGCGGTGTTGGAATGCAGGGCCGGCGGCAGGTCCTGGCCGGGATAGAGGTCGCCGGAGGCGATCACCGTTTCCGGCAGCGACAGGGGCGAATCGGCAAACGACGCGACCTGCCGGGCGAATTGCGGGAACTGCAGGGCCAGCGCGGCATGGCTGCGCTGCACATCCACCGCCGCCACCGCCAGGCGATGGTCGAACAGCCACTGGCGCTGCGCCAGATGGATGCCCTCCTGTACCGCGGCGATGCCGTCGATGGCCGCGCCCAGCCGTGCGCGCCCTGCCTCCCAGCGGCTGCCATGCGCCGCGACCGGCTCGGTCAGCTTGGCGGCCTGGCGGTAGTGGCGACGGGCGACCGCGAGCGGGTCGCCCGTCATCGTGGTGCGTCGATCAGATCATCCCCGCCAGCATGCCGGCGCCGAGTACGGCGATCACCGCACCGCCGGCCCGATGGGCATGCACCACATGGCGGCTGACACTGAGGCCGGCGAAGCCGCCGGCCAGCATGCCGGCGCCGTGCAGCAGGGCTGTGGCGAGCAGGAAGCCGCCGACATAGGCGAGGCCGGAAGCCGCGGCCGGCATTTCCGCGCCATGGGCATGGCCGTGGAACAGGGCGAAGAAGCCGACCAGCGCCATCGCGCCCAGGGTGGCGGGCCGGATCCGGAACGCCACCGCCAGGCCCAGCACCAGAACCGACAGCGCGATGCCGAGCTCGACCATCGGCAGGGCGATTCCGGCCAGGGCCAGCAGCCCGCCGGCGACCATCGTGCCCAGGAAGGCGGCCGGCACCAGCCAGAGCGCCCGGCCGCCCAGAAAGGCGGCGAACAGGCCGACCGCGACCATGGCCAGCAGATGGTCGAGCCCGCCCAGCGGATGCAGGAAGCCCGAGAAGAAGCCCGTCGCATAGGCGGCATTGGCCGCAGCATGGCCGGTATGGGCCGCAGCTAGCGCCGGAACCAGGAGCGCCGACGCGCCGATCGCGCTCGACAAGGCCAGCCCGGCAGGGTGGCGGGACGCATGGGGACGGTTCGACATGGCGGGGTCCTTCTCCGGATGCTGCGCTGCGGCAATTTCACCGCGAATCCGCCTGCTTGCACAAGCCCGCTGATCGATTGCCGCCGATGTCGGATCGCTGCGGCGGTGAGGGAGGCCGGGACAAGCACCGGAAATGGCGCTAGACCGGCAGGCCGCGAGAACCGGAACCATTGGCCCGCAAAGCCGCGGGCGGCCAAGGAGGGGAGAGGATCGATGAGCGCCTTGCTGGACCTGAGCGGAATGACGGCCCTTGTGACCGGGGCCTCTTCGGGCCTGGGCGAGCGTTTCGCCACGGTGCTGGCCGGCGCCGGCGCGCGGGTCGCCATCGCGGCGCGCCGCACCGACCGGCTCGAGGACCTGCGGAGCCGCATCGAGGCGGCGGGCGGCCGCGCCCTGCCGGTGCGCATGGACGTCACCGACCTGCAGAGCATCGCCGACGCCGTCGCCCATGTGGAGACGGAACTCGGCCCGATCCACGTCCTGGTGAACAATTCCGGGGTCAGCGCGCCGAAGCGCATGACCGAGGTCACGGAGGAGGATTACGACTTCGTGATGGATACCAACCTGAAGGGGGCCTTCTTCGTCGCCCGGGAAGTGGCGGCGCAGATGATCCGCCACGAGGTCAAGGGACGTATCATCAACATCGCCTCTGTGGCGGCCCACAAGTATCTCGGCCTGCTCGGTGTCTATGGCATGTCGAAGGCGGCGGTCGTCTACATGACGCAGGCGATGGCCGCGGAATGGGTGCGGAACGGGATCAACACCAATGCGATCTGCCCGGGCTATATCGAGACGGAGATGAACCGGGACCATTGGGAGACGGAAGGCGGCCGCAAGTTGATCGCGATGCTGCCGCGCAAGCGGGTCGGCGATGTCGCCGATCTCGACGGTGCCCTCCTTCTCCTGGCCAGCCCGCAATCCCATTTCATCAACGGCGCGGTAATCAACGTGGACGATGGGATGTCATGTCTGTAGGAAATCGAGTTCTCAAGTCGGCGCCGCTGGTGGCGGTGCCGGTCGCGCTCCTTCTGCTGGCGGGCTGTGCCGGCCAGGGGGCCGGCTCGCCGTCGAACGCGGCGTACGAGCAGGCCTGCCGGGACCAGGGCTATGTCCCGGCCGAACGGGGCTGGAACAACTGCATCAGCCGGCAGCGCAGCCAGGAGGCGGCCGAACGCCTGCCGCACGACAGCATCCGCTGGGGGCTCTGACCCCGCCGGCGGGCGGAACGGGGAGGGGGAATGGCTGAAGAGAGTGCCGCACCGCTGGCCGGTGTGACGGTGATCGACCTGACCCGGGTGCTCGCCGGCCCCTATTGCACGATGGTGCTGTCGGATCTGGGCGCCCGGGTCATCAAGGTCGAGGTTCCGGGCACCGGGGACGATTCCCGGTCGATCGGGCCGTTCACCGAGGACGGCCGGTCCGCCTACTTCATGTCGCTGAACCGCGGCAAGGAGAGCATCGCGCTGGACCTCAAGGCGGCCGACGACCGGCAGGTCCTGATGGAGCTGCTGGCCGGGGCCGACGTCCTGGTGGAAAATTATCGCGGCGGCACGATGGAGAAGCTCGGCCTGGGCTGGGACGTGCTGGAGCCGCGCTTTCCCCGCCTGATCTATGCCGCCGTCTCCGGCTTCGGCCATAGCGGCCCCTACATGAAGCGGGCCGCCTACGACATGGTGGTGCAGGCGATGGGCGGCGTGATGAGCCTGACCGGCCATCCCGGCGGCCCGCCGACCCGGGTGGGCAGTTCGATCGGCGACATCACCGCGGGCATGTTCCTGACCATCGGCGTGAACGCCGCCCTGTACCGGCGGGAGCGCACCGGCCGGGGCGGCAAGATCGACGTGTCGATGCTGGACAGCCAGGTCGCGATCCTGGAGAACGCGATCGCCCGCTATGTCACCACCGGCCAGGTTCCCGGCCCGCTCGGCGCCCGGCATCCGTCGATCACGCCGTTCGAGGCCTTCGCCACGGCCGACGGCCATGTCGTGATCGCCGCCGGCAATGACGGCCTGTTCCGCCGCCTTGCGGAGACCCTGGGCCGGGCCGACCTGGCCAGCCGCGAGGACTTCCTGAGCAACGAGGCGCGCACCCGCAACCAGCCGGCCCTGAAGCAGGAGATCGAGGCGGCCCTGCAGGCGGCCGGCACCGAGGAATGGCTGCGCCGGCTCGACGCGGCGGGCATTCCCAGCGGGCCGATCAACGACGTCGCCGCGGTCCTGGACGACCCGCAGGTGCGCGCCCGCAACATGGTGGTCAGCGCCGATGACGGCGCCGGCGGTCGCATGCGGATGGCCGGCAACCCGATCAAGTTCTCCGACGTGCCCG
>MDTD01059843.1_pt1 | contig 34532 bp, 21 predicted proteins | sample 811221 | NCBI WGS metagenome assembly MDTD01 (sample SAMN05326646, study PRJNA326480) | marine metagenome | isolation source: seawater | place: Pacific Ocean: South West | collected 2011
GAGAAGAAGAATTGGAGAACTTTGAAGACTCCTACCAAGGCGAAATGACTGGCGCAGAGTTTGCAGAACAGTTGACCACTGATTGCTACTGCCTGGACATTCCTTCCTTCGTTTGTGTTGATTGGGAAGCAACCTGGCAGCAACTCTGCTATGATTATGATGAGCAGGATGGTTACATTTTCTCCCGTCACTTCTGAACCAGTCGGGGGACTGGCACACCCCAGCGGTTGCCGTCCCCATTTTCGTGTAATTTAAAAGGGTCAAAGGAACACCGCTCATGTCCGCTTCAACTCAGAACCTGGTCGCCATCGCTCAGTCCCTGCCCGCTGGGGTCACCGCTAAGGTCACCGTGATGAAGTCCGCCACCACCCGCCGCCGCCGTTCGCTGCTGAACAAGACCAACTCCTCCGGTCGTTCGGGTCTGGGTTCTCACGACACCGCCAAGGGTTCGTATGTTGCTCAGGGTGACATCGCCATCGGTGCTGGTCGCATGGGAACGCTGAACCCCGTGAATTCCCTGGGTCGTGCCTGGGTGGGTGATAAGGACGCCAACGCCCGCCGACATGCTGCCGTCGCCCGCCTGGATCGCCGTTCTGCTGTTCTGGGTGTGTGATACAGCACCCTTATGGGTTCGTGTTTCGGCAGTGCCCCCCGCCGTGGGGGTGCGTCGGTCGCGCCCGTGTATATAAAACCAATGGGTCCCTGTAAGCTATAAAGTCTTGCTTTCGCGAGCTCTATATAAAACAAAAGTGTAATCGCAAATACCTCTAATGGAAAAAAACCGGGACAAAAATTTTTCGACTGTAGAGGTCGATAGTGTAACAGGGGAGTATGTAATAAAGGTGCCCGAATGGATCATGTCTGAGTTTGGATGGTATGAGGGGACAGAGATAAACATGGAGGTTGATGGTGAATGTATTGTGATACAGGAACTGTAGAGATAGTATTATCATCACCTACAAACGAACATATTCGTTGAAGTTTAATTGACTCCTTATAGATACCCTGTTATAATACTGACGTAACCTACTTTTTCTAATGGCTAAAGGATTTACAGTAAAGGCAAAAAACCCGACTAAGGGAAAGGCAGACGCCCCTGAGTTTGACTATGACAAAGCAAGGGAGATGGTAAGAGGCAAGAGTATTGTTTTCTGTCTACCTGGTCGTGGAGTATCTTACACATATTTGAAGAACTTTGTACAACTGTGTTTTGACTTAGTACAGAATGGTGCAAGTATTCAGATCTCACAAGACTATAGTTCCATGGTGAACTTTGCGCGTTGTAAGTGTCTGGGTGCTAATGTACTGCGTGGACCTGATCAGATTCCATGGGATGGTAAGTTGAACTATGACTATCAGTTGTGGATTGATAGTGATATTGTGTTTAACACTGAGAAGTTTTATCAGTTGGTATTGTTGGATAAAGACCTTGCTTCTGGATGGTATTGTACTGAAGATGGTCAGACGACTAGTGTTGCTCACTGGATGGAAGAAGATGACTTCCGTAATAATGGTGGAGTCATGAACCATGAAACGTTAGAGACCATGGGTAAGCGTAAGAAGCCATTCACAGTGGACTATGCAGGTTTTGGATGGTTGCTCATCAAGAAGGGAGTATTTGAGCATGAGGATATGAAGTATCCTTGGTTTGCTCCGAAGATGCAAGTCTTTGAATCTGGAGAGGTTCAGGATATGTGTGGAGAAGATGTATCATTCTGCCTAGATGCAAAGGAAGCAGGTTTTGAGATCTGGTGTGACCCTCGCGTCAGAGTTGGTCACGAGAAGACAAGAGTTATTTGATACTATGGCAGACTCTTACACGATCATCGTAAAAGGTGAAGTAAGATACAAGAACCTTACTCAAGAGGAATACTTTGAGTATATGGATGACTTGTCGATAGAGTATTATCAGACAGGTCGTCCCCGTCCCTCGGACATTGAAACTAAAATTACAGGAGACTACAAATGGCAATGAGATCAAAGGTTGGTGTGGTAAAAGACGGGTTTATGCCCGGAAAACCGAAGAAGACTCGTCAAGGGTCCGGAAAAAACACTAAGTACGCCGCTTCTTCTCGCAATGGGAAACCTAAGGCATATCGGGGACAAGGCAAATGAGCACATTGATTACTAACCTTCCAACACAGAAAGTATGGGTACGTAAAGAATACCTCTGTGATCATAAGGATGGGTTTGGTGAATTTGTAGAAGGTATTTGGGTATGTGCTAAAAGCATACCTGGTCGTGCTTTTTACTTTGAAACCTACCTTCCACAGTATGGGGCAATGTATGATAAGTTGCCTATTAGTGCATTTGTTGCCGAACCAAAGACACCTGACCCTGACTTAGACCTTCCGAACCTACAGTTCTGGAACTGTATGGACTATAACGTAACTAATATCTGTAAGCAGATTGTTGCATCAATGGAGTGGGAAGTAAGAACCAGGCATTTTGGTTCATTAAAAGGTACATACATCTGTACTCTTGATAACTATCACGGTGATATTGATACTATTGACTCGTCTTGTAGTGAACTACCTGATGAGCACAAGAGTTTTAACCTCATTGAACTGGATAATGGGCAGTTTGCTTTGTATCCTAATAACAGATGTCGTATTTACGATATCTCAATGACACCAAATGATGTAAAAACACCTGACTTTAAGGTATCTACTGAATGGTATCAAGTAGAAAATGGTGTTAAGTGGGGACGACTTGGTGATTGTCATGATTACTTCTGGACTACACCAGAAGAACGTGAAGAATATCCCGTGGTAAATAGTGATGAAGGGATGGAAACCCCTTAAAAAGTTCTGATTCACACAATCAGGAGTAAAAATGGCGAAGTATCACGTCGATCGTGATGTCAACTACATGTATCGTATGTGGGGAACCACAAGTTTAATCACTGACTATTGGACCAAGCCTAGAAAAACAGAAGATCCAGAAGAAATTACCACTGAAGATATAAATAAAGGCAAGAAAACTAACTGACCAATGGCAATCACTAGGATATCAAGAGGTTTTAAAGACATTAGTTTGTCTTTTGATCCTCATCCTGTAACAAAAGACTTGCCAGTTCTTAAAAATGCTAACGCTATTAAGCGTGCAGTTCGTAATTTAGTTCAAACTATCCCAGGGGAGCGTTTTTTTCAACCTCTCCTGGGTTCTGACGTTTATAGATCCTTATTTGATTTCGTTGATTACGCCACTGCAAGCGTAATTGAGAACCAAATTATTACAACTATTGAAAACTTCGAAGAAAGAGTTGAAAATGTAGAAGTTCAGGTCGAACCAGAACCTGATATGAACACTTTTTCCGTAACAGTCTTCTTTGATATTGTTGGTCAAGACCTTCCTGTTCAAGAATTCACGTTCATATTAGAGGCGGCACGCTGATATGCCTTTTACTAAGTTCACAAACCTCGACTTTGACCAAATTCGAGCATCAATTAAGAGTTATCTTCGTGCAAATTCCGAATTTTCGGACTTTGACTTCGAAGGTTCCAACTTTTCAGTCTTAATTGACACGCTTGCTTACAATACTTACATCAATGCGTTCAACTCTAACCTGATTGTTAACGAATCTTTCTTGGATTCGGCAACATTGAGAGAAAATGTTGTCTCTTTAGCAAGAAATATTGGTTATGTACCCCGCTCCAGGAGCGCAGCAAAGGGTCAAGTAAGTTTTACTGTACAAACCACCACAACATCACCTACAGTCACCTTAGAAGCGGGTCTGGTATGCGTTGGAATGGCAGAAGAGACCAACTTTGTGTTCTCTATACCTGAAAATATTACAACAACAGTCAATTCTGGTGTTGCAACGTTCGATAATATTGAAATTTTCCAAGGAACCTTCCTCAGAAAGCAGTTTGTTGTTGATGGTTCGTTAGATCAACGCTTTATTCTTGATAATTCGTTCATTGATACGTCAACTATCAAGGTAAATGTCAAAACCAGGAATGATACTGGTCTTGGAAGACCATTTACGACTGCTGATAACATTTTAAACCTGAATAAGAACTCAGAAATCTATCTTTTACAAGAAGTTCAGGATGAAAAGTACGAACTTCTGTTTGGTGACGGATATTTTGGCAAAAAACTGGATAATGGAGACGTAATTACTGCAACTTATATCATTACAGATGGAAGAGATGGTAATGGACCGTCTTCTTTCAGTTTTTCTGGTCGTTTTACTGATAGTTTAGGCAATCCAGTTGTTCCAACAACCACTGTTCAACTCACGACGGATAGAAAAGCACAAAATGGTGGCGATATTGAGCCAATTGACTCAATTAAGTACTTTGCACCAAGGATTTACTCCTCTCAGTACCGTGCAGTCACTGCTAGAGACTACGAAGCCATTATTCAGTCCATTTATCCTAACACAGAGTCCGTTTCTGTCGTCGGTGGTGAAGAATTAGACCCACCACAGTTCGGTCAAGTGTTGATTAGCATCAAACCCAAGAATGGTGACTTCATTTCCGACTTTGATAAGGAACAAATTGCCATCAAACTGAAAAATTATGCAATTTCTGGTGTAAACCAACAAATTGTTGATCTTAAGGTCCTGTTTGTTGAAGTTGACACTGCAGTTTACTACAATAGTTCACAAGTGTCTGATGTTAACGGTCTGAAGACCAAAGTTAGCAACACTTTGAACACATTCTCTGATGCAAACGTCAGTAAGTTCGGTGGTCGCTTCAAATATAGCAAATTAGTTCAAGTTATTGACAATACTGACAATGCTATTACCTCTAATATCACTAGAGTCAAGATTAGAAGGAATTTGAAGGCACTGATCAACCAGTCGGCACAATATGAACTTTGCTATGGTAATAGATTTCACAAAAACCCCGAAGGTTTCAATATTAAGAGCACAGGGTTCAACTTAAGAGGTAGAACTGGTACTTTCTTCTTTACAGACACTCCTGGTGAAGGTGATATGGGTGTTCTGTCTGTTGTAAGAGATATTAATGATGAAGGCAAGTATGAAGTTGCTATCAAGTCTATTGGAACTGTTGATTATGCCAAAGGTGAGATATTGATTAACACCATTGATATCTCAGGCACTGAAAAGGAAAATAATATTATTGAAATACAAGCATTCCCAGATTCCAATGATGTTATCGGTCTCAAGGACCTCTATTTGAGTTTCTCGGTTGCAGATAGCAAGATAAATATGGTGAGAGACACCATTACTTCAGGTGAGCAAATTTCGGGTGTTGGTTATAAGTCAACTTCCAGTTACCTAAACGGGGCATTAAAGAGGGTATAAGTAGATGATTCAAACGGGCTTTGAAAGGCGAGTTAAGATTCAACAGGTAGTTGAAAGTCAACTTCCAGACTTTTTAAGAGCAGAAAGTCCAAAAAGTATTGACTTTCTAAAGACATACTATTCCTCACAAGAATTTCAGAGTGGTCCTTCCGACCTCTCTGAAAACTTAGACCAATATCTTAAATTTGATAACTTAACTCCCGAAGTTATCAGTGGAGAGACGACGTTATATTCTAATATTACCACATCTGAAGATACTATTCAAGTATTTTCTACCAAGGGTTTTCCATCAGATTATGGTCTTTTCAAGATAGGTGATGAGATCATTACCTACACTGGACTCACGACAAATACCTTCACAGGATGCGTCAGAGGGTTCACTGGTATCACTTCATATAGAACTGACCTAGACCAAGAAGAACTCGTCTTCCAGGAGACTACAAGCGCCTCTCATGTTGCTGGAGACAAGGTTCAGAACCTCAGTTCACTGTTCCTCAAGGAGTTCTACAGAAAACTCAAGTATACCTATGCTCCTGGGTTTGAAGATGTTGATTTCGTAGCAGATCTTGACGTAAATAACTTCCTCAAAGAAGCAAGAACTTTCTATGAGGCTAAGGGTACAGAAGAGTCTTACAACATCCTCTTCAAAGTATTATTTGGCGAAACTCCAAAAGTTATTGACCTTGAAGAGTTCCTTCCTAAACCCTCTTCTGCCAAATATATCAGAAGAGAGCAAGTTGTTGTTGAGCGTGTATCTGGTGACCCCAACAAACTTGTAGGACAAACGATTCAGAAGTCTTCTGATCCAAATACACAAGGTTCAGTATCTGAGGTAGAAATATTCACTAGATCTGGTATCAACACATTCTTCAAACTTGGTCTGTTTGTTGGATATGATGACAGAGATCTTATTGAAGGAACATTTGTCATTCAACCAGAAACGAAGGTTATCAACCCTGTTCCTCCAGGTGGAACAACTATTACTGTTGATTCCACAGTTGGTTTCGGAACTACTGGAACCATTATTGCTGGTGATACTACAATCACTTATTCTGACAAAACTATCAACCAGTTCTTAGGTTGTCAAAATGTTGTAAATGCACTTCCGACGAAGACTTCGCTTAGAACAAATGAAACTTTCATTGGATATGAAGATGGAGACATCACAAAGAAGGTAGAAGTAAGAGTAACTGGTGTTCTTAAGGACATCAAACCAATTAATGATATTGTACTTGCAACTGAGGGTCAGAAAGTCAATGTCAAGAACGTTGGTGAAAAGATAAAGAATCCGGTAGAGAAAACTTATAAGCAGTTATTCGCCAACTCCTGGGTCTACAACACTAGTGCCCGTTTCTTCATTGATTCCATAAATGGTTCCAACTTTGACCTTAAGTCTGAACCAGATAAGTCAAATTTAAAAGTTGGTGATAAGGTTGATGTTTTAATTGAGAGCACTGAATTTATCGCTGCACCTGACGCTGTAGTTGCATCAATTAATGGTAAGCAAATTACTCTGAATAATCTGGGTGGTTTTTCACCTTCTGTAAATGTTGAGTACAGTGTTAGAAGAAAACTCAACACAGCCACTAGTTTTGGAACACCTATTTTACAAGGTGATAATATTCTTACAACAGATATTCAAAATGTTTATAATGAGAATGATGAGCACATGTATGTTGCATCAAACTCATTACCTTCGTATGCTATTACGAAAACAACCTTCAATGCATCTATTTCTTCAGTAACTGGTGCTTTCCAAAACTTCAATACTACTACACTTAAGTATTCTATTCTTTCTTTCCCATCACCAGTACCATTTGTAACTGGAGATGAGGTTGTTTATAGCACAACTGGTAACAATATTGTTGGTTTACCTGAAGGTTCTTACTTCGTAAAGGTTCTTTCGCTTTCAAACCAAATCAAACTCTATAGGTCTAGGTCTCTTATTGTCACTGACACTGCAGAAGAGTTTGATATTCCTAGTGGAACACAAACACATACTTTTACTCTTGTCAGTCAAAAGTCAAATGCTATTGCACCACAAAAACTTTTAAGGAAGTTTCCAATACCCGTTAACATTAAGAATGGTGAGGCATCACCTACCGCACCTGGTGCAACAGGTATGTTTGTAAATGGTGTTGAACTTCTTAACTACAAGTCAGAAGATAAGATATACTTTGGTCCTCTGTCTGATGCACGCATCTATACAGGCGGCACAGGATATGATGTTATCAATTTGCCAAATATAAACATTGATGGTAATGCAGCGGTTCAACCAGTTGTAAGAGGGGAACTCAAAGAAATTATCGTAGACCCTCAGTCATTTGATATTAACAGAGTAATATCAGCAACATTGACAGGTGGTAATGGAAGTGGTGCTATATTAGAGCCTATTGTTGATAGAAGAAATAGAGAATTAGAATTTGATTCACGTCTAACGACTTTTGGTGGTGGAGTTGATTTTACTAATGATGATATTTCGTTCCCAGTAGACCACAAACTTACTAGTGGTGAAGCATTACTGTATAACTCAAAAGGCAATGCTGGTATTGGTATTGGTGACTATCAAGGATCTAACGTAATAGGAACCAACAAACTCAATAATGGTTCAACTTACTATGCAGAAGTTGTAAACAATAGATCTATTAGACTCTACGAAACAGAGAATGACTATGCAAGTGGAATCAACACAGTTGGTTTCACCACAGCAAACAACACTGGAACACATTCTTTCAAACTTCGTGAAAGCAAGAATTACTTAAAAGAAATCAAAGTTATTAACCCTGGGTCTGGTTATGAAAACAGAAAACTGTTTGTACAACCAACTGGTGTAGATACCGTATCAAATTTGATCAAGTTTGAGAACCATGGTTTCTCTGATGGAGATGTTGTTGTTTATTCATCTGGCGGAACTTTAGTAAATGGTCTCAATACTACTGACCAATACTCAGTTATCAAGTTATCTGATGATGAGTTTAGACTCGCCAACTCTGGTATTGGTGCTACGGACTTAGGAAACTTCAATAGAAACAACTATGTCAAGTTTGCTACATCTGGTGTAGGAACACAGTTTTTTGCTTATCCAGATGTTGAACTGACACTAAATGTTGACTATGGTGGTTCATCAAATACTATCACAGCAACCCCAGTCATTCGTGGTCCAATCGTTGATCTTTATCTCTATGATGCTGGTTCTGGTTATGGAAGTACTGTTCTTAACTTCCATAAGAAACCTGATATTGATATTGAAGTAGGTAAAGAAGCAGAGGTTCAAGTTATTGTTTCAAACGGACATATTAATAGAGCACAGATTATTAACCCTGGTTCTGAATACACATCTGCTCCTGATCTCAATATCACTGGTGATGGTATTGGTGGTAAGTTAAGAGCAGTAGTTTCTGACGGTAAACTGACTGATGTTATTATTGTCAATACTGGTATTGGATATTCTACAGCAAATACTGTAGTCAAAGTTGTACCTAACGGACAAAATGCATTTATTGAGGCTTCTGTAAGACATTTGAGTGTTAACAACCATAATAGGTATGGAAATGAGATCCTTACTGAAGGGGTTGGTGGTCTTCAGTATGCAATGGTTGGTTATTCAACTGCCATCGGTTCATCTGAATATGGTGATAATGATTCCACAGTCCACTCTCCTATCATTGGTTGGGCGTATGATGGAAACCCAATTTATGGGTCATATGGATATTCTGATGCATCCGACTCAAACTCTGACATTCAGGTTGTAAGAAGTGGATATGTCTTATCACCATCTGATGTTGTTGACAGACCCTCTGGATTCTCAAATGGTTTCTTTGTTGAGGACTTTAAGTTTGATAACTCTGGAGAACTGGATCAATACAACGGAAGGTTCGCAAAGACACCTGAGTTTCCAAATGGAACTTACGCTTACTATGCTGGTATCAATAGTAGCACCTATGCACCAACTTTCCCATTCTTTATTGGGCATCAGTATAGATCAGTTCCTATCACTCAAAACGTAGACCAAGACTTTAAGTTTGAGTCTTCTCAACTCATTAGAAATACACTTCCATATGGTGTTGGTGACCTGGGTATTGATAACGACTTCATCACCGAACCTAATGAAATTAGACTATCTGACTCAACTATCAAGTCAGTCAGTAAGGGTTCTGTAGAGTCCCTCATTGTTAATGAGTCTGGTGATAGATACAAGGTAGGTGATGTTGCTTCATTCGACAACACAGGGTCATTAGGAGGCGGTGTAAGCGCCGTTGTAGAGTCTCTTGAAGGTAAGACTATAAACGAACTGACAACCACTGTTGAGAGTTATCAGAACGTCCAGTTCGTTTGGGATAAGCAAGGTCAAGTATCTGGAAATATTATCCCAACACATACTCTCCTTAACAATGATACTGTTATTGTTTCTGGAGTATCAACATCCATTAAAGGACTGAGTGCTAACCATAAAATTGGTGTTTCATCTGAAAGCGTCATTCTCTTTGCAGAGTTGCCAAGTAATGCAACAGTTGGTGTTGTAACTGATATTTTCGTCAATAAAATTCCTTCTACAGTTTCTGTTGGAAGCACTATTCAAATTAATGCAGAGAGACTTTCTGTTCTTGGAACCTTTAGGGATAGAAAGGTCATCAGAGCCTTAAGAGGAGAAACAGTTGGTACAGCACACACTGCATCCACTCCTTTGACAGTTATTACAGGATCGTTTACATTACCACTTGATGTTCCAAAGTTTGAGTCAAAACTTGACGACAAAGTATATTTTAATCCACTTCAAGCAGTTGGTTTTGGAACTGAGGCAGGTATTGGAACAACAAGAAACTATGTTGTTGGTAATGTTGGAAAATCTGTAAATATCCCAACTCAGAGTCTTTACATTCCTAACCATCCATTCACTGATGGTCAGCAAGTTACATTTAGAAGACTGAATGCAACAAGTGGTATTTCTGTCTCAAATGCAGGAGATAGCACTCCATTCTTGATTCCACAAGTTGCTGATAGCGAAACCATGTTCGTTATCAAGAAGTCTGATGATATCATTGGTCTTACCACTGCAGTTGGTCTGTCTACAGGTGGTGGTTTATTCTGGCGTTCTTTCGGCACCAATAGCAGTGACGAGGACTTCCAGTATTCTCTTGAGTCAAACTATGACCAAGTTACTGCAAGAGTTCAAAAAATCAAGTCTACAGTCTCGGTTTCAACCTCTCATGGACTGGAAGAAAATGACGTTATTCAACTTACTGTAAAACCAAGTCTTTCAGTTGGTATTGGTGAGTCAACAGCAGTTGTAGTCAAGTATAACTCAGCAAATGATAAACTTTCTATTAATCCTATTGGTTTTGGTAATACTGCTGTAACAGTCAATACAGATAACTTTGAGTTAATGAACCACGGTTTCTTAAGTGGTGACAAAGTATTCTATAACTCATCTTCTGCTATCGGTGGTTTACCCGTTGGTTCATACTTTGTAAACAGAGTTGATGATAATAACTTCAAACTGTGCCTCACCAAGTCTGATAGTCTTGCATCACCACCTATTGCTATCAACCTAACCTCTCAGGGTTCAGGTCACGAAATATCCAAAATTAACCCTCAAATCCCTGTTGTTGAAAACAACGACTTAGTATTTGATGTTTCAGACTCAAGTCTTTCTGGATACAACTTCAAACTCTTCTATGATGAGGAGTTCAATAATGAGTTGGTCTCGATAGGCACAACTACCACGTTTAGTGTTGCTGGTGTTGGAACAGTTGGTCTTTCTGGAGCAACAGTCACTCTCAACTATAATGAGAGTCTACCATCTAAGGTATATTATTCTCTGGAGAAGTCTGGATACATTAGCACCTCTGATGTAGATGTATCAAATAACTCAGAAATTCTTTTCGTTGAAAGTTCTTATAACAATTCTTACACTGTCTCTGGTGTAGGAGCAACCACTTTTGATATTTCTATACCTGAGTATCCTGAAAAACTATCTTATAACCAAGGTAATACCGACAAACTTTCTTACACTACAAAGTCTGCTTCTGCAAGTGGTGGTGTAAATTCAATGCAGATTACTTATGGAGGTTCTGGTTACAAGAAACTTCCTAAGTTTGTAAGTATTGCATCTACCGCTGGGGTCAACGCTGACATCATTCCAGACTCTAAGTCTATTGGAAGAATTGTCGAATTTAATGTTGATGACCCAGGTTTTGACTTCTCTGCAGATACTACTCTGAGTCCAGAGGTTCTTTTCTCACCAAACTTAACTATTGTTGATAGAAACATTGTTAGTGATGTTGAAATTGTAGACGGTGGTAAAAAATACACCTCTGCACCAGACTTGATTATTGCAGATCCAGAAACTGGAGTTCCTTATACCACTGGTCAACTAAAAGCAACTATTCAAGGTGCATCTGTTTCGTCTGTAGAGATTATTGATACACCAATCGGTCTTTCCGATAACAAGAACAAAGTTTATGCCATAAACAACTCAAACGGTGTAGGTATCAGTAGTGTTATTGCCAACTCAACTGGTATTGTTACTTGTGTTCTTGTTACACCTGTAAACAACTTTACTACAGCACCATTTGCTGTTGGTGATGAAATATTTGTTGAGGGTATTCAAAAGAATGGCTCAACTGGAACAGGTTTCAACTCTGCTGACTATAAGTATCAGTTCTTCAAGGTATCTCAATATAATGCTACTAACCCAGCAAGAGTAATATTTGATATCTCTAGTTTGACTACTAATGCTGGTGTAGCCGTAACTGACTCTAACACTTATGCATCAGTCATTCATAAGAATGATTATCCAGTCTTTAATGTAGTTCAAGAACCAAAGAACTTCATTGTTGGAGAAAAACTTCTTAGCAAGTCTGGATCAACATATAGTGAAATTGACCTTGTTGTTCAGGAAGTTCAAAGTGATAACCTCAAGGTTATTGGAAAATATGAGTTAAGTGAAGGAGAGCAAGTATTTGGTCGTGACTCTGGAACTCTTGCAACTATCAAAACTATTGTAGAAAATAGAGCAAGATACGTTGTTGACTATTCTTCAACAAGAGAACTTGGATGGTCTGATGATATTGGTAAAGTCAACCTTGACTATCAAGTCCTCCCAGATAATGACTACTATCAGAATCTCTCATATACTATTAAGAGTAGCATCACTTATGATGATGTTGCGGATAAAGTGAGAGGTTTGGTCCACCCAACTGGAATGAAGGACTTTGTAGATACTGGAATAACTTCAACTACTAGTGTTGGACCAAAAAGTGGAACAGATGCAGTAGACACAGCAACTATTGATATTATTAACACAAATATTGACGGTTCTACCATGAGAGTAGACACCATCAATTTCTTAGACCTTGGTATTGATATTGATGCTCAAAATAACAAATCTAAGTTTATCAAGTTTGCTAATAGAAAACTGACTGACTACTTTAAGTGTGTGTCAAACAGAGTTCTGATGATGGACGACATCGCTAATCAGTTCTCTAATACTGATAGTGAGACAAATGAATTTGTTGACCTTAATGACTTCAGCATACTTGATGGTTTGACACGTTTCCTTGTTCAAGTCAAGAATGTCAATAATGACGAAAGACAACTGACTGAGATTTACACATTACCAACTCCTAACGCTGATATCATTACTTTTGAAAAAGGAAGCGTATTCAATACATCTTCCAAGTTAGGTGATGTAACTGGAAACATTGATGAGAATGATGTATTATCTCTTAGATTTACACCTGTTGATGCTTTAGAGCAAGACTTTGATATTAAAGTGTTGAAAGAAAACTTTAACACTTCACTTGCTGGAATCAATACTTCATCTATTGGTTTCGTCAAAGTAACTGGCACAAATAGCATTGTTGGTTCTGGTTCAAGTGCAAATCTCATAGTCACAGATAATGAAACTGCATTTGCTTTTGTTGAGGTAATTGATCAAACAACTGATGAAAGAAACTTTGTAGAAATGTTCATCGAAAAAGATGGAACGCAAACAAACGTTTCACAATACTTCCTTGACAATGCTCCAAATAACTTCAGCAATAACTTCATTGGAACATTTACCTCATACTTAGACTCTGGTTCTATCAAGTTGAACTTTGAAAATACTGAGACCAATAGTGTTTTGGTAAGAGCAAAGGTTGTTTCATTCGACGATACTTCCGTCGGTATTGGGACATACAGGTTCAAGGCTTTCAATCAACCAGATGGATCAGAAAATTCTGCTCGTCTGCAGTCCAACTTCTCCTCTGGAACTGGTGTGAGAGATATTGTTACTCTTGATGCTCTTGATGTAACTTCTATTAAGTCTGTTGTTCAGGTAGAAACTGGTAACTCAACTGCAGTTCATCAAGTCCTGACTGTAAATGATGGTATTGAAGCAGCTACCACCCAGATGCCATTCCTTTCCATTGGAAGCACTTCTGGCATTGGAACATTTGGTTCTGAGTTTAGTGGTTCTGATATCACAATGAAGTTCTATCCAGATTCCTCAGTCTCTGGTATCGTTACAGTCAAAGCGTTTAATGAACTTCTTCAAACTGATACCGATTTGGTAAATGTACCAAACCCTCTTGAAGTTGGAACATTAACTAAGACTTTCCTCACGGGTGCATATAATGCAATAAATGGTCCAAGAGCAAATAGAACTAAATTCATTGCACAACACAATGGTGTTCCTATTTTCAGAAAGACATTCAACCCAGGTATTTCTACAGTATTAGATCTCACAAACGATACTTTCAATATTGACGATCACTTCTTCAATACTGGTGAAAGACTGGTTTATAACCCTGGTTCATCTTTTGCAGGTGTTGCAGGAACTGCTATTCAAACATCTGGTGGAACTGATCTTCCAACCGAAGTTTACGCTATTCGTGTTAATAAGGATCAGTTCAAACTTGCATCATCTAAAGCAAATGCAAACTCAGGAACTGCATTAACTATAATTGATAATGGTGGTGGTAATGCTCACACCATCGATATGTTTAAGAAACTTGAGAAGACAATTATTTCTATTGATGGTATTGTTCAGCATCCTGTCGCATATTCCAAGTTAGACTATCAACTGACAGATAATGGTGGTTCTATTGGTGTTGGTCAGACATTTATCAGTCTGACTGGTATCTCATCTATCGGAAGTGGAGATCTTCTTAAGATCAATGATGAGTTTGTTAATATTGTTTCAGTTGGTCTTGGAACAACTGCCCTTGGACCTATCACTGGTTCTGGTGCATTCAACCTTGTTCTTGTTAAGAGAGGTTCACTCGGTAGTGTTGAAACAACTCATAATGATGGTGATGCTGCCGAAGTTCATGTTGGTTCATTTAACATTGTAGGAAGTGAAATTAACTTTAAAGAAGCTCCACGAGGAAATGTAACTCGTGGTGTTGATGATGCCAACCTCCCCTTCCCCAAATCTACTTTTGGTGGTCGTGCATATCTCAGAAGTGATTATGATACAAACATCATCTTTGATGATACTTCCAAGTCCTTCACAGGTATTGGTGCAACATACACATTAACAGTTGGTGGTGCTAATACCACAGGTATTGAAACTGGAAGCGGAATATTGTTTGTAAACAATATCTTCCAGACCCCAACAACTGACAATAATGATGGAAACAACTACATCTTTGAAGAAGGAACTGCTGGTATTTCCAGTGTTATCTTCTCAGGTGTTAAAGATGTTAATGGAAACTTAATTCTGTCTGACCATGATGTAAACATTAACCAGTTGCCTCGTGGTGGTGTTCCAGTTTCATTTGGCTCAACCAATGGTCTTGGTATTGCACCTCTCGTAGGAGCATCTGTTACCGCTTTTGTCACGGGTGGTGTTATTCAAAGCGTTGGTATCAGTACTCTTGATATTATCGGTTCTGGATACCGTGGAGTTGTTTCTGTTGCTGTTACTGATACAAATGGTCATGGCGCAGATGTTACTGCAACAGTCGGAGCAGGTGGAACTCTTTCCTTTACTGTAAACTCTGGTGGCACTGGATATACTAACCCAATAATTTCAGTTCCAGAACCATCATATGAGAACCTTGAGTTTGTAGGAGTTTCTAGACCTGGACTTGGTGCTACTACAGAAGTTGGTGAGAACTTACTGGTCAACTTGATTGTTGGTCCAACTTCTGTAACTGGTATCGGTTCTACACTCTTTGAAGTTAAGGACTTCAAGATTACAAGACCTGGATATGGTTTCCGTGAAGGTGACGTTATCAAACCAGTTGGTATGGTAACTGACAGAGGCATCGCTGCGATGACCGACTTTGAACTCACTATCACTGATACCTTTAATGATTCTTTTGCTGCCTGGCAGTTTGGTGAACTGGATTACATTGACTCCATCAAAGTTTATCAAAATGGAACTAGAACTCGTTTCCCACTCTTCTACAGAGGTGAACTGAGAAGTTTCGAACTCGATGAAAACAATACCGACTCACTTGAAATTGACCTGAACGCTATTCTCCTAGTATTCGTAAATGGTGTTATCCAAGAACCTGGAAAGCACTACAACTTCACTGGTGGTACTTCAATGGTATTCACTGAACCACCCGATCCCGATGAAGATGTTGATATCTTCTTCTACAGAGGAACAAGAGGAACAGATAGTTTCTCCGTCAATATTGTAGAGACAATAAAGCGTGGTGATACTCTTAAACTCTATAAGAATATCAATAACCCAAATACAGTTGAGCAAGAGCCAAGAGTTATCTATGATCTTTCATCTTCAGATAAGATTGAAACTAACCTCTATGCTGGTCTTGGTATTGATGAAGTCAACTTCAAACCAATTAGTTGGACTAAGCAAAAGGTTGATAGAAATATCAGTGGAGATCTGGTTTACAAAAACAGAGACTCTATTGAACCAATGGTGTTCCCAACTTCACGTATTATTGGTGATGTTTCCTTAACAGATACTGAGATATTTGTCGATAACGCACAGTTCTTCGACTATGAGCAAAGCACTCCAATTGAAGTAGATGGTGTTATCGTTGCTAATAACACAGACCCTGTTGCTGCTGCCCTGACTGCCACTGTAGGTCCTAACGGAACCATTACAGATATTACAGTGGTTGATAGTGGTTCTGGTTATCTGACTCCAAATGCAGTTGTTAGACTCTCTGCACCAAAAGCAATAGGTGTTGGTGTTGGAACCACTGCTGAAGCAACTGTTGCTGTTGTAAATGGTTCACTGGTTGTTGGTGGTGCTACGATTACTAACTCTGGTTTTGGATATACTCACAGTGCTCCTCCACAAGTTATTGCAGATACCACAGCAGTAAGATATGAAAATGTCTTGAATGCTGATACTGTTGAGGGATGGGTCGGTATCGTTACAGGTGTACGTAGCACTACTGGAACTGGTGGTCATCCACTTGCATTAGAGTTCCATGTTAACTCTTCCACATGGGCAGGTTTGAATGCTGGATATCCAGTATTCATTAATGGAACACGTTCTGGACATGGAGTTGTTTCTGTTGATGGAAACGATACATCTACAGTTGGTGTTGGCACCACATTTGCAGACAACGTTTACATTGTTCACCAAGTTTCTAATGTTGCTAACAATGGTATTCTCACCTGCAACGTACTCTCTACAACAAACTTAAGCAACTTTAATGTTTCTGGAACAACGTCTCAACCATGTGGACGTGTTTCGTGGGGAAGAATTTCTGGTTTCTCTAGAAGTTCAACACCAGTTTCTATTGGAGTAACAGGTTTGACTGTTGACTCTGGTTTGTCAACATTCCCAACCATTCAAAGAAGAGGAACTGGGTTTAAACAAACTGGTGGAGCAGGTTTATAAATATAGAAAAAAGCTAGCACGATGGCGGCAATTGTCACAGATCAGTTTAGAATATTAAATGCGAGCAATTTTGTTGACTCCGTTACTAGTACTTCTAATTCATATTATGTCTTCGTAGGTTTGTCCAACCCTACGACATCTGGTTTTGGGCGTGTATCTAACTGGGATAATAATACTCCAGTTCCTACAGATAACACTGATTATCAAAACTTTGTAAGCGATAATATTTCTTTCGGAAGAAAAGTCACATCTTCCAATGTTAGAAGATTGATAAGAAAGATTGAATGGTCCAAAGGGACAAAATATGAGATGTATCGTCATGACTATAGTTTGACGAACCCATCACCTATTACCAACTCTTCAAGACTTTATGATGCGAACTACTATGTAATGAATAGTGAGTTCAAAGTCTATGTTTGTATTGATAATGGTTCATCTGGTATCAATACAACTGGTAATGCATCTTTAGACGAACCAACTTTCACCGACCTTGAGCCGTCCAAGGCAGGTGTTAGTGGAGATGGTTATATTTGGAAATATCTTTTTACAGTTGCTCCTAGCGATATTATCAAGTTTGACTCAACAGACTTCATTGCTCTTGATAATAACTGGTCAACTTCAACAAATGCACAGGTTGTTGCTGTTCGTGAGAATGGCGATTCTGATGTAAATGATAACCAGATTAAGAAAATATACATTGATAACCAAGGTGTTGGTTATGCAAACGGTGTAGGACAAGAAGTCAATATTCTTGGTGATGGTGAAGGTGGAAAGGTTGTTGTTGATGTTGTAAATGGAAAAATCACTAATGCAGTAGTTTCTGCTGGTGGTAAGGGATACACTTATGGAATGGTTGACTTGGGTTCTCTGAACGCTAGTTCTTCAACCAAGGCAAACTTAATTCCTATCATTCCTCCTTCAAGAGGTCATGGATATGATGTTTATAATGAACTAGGTTCTGATCGTGTTCTTGTTTATGCTCGCTTTGACGATTCAACCAGAGACTTCCCAATAGATACAAGTTTCTCACAGATCGGTATTGTTAAAAACCCAACCTCTTTTGGTTCAACATCATTATTCACCGAAAACCAGTTCTCATCTGCTGGTGCTATTAAGTTCTCATCAAACACTGGAACACCAGTTATTGGTGAAAGAGTTTTCCAGCAAGTATCTGGTGGAACTGCTAGAGGTTACGTCGTATCATATGACGCCGAGACTAAGGTTCTTAAGTATGTTCAAGACCGTTCAACGCAAGTAAACCAAACTTCGTTTGATACTCTTGACTATGTTGGAGTATCAACAAACGCTAGATTGTATTCATTTGAGTCAAACTCAAATCCAGTAACTACAACTGGTGGTTTCTCAGGTTCTATTGAGACTGGTTTTACTGGTGTAACGACGAATCCTACTGGAACAAAAGTTATTTCACTGGGAACTCAGTTTACGAACGGGGTTGCTAGTCCTGAGATAAATAAAAAGTCGGGAGATATTGTATACCTTGATAACCGACCATTGATTACTAGAAATTCTAGACAAAAAGAAGACGTTAAAATTATCCTGGAATTCTAATGCCACAGAAGACTAACTTAAATATCAATCCTTATTTTGATGATTTCGATAAGGACGATAATTTCTACAAAGTATTATTCAAACCAGGATTCCCTATCCAGGCTAGAGAGTTAACGACTTTACAGTCTATACTCCAGAATCAGGTTGAGAAGTTCGGAAGTCATATATTCAAAGAGGGATCGATGGTGATCCCTGGAAATGTAAACTTTGATGGGGAATATCCATCTGTAAGAGTCAATGCCGATCACCTTGGCATTGACGTTTCTGTATATGCTGATAAGTTAGTTGGTAAGAAGTTAAGAGGACAAACTTCAGGTGTCGTTGCTGTAGTTGATAAGTATCTTACATCAACAATGTCATCTGACATTGATGACCTCACTCTGTTTGTAAAATATGGCAGAGGTGGAGAAGATGGTGAACAAGAAACTTTCTCTGATGGTGAAGTTCTTATTGTTGAAGAGGGTTTTACATATGGAAATACCTCCATTGATGCTGAAGATACTGTAGCAACTTTGGTATCGGAAAATGCCACTTCAGTAGGAACTGCAGCTTCTATTGGTGAAGGTGTATTCTTCATTAGAGGCACATTTGTTGATGTTGCCACACAAAAAATTGTATTAGACCCATACACCAATACTCCTTCGTATCGTATCGGTTTAACTATACTTGAAGAAGTCATTTCAGCAAAGGAAGATGACTCTTTATATGATAATGCTAAGGGTTTCTCAAACTTTGCTGCCCCTGGTGCAGATAGACTTAAAATTAGTCTTACACTTTCTAAGAAGTCTCTCAAAGACTATGATGATAAGACCTTCGTTGAGATTCTTAGAGTTGAAAATGGTGAGATAAAGAAACTTCAGAATAAGTCAACCTATAGCATCATTAAAGACTACTTTGCAAAGAGAACTTTTGAAGAGTCTGGTGATTATTCCATTGGAAACTATGACATTGAAGTAAAAGAAACTCTCAACGATAGAGAATCGAACGAGGGTATTTACTTTGATGATCAAACTACCGACCAAGGTAATACTCCAACTGATGATTTGATGACTGTCCAGGTCTCTCCTGGAAAGGCATATGTAAGAGGATATGATATTGAGACAGTATCAAATACAAATATTGACGTAGAAAAACCCAGAGATAAAGGAACTATTGATTCCGCTTCTGTCCCATTTGAGTTGGGAACTAAGTTAAGAGTTAACAATGTTCAGGGTTGTCCATTCATTGGTGTTAACAGTGATGATAACACTGTAGATCTTCATGATCAAAGACTTCCATCTGGAACTGTAGACCAAAGCACTGTTTTACCAGATGCAATTGGTAGAGCAAGAGTTTATAGTTTTAGTCTAACAGATGCAACTTATAGTGATGATAGCACTGAGTGGGATCTGTATCTGTTTGACATTCAAACTTTTACAACTATCACAGTAAACCAAAACCTTTCAAACGCACAACTTCCCATTGGTGCTTATGTTAAAGGTGTAAGTAGCGGAGCATCTGGATACGCTACTGCTGCTGGTGCCTTAAGTTCTAGTTTCAATCTTACACAAACTTCTGGAACATTTATCAGAGGTGAAGCAATTGAAATCAATGGAACTCGTGAAGCTCCCAGAACTATCAAGTCTATTGATGAGCATAGTATAAGAGACGTTAAATCATTATTTCAAAACTCCACCGCTGTTTCTGGAAGCACCCTGAGTGGCGACTTTGCTGCAGACACTGTTCTCAAAGAACACGCAATTCCAGGTTTCAGTCTTACTGATAAAGTTGATATCAACGGAACAACTCTTTCAAGTTCAAGATCTCTTCAAGGACTGAAAATAGGTGATATCATTTCATATCAGTCAGGAACAAATAATGTTCCCATTTACAATAGAGTTACTGTTATTAATGATAGTCTTAAATCAGCAACTGTCGCAGATGTTGAGGATATAACCAGTGTTTGTGAAGGTGGTAGAGTTAATGGTGAGCATACCGTTAAGTTGATGTTGCCTGTCATCGAAGAAGGTGGCGGACTTTATGCAAGACTTGATGAACCTAATGTTGCATCTGTAAATCTTGGTTCATCAAATTTAATCGTCACTGGTCAAGTAGCATCAAGATCAACTGATTCTCAAGGAGTCTTATCTGTCAACATTAATAATACGGGTATCAGTAGTGCATTATATTTACCATTTGATGCTGAAAGATACTCTGTTATTTACGGTGATGGTACTATTGAAGATCTGACCTCAGACCAAGTACAAGTATCTAACGGAGGACAACTCCTTTTAATTGGAGGTCTTACACCAAATCAAAGCGCCAATGTTGCTCTAAACTACACTGTACAAAAGAACTCTATCCAGAGCAAACAAAAAGAACTTGTAAGAAGTGAAAAGGTAACTGTTACTAAGTCCAAAACTTCTACAACAAATAATACCTCAGGTCTTACTCAGGCAAGTTTCTATGGTATGAGAGTTGAGGATGAAGAAATTTCACTCAACTTCCCAGATGTTGTCGATGTTCTTGCAGTTTATGAAGCAAGAGGAACTGTAGCACCTGTTTTAGATGCCATCGAAGTTCCCTCTGGTTTTAACTTGAATACTGCATCAGTTCTTGGTGAAGTAATCATCGGTGAAGATGGTGCTAAAGCACAGATAGTAACAAGGGTAAATGGAACAAAAGTTGAAATAGTCTATCTTAACGACAATAGGTTTAGTGTTGGCGAAACTGTAACTTTCCAAGAGTCTAACATCAAGACAACGGTTCAAGTTATTGTTATTGGTAACTATCAGGATATTACTGATGAATACACTCTTGATAAGGGTCAGAGAGAACAATTCTATGACTATTCAAGAATAGTTAAGAAAAAAGGATATACTCCTTCTAGACAACTTCTTATTATCTTCAACAGATATAATGTTCCATCAAATGATAATGGTGATGTTTACACTGTAAACTCATATGGTGCCGATAGATTTAAAGATGATATTCCACATCTTGCTGATGGGACAAGATTATCTGACACTCTCGACTTTAGACCAAGAGTTGCACCGTTTACTTCAACAACTTCTTCACCATTCTTCTTCAATAGTAGAGACTTCTCAGCAACTGGCACTAACCCAACTTTAGTCGTAGCCCCTCTTGAAAGTTCTACTCTGGGATATGACTTTTATCTTCCAAGAATTGATAGAGTTGTTCTTATTCCAAATAAAACAACTGAGTTTGATAGTCAAGTCAGCGATGGTTTGTTTACAGTTCTCAAAGGTGTTCCTGCTATCAACCCAGTAGCACCAGAGAATGATCCAACTGCTATGAACTTAGCAACGATCGAACTTCCTGCATATCTCTATGACGTAAATGATGCTGTCGTTACGACAGTTGACAATAGAAGATATACGATGCGTGATATCGGTGCACTTGAAGATAGAATTGAAACTCTTGAAGAGGTAACAAGTCTGTCTTTACTTGAAGTTGATACTAAGACCTTCCAAGTAAGAGATGCTGATGGTCTGGATAGATTTAAGAGTGGTTTCTTTGTTGATGACTTCAAAGATATTGGAAGACTTGACGGTGGTGAAACATTGTCGGATGTTGATACTACAAACAGACAACTCATCACACCTATTGACTGGTATTCTCTCAAACCAGAACTTGCATTAAATCCATCTATTGATACTAACTCCGCAGACTTCTCAGATAACTTAGAACTTCTTGATAGTAATGTTCAGAAGACTGGTGATCTTATTACCCTCAAGTATTCTGAAAAAGAGTGGATCACACAACCTCTTGCATCAAGAGTTGAGAATGTAAACCCATTCAATATGATTTCTTTTGAAGGTAGAATCAACCTTCGACCAGCATCTGATCAGTGGGTTAGAAATATTTACGTTAGTGGTGGCACTAGAAGAATAACTGGTGACTTCAATGGTTCTTACATTGAAACCATCAGAACAGCACGTAGACCAGATACACACATCAGATCAAGAAACGTTACTTTCCATGCTACTGGTTTGAGACCACTTGCAAGACATTATTCATTCTTTGATGGAAGCAGAGGTCTTGATATCATTCCTAAACTCATTGAAATTTCAATGAACTCTGGAACGTTTAGTATTGGTGAAACTGTAAGAGGATATGTTGGTTCTAGACAACTATTCTCTGCAAGAGTAGTTCAACCAAACCATAAGACTGGACCTGGTTCCAACCCATCTACAACATACTCACTGAACCCATATAAGAGAGAAAATAACCTTCCTACTTCATACTCAGCATCTGCTACAGTATTGAATATTGACGTAGAATCTTTGAGTGATGAAGTCGTTGGAAGATACAGTGGTTTCATTACAAAGGGAATGGTTCTTCTTGGTGCAACAAGTGGTGCACAAGCAACTGTTTCTGATATTAGACTTTATGGTGATACATTTGGAGATATTGATGGTTCCTTCTTCTTTAGAGATCCACTTGCATCTCCACCACCACCATTGAGATTCACCACTGGAACTAAGATATTCAAACTGAACTCAAGTTCCACAAACTCTGAACCACTCAAAGGTGATCTTAGAACTAGCACTGCTGAAACTGCATATAGAACAAGTGGTATAATTGATACATATACACAAACAAGAGTTGTTGTTAGAAGACCACCCCCACCACCACGTAGAGGTGACCCACTTGCTCAGTCCTTTACGACTGATGAAACTGGTGCATTCTTGACTGCCATCGACATCTTTATGGCAGATAAGCCTGAGGATGAGAAGTTAACTGTTGAAATTAGAAACATGGAGTTGGGAACTCCAACGAACGAAGTCATTCAAGACTTTGCTCGTGTTACTTTAGAACCATCGCAGGTTAATATTTCAAACGATGGAACTGTCCCAACCAAGGTCACATTCCCATCTCCTGTTTACTTAGAACCAGATACTGAATATTGCATCTGTCTTCTGTCCCCACAATCAAATGATTATTTGGCTTGGGTTGCAAGAATGGGTGAAAAGACTGTTAACACAAGTACTCTTCCAGATGCTGAAAGTGTCGTAGTCACAAAACAGTATGTTGGAGGAAGTTTATTTAAGTCTCAGAACGGAACTATTTGGACTGCAAGTCAGTTTGAAGATCTTAAGTTCAATCTTTATAAAGCACAGTTTGTCAGTGAAGGAACTGCTTCTTTCTTCAACCCACAAATAGATACTGAAACAGAGACAACAAAACTTGTTAGCAATCCTGTTAGAACACTTCCAAGAAAACTGAAAGTTGGTATTGATACCACTGCAGATCCATTGTTAGATACTGAACTTGCTATCGGTACAAAAGTTGCTGATGGTACAGGAACTGCAGATGTAACTGGTATTGTTGAACAACTTGGTAGAAGAATTAACACCAGTAGTGGTGTATTAGTCAACCAAGCTGGTGTTGGTTATGATAACGGCACTCATACTGCTGTTCCACTTTATAACATCACTGGTCAAGGTTCAGGTGCTGAAGCAACAATTACAGTTGCTGGAGGAGTTGTAACTGGAGCAACCATCACTGAAAGAGGTGAAGGTTATGTTAGAGGTGATGTCTTAGGTATCACAACTGCTAACGTTGATGATAAGGGTGCTGGAGCAGAACTTTCTGTTAACCAACTTGATGGTATCACCACACTGTATCTTACCAATGTTCAAGGTGAAGCATTTGCTACAGGACAAAACTTGGTTAGATATGTTGGTAACACCGCCACCGCATATGGTAGCACTGATATTACATCTTCAAGTCAGAATGGTTCACTTTATTCTGGTAATGTTCTTGAGGTAACTCAGTTCAACCACGGAATGCATCAAGATACTAATGTCTTGACTCTTGCTGATATTGAACCAAATAGTGCTCCTACAACCATTACTGCTGACCTAGCTATCAGTGGAACGCAAGTATCCGTTGCTGATACAACCATCTTTGGAACTTATGAGGGTATTGGAACTTCTAGAGGTTGGGCAAAGATTAATAATGAGATAGTCTACTATACAAGTATTACTGCTGGTTCTTCACCTGCTGGAACACTTGGTATTAGCACAAGAGGTGTTGATTCTATCACTAGAACTCATTCCAATGGAGACTCAATTTCCAAGTATGAGTTGAATGGTGTATCACTTACTAGAATCAATACAGACCTCACAATGTCTAACAACTCTCAGTTGAAGGCACTGAGAGATCATGATACATATCATGTTGAAATTCACAGAGGTGATAGAGCATCTGGTGACTCTCAACTTTCATTCACAGATGATAACCGTCTAGGTGGAAATGACGCTAGTGGTTCGAGAAACATTCAGTTCACCTCAGTCAACCCACAGTTTAATCTTCTTCAACCTGGTGAAACTCAGATTGTTGCCGAAATGCGTACAACATCTGGAACAAGTGCTGGTGGCAGTGAGGTTTCTTTCGTTGATCAAGGTTTCCAACCAGTTGCACTCAATGCTTCAAATGAGTTGAATGTTCCAAGTATCGTTGCTTCTTCTAGAAATGAAGACACATATATGACCAGTCTTCCTAAGAATAGGTCATTCACATTGTCTCTGAATATGACGAGCAATGATCCAAATCTGTCACCAGTTATTGATCTTCACAATGCTGCCGTTATCTACGGAAGAAATAGACTCAATAATCCTATTGAGAACTATGCAAGTGACGGAAGAGTTAATTCAACAACAGAAGATCCACATTCTGCAACTTACTCCACAAGAGAAGTCACACTCAAGCAACCAGCAACTTCACTCAAAGTTCTTATTAGTGGTTTGAGACCAGCATCATCCGACTTCAGAGTATTGTATAAGTTAATCAGACCAGACTCAAGTCAGGTCGATCAAGCATATCAGTTATTCCCTGGTTATAATAACTTGCGTGATACTGATGGTGATGGTTTCGGTGATGAAGTCATTGATGAAGCACTAAACAATGGCAGACCTGATGCCTTTGTTCCAGCAAGTTCTGAAAATGAATTTAGAGACTACCAGTTTAGCGTTGATAATGTTCCCCAATTTACTGGGTTCAAAATCAAAATCGTTATGAATGGAACAAACGAAGCGAAAGCTCCTAAGTTGAAAGACTTGAGAGTTATCGCACTAGCATAATGAAGAGAGTTGAAGGTTCTAAGCACCTGTTTCGTGAAGACTCAGGTGCTATTGTAAATACTGATACAACAGGTTATCAAGATTATGTTAGACTTCGTAACGCTCGCAGACTTGAAAAACAAGAGCTTGCAGAGTTGAAGAGTGAACTGAGTGAAATTAAGTCCCTACTAATGGAGTTAACAAATGGACCCCAATCAAATCCAACTTGAGTCAATGTCTAAGTCGTTTGAGTATGAACGACAGGCAAGACTCATTGATGAGTGTCAAGATGTCGGGGAGTTACAAAATATTTGCAAGTCATACGCCAAGTTATATTTCAAACAACAAGAAGTGGTCAAAGCAGTAGGTTTGCCCACCTAAATAACATTATAAAGACTTCTTTTTCAAATGGCATCTGCATATGTAAGCAACCTAGTAATTAATGCTGGTGTTGACTTTGAGCAAGTTTTCACATTGGAAGATGGTGCTAATAATGCACCGATTAACTTAACTAATTATGGTTTAAGTGCCCAAATGAGAAAACATGCTACTGCCACTGGTGTGACTACATTTACAACTTCTTTTTATGATGCTCCCAATGGAAAGATCCAAATAGGTCTTTCTACAGCACAAACTGCTTCCCTTAAACCAGGAAGATATGTATATGATGTTGTTATTACCAATACTAATAACAAAATGGAAAGAGTTGTTGAAGGTATGGTTCTAGTATCTCCTGGAGTAACACGATAATGTCAATTCGAGTCAAAACTAGTAGTGGTGCAAAAACTGTTAGGGTTGGTCAAAGAAATGCCGTTAAAGTAGTAGCATCTCAAAAGGCAGCAACAACTGCACTTGCAAGTCTTCAGGAGATGTCTAATATACAAAATGTTGATGATTCTGCAAGAGCAGATAATACATTATTAATGTATCAAGCATCTACCAATACCTATATACATATTCCATGCTCGCAAGCACTTGACCTTGCGGACTCTAGAGATGATGAAGCTATCGACTATGGAAGTTTTTAATCAAATAAATACATAAAAAGGTAGAAAGTCAAAATGGCAGCTCCCGTCTTACAGTTTAAGCGTGGTCAACATGCTAATGTTGGGGTAGCTTCTTTCAAAGCCGGTGAACCTGGTTTTACAACTGACAAATATGATTTTTACATTGGTTTGGATGGCACCCATACAAACCAAAAGTTCTTGGGTAGTTCTCGTTATTGGTTAAGAGAAGCAGCATCAACAGGAAGTGCCGTCAGAGTTGTCGAAGGCAGCAACAATGGCGATAACTATATTGAACTTAAATCACCAGCAACTCTCGCTGGCAACTTAACTTACACCCTTCCAGGAACTCAAGGAGCTGTAAATAGTCTTCTTGAGAATGATGGATCTGGAAACTTATCATTCACCACAACACCAACATTCTCTAGCGCAAACCTTAGTGGTGATCTCACTGTTGGTGGTGGGACCAGTATCACAGGTGACCTCTATGTTGGAGGAACTTCTGAGTTTATCGGTGTTGTAACCTTCCGTGGTGGCACCGTAAGACTTGGTGATGGTGATACCGACAACATTGTTGTTGGTGGTGAATTTGCTTCTCATTTGGTCCCTGACCAAGATGGATCTTTCGACCTTGGTACTACTACAAAAGAGTGGAGAAACCTGTTCCTTGATGGAACTGCTGAAGTAGATGGTATCAACAACTCTGGTGTTACAACCACCACAGCATTAAAGGGTTATTCCTACTTACAGGCACCACACTCCGCTAGCACACAAAACTACACTGTAACTGTCGCTGCTAAGACTGCAGCCCACAGATACAATGGTAGTGGAAGCAGCAATGGTTATGTCATCGATGGTGTTGAGTCACCAACTCTTACTCTGACTCCTGGTAAAACTTATAGGTTTACCCTGAGTTCAAGTGACATGACAAGTCACCCATTCAGATTCTATCTGGATGCGGCTAAGACATATGCTTATACAACGAACGTAACTACAGCAGCAACATATGCTGAAATTACAATCACCGATACTACACCCGCTATCTTACATTATCAGTGTAGTGCTCATGGTCTCATGGGTAATACGCTTGTATGTAATACAAATGCGGTGCACACTCCTCACAGTGCAACTTTTGAGGGAAGCGTCAACGCCAAGGGTGATGTAGATCTGGGTGATGCCACTTCTGACACCATCACTGCCACTGGACGTTTTGATAGTGATTTAATTCCTTCCACCGATGGTGCAAGAGACTTAGGTTCTTCTACTCTTGAGTGGCAAGACCTGTTCATTGATGGAACTGCTAATATCGATTCACTGGCAGCAGACTCTGCTGCGGTTGCTGACCTCACATCTGGTCGTGTTGTTCTGGCAGGAACTGGTGGTGAACTTGAGGACAGTGCAAACCTTACATTCGACGGAACTACATTAGCAGTTACTGGTAATGCAACTGTAGATAATGTAAGGATTGATGGTAATGAAATTGATACAACTTCTGGTGGTCTTACACTTGACTCTGCCAGCGGTACAACCACAGTTGATGATAACCTGACTGTCAACGGAACATTTACTGTTCTTGGAACACAGTCTATTATCAATACGGAAACACTGAAGGTTGAAGACTCTCTAATTGAGATTGGTCTTGTTAACAGTGGTGGTTCACTGGTCGCTCCAACTTCAGACGCCAATATTGATGTTGGTGTTATCCTTCATTACTATTCTGGTTCTGCTAAGAAAGCAGCAATGTATTGGGACGATTCTGTCTCAAGACTTGTATTTGCTGATGAAACTTCAGAGAACACTAGTGTACTGACTGCTTCCTCTTACGCTGATGTTGAATTCAAAGGACTCTTCATCAATGACTGTGCTGGTCAGTCTCAAGTTATCTCCTGCACTGGAACTGAAAGATTCCTTGAAAACATAACCGTAGATGGTGGTTCGTTCTGATATTAACGACAACTTATAAATACAGGTGGGCGAGTCCCACCTTTTTTTGTATCTATTATGAACGAAACTGAGATTAAAAACTTGATTGCTGCATATCAAAAAAAGTCAGGAGAACTCTTAGCGCAGACTATCGCTCTCGATGCCAGAGTAATGACTTTATCCAACACCGTTTCAGAACTTGAAGAGGAGTTGGCGAAACTGAAGAAACCTAAGAGAACTACCAAAAATACTGAGGAATTCTAATGGCAAAACCGTCATCACGCCAAGGTTTAATTGATTATTGTTTGCGAAGACTTGGAGCACCTGTATTAGAAATAAACGTAGACGATGACCAGATCGATGACCTGGTAGATGATGCACTACAGTATTTTTCGGAGCGTCATTATAATGGTGTTGAGAGAATGTATCTCAAGCACGAATTCACTCAGGATGAAATAGATAGAGGAAAAGCAAAAGGGACAACTGGAGTTGGTATTGTAACCACAACCGCAACCTCTACAAATATTTCTGGTTACGGCACCACAACTTCAACCTACTACGAAAACTCCAACTTTATTCAAATACCAGACTCGGTTGTTGGTATTGAGAAAGTATTTAAGTTTGATACAAGCACCATCTCTGGTGGTATGTTTAGTATCAAATATCAGTTATTCTTAAATGATTTGTATAGGTTCAACTCAGTTGAACTGTTGCAATATGCGATGACAAAGACATATCTTGAAGATATCGACTTCCTATTGACTACAGATAAGCAAATAAGATTTAACCAACGTCAAGATAGAATGTATCTTGATATTGACTGGGGGACTGTTACTGCTGGTGACTTCATTGTTATTGACTGCCACAGAGCACTTGACCCTGAAACATTCACTCAAGTATATAATGATAGTTTCATGAAACTATATCTCACTGCTCTTATTAAGAGACAGTGGGGAGCAAATATGATGAAGTTTAGTGGGACCAGACTTCCAGGTGGTATTGAACTGAATGGAAGACAGTATTATGATGATGCTGAAAGAGAACTTGCGGACATCAAGTCAAGAATGTCTAATGAGTATGAACTTCCCCCTCTCGACTTTATTGGCTGATGGCACTTAATCCGTTTTTTCTACAAGGTTCTCACGGAGAACAAAGATTAGTTCAAGAGTTGATAAATGAACAACTCAAGATATATGGTGTTGAAGTAACTTATATTCCTAGAAAGTTTGTAAGGAAAGAGACTATCATTGAAGAGGTTACATCTTCAAAGTTTGATGATAACTTCCTGCTTGAAGCGTATGTGAACACCTTTGATGGATATAGTGGTGCTGGAGATATAATGACAAAGTTTGGTGTAAGTCTCAGAGATGAGGTTACACTTACTATTTCACAAGAAAGATTTGAAGACTTTATTTCACCGTTCTTAGATCAAGAAAGTGATGCTGAAGTTGAAGTAACAATGAGACCCAGAGAAGGAGATCTCATTTACTTTCCACTTGGTTCAAGACTGTTTGAAGTAAAGTTTGTTGAGCATGAGCAACCATTCTATCAGTTAGGTAAGACGTATGTCTACGAACTGAAATGTGAACTCTTCGAATATGAAGATGAAGTTATTGATACTAGTATCGAAGCAATTGATACCACAGTTGCTTCTCAAGGTCATATTATTGATCTCAACCTCTTGTCAGGTGGTGCAGTTGCTACCGCTACGGCAGTTATTGGAACAAACTATGTCAGAGAGATATTCCTGAATAATGATGGTTCTGGATACACAAGCACTCCGCTTGTAACATTCACATCACCACCTGCTGGTTTTACAACTGCGACCGCTGTTGCTATAACCACCACTAGGAATAATATTACATCCATCAAAGAAATCCTTATCACAGATGCTGGTACTGGATATCAAACTGATCCTATTGTTTATATCTCTGGTGGCGGTGGATCAGGTGCTGCTGCAACTGCTGGTATTACCACTGATAAGAAAGGTATTATTCGTGTTGCTATTGGTGGAACTGGTGGTGTTGGTTACACGACTGCGCCAGATGTAACTGTAACACTTCCATCTCTCACACCAAACAAAGCAGCAGAACTCAGAGCATTTGTTGGTGCTGGTGGAACTATCTCTGACATTCGTATTGTTAACGCTGGTGCTGGTTTCTTCAGTCCACCAACCATTGGTGTTGGAACACCTGCAGCAGTTGGTTCTGGAAACTACTGGTTCAATGAAGAGGTTACTGGTTCCAGATCTGGCGCAACAGGCAGAGTTAAGAGATGGGACCTGGATACTTACACACTTCAGGTTGGTATCACAACTGGTATGTTTGCTCCAGGTGAAACTATCACAGGTGCCAAGTCTGGTGCCAACTACGATATCAAGGTTTCTGCAGCAAATACTACAACTGATAAATACAAACAAAATATAGATTTGGAAACTGAAGCAGACGCTATTCTTGATTTCTCAGAATCTAATCCCTTTGGTACTTACTAATGTTAGGAACTTATTACTATCATCAAATCATTAGGAAGACCATTATTGCTTTTGGTACGATGTTCAATGACTTGAACATTCAACACAAAGACAGCGATGGTGCTTCTATTAGTGAGATGAAAGTTCCTCTCGCGTATGCACCAACACAAAAGTTTCTGGCAAGATTAGAGCAACAAGCGAATCTGAACAAACCAACTCAGATTTCGCTTCCAAGAATGTCATTTGAAATGACAGACATTAGTTATGACGCTTCTAGGAAAGCTGGTATTACCCAGACTTTCAGAGCAGTAGGAAGTGACGGCAAGATGAAAAAAGTCTATATGCCCGTCCCCTATAACATTGGTTTTGAGTTGGCTATTTTCTGCAAGTTAAATGATGATGCCCTTCAAATCGTAGAACAAATCCTCCCATACTTCCAACCATCTTTCAATCTAACCGTCGATCTAGTTGAATCAATCGGAGAGAAAAAAGACATTCCTCTTGTACTGAATAGTGTTTCATTCCAAGATGACTATGAGGGTGACTTCTCCACAAGAAGAGCATTAATCTACAGACTACAATTTACAGCAAAAACATATTTGTTTGGTCCTATTGCCGAGAACCCAGAAGGTCTCATTCGCAAGGTTCAAGTGGATATGTATGCAGATACAAATACTACTACCGCAAAAAGAGAAGTCAGATACACTGTTGTGCCTGATCCAATTACCGCTGAACCTGGTGATGACTTTGGTTTCAGTGAGAGTATTGAATTCTTTGACGATGGTAAGGAGTATAGCCCAACCAAGCAAACTGACGTATAAAGATGTCAAATTTTGATTCTATTGATGAAGCCCTCAATGTAGAAAGTAACATTGTGGGTGTAGAGAAACCTGCACCTCTAAAAAAACCAGAGGAAAAGAACGACATTTCAAAAGACTATGAATACACAAGAGCGAATTTGTATTCATTGATTGAAAAAGGTCAAGAAGCAATCAACGGTATTATGGAACTTGCGGGAGAAAGTGCAAGTCCAAGAGCATATGAAGTTGCTGGACAACTTATCAAGAGTGTTGCAGATACCACCGATAAGTTAGCAGATCTTCAGAAGAAAGTAAAAGACCTTGAAGAGGATGGGGTAAGTAAAGGACCTAATAATGTTACAAACAATGCTGTGTTTGTTGGTTCTACATCTGAGTTACAGAAACTACTGAAGCAAGGTTTTCTAAATAATAATAACTCGAACACTAATAATGAAAAAGTGTAAGCAGGGGTATTACTACTGCTACAAAGATAAGAAGTGCAAGAAGATCCCATCAGGGTATCGGATTGGTTTGGGTGGATGGCTTCGTAAAGAAAAAGACGAAGAAACTGAGGAGAAGGAAAAGAATGGCAATGGAAATGGTGCAAATGGCAATGGAAATGGGAATGGGGAGTCTGATGGGGGCTCTAATGGCGGAGGAGTATCAGAGGCGTGGTCTTCAAAATACAAAAAGTCCATCGATTGCAATAATCCAAAAGGATTCTCTCAACGAGCACACTGTAGGGGTAGAAAGAAAATGAATGAAGCATCTTGTCCCATTTGTGGTTTTGATCCTTGTCAATGTTTAGAAGGTGTCATCACAGAAAAGCGTGATGGAAAGTCTTCTAAGGACAAAGGGTATTCTCTCCGCGACTGGTTCAAAGGTGGTGGTTGGAAACAGACTGGTGGTAAATATGATGGTAAGCCCTGTGCAAGACAACCTGGTCAAAAGACCAAACCATATTGTCGTGATGCAGACGACCGTGCTGCTATGAGTAAGGAAGAGAGAAATAAGAGAGCACGCAAAAAGCGTAAAGAAGATCCAAATCCAAACAGAAAAGGAAAGGCAAAGAACGTGACTCAAGAATCTTATTCAAACTGGAGAAAAGACTTTGAAATTTCAGAGCAATCTGGATATGGAGTTATAAGAGTTGGTGATCAGACGGTTAGACTAGGAAACCAACCAAGAAGACCTAGTATGCCAGTCAGAACTAGTATGCCATCTAGACCCAGTGTGCCAGTCAGAACCAGTACGCCAAGTCCATCTGTGTCGCAACCAGTTTCGCGACCAATGACAACTAATACATCAAGTTCTTCTTCATTAATGCAGCAACCCCGAAATGTAAGAGCAACTGGTGCTCTTGAAAAGGTATTTGATAGAGTTCCATTTTTGGGTGATGTTAGCAAAATAGTTAACAGATATAATAGAAAAGCGAATTACGCAAATGCTGATGCTGCAACAAGAAGGATGTTAGGTCTTCAAAATTCATATCAACCAGAAGGTGATACAGTTTCTGAAGGAGATTACAGACATGGTAGTTATTCTACTGGCAGGTATAGAATGCTTGATGGAACTTTGAAGACTCCTGCTGATATTGATGCACATATCAAATCAAAACAATCAGGAAAAAAACCACCAGTTCAAACAGATAAAGCACATTACGAACCAGAAGGTGAACTGGTTGATGAGGGCAAGAAAGATGCTTGCTATCACAAGGTCAAGTCTCGTTATTCTGTTTGGCCAAGTGCATATGCATCTGGTGCATTAGTTAAGTGCCGTAAAGTTGGTGCTAAGAACTGGGGTAACAAGACCAAGAAAGAGAGTGTTGATTATTCAAACTGGAGAGATGACTTCCAGGCATTAGAAATTGAAACCATTGATCTTATCAAAGCAGACCCTATTGAAGTTCCACGTTCAACAATTGATATTATCAAAGAGGGTGCTAGGAAGAAAGGTCAAGTAAGAGTTACCAACGTTGGTGATACTCTTAAAAAGTCTGTAGATAATCAAATTATGACAAACCCAGAATTACAGTTGATCAAGAAGAAGATTGTTGACTTAGATAAAGCACACTATGAACCAGAAGGTGAAGTTCTTGATGAGAAGTGTTGGAAGGGTTATGAGAAGAAGGGTATGAAGACTATGTTTGGTAAGAGATATCCAAACTGCGTTAAAAAGAAGAAGACCAGGAAAGAAGAAGTAGATCTTGGTGAAGCAAAGAATGGTGGTGATAATGATCCTTGCTGGGATACCCACAAGCAAGTTGGTATGAAAAAGAAGGGTGGCAAGATGGTTCCTAACTGTGTGCCAAAAAACGAGGAGTATTCCAACTGGAGAGATGAACTTGAGGAGGGTGCTGCCTGGACAAAAAAGGAAGGTAAGAACAAGTCTGGTGGTTTGAATGAAAAGGGACGTAAGTCTTATGAGCGTGAGAATCCAGGTTCAGATTTGAAGAGACCTTCCAAGAAAGTTGGCAATAAGCGTCGTAAGTCATTCTGTGCCAGAATGAAGGGTATGAAAAAGAAGCTAACTAGTAAGAAGACTGCTAACGATCCAGATAGCAGAATCAACAAGTCTCTTAGAGCGTGGAACTGCTGATTGGTTAA
>MDTD01019421.1_pt1 | contig 34530 bp, 40 predicted proteins | sample 811221 | NCBI WGS metagenome assembly MDTD01 (sample SAMN05326646, study PRJNA326480) | marine metagenome | isolation source: seawater | place: Pacific Ocean: South West | collected 2011
CCTAGTTGTGGACTCTCAACAGGTTGTCCTCGGAGAGACCGAGTCGACTGATGGGTGTTTGGTTTTTAATCCCGCCATGGGGTCGATGGAAGTTGTATCGATGCGTCCATTCATCGAGGCATGCGGCTCTGTGGTCTGATGTGTCGTAGGATTTCGCGTAGGCCCATTCCCTGAGGGCGGTCTGGATGAAGCGTTCGGCCTTTCCGTTTGTCCGGGGCGTGTAGGGTTTGGTGCGGACATGTCTGAGGCCGAGCTCACGACAGGTATTCCTGAAGGCGTCAGAGCGATAGCAGGCCCCATTGTCTGTCATCACGCGGCGGACGGTAATGCCGAGGCGTGTGTAGTAAGCCACGCAGGCCTTCAGGTGTTCGACGGCGCTGGTGGCTTTTTCGTCAGGATGGATCTGGTTGAAGGCGACGCGGGAGGTATCGTCCACGGCGACATGGACATATTCCCAGCCGACACCGCGATGGAGAGACTTGCTCTTCCGGCTTCCGGTGATGCGATGCCCGGGGCGCCCGAAGCGCCCGAGCTTCTTGATGTCGATGTGGATCATGTCACCGGGATTTGGGTGCTCGTAGCGGCGGGACGGTTCAGGCGGATCAAGATCCCTGGCCCGGCTGAGCCTTGCAGCGCGGAGGATACGACTGACAGTGGTCGGCGAGACCTTGCATCGGTGGGCGATCTCGTGTCCGGGCAAGCGTTGACGACGCAACCCGATGATTGTCTCGACGGTCGTGGGGGGCGTAGGGCGATGCAGCCGGTGCGGACGCGAGGAACGCTCCCTGAGGCCGTCGGGGCCCTCAGCAAGGAAGCGGTTCACCCACTTGCTGACCGTCTTGCAACAGACGCCGAAGGCCTGGGCGACGCGGCTTCGGCTTTCTCCTTCCTCGATCACACGCCGGACAATCTCGGCTCGACTATGAGGTGTGGTGCGGGCATTCTCGTGGATGTCCATTCGGTGTCCTTTCCTGGAATTGAAGTCTCGCAACCTCAACCTCCTCGGTCAGGCCCGAATGGACGACCTATTGAAAGATCACATCTAGGCCTCAGCCCAGCGCATCCAATTCGCCCGCATCGAAGACGCGGCTTCGCGTCAGGAAGCGCTGCTCCCGCCCATTGTCCAGCGAGAACATGCCGCCCCGTCCCGGCACCACATCCAGGATCAGCTGCGTATGTTTCCACGCCTCGAACTGGCTGGCCGAAATATAGACGGGCACGCCGTCGATCTCGCCCAGTTTCACGTCCCGTTCGCCAACCTTGAAATCGTCTGCCGGGTAGCACATCGGGCTGGATCCATCGCAGCACCCGCCGGACTGGTGGAACAAGATCTCCGGATAGTCCTGCCGGATCTCCGCGATCAGGCGCCGCGCCGCATCCGTGGCGGTCACGCGCGGGGGTTGTCTGTTATCTTCTGTCATCGGATGACCTCCGGAAAGGATCGGACGGCCCCGGCCTAAGCTGCCACCGGGACCGTCCCCTGCCGCCACACCGCGGCAGGATCAGAAGAAGCCGAGCTTCTTCGGAGAGTAGGAGACCAGCATGTTCTTGGTCTGTTGGTAGTGATCCAGCATCTTCGAATGGTTCTCCCGGCCGATGCCCGATTGCTTGTACCCGCCGAACGCCGCATGGGCCGGATAGGCATGGTAGCAATTGGTCCACACGCGCCCGGCCTGGATGCCGCGGCCGAAGCGGTAGCAGGTGTTCGCCTCGCGGCTCCACACGCCGGCCCCGAGGCCATAGAGCGTGTCATTGGCGATGGCGAGGGCGTCGGCTTCGTCCTTGAACGTTGTAACGGAGACGACCGGACCGAAGATTTCCTCCTGGAACACACGCATCTTGTTGTGGCCTTTGAGAACCGTCGGCTGGATGTAGTAGCCGCCGGAAAGGTCCCCGCCGAGATTGGCCGCCTCGCCGCCGATCAGCACTTCGGCGCCTTCCTGCCGGCCGATGTCGAAATAGGACAGGATCTTCTCTTTCTGCTCGGAGCTGGCCTGCGCGCCGATCATCGTGGCGGGGTCCAGCGGGTTGCCCTGCTTGATCTCCGCCACACGTTTGAGGGCGCGTTCCATGAAGCGGTCATAGATGTTTTCATGGATCAGGGCGCGCGACGGACAGGTGCACACTTCGCCCTGGTTCAGCGCGAACATGACGAAGCCTTCGATCGCCTTGTCGAGATAGTCATCGTCCGCACGCATCACATCCTCGAAGAAGATGTTCGGTGACTTGCCGCCCAGTTCCAGCGTCACCGGGATCAGGTTTTCGGACGCATACTGCATGATCAGGCGGCCCGTCGTCGTCTCGCCTGTGAAGGCGATCTTGGCGATGCGGTTACTGGAGGCGAGCGGCTTGCCCGCCTCCAGGCCAAAGCCGTTCACGATGTTGAGCACGCCAGGTGGGAGGATGTCGGCGATAAGCTCTGCAAACACCATGATCGTGGCCGGGGTCTGTTCGGCCGGCTTCAGCACCACGCAATTCCCGGCGGCCAGGGCCGGGGCGAGTTTCCATGCCGCCATCAGGAGGGGGAAGTTCCACGGAATGATCTGTCCGACCACGCCGAGCGGTTCATGGAAATGATAGGCGACCGTGTCATGGTCGATCTCTGAAATGCTGCCTTCCTGCGCGCGGATACAGCCTGCGAAGTACCGGAAATGGTCGATGGCGAGCGGCACATCGGCCGCCATGGTCTCGCGGATCGGCTTGCCATTGTCCCAGGTCTCGCAGGTGGCGATGAGCTCGAGGTTTTCCTCCAGCACGTCGGCGATCTTGTTCAGCATGCCCGCACGGTCGGCCACCGAGGCCTGGCCCCAGGCGTCTTTTGCGGCGTGCGCGGCGTCCAGCGCCATTTCAATGTCGCTGGCATCGGACCGGGCGATCTGGCAGATCACCTTGCCGTTCACCGGGGAGGTGTTGTCGAAATAGCGCCCAGCATTTGGCGCAACGAACTTGCCGCCGATGAAATTGTCATACCGTTCACGGAACGGCGCCTTCATTTCGGATGTGTCGAGAATCTGTGTGTCGGCCATGTCATTTCCTCCAGATCATTGGCGCTCTTCGTCGGGTGCGAAGACTGGGAGGAATGTTCTGCCTGCGGCGGGCGGCTGTCAGCCCGCGTCAATCCGGTGAAATGCGTGATGTGTCTCAGGAATGAGACACATTTGGTGGAAATCAGTCGCGGGAGAGACCGAGCTGGTCCATCCGGCGGTAAAGCGTCGCCCGGCTGATCCCGAGGGCACGGGCAGCAGCCGCCATATTGCCATTGGCCCGGGCGATGGCCCGGCGCAGTTCGCGGCGCTCGGCACTTTCGAGCCCGACACCGCGTTGTTCTGAGTCTCCGAACAGGTCCCCGGCCGGGCGCGGATCAATCCGGTTATCGTGCCCCAAGCCATAGATCGCCCGGGCGGCACGGGTTGCGCCGACCACGAGATCGTCGCCATCCACGGCCAGCAGCACGGCGCCTTTCTGCCCGTCTCCGGACCCGCGCAGGATGCGCCGCGAAGCAAACGCACTCTGAAAATGATCGGCTTCGATCTGGCGGGCCGCATCGGTCACGGTCTGCGCGATCAGGGCCGCGAAGGGCTGGGTCAGGTCATCCCGGCAGGACGACACATCCAGCACGGCGGCGATCCCGCCATGCTCATCGAACACCGGCGCGCCCATGCAGCTCATCACCGTGTTGCGGTCGTGGAAATGCTGGTCACGATAGATCGTGACCGCGCGCTGCTCGGCGATGCAGGTGCCGATGCCGTTGGTGCCCTGCACGGCTTCGGACCAGACGCCACCCTCGCAAAGCCCTGCGGCGCGGAACAGCGCGCCATCGGAGTCCGCCATGCGGTGATCAATTACCACACCTTCGGTATCGGAGAGGAACACGCTGCACCCGGCCAGGCCGAGACTTGCATAGAGACGGTCCATCACCGGCGCGGAGGTGGCGAGGATACGGCCGAGGCCATCGCGGCGCTGGTGGAGTTCGGTCTGCTCCAGCCGGGCATCGGCATTGCCGGGGGTGTCGGGCTCAAGGCCGTAAGTCTTCATCGAGCGCGCCCATGAGGCTGCGAGACTCGACTGCGCCGCCGCACTTCGCGACAGGGCCACAGAGCGCACCTTTTCGGCGTGCCCAACCGGCGGATTATCCCGTTTCATAGGCCGGAGAATACCACGCCGGCCGGTCAAACGCACCTTACCGAAAGGTCGTACACCGAACCTGCAACAGGAATTACAGCTGGCTCTTCGGCAAGTGCCAGCCGAAGACCAGCGCGGCCCCGCGCAAAACAAACGCGACCAGCCCGCCGGCAGCAAACGCCCAGCCCTCGGGAACGCCCGAGAAATGCAGCGCGGCATACAGACCCGCGCCCACCATCGCGGCGGTTGCGTAGATCTCTTCCTTCAGCAGCAGCGGATCGCGGTTCGCGACGACATCACGCAGCACGCCGCCGCCCGTTCCGGTCAGGATGCCCATGATCACCACGAACAGCGGATCGTGCCCGAGGCTGGCGGTCTTGGCGGCGCCGGCAATCGCGAAGATGGCGAGGCCCAGGGCGTCGGCCCAGCGGATCGGTTTGAACGCGTCGACGAAACTGTGCAGGAAAAACGCCATCAACCCACCCGCAATGGCGCACCAGATGATCACCGCATCATACAGCCAGAAAACCGGCTGGTTCAGGATGATGTCGCGGATCGTGCCGCCACCGACAGCCGTGATGATCGCCAGCACGACGGCACCGAAAATGTCCATCTTGTTGCGCACGGCGACAATCCCGCCGGACAAGGCGAACACGAAGGCACCAACGGGGTTGGCGAAGGTAAGGATGAGATCGAGGTCGATTATCATGCGGCGCTTCCTAATCCGATTTTGGGCCGACTTCCAATCCCGGCAGACAGCCCCACGAATTGCACAGTAATTCACAGGGTTTTCCACAGATCGCCACACAGCCCTATCCACAACACGAATCAGCCTTTAGTTTCGCTTCCGGAACGATTCGGAGCCGGAACGAGGCGGTGCGGTTAGGGAATCACTAACCGGTGCAACGCACTGATTCGGGCTTCTGTCTTTCACGCGTTGCGTATTCGGGGCTGTACTATGGAATTGCAAAAGAACGTCATCATGCAGGGCGACTGCATCGATATCCTCTCTCGTCTGCCGGACCGGTCGGTGGATCTCGTCTTTGCTGACCCGCCCTACAACCTCCAACTTGGTGGCGGCCTGACCCGTCCGGATCAGTCGACCGTGGATGGCGTGGACGACGATTGGGACAAGTTCGACAGTTTCGACGCCTATGACCTGTTCTGCCATCAATGGCTGGAAGAATGCCGCCGCGTCCTGAAGGATGACGGCGCGATCTGGGTGATCGGCTCGTATCACAACATCTTCCGCGTCGGCGCGATCCTGCAGGATCAGGGCTTCTGGATCCAGAATGACGTGATCTGGCTGAAGTCGAACCCGATGCCGAATTTCAAGGGCACCCGATTCCAGAACGCGCACGAAACGCTGATCTGGGCCGGCAAGTCCGAACGCTCCAAATGCACCTTCAATTACGACGCGCTGAAAGTCTTCAACGAGGACAAGCAGATGCGGTCCGACTGGCTGATCCCGCTTTGCACAGGCGGCGAGCGGCTGAAGGATGAGGACGGCAAGAAGGCCCACCCGACGCAGAAGCCGGAAAGCCTGCTGCACCGCGTCCTGCTGGCGACGACCAATCCCGGCGACACCGTGCTCGACCCATTCTCCGGCACCGGCACCACCGCCGCCGCCGCAAAACGCCTCGGCCGCAACTATATCGGCATCGAGCGCGACGAGACTTATGCCCGCCTGTCCCGTGCGCGGCTGAAATCCATCCAGCCCATCGACGGCGAAGCGCTGGAAACCGAGAAGAGCAAGAAGTCCCTGCCGCGCGTGCCGTTCGGCGCGCTGCTGGACAGCGGCTGGCTGAAGCCGGGCGACCGCCTGTTCAGCCCGCAGCGCCGCTACCAGGCGCGCATCCGCGTCGACGGCTCACTGACGACGGGCAACCATTCCGGTTCGATCCACCGCCTCGGCGCGCATGTCCAGCAGGCCCCGGCCTGCAATGGCTGGACCTATTGGCACTATGAGACCGAAAAGCGCGACCTCGCGCCGATCGACCTGCTGCGCCGGCGCTATCGCGAAGAAATGGGCCTGAACTAGGCTCCGTCAGACCGCGCGCGAACGGCGTCAGCCCACCATCATCCAGATGGCGACACCTGCCAGGACAAGGCCGAACAGCCTGTTCAGCAGGTGTGCATGGCGTTCCTCGCTGAACTGCGCCGCAATCCTGTCTCCGATCAGCGTCCACACCGTGAAGGCCACGAGATTGTTGAGCGTGAACACGGTCGTGATCCAAAGCACGGCGCCGGTATGGGAGCCGTCTGACCCGTTCAGGAACTGGCTGAACATCAGGGCAATGATGACATAGGCTTTCGGATTGAGGACCAGCAGAACCGCCCCGTCCATGAACCCCGCCGGTCGCGCATCTTCGACAGTCTCGACCGCGCCAGCCCGGAACAGCTTCCAGGCGAGATAGAGCACATAGGCCGACCCCGCCCATTTGATCGCCACGAACAGACCCGGCAAACGTTCCAGCGTTGCCATGAACCCGAATCCAATAGCCACCGTCACGATCCATGTGGCGAAGTGATAGCCCGCACTGGCGGGGATGGTGGCCCGAACACCGAAGCGGGCCCCATTGGCCGCAAAGAACATGTTTCCCGGGCCGGGGCTGTAGGCGAGCGGGAACAGAAAAACGAGCAACGCAATCATCGGGAGACCTCTCAGGCAGACTTGCCGAGGTCTTTCCCTCTGAGGCTGGTGCAGGCGACCCGATTCTTGCGGTCAGCCTATTTGCCAGCAATCGCCAGCCGGAACGCCTTGGCAAAGACGCTGGGCAGGCCCTCCACCTCAGCCAGCGGCACCCAGAAGCCGTCCGCCTTCGGGCGGCGCGGCAGGTCTGCCCGCTGTACGGTGAGACGCAGGTCGAAATGCGTGAAGACGTGGCGGACTTCACCGATCTCCTCCCAGCTCGCCTTGAATGGCGGGACAGGATCTGACCGTTCGCCTTCCACCCAGTCGCTGGTCGGCAGGCCGGCCATGCCCCCGAGCAGGCCTTTGTCCGGCCGCCGCTGCAGCAGGACGTCGCCCTTGTGGATCACCACATAAGCGGCGCCGCGACGGATGGGCTTGGCCTTCTTTGGCGGCTTGATGGGGTAGCGTTCCGGTTCGCCTTCCGCCTTGGCGCGGCAATAGCCGGACACCGGGCAGATCAGGCAGTTCGGCTTTGTGGGCGTGCACACGGTCGCGCCGAGGTCCATCAGCGCTTCGGCAAAGTCCCCCGGACGGCCTTCCGGAACGAGCCGTTCCACTTCCTTGTGGAGGCGCTTTTTCTCCTGCGCCCAGTCACCCTTCAGGGCCAGGAGGCGCGCAAAGACCCGGTCGACATTTCCGTCCACCGCGGCGGCCGGCTGATTGAATGCAATCGCGGCGATGGCCCCCGCCGTATAAGGGCCGATCCCCGGCAGCTTTTTCAGCTCCGCCGCCGTCTCCGGCCAACTGCCGCGGTCCGCGATCTCGCGGGCGCATTTCAGCAGGTTCCGGGCCCGGGCATAATAACCGAGCCCGGCCCAGGCCGTCATGACCTCCTCATCCTTCGCCGCGGCCAGTGCCTCTACGCTTGGCCAGCGGTCTGTAAATTTGTGGAAATACGGCGTGCCGTGGGGGATGGTCGTCTGCTGCAGCATGATCTCGGCCAACCAGACACGGTAGGGATCGCGGCGCTCGCCCAGGGCCATGCGCCAGGGCAGGTCACGCCCATGCCGGTCGAACCAGGCAAGCAGATCTGCAGGCAGTTTGTTCAAATCCTCGTGTTTCGGCACAGCCTGCCTTCCCGTTGTCATCATTCCCGTGCAATCTCAGATCAATGGTGACCAGATCAAGCATCGATCCCATCGAGGAGGCCCGCGCGCGGGTGCGCCTGCGCTATATGCGGGGCCGGGCAGCCACGCCGGGCATGTCAAAGGTCGGTGTGGCGGCTGAACGCCTGACCCGCAAGTCCGGCGCGAAAAAACTGCCGCCGATCCAGGTCCTGAAACGCCGCTGGCGCGAGATTGCCGGAGAGCAGCTCTACAAATTCTGCCGCCCCGAACGCCTCAGCGGCGGCAAGGACGGCCGGGTGCTGACCCTGCGCGTCCTGCCCCAGGCTGCTCCGATGGTGCAGCACCAGTCGGAGACCATCCGCCAGCGCGTCTCCGTCGCGGCAGGCGGCGATGTGATCTCGATCAAACTGGTACAGGGCGCCCTGACGACCACCGAAACCGTCAAGCCACGCCGCGTCATCCGCCCGCTGACCCCAAAAGAGCGCGCTGACCTCGAAGCGAGCACGGCCGGCATTCAGGACAAAGGGCTGCGACAGGCAATTGTTGCGCTCGGCGCTGCCATGCTAACCGCTGACAATCCAAGGAACACACGGGATTGATCATGTCAGGACTGACCCGACGCCTCGCCATCGCCGCGCTCGCTTGCGTCACCCTTGCCGCTCCGGCCATTGCCCAGGACGCATCAACGGAACCAGATACCGCGATGGAGCTTGGCTGGGTGGAAGGCCAGGCTGATGCGCCTGTCACCGTCATCGAGTATTTCTCGCCGACCTGCAGCCACTGCAAGGAGTTCGCGGAAGACATCCTGCCGATCGTTGAAGAGACCTACATCTCCACCGGCAAGGTGCGCTTCATCATGCGCGAATGGGTCCGCAACTCGGTCGACAGGACGATCCTGACCCAGGCCCGCTGCCTGCCGAAGAAAAATGGCCTGTCCTACCTCAAAGATATCTTTGCCCGTCAGGAGGAGATCTTTGTCGCCGCGCAGGTCGGGACGCTTCCGGGCACACTACAGATTGTGGGCACGCCCTACGGGATTACCGACAGGGAGAAACTGGATGCCTGCTATCAGGACATGGATATCCGTTTCGACATGCTGGAAGTCGAAAAATCGGCGGAGAAATATGACATTCACGCCACGCCGACCTTCATTGTCGACGGCACAGTCCATCCGGCCACCAAAGCCATGATGACGCCGGAAGGCTTCACCGCTTTCCTTGACGCGGAACTGGCCAAAGCCGCCCCTGAAACCAACTGAACGCACGCCAAAAGTTAACAGCAGCCCCCGCTTCCGTTAACCAGTTGGCAACCCAATCGACTCAATCCTTAACGCGAAAGCCATGATCATGAACCTTCTCTCGAGACGCTCCGCCCTGGCCGCTGTTTCGGCGCTGATGCTTGCTGCTTGTGGCGGCGGCGATGGCGGCTCTGCAACCGGTGTTCCTTCGATCTCGAAGGGCGACCATGTTAAAGGCTCGGAGAGCGCCCCGATCACGATCATCGAATACGCATCGCCGACCTGCCCGGCCTGCAAATACTTCCATGACGACATTCTTCCGGCACTGAGCGAAAAATACGTCGTTACCAGCAAGGTGAAGTTCGTCTTCCGAGAATTCCCGATCCACGAACCGGACGTGCCGTCCTATGTGCTGGCCATGTGCGCCGGGGACGGCCAGTTCTTCGACGTGCTGGATGACCTGTTCGCAAATCAGGTGGGCGTCGTTACCGCCGCCCAGAACGGTACGCTGAAAGGCGCGCTGCAGACGATCGGCAAGCGTCACGGCATTGAGACCACCGCCCAGTTCGACGCCTGTATGGAAAACCGCGACTATCGCACCGCGCTGGCCGACAAGTATCAGGTCGCCACGGAGAAGTGGGGCGTCGACTCAACCCCGACTTTCATCATCAATGGCGAGAAACACCTGTTCGGCGGTGAGTTCGGATCGGTCGAAGGCTTCTCGAAATATATTGATGGCCTGCTGGGCGAAGATGCCCCGGCCGACGACACCGAAGCGGCCGCTCCGGCTGAAGACACCGCTCCCCAGCCGACCGCCGCTGGCGATGATGCAGGCGTGCCGGAAACCACAGACCAACCATAAGACAAGGGAGCCGGAATGCAGATAACTGAACTTCGCATTGCCGGCTTCAAGTCGTTCGTCGATCCGCAGGATTTGCCCGTCCAACCGGGCCTGACCGGGATTGTCGGACCGAATGGCTGTGGCAAGTCCAATCTCCTCGAAGCCTTGCGCTGGGCCATGGGGGCGAGCTCCGCCCGGGCCATGCGCGGCGGGGAGATGGATGACCTCATCTTCTCCGGCTCAGCCGGGCGTCCGGCCCGTGAGACCGCTGAGGTCACGCTGATCCTCGACAATTCGAACCGGACGGCTCCGCCGGAATTCAATGGGTCCGACACGCTGGAAATCGTGCGGCGCATCCGCCGGGGCGCCGGGACATCCTACAAGCTGAACGGGCGCACGGTTCGCGGGAAGGACATCACGCTCCTGTTCGCGGATGCCTCCACGGGTGCGAACTCCCCGGCGCTGGTCCGTCAGGGGCAGATCTCTGAACTGATCGGCTCGAAGCCGCAGAACCGCCGCCGCATCCTAGAGGAAGCGGCCGGGATCGCGGGCCTCAACACACGCCGCCACGAAGCAGAGCTCAAGCTGAATGCAGCCGAGGCCAACCTCGAACGCCTGTCCGAAGTCTCCGCCGAGGTCGAGCGCCAGCTGGCCAGCCTGAAGCGGCAGGCAGCGAAAGCCCGCCGCTACAAGAGACTGTCGGAAGAGATCTTCGCGCTGGACGCGCTGGTCGCGCATCTGCGCTGGCATGAGGCGAAGCTCGCTTGCGAAACCGCGCGGGAAAAACTCGAAGAGACGAAACGCCAGGTGGAGGAAGCCTCCCGCCAGGATGCAGTGTCTGAAGCAGCGCGCGTCGAAGCTGGCGAAGGCCTCGCTCCATTGCGCGAAGCGGAAAGCCTCGTCGCGGCAAAGCTCGGTCAGGCGCGGATCGCGCTGGCCAAACTGGAAACCGAACGCAAGGTCGCCGCCGATACGCATGACCGGCTGCAATCGGAAGCCACCCGCCTGATGGAAGACATCGAGCGCGAGCAGGCCTCCAAGACCGAAGCGGAAGAGGCGCTGGCCAACGCGAAGTTCGAACTCTCGGCCCTGCCGGTCGAGGACGAGACCGCCAATGCCGAAACCGAGGCCCAGACCCGCGCCGCTCTCGAAACCGCCCGGGCCGACCTTGTCCGCACCGAGCAGGCCGCCGACGACGCACAGGCGCGCCTGTCCGAAGCCCGCGCCCGCCGTCAGGCCACGGAAGAACAAGCAGCCGCCCAGACCCGCCGCAAGGCGCAGCTGACCGCAGAGGCCGAGCGCCTGCGCGCCGACATGGCCGCCCTGGAAGATGCTGTCACACTTGTCAGCAAGCTGAAGGCCGCAAAGGCGGCCGAGGAAGAAGCGGAAACCGCCCTTCAGGCCGCTGAGCGCGCCGTCGAAGACGCGGAACAGCGCCTCACCACCGCGCGCGATGCCGAGACCGCCGCCCAGCCCAAACGCGATGAGGCGGCGAGCGCCGTCCGCGAACTGGAAGCCGAGATCGGCGGCCTACGCAAACTGCTTCGCAAGGCGGAAGGGCCGAGCGCGCCGCCCGTCGTGGAACGCATCCGGACACGTGACGGCTATGAAAAGGCGGTCGCGGCTGCGCTTGGTGACGACATAGAAGCCCCGACCGACAAGGCCGCCGCCATGTACTGGGGCGGCGCCGACGCAGTTGGGCAGGTCCTGCCGGACGGGGCCACACCGCTGTCTCAGTACACGGACGCGCCGGGTGAACTTGCCGCCCGCCTGTCGCAGTGCGGGCTGGTCGATGCATCGGAAGGAGCTCGCCTTGCCGATGAGATGAAGCCCGGACAGCGCCTCGTCTCCAAGGAAGGCCATCTCTGGCGCTGGGACGGGTTTGCCCGCACGCCGGATGCCCCGGTCAGTGCCGCGGCCCGCCTCGAACAGCAGGCCCGCCTCGAAGCGGCGCTCGCCGAACTGGGCCCGCTCCAGGAAACACTGGCTACGCGCGAAGCGGAATTCGCCGCCGCCCGAGAGGCCCGGATCGCCGCAGAAGAAGCGCTGCGCAATTTCCGTTACGAAGTGGCCCCGGCCCAGCGCGCACTGAACATGGCCCGCAGCACGGTCACCGAAGCCGCGCAGGCCTCCGAACGGGCCGCGATGAAACGCGATACAGCGGGCGAAGCCCTGTCGCGGGCCGAGTCGGAACTCTCTGTCGTCAATGAAAACCTTGCCCTGATCGCGCCGTCCGACAGCCGCGAGCAGGAAAGCCAGCTGGAAGCCCGCCTGGCCGAAGCCCGGGCCGCCGTTGCCGAATCGCGCACCGCCGAAATCGAAGCGCGCGGCCGCCTGACCGACATCACCCGCGGCCGCGAACAGGCCGCCGCCCGGCGTCAAGGACTGGAGCGTGATGTCCAGACCTGGACCAGCCGCATCGCTGCGGCGTCCGAACGCGTGGGCCGCCTGCTGGAGCGCCGCTCTGCGGCAGCCGCCGAAGCGCTGGCCGCAAAGACCCGGCCGGAACAGCTCGCGGCCGAGATCGACGCGATGTCCGCCGAGGTCGCCTCGCTGGAAACAGAACGCCAGAAAGCGGCGGACCGTCTGTCCGAAAAGGAAGCCGCGATCCGCGAAGCTGAGTTTGCGGCCCGTCGTGCCTCCGCCGCCGCCTCTGAGGCGCGCGAATCCCTCGCCGGCTGGAAAGTGAAACTCGAAACCGCGGAAAGCCGGCTCGAAGAATCGGTCGAGATCGCCCGCAACAATTTCCAGCGCACGCCCGAGGGCCTGCTGGCGATCGCGGAAGCGGGGCTCGACGAAGAGGATATGGGCGAGTTCACGCCCCGCGACATCGAACGCCGGGTTGAAGACCTGCGCCGCACCCGCGATCAGCTGGGCGGCGTGAACATGGAAGCCGAGGAAGAAGCGGCCGAAATGGAAGAACGCCTCGGCGCGCAGGTCATCGAGAGAGAAGACCTCACCAAGGCCATCGCCAAGCTGCGCCAGGGCGTCGAAGCGCTGAACGAAGAAGGCCGCGACCGCCTCATCAAGGCGTTCGAACAGGTGAACGAGCACTTCAAGGCCCTGTTCACGGCGCTGTTCCGCGGCGGCCAGGCAGAATTGCGCCTCGTCGATGCCGACGATCCGCTGCAGGCGGGCCTCGAAATCTTCGCCCAGCCGCCCGGCAAGAAGCTTGGCACGCTGAACCTGATGTCCGGCGGCGAGCAGGCGCTGACGGCAGCGGCACTGATCTTCGCCGTGTTCCTCTCGCGTCCCGCCCCGATCTGCGTGCTGGACGAAGTGGATGCCCCGCTGGATGACGCGAATGTCGACCGCTTCTGCAACATGCTGAACGAGATGCGCCAGCGCACCGATACCCGTTTTGTCGTCATCACTCACAACCCTGTCACGATGAGCCGGATGGACCGACTTTTCGGGGTTACGATGCGTGAACAGGGCGTTTCAAAGCTGGTTTCTGTGGACCTGCAGGCCGCCGAAGAGCTTGTTGCGGCGGAGTAGCGCACACATCGTGAAAATTATTCAAGAAAAAACAGGGATATAGCAATCTGCATATCCGGTTGACTTGGACAGCCCCCATACATAGTTTGCGCCGAAATCCGGGGGGAAGCCCCGTCGGCAAGGATTCGCGGCTGCGGAGCATCTGAAATCATGTCCAACGAGGGACCGAACGACCTCGGCGAGCGCATCGCCAAGGCAAAAGCGGCCCGCGATGAGCGTGAGGCAAGTAAGCGGCGCGATGAACAGGCAGACGGGACCAGTCTCTCGGCAGGGGGCTATGCCCTGCGTTACGGCGCCGAGTTTGGTGCCAACGTCTTTGTCGGAGGCTTTATCGGCTTCTGGATCGACGAGTTCGCAGGCACGAAACCCTGGGGATTGCTGATTGGCGGGACCCTTGGTTTCGTTGCAGGCATCCGGGCTATAATGCGCGCCTACAAAGAGCTGAATGCTCGGGCGCTGGAAATGACACAGGGGCAAGACGCCCCAAAAGAAGACGGGACTGAGGACGAATGAACTTCCTGTTGCCGAGCGTAGCGATCGACCCGATCCACCAGTTCCAGGTCAGCAAATGGCTGGACCTGAACATTGGTGGCGTTGACCTGTCCTTCACCAATGCCTCCGGCTTCATGCTGCTGGGCGTGGTGCTGACCATCGCCTTTTTCGGCGTGGCAGCTTCGAAGGGCCTTCTCGTCCCGTCCCGCCTGCAGTCGATGGCCGAGATCGGTTACGGCTTCGTGGCTGACATGGTTCGCGGCGCTGCCGGCGAGGAAGGCCTGAAATTCTTCCCGTTCGTCTTCACGCTCTTCTTCTTCCTGTTCTTTGCCAACATGATCGGCATGGTGCCGTACGCCTTCACCACAACGAGCCACGTCATCGTGACCGGTGCACTGGCCCTGCTCGTGATTTCCATCGTAATCGGCTACGGCTTCTACAAGAACGGCCTGAAATTCTTCAAACTGTTCGCCCCGTCGGGCGCGCCGTTCCTGATCTACTTCCTTCTGGTGCCGATCGAGGTCATCTCGTTCTTTGCCCGTCCGCTGACCCTGGCGCTGCGTCTGTTCGCCAACATGCTGGCCGGTCACATCATGCTGAAACTGTTCGCAGGCTTCGCCGTGTCGCTGATCGGCGCAGGCATTGCCTACATTCCGGTTGCAATCCTCGCCTTTTCCATGGGCGTGGCACTCAACGCACTCGAATTCCTGGTTGCGGGTCTTCAGGCTTACGTCTTCGCGATCCTGACCTGCGTCTACCTAAACGACGCTCTGCACCCCTCCCACTAGGACCCAGTTCGCCGGTGCGGCGTCTAGGCCGCACCAAAACCGCTTGACGCCTCCCACCGAACACGCTTCACGGGCGGCAAACTTTCGAAACCTTAAGCATTCCAACAAGGAGACACCCAATGGAAGGCGATATCACCCTCGGCCTCAAATATGTCGGCGCTGGCCTCGCAACGCTCGGCATGATCGGTGCTGCAATCGGTGTGGGCAACATCTTCGGCTCGTTCCTCGACGCCGCCATGCGCAACCCGTCCGCTGCCCCGCAGCAGACCGGCAACCTCTTCATCGGTATGGCTCTCTCCGAGGCGCTCGGCATCCTGTCGTTCCTCGTCGCCATCCTGATCCTGTTCGTGGTCTAATAGACCTACGTCCAGACTGAACGGGCCGGCGGCACTCTTGCCGGCCGGCCCGATCCTGTCGTATTCCGACGCAGAGGTAACCTGATGCTGATCGCATTGCTTGCTGAAGGCGCTGCCCACGGGCACACGCCGGACGACGCACCGCCGGCTTTCCCGCCGTTCGAGACCTGGCACATGCCGGGCCAGGTATTCTGGCTCGTCATCCTGTTCACGACACTTTACCTGGCAATGTCCCGCTGGATCCTGCCGAAACTGTCGGACACGCTGGAAAAACGTTCCGACCGGATTGCTTCGGATCTCGATCAGGCAGCCCGCCTGAACGACCAGGCGACCGAAGCCCAGCAGGCCCTCGAACTGCGCGTTGCGCAGGCCCGCAGCAAGGCCCGCGAAACCTCGGAAAAGGCGAGCGAAAAGATGGAGGCCGAAATGGCCGCCGAAACCGCTCGCGTCGATGCCGAGATCGCCAAGAAACTCGAAACGGCCGATGCCCGCATCGCGACGCTTCGTTCAAGCGCAATGGCAAATGTCGAGCAGATCGCTGTCGATACGGCCGAGGCCATGACAGCCCGGTTCGGTCTGAAAGCTTCTGCCGGTGACCTGAAGTCTGCCGTCTCAGCCGCGATGGAGAAGAAGTAAGACCATGAAACACATCGTCCTCTTCTCCGCTATCGCCGCATCGGCCCTGCCCGCCTTTGCCGCTGAAACCGAACATGGCGCCGCTGGCGGTCATGGCGGTGGCGGCTTCCTTGGCGGCCTGGCTTATGCCGCGACGGACCCCGTCACATTCACCGCCTTCCTGGCCTTCCTCGGCTTTGTTGCGATTGCCTGGCGCATGGGCGCTTTCAAGACCGTGATCGGCGGTCTCGACTCCCGCGCTGACGCCATCCGCAAGGAACTGGAAGAAGCCGCCAGCCTGCGCGAACAGGCCGCTGACGCCCTGGCTGCCGCTGAACGCAAGGCCCAGGACGCCGACAAGGAAGCCGAGGCCATGATCGAACAGGCCAAAGCCGACGCCAAGCGCATCATGGAAGAGACCCGCAAGGATATCGCCGAGCGTCTCGCCCGCCGTGAAGCCCTCGCGGAAGCGCGGATTGCCCGCGCTGAAGTCGAAGCAACCGAAGAAGTGCGCCGCGCGGCCGCTGACGCCGCCACCGAAGCGGCTCGCCGCCTGCTTGCCAGCGACACCGCGGTCGACCAGTTCGAGAACGCTGCCCGCGAGGTCGAGAAGGCGCTGGCCAACTAAGGCGCTTCAGGCAAACGATACAGAAAACCCCGCGAAGTTCGCTTCGCGGGGTTTTTGTTTGGCGCGCCGGCGTCTGACGCTTCACAGGGTATTTGGGCAAGGCCACATCCGGACCGCCCTGCGGGGACGATTACACGCCGGCAATTGGAAACAAGAGGGTGGACGGGCAGGGCTCGCCTTTAGCTGAGCTGCAGCTTCACGAGGCGGGCATAGGCGCCATCCCAGGCCAGCAGACTGTCATGAGTCCCCTGCTCGACCACACGGCCATCCTCGACCACGAGAATGCGGTCAGCGGCGCGAACGGTGGACAGGCGGTGGGCGATGATCAGAACGGTTCGCCCGCGGCTGAAATCGCTGAGCGCCTGCTGAACGCGGGACTCGCTTTCGGCATCGAGGGCGGAGGTGGCTTCGTCCAGCAGCAGGATCGGCGCGCTGCGGAGGATGGCCCTGGCAAGCGCAATGCGCTGGCGCTGGCCGCCGGACAGGTTCCGCCCCATCTCGCCCGCCGGAGACTGATAGCCCTGCGGCAAGGCCATGATGAACTCGTGCGCGAATGCTGCGCGGGCGGCCACTTCGATCTCCGCCTTGGTGGCGCCTAGGCGGCCGAGTGCGATATTTGCCTGGACCGTGTCGTCGAACAGGGCCGAATCCTGCGCGACGAGGCCCATGTTCGCGCGCAGGCTTTCGCCGGTCATCGTACGGATGTCCTGCCCATCGACGCGGATTTCGCCGGAAACGGGGTCGTAGAGGCGCAGCAGCAGATTGAAGATCGTGGACTTGCCGGCACCGGACGGGCCAACGATGGCGACCGTCTCCCCGGGCTCAGCCTTGAAGCTCAATCCTTTCAGGGCGGGCGTCCCGTCCGGATAGGAGAAGACCACGTCCTCGAAAGAGACATCGCCAGACACTTTGCTGAAGCGCCCTGCCCCCGGCCGGTCGGCCATCACGGGTTTGGCTTCGATGATCTCGAACACGCGGTCCGCCGCAGCGCCGCCTTCCTGCGCGACCGAGTTCAGCGTGCCCAGCGCGCGGATCTCCGGCGAGGCCACGCCCAGAGCGGCGATGAAGGCCAGCAGGTCGCCGAGGGACATCTGACCCAGCGATATCCGCCAGGCCGCAAAGCCCAGAATACCGGCCAGCGCCACGCCGCCCGCAATTTCGAGGATCGGGTCAACAGCGGCCCGGTCAGCCAGGACTTTCAGGAATAGGCGCGAGCGTTCGGCAAAGCCGCTGCGCGCGCGGCCCTTCTGGTAGGATTCGAGGCCATACGCCTTTATCACGCGGGCCGCCTGAAAACCTTCAGACAGGAGCGACGTCATCTCGCCGACCTGTTTCTGGGCCCGGCGGGAGCGCTTGCGCACCCGGTTGCCGAGGCTGATGACCGGGGCGAAAGCAATCGGATAGGCGACAAGGATCAGCAGGGTCAGCTGCCAGTCGATCCAGGCCATCACGGCAAGACAGCCGATCGTGGTGGCTGTGCTCTTGGTGAAATTGTTGGCAAAGCGCAGGGCCGCGTCGCGGATGGCGTTCACGTCATTGATAAAGCGCGAAACGAAACCGCCGGACGCATCCTCAGAAAACCGCGCAAAGTCGCCGTCGATCAGCGATTCGAACTCATGCGCCTGCATGCTGACGAGGCCGCGCTGGACGCCGGTATTGTTGAGCAGCGTCATCAGGTACATGGTCAGCGAGCGCGCCGCTGCCAGGGCGACAATTGCCGCCCCGATGTGCAGGATCCAGCCGGAATCAGCTGATCCGGTGGCGCCAAAGCTCGCTTCCAGCCGGTCGCCCATCAGCTTCAGGACATAGGTATAGGCCATGGCACACAAGGACGTGCCCAACGCCATCAGCGTGCCGCCGACGAACCAGCCGAGGTGCGGCCGGAAATAGGCCGCGAACAATCTCCGCAGGCTCCCCCGCTGCGCCTTCGGGTGCTCCTGATCAGACGTGATGGTGATCCCCCGTCAGCGGATCCAGCAGCTTGTGCGCATGCAGGATGAAATAGCGCATTTCGGCATGGTCCACCGTGCGCTGCGCCGCTGATTTCCAGGCGTCATAGGCATCTTTGTAATTCGAGAAGGCACCGACAAAATCCATCTTGGACAGGTCTTCGAACTCAATTCCGGTCACGTCCTTCAGCTCACCGCCAAACACGATGTGCAGCAATTGCTGCTGGCTTTTCGGGGCGTCGCCCATTTTCTTCTGCTCCGTGGTTGTGGCGGCGCTGGCCGCCCTTTCCTGTGGGTCAGGTATACCCACAAATCCTGTCCTGCGCACTAACAGAGGGTGAAGCCCGGCGCCAGCCGCTATGACACTGCGCTGCGCAGGAACTTCCTGATTGAACACAAGGGGTTCACCCCGGTGGGTGGAGACGACTCCCCCCGCCTGTTCGACGAGCACTGTCCCGGCGGCAAGGTCCCAATCGGACTTGCCCGCCAGCGTCACGGTTGCATCCCATTCGCCGGTCGCAACCAGCGCCATGCGCAGCAGGGTCGAGTTGGGTTTCGGCCGGGCGATCACCACTTGGGGCCAGGGTTCCGGCCAGGCCGGATGCTCGAGCATGCCTTCATTGGTGATCAGGCGGCAGCCGGTCTCTTCCGAACAGGCCGATACGCGGATCGCCTGTCCGTTCAGGAAGGCGCCGCCCGCGTGCCAGGCCTCGTAAAAGCGGTCTAGCCTCGGCGCATAGAGCACACCGGCCACGGCGCGGCCTTCTTCGATCACGGCCAGCGCGACACACCAGTTCGGATCGTCGCGCATATAGGCGCGCGTGCCGTCGATCGGATCGACCACCCAGCAGCGCTGCTTCCGGCGCGCCTCCAGGCTGTCGGTCGTCTCTTCGGACAGCCAGCCATATTCAGGCCGGGCGCGCTGAAGATGCGCCGCGCAGAGCCGGTTCACTTCGATATCGGCTTCGGTGACCGGGCTGCCCCCGGCTTTGTGCCAGACGCGGTTTGGTTGCCCGCCGCGCTGATAGGAGACCGCAAGCTCGCCGGCCTCACGGGCGAGCGCCCGCATTGTGTCCAGGTCTTCGAGGAGCGTCCGCTCAGCTGCCCGCAAGACTCATCCCTTCCACAAGAATACTTGGCGCATCCCGCGTGCCGCGGAATTCCAGATTGGACGCCGGCACGAGACGCGAAAACATGGATGGCAGGTCCCCGGCGATGGTCACTTCGGACACCGGATAGGCGATCTCGCCATTCTCGAACCAGAAGCCGGCCACGCCAACGGAATAATCGCCCGTGTTGGGGTTGATGGACGGGCCGAACATGTCGGTCACCAACAGGCCCTGGCCGACTCCGGCCATCAGCTCTTCCGGCGTTTTCTCTCCGGCACGCAAATAGATGTTGGACGTCGTCACCCCCGGCGGGTCTCCGAAGCCCAGGGCGGAAAAGCCATTCGGCTGCAAGCCCAGTTGTTTTGCCGATGGCGTGTTCAGCAGCCACGCGGTCAACCGGCCATCTTCGATCAGGTGCGTTTCATGAACGGGCAGGCCCTCGCCGTCATGACTGCGCGAGCCCATGCCCATGTCCCGGAACGGATCGTCGGTGATGTAGACCCCTTTGGCGAACACCTGCTCGCCCATACGTTCTTTCAGGTAAGAGACACCGCGCGCAATGGACGGCCCGGAAATGGCGCCCAGCAAGGCACCGATCAGGCTGGCCGAAACGCGCCGGTCATAGATGACGGCGGCCTTTTGCGTCCCAAGCTTGCGCGCGCCGAGACGGGCGATGGTCCGGTCGCCCGCCGTTTTGCCCACCTCTTCTGGCGACGGCATTTTATTGAGGAAGCGGACCGACCAGGAATCATAGTCCCGCTCCATCTTGCCGTCCTTTTCCGCCACGGCGGACAGGCCCAGGCTGGTGGACGATCCGGTCTTGAATGCGGCAAAGCCGTTAGAGGCAGCGACCCAGCGCTTCGAGCGGTTCCAGGAGGCGCCGCACCCGGCCACCGTCTTGATCCCCGGCGTGCCAAGCGCAGCCGCCTCGGCAGCCAATGCGCGCTCTTCCAGCGCCTCAGCCGGCATTTCCGGCTCTCCGGACAGGTCCATGTCGAGATCGCCCTTGGCGAGCATGGAGGCGTCCGGCAGGCCGCAATACTTGTCTTCCGGCACGGCTTTCGCCATCGCCACGCAGCGTTCGGCCAGCAGTCTCAGCCCATCGGGCGACAGGTCGGCGCTGGACACATGCGCCTGGCGCTTTCCGTAGAAGCAGCGCAGCGCGACCGAGACGCTCTCCTCGCGCTCAATGCTTTCCAGCTTGCCGTCCCGCACTGCGACGCCGACGCTATCCGTCTCGCCGATACGGGCATCTGCTGCGTCTGCGCCAGCTTTGCGGCACTGCTCAATAAGGCCGGCGAGAAGATCTGCCGGCGGGGTTTTAAAATCAGCCATGCGCGCTAGATGGCCTGCGGCTTCTGCAGGCGCAACTCCCCGTGTCAGAAACTGCCCTGCCAGACCAGCAGCCCGGCGACGATCAGCATCGGCACCCAGGTCAGCAGCATGCCCAGCGCGCGGGACGCCATGATCGATGCCGACAGGCCAACGGCATGCAACAGGCGGCCCGCCGTAAAGCTCGCGCCAAGGGCATGGACCAGCATGGCCGAACTGCCCAGGGCCGCCGTCATGAACAGGCCGACCAGGAAGGCCGGAACGTATTCACTGGCATTGCCATGCGTCCGGATCCGAAGCGCCAGCGTGTCATTCCCGCCATCACCGACCGAGACCTGCGCGGACCGCCGGTGCATCATCACCCGCACGGCCAGCACAACCAGAAGCGCAATGTTCACCCCGACATAAAGCGCGGCCACCTGTGTCGAATTCATATCCATTCCTTCCCAAATGAAAGACCGCCAGCGTTTCCGCCGGCGGCCCTGTGGTCCCCCGCAAGGACTTGATCAGTCGTCCCGGCGCGCATCCGGCAGCCGGTCGTTGATATCGTCCCGGATGTCGAGCAGCGTCACGATCAGGCCGCATATCAGGCTGGCTGCGATCCAGCCGCCCACGGTGAACACCGCGAAATCGGCCACCTGGGCCAGCGTGCCCGTCAGGCCCACGAGTTCGCCCGTGAATTCACCCTTGTTGTAAATGCCCAGCGCGATCCCCGATACGATGACGGCGATATAGGCCACGTAGATCATCGTACGGAAGCTGTTGATAATAAAGAACTTCATGGTCTTCCCCTTTCTGGAGCAAATCGGAATCTAAGGGGATTAACCCTGTTCGTCACGCAAATACTCGTCAGAAACGAACCTGACCCGCACCAGCTGGTGCAGATTTGCACTATCCTGCGCGCTTACTCGTCCTCTGTGACCGACAATTCGCACGTTTCCATTTCCTGCTCGGCGTCGAAAAACTGCATCTTTTCATCGTCCGACAGGCTGAGAATATATTCGCCAACCGGGCGCTTTTCACGGGAGATCGCCACTGCGGAGCGCTTGAACAGGTCCGGGCTGAGCTTGGCCTCCATGGCATCAACGATACAGGCGCAGGTTTCCGGTGCTTCGCCTTCGGCGATGCAGGTGTCGACCAGCTGGTCGTGACTGTCCTTCGAACCGCCACATCCGGTCAGCGCGGCGGCAAATGCCAGCCCCGCAAGCGTGATCGTGCGCATCGGCGTCTCCCTCACCGGTATCAGGGCTGAGCGAAGCATGAATCCCGCTGTGGGGGAAGCGTTCCGGTTCGCCGGCTATTCGCGCTGCAGGATCTTGTCGACCTGAACGCCCTTGCCGAAATCGCGCAGGAAGTCCTCTTTCACCTGCAGCCGGTCATAGTCTTCGGCAATCCAGTCGAGGAAGGGCTTCCACTCGTCTTCGGGCCGGCCTTCATTGAAATCGGCATAGGCCTGGAAGAAGGCATCCAGCATCCCGGTCTTGCCGTGCTTGATGTGCAGATATTTGAAGGAAAGCTGTTCAGTCGCCTGATGGAACGGCACTTTTTCCTTGAGCAGCATGTAGAGCACAGCCATCAGACCGGCCCGGTCCGCGCCGGATTTGCAGTGCATCAGGGCCGGATATTCGATCGTCTCAAACAGGTCGCGCGCCGCGAAGATCGCTTCGCGGGTCGGCGTATCGCGGGAAAAAACCTGGAAATCGATCAGCGTGATGCCGGCCTGTTCGCAGGCTTCCTTCTCCAGCAGGTAATAGCCTTTGGTGCTCTCGCCCCGGAGATTGAGGATGGTCCGCAGGCCGAGCTCGCGGGCGTATTTCATCACCTTGGCAGGAGACGGCTGGTTCGACCGGTACATGTCCGGCGAGATCTGGTGGAGGTTCTGGTAGATCGCGCGCAGGAACCCGTGGTCCTGCCAGACCATTTCGCGCCGCGCCCGTGCCCGGCCCTCGCGGGTCGAGAGGTCGGCAGCGATGTGCTTGCGTTTCTTGCGCTTTGCCTTGGGAGTCAGTTTCACCATGAAGCTTCGCGATTAGCCTTCCCCCCGGTTTCCATCAAGCGCTGGCTCGCAGGGAAATCTAAACCGGGTGGTAAGGTTCTTTTACGATCATGTCATGAATTGCTGGCCCTTCAGGGACGTGCGCCATGCCTGCCAGACTGCCATTTCGTAGCTTCCTTGCGGCTGTCCTCGCCGCCGGGAGCGCTGCGTTCCTGGCACAGGCAGAAGGTCGCATCGGGCTTCAGCCCGCCAGCGTGGAACTGGAACTCGATCCCGGCGAACCGATGCGGCAGGTCGTGACCATCGCGAACCTCGATCCCGCTCACCCCGTTTCGGTTTCCCTGACGCTCGCCGACTGGGCCTATGATGAAGACGGCGCGCCGGTCTTCACGCCTGCCGGAGAAAGCGACTCCTCTGCCGCATCCTGGACCCGCTACCGCGCGCCGACGGTTTCGCTCGCCCCCGGACAGTCAAAGCAAGTGGTCATCAATCTCTCCACGCCAGAGCCGCTGGTCCGGACAGGAGACTATCGCGTCGCCCTGCTGGCCTCTTCCGTCATGAAGGACGAAGCCGGCCATTGGCAGAAGCACCAGATCGCGTCCCTGTTCAGCCTGACAGCCGGCAAGGCGCGTTCATACCCGAAAATCATGGCCAGCCGCCTGACCGTCACCGCGAGCGGCGATCCGGCCATCGGACTGGACCTCGCCAATACTGGCAACGCCCATGCGCGGCTGGACGGCGTCATAGAAATCCGCAGCGGCACGGAAATCGTGCTGTCGCGGGATCTGAAAGACGTGATCGTACCGGACAAAGGCACGCGGAATCTGATCGTTCCGCTGGACCAGCCCCTGCCTGCCAATCCCGAGATCGAAATCCGCCTGCTCAACCGCTTCGCCCCGCAAACCAGGCGCGGCGAGAAGGCTCTGCCGCCTTACAAGGTGAAGACCGAAACCGAGGTCGCCGACCTCGCCATTCCGGTCGGCGGGCAGGACTGACGCCGCCTCCCTACAAAAAAATCACATCGCGCTGCATCCAAACGCGCCCTTCGCTGCATCTGACAGTCAAACAGCGGCAATTCCGCCGCACGAGTTTGCAAGAAGGAGCCTGAGATGGGCGAAGAAATCTTTGTCCCCGGCATATTGTTCGGGTCTATCGTCGGGATTGTGTGGCTGGTCAGCTATTTCAACGCCCGCAAGCGCAAGACGGTCCATGAGACGCTGCGCCATGCTATCGACCAGGGCCAGGTCCTGTCTGACGACATGATGGTGCGCCTGTCGCTGGCGAATGACCCGGTCCGGGCCGATTTGCGCCGCGGCGTGTTGTTCATCGCGGCAGGCCTTGCCTTTGCCTTCCTCGGCACGATGATCGGCATGGAAGAAGGCGAAGCGATCCGCCCGATGCTGGGCGTTGCCGCCTTCCCGGTCTTCCTGGGTGTTGCCTACCTTGGCCTCTGGGTGTCGGGTCGCAATGAACGGAAAGCCTGACCTCTTTCTGGTCACGGACGAAGGACGGGACATGCGCACGGATCCGGACCTGGCTGCAGAGGCAGCACGCGGCAGCGAGGTGGCATTTGCCGAACTCGTCCGCCGCCACCAGGCCCGCGTGCGCGGCATGGCCCGGCGCCTGACCGGATCGCCCGCTGCCGGTGACGATATTGCCCAGGCCACTTTCATGACGGCCTGGCAGAAGATCGGCACCTATGCCGGCGGCACCTTCAGCGCCTGGATCTGCGCCATCTGCTGGCGGGAGTTCCTGCAGGTCCGCCGCAAGACCCGCCCGGAAATCGAATTCGACGAAACGGCGGAGATCATCCCCTTTGGCGCTCATGGGTCACGCCCGACCGACCAGCAGGATGACCGGATGGACCTCAGCCGGGCGCTGGAAAAACTGAGCGAGGCCCAGCGGGTCTGCGTCGTCATGTGCGTCGCCGCCGGCCTCACCCACCGCGAAGCGGCCGAAGCCACAGGTTGGCCGCTTGGCACCGTTAAATCCCATGTGTTGCGGGGGGTCGAAGCCCTCCGCAAACACCTTGCGAAGCCCGAAGTGGCGTGATGGAGTAGAAATATGCGCGAAGAAGACACCTTCCAGGACCTGTCCAGCCTGTTTGCGGCTGAAGACCGCGCGCTTGAAGCAAAGCCGTTCGTGGACGATGTGATGGGCAAGGTGCGCCGCCGCTCGCTGGTGCGCCGGGGCGTTCTGCTGGCTGTGGGCGGTGCAGGCGCCGTGGTCGCCGCGCTGCAACTGCCGGGCCTTCTGGGTGACTGGACCATGCTGGACAATACGGTGGTCAACACGATTTCCTCCGCCCAGCAACAAGCCGGCCTGCTGGCCAGCACCGATCCGCTCTGGCTCGGCATCGCCGCTGTGGTTGGTCTGTGCGTCGCCGCCGTCACGGCGCTGGAACGAACCTGATAACCTCCACAAGAGATGGCCGGAGTGAAAGAATGATCCGACTCCGCCCGATGCGGTCCAGTGAGTTTCCGGCCTATGTCGCCTATTTCGTCCCCGATTATGCCGCGGAAATATCTGCCAATTACGATCAGGATATGGACAGCGCGCTGGCCAAAGCAAAACAGGACGTCGAGACGGATCTGGCACAGGGCGTTGAGACTCCCGGTCAGGTTCTTCTCTGCATCGTCGAAGAGGGAGATACGACCGACTCTCCCATCGGCTATCTCTGGTGCAAACCCGATGCAAACGGCCCCTGCGTTTTCATCAGCGACTTCTGCGTCCTCCCGGCTTATCGCGGAAACGGCCATGCCAAGGAGGCCCTGGCCGCGCTGGAAGAACACTTTTCGAGAACCGGGCATAGCGAAGTCCGACTGCGGGTCGCCGCAGACAATGAGATTGCGCAGCGGCTTTACCGGAGCACGGGCTTTTCTCCTACCGGGATCAATATGAGAAAAGCCTTCGGCAAGTCCGCTGCCGAGCGGACCTGACGCTTTTTCCAGCACGTTTACCCGGACACGCTGTCGCGCTCCGGCAAAATCCTGAACTCAGGCAAGGCTCAGCCGCCGTCGCTCCACGCCACGGTCAGCGCATCATTAAGGCGTACACTGAGGACCTACGCCATGCGTTTGGCATACGGGGCGGGGTCTGCGAGAATACCGCCGAGAACGATCTCCTGTTCTATAAAGCGGCCTGCTAGGACGTCCTCCGGGGCAGACCTGACGGGAATAGCTGGCATGTCGGGCATGGGGGCATATTGGGCGGGCGCGAGCGCAAACCGCCACGGGTGTGGGCCGGACGCCGCCACGAAACTTGCCGTTGCGTCTTGCACGCCATCCGGCAGCTTCTCGCGCGCTGCCCCTGCCCGCGGCTTCACCGGGGCTAGCGTATCGATCATGCCTGCCGCCATCAGGAAGATCAGCTGGTGGATATAATTCATCAGGAAAGAGAGGCGCGCACGGTACTGCCGGGCCATGCCCCGGCACACGATCCACGATTTTGTTTCCCATCAGGCCTGGAAAGTCTGCGCGCCTCCCATCCAGGTTTCCAGAACCCTGATGTTCTTGATTTCGTCCGCAGGCACAGATGACGGATCGCCATCCAGGATCACATAGTCCGCAAATTTGCCCGGCTCCAGGCTGCCGATTTCGTGATCGGATCCCAGTTGCCAGGCCGCTTCTGAGGTCATGGCGCGGATCGCGGTTTCGCGGCTGGCGCACTCCTCGGGCGCAAGGGCGAAGTCCGGTTCCTTCCATGACTGGCGGGTCACGGCCATCTCGATCATGTGCAGCGGGTTCGGATCGGTCACGAAGAAGTCCGAATGAATTGTATAGCCAACGCCCGCACGCTCGCAGCTGGCGCAGCGGTCAAGAAGGCGTGACTTGTCGGGCCCGAATATCCTGTCACGCATCGCAACACCCCAATAATGCACGTGGCCGATGAGGAAACTCGCCGACACGCCATGAGCCTTCATGCGTTCGATCTGTTCGTCATGAAGAATCGAGCAGTGCTCAATTCGTATACGCAGGGATTTGACGTCGATTCCTTCCGAGGCGACCTGTTCGACCGCATCGAGTATGTTGTCGATGGCCTTGTCACCGTTTCCGTGCACGGCGATCTGCCAGCCCTGCGCGGCTCTCTTGCGCATCAGCGCGGTCAGTTCTGCCGGCGCCATATAGGCAATACCGGTCGAGTCGACTGTGTAGTAAGGCTCACGCTGAAGGCCCGTGAATCCCTGATTGGAGCCGTCGGCGATCAGTTTGTAACCCGCAATCCGCACAAGGTCGTCCCCCTCCCCGGGGCTGAGCCCCGCTTCATCCCAGGCGTCATCGAACACGTACATCGGGTAAGCGCGAATGCGCTGGGACAAACGTCCGGTCGCGCCTGCCTGCTTCAGGACCTCCCAGTCCCCCGCACCGCGCAGAAGTCCGCCAAGCCCAAGCTCTGACACGGTCGTCAGACCGAGCGAGGCAAATCTCTCACAGGTTTTCAGGACCGCGTCGGCAGGCGCCGAGCCGACCCCGCTGGGGCGGGCGCCGAGCACTTTGGAATAGGTCGTCTGGTTCCGCATCTCGCCGGTCAGGTTCCCGTTCGTATCCCGCACAAACTCGCCGCCGGACGGGTTGGCGACATCGTCCGGAATGCCCGCCGCCATGAACGCGGCCTGATTGGCATAGGCGATGTGGCCGGATGCGTTCAAAACCATGATCGGGCGGATGCCGGAGATTTTGTCGAGAGAGGAAAATCCGAGCGGTTCCTCAAATGCCTGCAGCATCGGATAATAGTTGCGGCAGACGATCCACTCGTTTTCAGGCCGCTCCGAGTCCAGATGCCGGATGTAGTCCAGGATTTCATCCGTTGTGGAAAAGCGCGTGATGCCGACATAGTCCATCGCCTGATCCATCAGGGCACCAATGAGGATGTGCGTATGGGGATCGATCAGGCCTGGCAAGACCGTGCGGCCCTTGAGATCAATGATGTCCGCGTCTTCGCCTGCTGCGGCCTGGACGTCTTCCAGACTGCCGGTTGCCAGAATGCGATTGCCTTTCACCGCCATGGCTTCGGGTCTGGAAAAGCCGGGATCAACCGTCATGATCGTTCCCCCGGCATAGATTCTGGTGCGGGCTTCCAGTTCAGGGGCAACAGGCGGAGCAGACAAGAGGCTGCTTCCGCAGGCGGTCGTCACGGCCGTGCCGGCAAGTGCGGACGCCCCCGCCATGAACCGGCGGCGGCCGATGGGGAGAATCCTTATTTCCGCAGCTGTCGCATCGGCAGCATCGTAGGCAAAGAGATTGCCCAATCCTGCCTGACAACACGGGCAACCATATTCTTCATGCGCCATGATCCTGACCCTCCCTCCGATTTATCTGCACTTACTTTGACAGAGTTCCGGACCGGAATCGACAGGGTCTGTGGCCAGGCCCAAACGCTAGTAAGGCAAATCGCCGGGCTGGACGTCGACGAAATCAGCCTTGGGCGTTTCCGGGAAGCGCACCGCGGCAATGCTGGTCTGCTCCTCCGCCAGCGCTCTGGTCACGCGGTGCATACCATCCATCACCCGGCCCTCGGCGCAGAGGATGATCGGATATTGGAGGTCTGCGGCCTGCATGAGTTTGAAATGCTCTGCAATTCGCCGGCATGTCGGGCGGTCATCGCCGGTGAACCAATAAGGCTCATCCAGTTCGCTTATGTCTGACAATGCGATGGTTTCGACAGGAAGCGCCGCGGACAGCGCCACAAGGCGGTCCACATCCCAGGCATAGAAACCGTTCGGGCTGGGGCGGAAATGGTATTGCTTTCTCATCGGACGTCTCGGCACAGGTGTCGGAGTGGGATGAGGCATAGTACATCCCCAGATCAGGCCTAAAGCCAGACGCAAATGGGACGGGCCTTTTCAGCAGGATCTTGCGATCACTTGCCCGGATGCATCTCGCAAGTCCCTTTGACCTCCATCTTTGCGGTCAGGTCACACAGCTCCTGCGTGAACTCAAATGCACCGGTGTGACGGTCAATATCGAGCGTGGTTTTCGCCGTCCGGCGCCATTCACACGCAGGTGTTTCAATCTCCTGACGGAGGGTCAGCTTTTTGGACGTCATCCTCACATCACACGTCAGCATGCCCTTCTGGGAGCAGACATTATCTGCCCGGCCTGCAGTGTTCTGAACGAAGAGGAAGCCGCCCTCGTGGTAAAAGCGAACCTTCCTGCCGAGACGCGGCAAGGCCTGCTCGCTCGCCTCACATTTGAAGGAAACCGCCTCATTGCTGATATCGTCGCAGCTGACGGCGAAGGCGCAGAGCGCAACGGCTCCCCAGATTTTGATTCCGTGCATGGCCTCGCCCCAAACTGCCAATTCGCTGTCATGACACTAGCGGCAAGCCGTGACGGACTGGTTAAACCGGTTCCCGAGGCAGGCCCAAGAGCAAGCGCTCAAGGCGCCCGCCACCCCATCCCTTCAAGCAGGGCCTTCGTCTCATACAGCGGCAGGCCGACGATGGCGGTGTAGCTACCATTGATAGCGGTGACGAAAGCGCCGGCGGCGCCCTGGATGCCATAACCGCCTGCCTTGCCCTTCCAGTCGCCGCTGACGACGTAATCGGCAATGTCCCGGTCGGTGAGGCGTTTGAACTTCACGCGGGCGAGCACGGTGCGGGCGCTGAGGCGGCCATCGGGGGCTTTGACGGCGATGCCGGTGAGGCATTGATGCGCCCGGCCGGAGAGGAGACGCAGAAAGGCTTCTGCCTCTGCCTCGTCCGCCGCTTTCTCGAGGTTCCGGTTGCCCAGCGCGACGACCGTGTCAGCGGCCAGCACATAGCCCGCTTCCGGGCAGGCCAGCGCTTTTTCGCGCGCAAGCCGTTCGGCCAGCGCGCGCGGGCTCTCGTCCTTGCGACGGGATTCGTCGATGTCTGTGGGACAGATGGCGTCCGGCACAATGCCGATCTGGGCGAGCAGCTGCTGCCGCCGGGGGCTGGCGCTGGCAAGGATGAGCCGCGCGGCCCCGGTGGACGCCATAACGCTTACTTGAAGCGGTAAGTGATGCGGCCCTTGGTCAGGTCATAGGGCGTCATCTCGACCATGACTTTGTCGCCGGTCAGCACGCGGATGCGGTTCTTGCGCATCTTGCCAGCCGTGTGGGCGATGATCTCGTGGTCATTTTCGAGTTTCACGCGGAAGGTCGCGTTCGGCAGCAATTCCACCACCGTTCCCTCGAATTCAATCAGTTCTTCCTTCGACATGCAGTCTCCAAATCAGGACGGGCCAATGTGCCGCCACCCGTTCATTTAGGGTGCGCCATATACTTTTGAAGGGATTCCGGCAAGCTTTGGAAGTCAGCCTTGTCCGAGAAGTGACTTGCCCATGCCTCGCGATATATAGTGGCAGAATGCTTAATCGTATTCGACTCGTGGTCATTGCCACCCTCTTCTTCGCCTCGCCAGCCCTGGCCCAGACCGTTCTTGACGGGAAAGGCGCGCTCGCCGAATTCGATGCGGGAATGGCCGCGCTCGAGGCGGAGGAATTCGAGACAGCCCGTGTTCATCTCGACCGGGCCTGCCAATGGGGCGTGGCCGCCGCCTGCCACAATCTCGCAATTCTCTGGACCAATGGCAAAGGCGGCCCGAAGGACATGTCCAGGGCGCGGCCGCTGTTCCAGACAGGCTGTGATGGAAAATATGGCGGTAAAAATCCGGAGGATGCCTGTTTCAACTTTGCCCTGACGCTTGAAAAAGGCTGGGGCGGCGCACAGGACCTGACAGGCGCGCGGAACTATTACCTCAAGGCCTGTTCGATCGGGCAGCAATTTGCCTGCTTCAATGCGGGAAATATGCAGATGCAGGGCATCGGCGGAGACGTTGACGATGCGGGCGCGTTCGCCAGCTATGACAAGGCTTGCGGACTGGACATTGGCGATGGCTGCTACAATGCCGCCTTCCTGATCGTGAAGAAACGCGCGACCGGAACAGCAGAAAAGGGCTTCGCCCATTACAAGACCCGCGCCTGCGAACTCGGCGTCGAAAAGGTCTGCTGAGCCGGCTGTCTAACCCGCTGCCCTCGCCTGGCCGGCATGGAGAGCGCAGATCAGGGTAAACAGGCGCCGGGCGGTGAGGAAATCGACCTCAACTTTGCCTTTCAGGCGGTCTGCCAGAAGTTCCGAGCCTTCATTGTGAACGCCGCGCCGGGCCATGTCGATCGCCTCGATCTGGTGCGGCGACTGAGTGCGGATCGCATCGTAATAGCTGTCACAGATCATGAAATAATCGCGGATCACGCCCCGGAACGGGTTCAGCGACAGGATGAAGGTGTGCACGTCCTTGCCGTGCTCGTCCTTGACCGCGAACACCAGGCGCCGTTCCACCTTGGACAGGGTCAGGATGAACGGGCCCTCGCCATGTTCCGGAAGGGCAAAACTGTTCTGCTCAATCAGGTCGAAGATGGCGACACGGCGCTCATGCTCGGCGTCCGGACCAGATGCGCCCAGCGTATCTTCGTCGATCTCGACGGCGATGAGGCGGTTCTTATCCGTCATCGCCTGTCCCGGAGTCCTGGACTGCATTCGAACGGATGGAGATGGAGCGGGCATGCGCCGGCAGGCGCTCTGCCTCTGCAAGGCGCAGGGCAGCCGGGGCCAGCGCGGCGAAGCCTTCGGGGCTCGCGCGCTGCACGCTCATGCGTTTCAGGAAGTCATAAAGGCCAAGGCCGGAGGAGAACCGCGCCGCCCGGCTGGTTGGCAGAACGTGGTTCGAGCCGGTGACATAGTCGCCAAGCGCTTCCGGCGTGTGGTGCCCCAGGAACACTGCGCCGGCATGGCGGATCTTCGGCAGCATGGCATCGGGATCGGCGACAGCGAGCTCGACGTGCTCGGCCGCAATGCGGTTGGCAATGGTGGCGGCCTGATCGAGATCCGCGACAAAGATGATCGCGCCATGGGTCGACCAGGAGCGGGCTGCGCGTTCGCCGGTGGCCAGCGTTTTCAACTGCTTATCCACAGCGTTATCCACAGCTCTGCCCACAGCTTCGTTCACAGTGATCAGGATCGACTGGGATGACGGGTCATGCTCGGCCTGGCTCAGCAGGTCGGCAGCGATCCAGTCCGGATTGGCAGTCTCGTCTGCGATGACGAGAATTTCGGACGGCCCGGCAATCGTGTCGATGCCAACGCGGCCAAACACCTGGCGCTTGGCTTCCGCGACGAAGGCATTGCCCGGGCCGACAATCTTGTCGACCGGCGCGAGGCGCCCGGCCCCGAAGGCCAATGCGCCGACGGCCTGCGCCCCGCCGAGCGGGTAGAATTCATCGACCCCTGCGCGCAGCGCGGCATAGGCGACGGCCGGGGACATCTCCCCCTTCGGCGCGGGGGCGACCATGACGATCCGGTCTACGCCAGCGATCTTCGCCGGCACCGTGTTCATCAGGACCGATGACGGATAGCTCGCCCGCCCGCCCGGCACATAGACGCCGACGCTTTCCAGCGAGGTCCAGCGCCAGCCAAGCTCCACACCCGCCTCATCCGTAAACGAATGATCTGCCGGGCGCTGGGCGGAGTGGTAGGCGGCGATGCGGTCATGCGCGAAATCGATGGCGGCTTTCAGGTCCGCCGGGCAGTCGGCGGCCAGCGCAGCGAGGTCGACATTGTCTGACTGCAGCGTGGTCGGGTCGATCTGCAGCTCGTCGAACTGGGCCGTATAGCGGGCCACGGCCTCACCGCCGCGGACCTCCACCTCGTCCAGGATCTTCGCCACAATGCCGCCGACATCATGCCCGTCCGCCCGCTGTTCCCCAAGGAAGCGGCTGAACCGGGTCTCGAAATCCGGTGCGGATGCATTGAATGTACGGGCCATGGGCGCGGAATTCCCGAGAAGGATTGGTGTATCTGAGCCCCGCTTCATGGACTCTCCATCCGCCGCTGGCAAGGCGCTGAGTCGGCGCATCGAGTCTGGCAAACCCGATGGGCGCAAATGGGGACGCTGCCCCCCTCTCCGCAGCCCCCTGCCTTCGCAGGGGCTCAGCGGCACTTTCTGGCTTTACCCCTAACGCTTCCGGCGCTCGTGGCTGGGCGTGTGGCGGGTGTTCCAGATGTAGTCGCTGTCAAGCAGGGTCGCGTCGAGCGCTTCCACTTTCAGGGCAATCTCGCCATCGCCTGCGAACAGCAGCGTGACGGTGCCGCCCGGAGGCTCTTCGTCGGGCGTAAAGGTCACCTGAAGCAATGACAGGATCAGTTCCGGGTCGGCCTTGGTCACGGCGCGGGTCTTCACGCTCAGCACGCCGTCGAATGCAAGCAGGGAGCGCACGCGTTCGCCGTCGCGGCGCTTGGTGACGCCCTCTTCCCAGCGATAGCGGTTGATCTCCAGCGAGAAGCGGCGGATGCGCGCCTCGTAATTGAGATTCTCGGCCTTCACCACGGAATCCTGCACCGCGGCGGAGATGATCTCGAGATCCTCAGCCGCTTCAGCAAGAAGACGGAGTGGTTTCAGTTCAGACATGCCAGCCCCTTTCGCGACAGCCCCTTATTCCTCTTCCTCGGAGCGGCGCTCGATCTGCGCGCCGCAGGCGGTCAGCTTTTCTTCCAGCCGCTCAAACCCCCGGTCGAGGTGGTAGATCCGGTTCACCACGGTTTCACCTTCCGCCGCAAGCCCCGCAATGACGAGAGAGACCGATGCGCGCAGGTCTGTCGCCATGACAGGCGCAGCGGTGAGCTGGCGCACGCCTTTCACAATGGCTTCCTGCCCGCGCACAGTGATGTCCGCACCGAGGCGGGAAAGCTCCGGCGCGTGCATGAAACGGTTCTCGAAGATCGTTTCGCGAATGACGCTGGTGCCATCAGCAATCGCCATCAGGGCCATGAACTGGGCCTGCAGATCTGTCGGGAAGCCGGGGTGCGGCTGCGTCGACAGGTTCACTGCCTTCAGGTGTGTGCCGTTGCGGCGGATGCGCAGCGTATGGGCGGCCTCGTCGGCGTCCACGGTCACGCCTGCCTCGCGCAGCTTGGCGATCATGGCGCCCAGCGCCTCAACCGGGCAGCCGTCCAGCGTGACGTCCCCGCCAGCCGCAGCAGCCGCGATGGCATAGGTGCCAGCCTCGATGCGGTCGGCCATGACGGCGTGGGTGGTGCCGGTCAGGCTCTCTGCGCCCTTGATCCGGATGACGGCCGTTCCAGCGCCGGTGATATCAGCGCCCATGGCGTTCAGACAGTCGGCCAGGTCTTCGATCTCGGGCTCGCGCGCGGCGTTTTCGAGGATGGTCTCGCCCTTGGCCAGCGTGGCGGTCAGCATGGCGTGCTCGGTCGCGCCGACGCTCGGCATGGAGAAGTTGATGTGTGCGCCCTTCAGGCCATGAATGGCGGCGGCCTTCACATAGCCCTGCTCGACTTTCAGGTCCGCACCCATGGCCTCCAGCGCCTGCAGGTGCAGGTCGACCGGACGGGCGCCGATGGCACAGCCGCCTGGCAGCGACACCGTGGCGTGGCCAGAGCGCGCAATCAGCGGGCCCAGCACATTGAAGCTCGCCCGCATCTTCCGCACCTGATCATAAGGCGCGATCGTGCTTTTCAGCTCGGCGGCATTGAGGTGGCAGGTCGACTCGCCCTTCGGCCAGTAGACTTCCACGCCGAGCGTCTCCAGCAGCTGCGCCAGAAAGCGCGTATCCGCCAGGCTCGGCATGTTGGTGAGCGTGATCGGCTGGTCCGTCAGAAGGCAGGCGACCATCAGCTTCAGCGCCGAGTTCTTGGCGCCGGAGATCGGAATGTGGCCATTCAGCTTGTGGCCACCTTGAATAACGAGTCTGTCCATGAGGGCTCTTATACCGCGCTTCGCGGTTTTGGGAGGGCCGGAATGTGTTGATTTTCAGCGGGTTTCAGCGGAGC
>MDTD01200360.1_pt1 | contig 34510 bp, 29 predicted proteins | sample 811221 | NCBI WGS metagenome assembly MDTD01 (sample SAMN05326646, study PRJNA326480) | marine metagenome | isolation source: seawater | place: Pacific Ocean: South West | collected 2011
AATCGTGGGCCTTGACTTGGAGAGTCCTATTGACCAATTGAAACTACAGATAGTTAATTCGCATTTTAGCAGGCTACCAGTCTATGTTGGCGACATAAACAATGTTTTGGGCGTATTTGATTTTCGAAAAAGGTATCAGTTGCTAAGGTCAAATATGCTTTCCCACGACAAGATAAAACGATATTGTGAGGATCCTTACTTCGTACCTGAAAGTACTAGCCTTATAACTCAACTCCTTAATTTCCAGAAGAGTAGTAAACGTTACGCTATGGTGGTAGACGAATATGGAGAAGTTCAAGGACTGGTTACGTTAGAGGATATATTAGAGGAAATTGTGGGTGATTTCACCAGTAATGACGTTGACCATGATCATGAAGTGCGTTTGTTAACAACTGACAGTTACTCAATTGACGGTTCCGTAACAATTCGGGAAATAAACAAAACTACGGGTTGGAATTTACCTACAAACGGTCCTAAAACACTAAATGGACTTGTTCTTGAAGAGCTTGAACGCATTCCTGATGGAAATGTTAGTTTCCAGTTGCACGGATACAAATTCGAAACTGAAGAGTTCAATAGTGTGATGATCAGAAAGGTAGTTGTAACTACTCTAAAACTGGGCGTCGATGAGGAAGACCAAGAGGGCTGATCGTTGGGTGATTTTCAGTTGAATAGCTCAGAATCAACTCTGGACCTTCAGTCAAAAGCATCTGCCAATGGTTCTGTTAAATCACGCTAGAATTTCTCTGCATTTTGTCCTCATTATGGCTGCCTTTTCGACATAATGAACAGCAGACTGGAACAGAAAGTCCTTTGTTTTCTGGTCTAGTTGACGAATGACTTTTCCTGGGGATCCCAAAACTAGCGAGCCATCAGGTATGCTGGCATCAGATGTTATCAATGTATTCGCCCCGATCAAGCAATCGCTACCGACTTTTGCCCCATCGAGAACCACTGCGTTTATTCCTATCAAAGTTCGATCACCTATGTATTGTCCATGGAGCATGGCTTTGTGTCCAACGGTAACATCTTGACCAATTAACATGGGTTGTCCTGGATCGACATGCAATACAGATCCGTCTTGAATATTAGAACGCTCTCCTACTTCGATAAGATCACAATCTCCCCTAATGACAACATTAAACCAAACACTGGCCTTTGCCCGAACAATTACCGAACCCATAATATCTGCACTTGAAGCTACAAATGCGCTCTCATGTATTTTGGGTGACTGGCCGTCTATTTCATAGAGCATCTGACCTCCTCGAGAAATCAATTCATGTTTTAAGGCTTAAAAGGAAAAAACAAATGAAGTTTAGCATCCAAACTGGTTTTTAGAAGGTCAACCAGAACCTTTAGCGTAAAACCCCAAATCCTATCCCCATTATAATCTATGTAGGGCAGACAAAAGAGCTTGCCATCAAAACTCTTTTTAAAGTAAAAATAATTTTCATTATTCATCAGATATGTGATGGGGACTCTAAAAATTTTAGAGATTTCAGACGGCTGTGCGATTAATTCCTGCTCTCGCGACATGTATGCAACAAATGGAAATACCGTAATGTGATCCTGCATTGGAGAAGCACTTGGCAGAGTGGCTAAAAGCTCAAGCGAGCTCTCCAGAAGACCAACTTCTTCCTTAGCCTCGCGGAGAGCCGTTTCTAGGAGGCTATCATCACCCTCTTGCCACATACCTCCCGGGAAGGCGACTTCACCCCGATGACGACTGACATGCTCAGACCGAACCGTGAGCAACAATTCTAAATTGTCATCAACGCCGCATACCACAACAAGAACAGCCGCATTCTTTGATTTTTCATCAATAATTGGTTGGGGTCTTGAAAGATGCGATCTTGCTTTTAAATTTTGCTTAAGTGTTTTTAGCATTTGTGCTTTATAATCTCATATGTTTTTTCAGGAAGCGTCATGAAGTTTTGTTCAAACTGCGGCAAAGCCGTTCTCAAAGAGGTTCCCTCAGGTGACAACCGGCCTCGCTATGTCTGCAAATTCTGTCCGATGATACACTATCAGAATCCACGAATTATTGTCGGCGTGCTTCCAACTTATGATAACAGCATCCTTCTATGCGAGAGGGGCATTCAACCTCGCAAAGGTTTTTGGACTCTACCTGCAGGCTTTCTAGAGAACGGTGAATCTACCTTAGATGGGGCCGTTAGGGAGTGCAAAGAAGAGTCTTTAGCTACGGTTTTTGACGCAACGCTTTACGCAATTTATGACATACCTCACATACAACAGGTTTACATTTTTTACCGGGCAAGAATGGAAAAACCTTACTTCTCCAAAACCACCGAATCTTCCGATGTGCAACTCTTTACCGAAGAAGAAATACCCTGGGAACAACTTGCATTTCCGGTAGTTGCTGAGATGCTTACATCATTTTTCAATGACCGTAAATGCGGACAATATGACGTCAAATACAAACAAATCAATAAGTGCTGGAGAAGTAAGACCTAAGGCCGCTCATAACCATGATTAAAAACTTTCACAGTAGTTTTGGCGGTCGTTACAAAAGAAATCTTGGATATTTAAGCTCTATTTGTATTAATTAATCGTCCTCTTCAGGAGCTCCATTAGCATTTTCAATGGCTCCATCTATCAATTGCTTTAATTCACCGCTCTTATGCATTTCCGATACTATATCACTTCCACCAACCAACTCCCCAGCTACCCACAATTGCGGAAAAGTCGGCCAATCCCCATATTTGGGCAAGTTGGCTCTAATTTCTGGATTTGAAAGCACATCCACATAGGCAAACCTCTGCCCACAATCGATTAAAGCTTGAACCGCGGTAGCTGAAAATCCGCACTGAGGTTGGCTAGGAGAACCTTTCATATAAAGAATGACGGAGTTACCCTCCACTTGCTCTCGAATACTATCCATGACTTCCATATTTGCCTCAAAATCTTCAAAAATCTATCAAAATGACATGTTACCTTGTAAAAATATACGTATGCAATATTCTATTCGCATATAGCTCCATGCATTGCGAGATGTTAACAAGGGCCTCAAAAATTAATCCAGCTTTAATTGCCAGGATTATGAAAGCAAGATATCATTTGGGTAATTTCTAGGCAGCACAGCTGCCTTTTTTAATTGTTTTAAATTCAGTGATAAGGTGGTCAAGAGTCTCTAGAACATGGTTGGTGAAGCACTTATGAATACCTATGGCGATAGGTCCGTCACACTCGTAAAAGGCGAAGGGTGTTGGCTTTGGGATTCGTCAGGCAAGAAATATCTCGATAGCCTATCAGGAATAGCGGTCTGTGGCTTGGGCCATGGGCATGGAGCGATTACATCGGCGTTGGCAGAGCAGGCTTCTAAGTTAAACCATTGCTCGAATTTTTTCGATATTCCTGGCCAGCGCGAATTAGCTGAAAAACTTTGCGCGATTTCCGGAATGAGCAAAGTTTTCTTTGGTAATTCAGGCGCTGAAGCTAACGAAGCAGCGATTAAAATTGCTCGTTTGTATGGAAAAAATCGAAACATCAAAACACCTACGGTTATAGTGATGGATAATGCATTTCATGGAAGAACAATTGCCACACTAAGTGCGTCCGGTTCTAGAAAAGTGCAAGCAGGTTTTGAGCCTTTGGTCGCCGGTTTTGTTCGCGCTCCCTTCAACGACTTAGATGCCCTAACGAAGATTGCAGAGAACAATCCAAATATTTGCGCAGTCCTAGTCGAGCCTATTCAAGGCGAGGGTGGGATCATCGTGCCTGCGGACAATTATTTATCTAACTTGAGAGAAATATGTTCTCAAAATGACTGGCTTCTGATGTTGGACGAAGTTCAAACCGGCAATGCAAGAACGGGGGAGTATTTTTGTTATCAACATTCCAAAGTCCTACCCGACGTAATAACCACCTCCAAAGGTCTTGGCAATGGCATACCAATCGGTGCTTGTTTGGCAGTTGATCAAGCCGCTGATATTTTTAAACCAGGCAATCATGGATCAACTTTCGGTGGGAATCCTCTATCTTGTGCGGCAGCTTTGGCAGTACTAAAAGTGATTCGTAAAGAAGACCTAATTTCTCGAGCAAGGAAGATAGGTAATCTAATCATGAGCAAACTTAAGCATGAATTGTGTGACGTTGAGCATGTTCAAAATATTCGAGGGTTGGGATGCATGGTGGGTATTCAACTTGACAGACCATGTAAATCACTTTTTTCGCAAGCGTTGGAAAGTGGTTTAATTATCAATGTGACTGCAGATTATGTTGTTAGATTATTGCCACCCTTGATCATGACTGATGAAGAAACCGATATTCTTGTGTCAATTCTTTGCCCCCTGATCAAGAAGTTTAAACACGATTTGTAACCCAGCTTATGACTACAAAACATTTTTTAACGCTAAATGATCTAAGCAAGAATGATGCGCTTTCAATATTGGATAAGGCCATCGAGTTAAAAAAAAGCCGTCATAGTGACCAGTACTCTGAGGTGCTTAAAGGCAAAACGCTCGCTATGATTTTTGAAAAATCATCAACTCGAACAAGAGTCTCGTTCGAAGCTGGGATGGCTCAACTGGGCGGTTCTGCTATTTTTCTATCGACAAATGACACTCAGTTGGGCAGAGGAGAACCCTTGGAAGATTCAGCTAGGGTTATTTCTCGAATGGTTGATATCATTCTCATACGAACATTTTCCCATGCCAATATCGAACAGTTTGCTAAGTTCTCGTCTGTGCCAGTGATCAATGCGCTAAGCGACGAATTCCACCCCTGTCAGCTCTTGGCAGACATTCTAACCTTCATAGAATATCGTGGACCCATTGAAGATAAAGTTGTCGCCTGGATTGGTGACGGTAACAACATGTGTCAATCTTGGATAAATGCAGCGACTCTATTTGATTTCCATCTCAATATCGCATGTCCCGAAGGATATGAACCATCTAACGAATTGTTGCAAAGGGCTGGCCCTAGAGTAAAACTATTTCGCGATCCTAGAGAGGCATCAACAAAAGCAAGTCTTGTTACCACTGACGTGTTCACTTCAATGGGTCAAGAAAAGGAAAAAGGGGTGCGTCTAGAAAAATTCCGTGCATTTCGCGTAGACCATGAGCTTATGTCGGTTGCCTCAGAAAATGCTATTTTTATGCATTGTCTGCCCGCTCATCGCAATGAAGAAGTTTCAACAGAACTCATAGAGGACGAAAATGTTTCTGTAGTTTGGGATCAAGCAGAAAATAGGTTACATGCCCAAAAAGCTCTGATGCTCTTTCTCTTAGGACAAAAAATGACTCAAACATAATCGACTTCATCGATCTCATATTCGACCTCACCTCGTGGAGTAATAACCTTCACCATGTCACCGACTTCTTTGCCAATAAGAGCCTTTGCAATTGGAGAGAGATAAGAAATCTTACCAGCATTTACATCCGCTTCATCATCTCCCACGATACGATATTTTGAAATTTGATCTGTTTGAATGTTTATAATGACTACCGTGCAGCCAAAAACCACCCGATTGCCCGCTGGCATCTTGGAGATATCGATGACTTGAGAATGCGAAAGTTTACCCTCGATATCCTGAATCCGTCCCTCAACAAAGCTTTGTTGCTCACGCGCTGCATGATATTCAGCATTTTCTTTCAAATCACCATGTTCTCTGGCCGTAGCTATTGCCTCAATTATTGCCGGACGCTTGCTTGTCTTTAAAGATTCCAACTCTTTTCTAAGGGCTTTTTCTCCCTCGAGAGTCATCGGGTTTTTTTGCATCATCAAATCTCCATATGCAACTCTTGCAGACTCCGCACGACCGACTCCCCGGAAAACTTAAGCGTTTCACAAACAGCTCGGCCACCAGCCATAGTGGTAGTATAATATACACCGTGTTGTTCAGCATTTGAACGAATGGTTGATGAGTCAGAAACTGCTTGTCGCCCCTCCGTTGTATTTATTATCAAATCGACCCGATCACTTTTAATCATATCTACAATATGAGGCCTACCTTCTTGAACCTTATTCACCATCGAAACTGGCACCCCCGCCTTATGGATTTCCGCTGCCGTACCCCTAGTTGCAATAAGCTCAAATCCCAGATCATGCAAATCTCTGGCTAGATTCTCCAACTGGTTCTTATCCCTCTCTCTCACACTAACAAACGCTGTTCCTTTGGCAGGAATTTCGGCACCAGAGCCAAGCTCAGCCTTACCATATGCTTCTGCAAATGTTTTTCCCACGCCCATCACTTCCCCTGTCGATTTCATCTCTGGGCCAAGAATTGGATCTGTTCCAGGAAATTTATTAAAGGGGAAGACCGCTTCCTTTACACCAAAATAATGCGGAATAACTTCCTCAGTAAACCCTTGAGCCTCAAGCGTTTTTCCCACCATGCAACGGGCCGCTATTTTAGCCAGCGAAATACCGATGCACTTGGAAACGAAAGGCACTGTCCGTGAGGCTCTCGGGTTCACTTCAATGACATATATTTTGTCGTCCTGTAAGGCCAACTGCACATTCATTAACCCAACAACGCCCAACTCTATCGCCATTTTTTGGCATATAGCACGCATCTGGTTCTGAGTACCCACATCCAAGCTATATGGGGGCAAAGAACACGCAGAATCACCCGAATGTATGCCCGCTTGCTCGATGTGCTGCATTATTGCGCCAATGACCACTTCGTCACCATCGCTTACTGCATCAACATCGATTTCAATTGCATTGGGCAAAAAGGAATCAAGCAGAACGGGAGAATCTTCAGACACTTCCACTGCCGTGAGCATGTAGTGTTGAAGTTCCCTTTCTGTGGAAACAATTTCCATAGCACGCCCACCAAGGACATAAGATGGTCTAACCACCAAAGGGTATCCAATCCGATCAGCCAAACTCTTTGCTTCATCAACGCTTCTAGCAGTCGTGTTCGCCGGTTGCAAAATGTCTAGCTTATTGAGCATATGCTGAAAACGCTCTCGATCTTCAGCACGATCAGTTGCATCGGGCGAGGTCCCAATAATATTGACTCCATTGGCGCTTAATGACCGCGCCAACTTGAGAGGTGTCTGACCCCCGAACTGAACTATTACTCCAAATGGTTTTTCAAGCCGAACGATTTCTAACACGTCCTCAAGGGTAACCGGTTCGAAGAACAACCGATCTGAGATATCATAATCTGTCGACACAGTCTCCGGATTACAATTCACCATTATTGTTTCATAACCATCCTCGCGCATTGCCATCGCGGCATGAACACAGCAATAATCAAATTCGATACCTTGACCTATGCGGTTGGGACCACCTCCAAGCACCAATATTTTTTTCCCGTCAGTTGGCTGCGCTTCGCACTCTTCTTCATATGTCGAATACATATATGCTGTTTCGGTGGAAAATTCTGCAGCGCAGGTGTCTACCCGCTTATAGACAGGATGCAAATGATATTCGTAGCGCATCTTGCGGACTTCAATTTCATCACATCCCAAAACAGTTGCTATGCGTTTGTCAGAAAATCCTTTCTTTTTAAGCCGAAAGAGCGTTTCCTTGTCTATGTTTTCCAAAGAATTGATTCTCGATTCTTCATCTATAATATCTTCGATTTGAGCCAAGAACCATGGGTCAATATTAGTTAACTCAAAAATTTCTCTACAGCTCATACCACTGCGAAAAGCCTCTCCAATATACCAAATGCGCTCCGGTGTGGGTTGAGCTAGCCTGTTGTACAATATGTTTGCATCCATTTTTTCAGATTCGAATGATTCAAAACCAGCTGAATCCACCTCTAGTCCTCTCAAAGCTTTCTGGAGAGACTCTTGGAAGGTGCGTCCAATCGCCATCACTTCTCCAACGGATTTCATTTGCGTAGTCAATACTGGATCTGCCTGATCAAACTTTTCAAATGCAAACCGAGGTATTTTTGTCACAACATAATCGATACTAGGTTCGAAAGAAGCAGGCGTTGCACCACCTGTAATTTCGTTTTTTAGCTCATCAAGAGTATAACCGACAGCCAGTTTTGCGGCGACTTTGGCAATCGGGAATCCTGTAGCTTTGGACGCCAGGGCGGAGGAGCGCGAGACTCTAGGATTCATTTCAATAACTGCCAACTCACCATTGAGAGGATTAACCGCAAACTGGACGTTCGATCCCCCCGTTTCAACTCCAATTTCTCGTAGCACAAGAATTGCAGCATTGCGCATTAATTGGTATTCCTTGTCAGTGAGTGTCTGGGCAGGAGCTACGGTGATCGAATCACCAGTATGTATACCCATTGGATCAAAGTTCTCAATCGAACACACTATGATGCAGTTGTCTCGGAAATCTCTAACCACCTCCATCTCAAATTCTTTCCAGCCTATCAATGACTCATCAATCAGCAACTCATTGGTGGGCGAAAGATCGAGGCCTCGACCGCAGATCTCACCAAATTCTTCGCGATTATAGGCAATTCCGCCTCCTGAGCCACCCATGGTGAAGGATGGTCGGATGATGCACGGGTATCCAAATCTATCAGCGATTTGATAAGCTTCCTCGAGACTATGGGCTATTCCTGATTCTGGCGTCTTGAGCCCAACTGAGCGCATGGCTTTATCGAAACGCTCTCGATCCTCAGCTTTATCTATTGCATCTGCATCAGCCCCAATCATTTCTACACCGTACTGCTCGAGAATATTATGCTTGGCTAAATCTAGCGCACAGTTGAGGGCTGTCTGACCTCCCATGGTGGGGAGAAGAGCATCTGGTCTCTCTTTCTCAATTATTTTAGCCACCGTCCGCCATTCAACCGGTTCAATATAAGTTGCATCAGCCATCACGGGGTCGGTCATGATTGTAGCGGGGTTGGAGTTAACCAAGATTACTCGAAAACCCTCTTCACGAAGAGCTTTACAAGCCTGAGCGCCTGAATAATCAAATTCGCATGCTTGTCCTATGACAATCGGTCCGGCTCCAATGATGAGAATGCTCTTTATGTCCGTTCTTTTAGGCATTTCTTCTCCAAAAACAGATGAATCTTTCGGTTAAATACTTCTTGAATCTATAAAATCATGCATCACGCTGCTTATACTCAGCCATCAAGTTTACAAACCGATCAAATAATAATGCTGCCTCGTGAGGCCCTGGACTAGCTTCCGGATGACCCTGAAAACTGAAAGCCGGTCTGTCGGTTCGCTCGATTCCCTGCAATGAGCCATCGAATAAAGAGCGATGCGTCGGTTTGAGGTTTGCGGGCATGCTTGATTCGTCTACTGCAAAACCATGATTTTGGCTGGTGATCAGCACTCGATTTTCGGTGATATCAAGCACTGGATGATTCGCCCCGTGGTGACCAAACTTCATTTTTTTTGTCCTAGCGCCGGATGCAAGTGCAAGCAATTGGTGACCTAGGCAAATACCAAATATTGGGATATTATTCTCAATAATAATCTTTATAGCCTCAATGGCATAATCACATGGAGCTGGGTCTCCGGGGCCGTTAGATAAAAATACTCCGTCTGGTCGAAGCTTCAAAACATCTGCAGCGGGCGTCTGAGCCGGCACTAAAATTATTTCGCAAAATCTATCAATCAGGAGTCGAAGAATATTGTGTTTTACGCCGTAATCATAAGCGACTACTCGGAACTTTTCGGCATCAGGTTTGGAGCATCTACCATCAGGCCGCCAGCTTGGTTCGCGCCATTCAATAGGTTTTTTAATCGATACTATACTCGCGAGATCCATACCCTGAAGGCCAGGAAATTCTCGCGCTGATTTAAATGCTAACTTGAGATCTATTTTACCGGTCATAATGCAACCGTTCTGGGAGCCCTTCTCACGCAGAATACGGGTCAACTTGCGCGTATCGATATCAGCTATACCAATAATGTTGTTGTCTCTGAGATAATTCCTCAGGCTTCCCTCACTGCGAAAATTTGATTCAACGTTTGATAGATCGCGTATAACCAGGCCGGCAGCCCATACCTTATTGGATTCTTCGTCCTGCGCATTCACTCCTACATTACCTATGTGCGGATATGTGAGTGTCACTATCTGGCGCGCATAGGAGGCATCTGTCAATATCTCTTGATATCCAGTAATGGCTGTATTGAAAACCACCTCGCCAACAGAAAATCCTTCTGCACCGATTCCAAGACCTCTGAATGTTGTGCCATCCGCCAACACAAGAATAGCGTCTCTTTCATTATTGAGACTCAACAAATCACTCCTCGTGAATAAACTTTTGGTGCAATAAATTTTTTAATTGCGACATACCATTTAGCATAAAAAAACGAGATGAAACTATGCGTTTCATCTCGTTCATTAGCTCTCAACACTCGGTAATTTACCTCACGCACCGGCGCAAGCAAATTACCTGCGTTGGAAATATAGTTTAGTGAAAATGATCATTCATGTCCAACGGCTTGTAAGACTTATTTCCAAAAAATCTAAATAACCTAAACTTGTTGCCGCAAACCCAAAACATCTTGCATGTCGTAGAGCCCCGATGACTTCTGACTCAACCAAAAAGCTGCCCGCACAGCTCCTGTCGCAAAGGCCATCCGATTTGACGCTCTGTGCTTGATTTCTATGAGTTCTCCATCACTAGCAAACAAAACTGAGTGATCACCAACAATATCACCAGCCCTAATGGTCGAAAACCCAATGGCTTCTCTAGGTCTCTTCCCAATCTGACCTTCACGACCATATACTGCTACCTCATCTAAGTCTCGCTTCAATGCATCAGCGACGGACGCGCCGAGAGCTAGTGCAGTGCCCGATGGAGAATCGACTTTATCACGATGGTGCGCCTCACTGATTTCAATATCGACTTCGTTGCCCAATATTTCTGCGGCTAGGGCAGCCAATTTTAAACAAAGGTTCACCCCAGTAGAAAAATTTGAAGCCATGCAGATGGGAATTTGCTCACTCGCAGATCTCACGGCCGCTAAATGTTCCTTACTCAAACCAGTGGTCCCCACTACCAGTTTTACACCTTTATTTGCACAATTAATCGCATTAAAAGTCGTAGCGTCGGGCGATGAGAAATCTATCAAGATGTCTATCGTTCCTAATAAGTCTCTTAAAGAATGAGATATAGGCAAATCTATCTTACCCAAACCCGACATTTCCCCAATATCAGCGCCAATCACCGAGCTATCTGGTTGCTCAAGGGCACCAACAAGTCTCATACCCTCTGTCTGATGTATGACCTGCGCAAGAGTCGTACCCATCCGTCCTGCTGCACCAGCTATTGCTATTTTGATCATTTTTTAATCCAAATCAAATCGTAGCCCCGAAAAACTTCAAACTCACTGATTTGTCAAATTATCGAAGAAACTCTTCACCCCACCAAACCAACTTTCACTTCTTGGAGAGTGCTTGCTACTCCCGGATAAACTTTTATCGAATCCTTCCAATAGCTTGATCTGCTTTGCCGACAAATTCACTGGTGTCTCAACTATCACTTTGCATAACAGATCGCCAGGTCCTCCACCTCTCACCTGAGAAACTCCCTTTCCTCTCAATCGAAATAACTTACCGCTTTGTGTCTCAGAGGGAATTTTCAATTTGACTCTTCCTGACAGGGTTGGAACTTCCAACTCTCCTCCAAGAGCAGCTTGGCAAAAACTAATGGGCACATCACAGTGAAGGTTAGCCCCGTCCCGAACAAATATATTATGCTTAGCAACACCGATCTGAACATATAGATCCCCGTTTGCCCCACCTTGAGGTCCAGCCTCTCCTTTACCTGCCAGTCTGATCCTGTCACCAGTATCTACACCAGCAGGAATTTTGACGGATAATGTGTTTCGCTTTTCTTTTACGCCCTGACCATGACAGTCGCCGCATGGATCTGTAATCATTTGACCGCGACCCCGACATTTCGGGCAAGTTTGCTGAACAGAAAAAAAGCCTTGTTGCATCCTCACTTGACCGGCGCCTTGGCAAGAATTGCATGTCTTAGGCGAGGACCCTTTTCTAGCACCAGACCCATCGCAAGCCATACAACTTTCCATCGTTGGTATTTCGATCTCTACCGTTTTTCCACGAACAGCGTCTTCAAGTTCCAAATGCAAGTCGTAGCGCAAATCTGAGCCACGTGACGGGGCGCCCCGACCGGCAGAGCCGCCACCAAAAATGTCGCCAAAGACGTCCCCGAATATATCACTGAAGGCAGCGCTACCAGAACCAGATTGATTCGTCGATGCATGGCCAAACCTATCAAAATTGCTTCGCTTCTCATCATCACTCAGAATTTCATAGGCTTCCTGAGCTTCTTTAAACTTTTCTTCCGCCTGTTTATTGTCAGGATTACGGTCAGGGTGATGCTTCATAGCCACGCGTCGAAATGCTTTCTTGATCTCATCCGCCGAGGCGTCCCGGTTCACTCCTAGTACTTCATAGTAATCACGCTTTGACATAACACGCCTTTTGCTTCTGGATAATATTACTACGCAATGCAGCCCATATATGAAAGGGCGCGAGCCTTGGCCCGCGCCCAAAGAAAGCCAATTATTTCAGAAAATTAGCTCTATTTGGTATCTTCTTTAACTTCCTCAAACTCCGCGTCCATCGCATCATCGGCCGGATCATTGGGTGAATCGGGGTTGGCTTCATTTTGAGCTTCTTGAGCCTGCTCAGAATATAATTTTTGCGCTAAGGTGCCCGACACCTCAGAAAGTTTTTGAGCCGCCTTGTCAATCTTCTCTTTATCGTCCCCTTGAACGGCTTCCTCAACTGATTTAATGGCATCTTCTATAGCGGTCCTCTCTTCCGGATCCGCCTTATCGCCAGCCTCTTGCAGTGTTTTTTGAGCGGCATGCGCTAGACCATCCGCAGCATTTCTAGCCTGCACCAACTCCTCAAACTTTTTATCGTCCTCCGCATTTGCCTCCGCATCACGCACCATAGACTGTATTTCTTCCTCCGAAAGCCCCGAAGACGCTTTAATGACGATAGATTGCTCCTTTCCCGTGGCTTTGTCTTTCGCACTGACATTCAAGATACCGTTCGAATCGATATCAAAAGTGACTTCAATCTGAGGCATTCCCCTAGGTGCGGGTGGTATATCCGCCAAGTCGAAGCGACCCAGAGATTTATTTTGCGCCGCCTGTTTTCGTTCACCTTGGACAACGTGGATGGTCACGGCTGTCTGGTTGTCGTCAGCCGTTGAAAAGATCTGAGACTTTTTAGTGGGAATGGTCGTGTTCTTTTCAATTACGGGTGTCGCAACACTGCCCATCGTTTCAATACCAAGACTTAAGGGTGTTACATCCAAAAGCAAAACATCGGTAACATCTCCCGCCAATACAGCGCCTTGTAGGGCCGCTCCCACCGCTACCGCTTCATCAGGATTTACATCCTTTCGAGGTTCTTTACCAAAAAATGCGGTTACTTTGTCTTGAACCAATGGCATCCTGGTCTGACCACCCACCAGAATTATCTCATCTATATCAGAGGCTGATTTCCCGGCGTCTTTCAAAGCAATCTTTAAAGGACCAAGAGAGCGTTCCACCAGGTCCTCTACTAACGATTCCAATTTCGTTCTGGTTAATTTCACCACCAAGTGCTTTGGTCCCGAAGAGTCAGCAGTTATATAAGGAAGGTTTACTTCCGTCTGTTGACTCGAGGAAAGTTCAATCTTTGCCTTCTCAGCTGCCTCCTTCAGGCGCTGCATTGCCAATGGATCTCCATGCAAATCAATACCACTGTCTTGCTTGAATTCAGAGGACAAATAATCTATGAGACTCAAATCAAAGTCTTCACCGCCAAGAAACGTATCACCATTTGTTGCCAATACCTCAAACTGAGTTTCCCCGTCAACATCGGCAATTTCAATAATCGAAATATCGAAGGTGCCTCCTCCCAGATCATACACCGCTACCACCCGATCCCCAGATACTTTATCGATACCATAAGCTAAAGCAGCCGCCGTGGGCTCATTAATAATTCGTTTGACATCCAATCCCGCAATACGCCCTGCGTCTTTTGTGGCCTGTCGTTGGGAATCATTAAAGTACGCAGGCACGGTTATAACCGCTTCGGTAATGGACTCCCCAAGATAATCCTCTGCGGTTTTCTTCATTTTTTTCAGGGTCTCCGCAGATATTTGAGGCGCAGCCTTACTATCTCCCTGTATTTCCACCCAAGCATCCCCGTTATCCGCCTTTACGATGCTGTATGGCACCATCTTTATGTCTTTCTGAACGACATCATCTTCAAACCTTCTACCGATGAGCCTCTTAACCGCATAAACAGTGTTTGTGGGGTTAGTAACGGCCTGACGTTTGGCTGATTGCCCTACCAAAATTTCCCCATCATCGACATAGGCCACGACTGAGGGAGTCGTGCGGGCACCTTCGGCGTTTTCAATAACCTTTGGCTTATCTCCTTCTAAAACGGCAACGCAAGAATTAGTAGTGCCGAGATCTATCCCTATAATTTTCCCCATGCCGTGAATCTCCTATATTAATTTTCAGCAAATGTGTCGGATTTTGCTATTGATCGTTGGTGTATTTGGGTGCAAATTGCACAATTTCAAGCCCTATGATGCGTTTGAAACAGTTACCATTGCAGGTCGTACGAGTCTTCCGCTTAATGTATAGCCCTTTTGGAAGACATCAATTACTGTGTTAGGCTCAAGGTCATCATTTGGAATCATGCTTACAGCTTGATGTAACTCGGCATCAAAAGGCTGCCCCGCCGGGTCAATCTGCAAAACATGAAAGTCTTCTAAAACGGCTATAAAGCTTTTTAGGGTCAACTCCAATCCCTCGCATACGGCATCGTCGACTCGCGATTCGGCATCAACTGAACCGAGAGCTAGCTCCATATTATCAACAACTGGCAGCAGTGCTGTCACAAATTTATCAAGCGAGAATTTATGCGCATTTTCAACATCTCGCTGAGCTCTGCGACGAATATTTTGAACTTCCGCCTTCATTCTCAGCAGTTGATCATTGGCTTCTTCCAACTCTCTCTGTAATTGATCCTTATCTGATGACAACTCTTCAACCGCAGGCTCAAGGTCGTCTGGGGAAAGATCTTCCGGTTGATCCTCGTTGCCTGTCTCTAGATCTTTGGACACAGCTAATTCCTCTCTTATTCTAGTTGCTCGGGACACATTGACTTATTGGAGGATATGGGGTCAAACTATTTACTTTCAAGCGATTGCCTAAAACCATGCGTCCGTGTATAAGATCCTAAGACTTGGAACCCAAAAAATTGTTAATATCTCTTCATATCAAAAATTACACTCTAGTCGAAAACTTGGAAATAGAATTTTCGCGAGGGTTCACAGCGATCAGCGGAGAAACTGGAGCAGGAAAGTCCTTGGTCCTCGAAGCTCTGTCGATGGCTCTGGGAAGTCGCGCAGATACCGAAGCCATTCGATTTGGAGAAAACATAAGCGAAGTTAGTGCACAATTTGAGGTTTCCGAAATTCCTCTTGCATTGAAGTGGTTGAGTGAGCGAGATTTTGAGGCAGATACTACTTGTATCCTACGCCGATTATTCAAAGCTGAAGGTCGCTCCCGCGGTTACATTAATGGCGATCCATGCACGATGCAACAATTGCAAGATATAGGCAGCATACTGGTAGATATCCATAATCAGCATGAGCACCAATCACTTCTTCATCGCAGCACCCATAAACGACTGCTGGATGAATATGCTGAGGCAAGCACCTTAGCTAGAGAAGTTAGACAAGAATATATGGCATTAGAGGCAGCTCAAAGAAAACTGCGCTCTCTTGAAACCAAAGCCGATGTCGACTCATCACAAGTTGAATTACTCCAATATCAAATTAATGAGCTCGAAATGCTAAAATTGGAGAATAACGAGATTGGTAAACTTGAAGCTGAACAACGAAGACTAGCTAATGCGGAACAAATCATCAAAGATTGCCGCCAAATCCTGATGCTCTGTTCCCATAACGAAGGGTGCAACATTCGAGACAACCTCAACCAAGCACTATCAATATCAATGAGCCTACCCGAGAAACCATCTGAGCTCGCCCATGTCGAGGAAATGCTCAGAAGCAGTTTGATCCAAGTGGAAGAGGCTGCAAGAGAAATTGAAATTTCCGTTGATCATTTCTCTGTTGACCCAGAGCGGTTATCCGAGGTAGATCAACGACTCGCTTCAATTTTTCAACTATCTCGCAAACATAAAGTGAGACCAGATGAGCTGTTAGGGGTTAATGAAAGTCTAAAACAGGAACTCGCCAGTCTAAATCTTAACCAGCGAAAAATACTCGACTTAAAAGACCGAATAACAGAGCAGAGAGAAAACTTCCACAAATCTGCATCTAAGCTCAGCGAAATCAGATCAAATGCATTAGATGGGATGGCAGAGGAAATTAACGAAAAACTCAGACATCTCTCGATGAAAGAAGCAAGATTTTCTATTATACTGAAGCCTGTCAAAGATTTAGCGGCGAAACCTAGTGGACTCGAGGAAGTAGAGTTCGTCATTTCGACTGCAAAAGGCCAACCTTACCGATCGTTGAATAAGATTGCCTCCGGTGGAGAATTGTCGAGAATAAGTCTAGCTATACAAGCAGTAGCTGCCCAGAATTCGCATATCCCCACACTTATTTTTGACGAGGTCGATGTGGGAATTGGAGGGGCAACTGCGGACACGATAGGTATTTTATTGAAGACCTTGGGAGAAAAAGGTCAGATCCTTAGTATAACACATCAAGCTCAGGTCGCCGCGCACGCAGACGCCCATTATCGGGTTAGAAAGATTGTAGATGGGAACGATACCACCTCAACAATTGAGGAACTTGATCAAAAGCAATGTGTAGAGGAGCTTGCCCGCATGCTGGGTGGAGCAACGATAACCGACACCACCCTCAGGCACGCATCTGAGATGTCTCAGCTCGCGAGATCTCGGAAAAATTCTTTTCGCTGACTAATGAGTACTTCAACTTATCTCGCGACGGCGGCCAGACGGGCTTTTAGGCTCCCCCGATCGGTTCCGCATCTTCTATGTTCGCTTCTTTTATTGATAATTTAACACGACCACGATTATCAATATCTATTACTTTCACACGAACATTTTGGCCCTCAGACAGGTGATCTGTTACCTTGTTTACTCGTTCTTTAGCAATCTGTGATATGTGCACGAGTCCATCAGTACCCGGCATGAAGTTTACGAAGGCACCGAAATCTACTATTCGGACCACTTTACCATCGTAAATAGCGCCTGGTTCGGGCTCTGCAACAATAGCACTAATTGCATCTATAGCCGCCTGCAAGCCATTATTGTCATCAGCGTAAATTTTTACCGCTCCGTCATCAGTGATATCTATCGTAGAGTTAGTTTCCTCGCACAGAGCTCGGATAGTTGCGCCGCCTTTGCCAATAACATCTCGGATTTTGTCCGAGTGGATTTGCATTAAGCCCATCCGAGGAGCAGATTCCGCCACTTCCTCTCGTCCCACAGCAAGAACTTTGTTCATTCTATCGAGAATATATAAGCGAGCATCTTTGGCTTGATCCAGAGCAATCTCCATGATCTCCTCAGTAATACCATCTATTTTAATGTCCATTTGCAAAGCTGTGATTCCCTCACTAGTGCCAGCAACTTTGAAGTCCATGTCCCCCAAATGATCCTCATCCCCCAAAATATCAGTCAATACAGCAAACTGGTCGTCCTCCTTAACTAGTCCCATAGCTATGCCTGCGACGGGCGCTTTAAGAGGCACTCCTGCGTCCATCAGAGCCAAACTAGAGCCGCAGACTGACGCCATAGAACTGGAGCCATTAGATTCAGTTATTTCCGATACGACACGCACAGAATAAGGAAATTCGTCTTGCGAAGGCATGACAGCTGCAATACCACGACGTGCCAATCGGCCATGACCCACCTCACGCCTACTTGTAAACCCAAGTCGTCCGCATTCTCCTACAGAATAAGGAGGGAAATTATAATGCAGCATGAATGGGTCGTCTCGCCGCCCTTCAAGTGCATCGATCATTTGCGCATCTCGGGCAGAACCAAGTGTTGCGGCTACAATAGCTTGCGTTTCTCCCCGGGTAAATAATGCAGATCCGTGGACCCGCGGCAAGACATCCACTTCCACTTCAATCTGGCGCACTGTCGATGTGTCCCGACCATCAATTCGTTTCTCCCCGCGAATAATCCGCCCTCGAACTATGTTTTTTTCTAAGTTTTTGAACGCCTCCTTAACGGAGTCTTCAGGAATCTCAGTCTCTGAAGATAGTTCTTTTACAGCAACTTGTTTTAGATCATTAACACGTGATACCCGAGTTTGCTTGTCAATAATCTGATAAGCAGCCTCAAGATCATCATGAACCAGGCCCTTTAGAGCCTTGATAAAATCGTTATTTTCAGTTTCAGCTTGCCATTCCCATCTGGATTTTCCAATTTCATCTGCTAGCTGCTGGATAACAGTAATGACTGTTTGCATCTCCTGATGCGCGAATAACACAGCTCCAAGCATAATGTCCTCTGACAGTTCGTCTGCCTCCGACTCAACCATCAAAACTGCATCCCGGGTGCCCGCCACTACCATGTCCAAGCTTGAGGATTCAAGTTCGCTATATGACGGGTTTAATATATACTCATCGTTTGCACTGTATGCCACGCGTGCACCCCCTATGGGGCCATTAAAAGGTATACCTGAAATGGCCAATGCAGCAGACGTGCCAATCATAGCAGCGATATCAGGATCGATATCTTTTTCTGCCGATACTACCGTACAGACTACTTGAACTTCATTTTTGAACCCCTCTGGGAAAAGAGGTCTAATCGGGCGATCTATTAATCTAGATGTCAAAGTTTCCTTTTCGCTGGGACGTCCCTCGCGTTTAAAAAAACCTCCGGGAATCTTACCAGCAGCATATGCCTTTTCTTGATAGTGCACTCCGAGCGGAAAAAAGTCAGCTCCTGATTTGGCTTCTTTTGCTCCAACTACCGTGCAAAGGACTGATGTATTATCCACCGAGACCAGCACCGCTCCAGTGGCTTGTCGCGCTACACGGCCAGTTTCTATAATCACCTCATTTTTTCCATATTTAAACTTTTTTACAGTAACTTCCATTTTTTAACCTTTTATTTATTAATAAATACATGCGTTTCCGACCCATTTCAGAATCTAAGGAGGCATCTCGCACGACCGAATGGTTGCCTCTCGTTTGATTGATTCTTCAATTAAGGCACCATTTCCCTTATACCCTGGCTAATACTTAAGTTTTAATCTAAACGATACTTGGGCAATTACTAGCGACGTAGCCCAAGCTTTTTGATCAATTTACGATATCTTTCGGAATCCTTTGCCTTGAGGTAGTCCAATAATTTTCGCCTCTGATTCACCATTCGAATCAGACCGCGCCTTGAGTGGTGATCCTTTTTATGGTTTCCGAAATGAGTCTGGAGTTTATTGATATTCTGTGTGAGCAGAGCCACTTGCACTTCTGGGGATCCTGTATCATTTTTACCCGAACCATGCTCACTAATGATTGCTGCCTTTTCTTCCGTGTTTAACGCCATGATGATTCTCTCCAGTACGCCCGAAACATAATAATCCAGATATTCCCGCGCGTACTTACAGGAGAACTGGTTGAACCTGAACTAAATTGCCGGCAAACCTTTAATAGGTTATCACCCCTTATTCATTTAGCGATCAGCCTTTTGGGCTTGATTGAATTATCGCCGGTTATTTGTGCGACTCCCATAAAATTCTGATTTTCGTCAAAGACGCGCACTATATCCGCTTCTTGCCCAGTGATAAAGCACTGAGATAATAATACTGACTGTCCATTAGTTAAGTCGCTCATTTGTGCGGCATCCAAGTTAACTTTTGGATAACTCATAATACCAGCATCCACGGGGCACAGAATTGATTCCAGCAATTCCCTATTGCCAGTCTTTTCAATCTTTTCCAAGTAACCAAGGGATATGGCGTCTCTTTCATCAAAAGGTCCCACCGAGTATCGGTCCAAACGACTGACATGAGCCCCGCATCCAAGTATTGACCCCAATTCCTCGGCAAGTGCACGGATATAAGTGCCTTTACTGCAACGAATATCTACATCTAGTTCTGGGATCGGTTTTTTTATAAACCGTTCGATTTGATACTTATGAATATGTACTATTCTCGGTTCCCTATCTACTTTTATTCCTTGTCTAGCCAGTTTATATAGCGGTGTGCCTTGTCTTTTAATCGCCGAGTACATCGGCGGAACTTGTCTAATTTGTCCGAAGAACTTTTCTGTCGCATGCTGCAACTTTCGGAAATCCACACCATTTGTGTCTTCAATGGACACAATTTTACCGTCACTATCTCCGGTATCTGTTTTGATTCCCAATGAAAATGTGGCTCTATAGCTTTTATCGGCATTCAAGAGATATTGACTAAATTTGGTTGCCTCACCTAAGCAAATTGGTAAGACGCCTGTCGCCATAGGGTCTAGACTGCCCGTATGTCCAGCTTTTTCAGCATCAAAAACTCTTTTAACACGTTGAAGCGCCTGATTGGAAGAAATCCCGCTTGGCTTTGAAAGGATAAAGACACCATTAATCTTTTTTCTGCGGCGAGGTGTTTTAACCAGGTTTAAGCTCGTTTTTTTCATTTAAAAGTTGGTCCCTTCTCAACGCATCTTCTATAAGGGCCTCGAGCTTCATACCTTCACCAACCGTATCATCATATAAAAAACTAATTCGAGGAGTTATGCGCAATTGAATTCTTTTTGCCAGAAGACTTCGAAGATATCCTGCCGCTTTGCCCAAAGCAATAATGGCCTCCTTGATTTCGGCTTCTGCCCTAAAACCAATGAAACCAATATACACTTTGCAAGAGCTGTAATCTTTACTCAGCTCGACGTCATTAATGTTTACCATACCTATCCGAGGATCACGGACTGATTGTCTAATCAGCATCGCTAATTCCTTCCTGATGGCATCAGATATTCGATCTATCCTCGCGTACTCTTGTGGCATATAGTTTAAGACCCTTTGATCAAAGTGATCTTTGGACTTTAGTTATGTCATACACTTCTATCGAGTCTCCAACACGTACATCATTGTAATCTCTGACTCCAATTCCGCACTCCATTCCATTTCGAACTTCATGAGCATCATCCTTGAAACGCCTTAATGATTCCAACTCTCCCTGAAATATCACTACATTATCCCGTAGCACACGAATCGGTTTGCTTCGATGCACAGTCCCCTCTAAGACCATACAGCCAGCAATTAGTCCATATTTAGGTGACTTAAATATATCCCTCACTTCTGCAACGCCAACGATCGTCTCACGAGATTCAGGCGACAGCATTCCTGACAACGCTTGCTTAACCTCATCCAACAAGTTATATATTACGCTGTAATATCGAACCTCGACTTTTTCCTTCTCTGATAGAGAGCGTGCTCCGGTGCTCATACGCACGTTAAAACCTAAAACAATAGCACCGGTAGTTATCGCCAAGTTAATATCAGACTCCGTGATACCCCCTATGCCCGATGCAACGATATCTACCGCAACTTCGTCAGTCGCGAAGTCGTTAAGCGCACCGGTAAGGGCTTCAAGTGATCCTCGAACATCAGTCTTAACTACTACTCTCAAATTATGTGCTGCGTTCTCCAAGACATCAGAAAACATATTCTCCAATTTTATTGCTTGTTGCCTAATATTGCGCTCGGCTTTAGCCCGATCGTGTCTTACCTCAGCAATTTCCTTTGCTTTTCGCTCATCTGAAACGACAAAGAATTCATCCCCCGCATTTGGGGCATCGTCCAAACCCAAAATCTCGAGTGGTATAGATGGGCCAGCCTCAGAAATGGATTGTTTAGCCTCGTTGGTCATTGCGCGAATCTTGCCAACGGTCTCTCCAGCCAGCATAAAATCGCCCTTACATAGATTACCTTGCTGGACCAAAGCGGTAGCAATCACCCCTCGACTTTTGTCAATGCGAGATTCAACTATCACGCCACTCGCAGGCCCATCATAAACCGCAGTCAATTCAAGCAATTCAGATTGCAAAAGTATCGCCTCCAACAAATCATCAATACCTTCACCGGTTTGGGCCGATACTCTTATGAATTGTGTGTCGCCGCCCCATTCTTCAGGAATTACATCTTTAGCGCCCAATTCAGTCATAACTTTTTCAGGGTCGGCGTTCTCTTTGTCCATTTTATTTAACGCCACAATTATTGGCACATCGGCTGCTTTCGCATGCTGAATCGCCTCTTCTGTCTGCGGCATAACTCCATCATCAGCAGCTACAACAAGAATAACAACATCTGTACTTTTAGCACCTCTGGCTCGCATTGCTGTGAAAGCAGCATGTCCCGGGGTATCAAGAAACGTGACCATTCCTTTTGAAGTGCGAACGTGATATGCACCAATATGCTGAGTTATGCCACCCGCCTCATCAGAGGCTACATGAGTCTCACGAATATAATCCAATAAGGAGGTCTTGCCATGATCAACATGACCCATAACAGTAACGATTGGAGCTCTCGGCGCCTCTTTCCCAGATTCCCTATGAAGATCAAATTGCTTCGCCAACTCAGTCTCAATATTCTCATCAACAGCCGCTACTGGCGTGTGACCTAATTCCTCCACCAGTAAAAAAGCAGTCTCTTGGTCTATGTTCTCATTAATCGAAACTGAAAGCCCGAGTTTCATGAGTTCCTTTACCACAACGCCAGCCTTAATATTTAAATTAGATGCAAGTTGCGCAACAGTAATCTCATTCGGAATGCTAACCTCAAGAATGATTTTTTTGGTTGGTTTTTGAAAAGTATGTTTATTATCTATCTTTAGTGGCGCAGCAATGCCTGATTTAAGACGCATTTTTTTTCGTCCTTCATCAGCCACTTCATCCATTACTAACCGTGGTTTCTTCTTGGCACTTTTTCCGATTGGGCGTTTGGCACGACGCATTATGTCATCATCGTCAACCTTCCTATTGGAGCGACGCCCTTTCTCTGGCGCAGAATCAATCACAGGCTGCGGGTCAACAGGTATCCTAGTTGAGCGATCAGACTTATTGGTACTTGCACCCTCTCGATTGATAGTCGATTCCGACTTTTCAGTTTTCTCTTCTTTTGATTGTATTGCTTCCTCAGCTTTCTTTTTTTCTTCCTCCTCTGCTTTAATACGGCTTTCAATCGCCGCGACTCGTTTGGCTTCAATCTCGTCAGTTGCTGAGGCAGCAACTGACGATCCAACCGCCTCCGCACCAGTATCCGCCGATTCCGACATCGCTGTTTTGTCAGAAGAGTTATTCTCATCGTCGCTACGCTTGACATAGGTTCGCTTTTTTCGAACCTCAATATTTACAGTCTTTCGATTCGCGGACCTGAGCGTAGTTAATGTCTTGCGCCGTAGTGTAATTTTTTTCGGTTCGATCGCGACGGCCCCATGAAGACCCTTAAGATAACCAAGAAGTGTCTGCTTTTCTTCATCGGAAACCGAGTCATCAGCACTAGAATGAGGCAACCCTGCTTCTTTCATCTGTTTGAGAAGACGATCAACAGAAGTGCCAACCGTTTGGGCTAATTTATCGACGGTCACTTGAGCCATTTTTGTTCCCCAAAAAAGCTTTTCTTATTAATTGCTATCGCCCTCAAACCAAGGAGCTCGGGCTGTCATAATTAACGCAGCTGCCCTCTCCTCATCGACACCCTCTAATTCCAATATATCGTCAACGGCCTGCTCTGCAAGATCTTCCATTGTAACAATCTTTATTGCCGCCAGCTTATATGCAAGATCCTGATCCATTCCTTCCATATTCAATAAGTCTTCAGCGGGAGGTGTATTCGTTAATTGCTCTTCGCTAACTAATGCCATTGTCAGCAAAGCATCTTTAGCTCTGGAACGAAGCTCTTCAGCTATTCCTTCATCAAAGCCCTCAATCGCACTCATTTCTTCAAGCGGGACATAGGCAACCTCCTCAAGACTTGTGAATCCCTCTTCAACAAGCACTATCGCCACATCTTCATCAATATCCAGTCCTCTCATTAGACTTTCGACAACGTCCGAAGCTTCTTGAAGTTGCTTTTCCTCGGCGTCTTCGAGAGTCATAACATTAATGTTCCAACCAGTCAGTTCTGAGGCCAGACGAACATTTTGCCCGCCTTTTCCAATGGCTTGAGCAAGATTGTCAGATTCAACAGCAACATCCATAGAATGGGCATCTTCATCCACAACAATAGACCCAACTTCAGCTGGGGACATTGCGTTAATAACTAATTGGGCGGGATTGTCATCCCAAAGAACAATGTCTACTCTTTCATCATCAAGATCACCAGAAACAGCTTGAACTCTGGCTCCGCGCATTCCTACGCAAGCACCAACTGGATCTATTCGCGCATCTTTACTCTTGACCGCGATTTTTGCGCGTTGTCCTGGGTCTCTCGCAGCACCTTTAATTTCGATTACACCCTCAGCAATCTCTGGCACCTCGATCCTAAATAGCTGGATGAGCATTTCTGGAGAAATCCTCGACACCATTAACTGGGGCCCACGACTATCATCTCTTATACCCGTCAGAATAGTGCGAGTTCGGTCATTTACTCTAAAGATCTCACGGCCAACTAACTCTTCGCGGGGCAGCAATCCCTCTGCGTTATCCCCAAAATCGACTATGATATGATCACGGGTAACCTTTTTGACTGTGCCGTTTATTAGATCTCCGATACGATGTCTGTAGCGATTTATGACTAGTTCCCGTTCTGCGTCTCTAACTCTTTGAACAATTACTTGCTTTGCAAGTTGTGCGGCAATTCTCCCAAACGCTTCATTTTCAACTTGTTCTTGATAAATATCACCCACGGAGAGTTTGGACTCTTTTTCCTTAGCTTCCTCTGTAGTGAACTGCGTGCCCAACTCGGCCAAAACATCATCCGCCACGACTTCCCACCAACGAAAGGTTTCATACTCGCCAGTCGATCTATCGATAGAAACTCGAATGTTGGCCATTTCTTCAAAGCGTTTCTTAGTAGCAGTGGCCAGCGCTTCTTCCATTGCCTCAAAGATGACCTCTCTGTCTACCCCTTTCTCATTTGAGACAGCCTCCGCAACCATTAATATTTCTCTACTCATTTGTGCTACCCCGAGAGCACCTATAAATTAGGCACTAAATTTGCCTTGTCTATAGTTTCAAAAACAAAACAATAGTCTTCGTCTGAACCTGCAATGACAATGTCATGGCCATCCACTTGTTTCAGAAACCCCTTAAAGTTTTTCCTTCCCTCAAGCGGAAAACGCAGTTTTAACTCTATTTTACTTCCCAGATACTGCTCAAAATGCTCCAACTCCATAAGTGGCCTGTCAATCCCCGGCGAGGAAACTTCCAAAACATATTTTTCAGTAATCATATTTTCCACGTCTAGAACGCTTGCACATTGCCTACTGACGCGTTCACAATCATCGATATTTACATTCTCTTTTTCTTTGTCAATATAGATTCTCAAGGTCTGTTGATTGCGATAAGTAAAAAATTCGATACCCCATAATTGACAATCCATAGACATCACAACTGGTTTCAGCAATTCTTTCAATGCGCCAGTTCCCAAACTCAATTACTCACTCCTCAAAAACTACAAAAAAAAATGGGCTAACAGCCCATTTTCTATATACAAAAGAAAAAACCTATAAAAGTCTCTTCCCTTAGTGACGGAATCGACGTTTACAATACATTACTTCGTTAAAAGAACTAGTGTCTGTATCATCAAACATCTTTATAACGCACAGGGCCTTTTCTTTCCACTCTTGGTAGCGGGAGCTGGATTTGAACCAACGACCTTCGGGTTATGAGCCCGACGAGCTACCAGACTGCTCCATCCCGCATCAACAAGAACACAATGGCTTTTAAAGCTTACCCAGAATGGAGGCGCATTATAGAAAGAGGACGCCTCAAGGTCAACACGACCGAGCCTCATTAAATAATTTCATGAATACCGTAACCATTATTCTAGGCCTTTTGATCCCGAGATTTAACGATAATCTCATAGGCCGCTTGAATCTCTTGCGTTCTCTCAGTCGCCAATTGGATCATATCATCTGGCATCCCTTGACCGATTAGCTTGTCGGGATGATTCTCGCTAATGAGCATTCGGTAAGCTTTTTTCACTTGCATATTAGAGCTTGTGCTTGCAACGCCCAGTGCCGAGTAGGCCATATCGATTCGGCATGAATTGGAATCAGATTGTGCATTCTTTCCGAAACTTTCCTGAGCTCCGATCATGCTGAAAATTTGGTCGATCGTGCTGGTCGGAAAGTCTAATGCACTTGCTATCCGACGTAATATTTCCTCTTCAGATTCATCCAGTATTTCATCTGCTATAGCCAATGAAACAAGGTATTTAATTATTTGAAGCTTAAGGTTGTTGTAATGACCACAAATGTAACGAAAGGAGGCTAAAGTTTCATCCAGAGAAAAATCTGTCGCTGCTCCAGCCTTAAATAAAGATATTGCGTCTTTGCGACGATGCGCATCCAAACCCATTCGACGCATCATCTCTTCAGCTTGACTTATCTCTGATGTTGAAATGTGGCCGTCGGCTTTAGCTAGGTGCCCGGACAGTTTAAAAAGCGTTGTGAAAAAGCTTTGGTTAACGCGATTTCTCTCTTCCTTAGAGATTGGCCTTAAATATAAACCTAGACCTCGATCAAATTGATGTCCTACAATTACACCTATAATTGCACCAACCGGACCGCCTAGCATCCATCCAAAGAAACCGGCTAACAATTTTCCCATCAGCCCCCCTAAAAGTTTGTTCTAATCCCGAGTCACCATAAAAGTTACATCCGAGGGCAAATGCGGCTCTCGAAGAACTCTAGTCACTCCGAAGTTTGTCTTGCAATAGCCGCGAATTCTTTGAACGTTAGCATAATAAAGCTTACCGTCACTAATGTGAGACTTTTCCGCACTCAAAAGGTTAAATACCATTCCCCTGCGAGAATATTTCCAGCAGCTTTCAAGGCAGCCAAAAAAATATTCTTCCCAATCATCTACGTCAGAAGTTACTGCCATATTATACGTACCAGACATAACAGAGAAATCAACCGAATTTACTGGACGCTCTCCAATATGAAAATGCCGTGACGGCAAACGAGCGTCGCTTTTACAAGCTTTAATCAGCATTGGGTTTATATCGTATCCGCTATAGATGAGTCTGTTGTAAGCTTTGTTTTCCCGAATAAAGCGCAGCATCGCTCCATATCCGCAACCCACGTCTGCAATGCTCACTGAGCCCTTGGGTCGAACAAACAATATTTGATCAAGAATTATCTTAAACCGACTAATTTGTCGTTGTTTATTAGACCAAAAGATTCCTGCCGGTTGGCTACCGTACTTAACAAATCTTTTGGTGTAAACATTTCTTATCAACCTGCCATATCGCAATGCTCTCAGTATTGACTTCATTAAATAGCTTTATCACCTTATCCAGAAAATCTTATATTCAAACTATGTTGTTAGGGAATTTTAACGCGAACTGACGACCCTAACTTCACCCGCAAAATCTGGACAATTTTCAACTCACCGTAAAAAGCTTTTTTCTCGACCACATTTTCGACAATCATAACACATTAGGACTAATTGGCGGGTAGACCCAGACTAGCTGAAGAGGAGGGGGGTTCAGAGGGGGAGAAATACGTTTCGGAGCAAAGCGCAGTACTTTACCCAATTACCAACGATAAACAGAATTAGGGCGGGTAGGCGAGTTTAAATTTTTCAACGTGGACTGGCATATCGTCGCAACAAACCAATCCATATTCCTGAAGCACCTCGTTCCAATAAGTCGTATGCAATTTGATCCAAACATCAAGATCTCTGACTGGCGGCCCATCTAAACCAGAGATAGAGCTATCTATAGAACCAAATCTAGTCTTCAAAACCTTAGTAATCTGCACCACTAACATTGGATCACCATTCGTTGACAAGAGCACAATTGGCATGCCAGAGTGCGCGTCAGACCAACTCTTGCGCTTGTTGATCCATGGCAAAGTAAAGGTTGCTTTTTTTTGCCCTGACTTAATAAAATCAATAATCTGCATGGTGGTTGTGTCGTCAAGACCAATCCACCTAACTTGATAGTCTCTGGCCAATGAGGGATTGCTTTCAATTGCAGTTGCCATAAACGCATCAATTGCCCCTTCGTCGTATGCAATATCAACTTTCGGTCCAACTATGGCGAATCTTTTTTTCAAAATTGTATTAGCTTTCTCTGAATTTATAACCCAAGGGTGGCAGTAATTGCCGCATTAATTTGAAAATATTGGCACTAAAAAACCTCTCGTTAAACAGCACATGATCACATGAGGATTAGGGCTAGCAAGTCTCCTTTATAGGCCTCTATTTCAGGCTCCAGCTTAATATGCAAAATCCCAGACGCTGGAGCCTGCAGTTCATGTGTAATTTTTTGTACCATAAACTCCGCAACTATATCGCCTTGATTGATTTTTGCGCCGTCGGAAAGAATCCATAGCACTATGCTGCCGGAATCCTCTTCAGTTGGACATAACTCGTCAGACACGCGCCACTCAAAGACTTTTCCGTTTTCACTCACTATACATTCTCAATGGTTTTAAGCGCTGCCGATGTAATTCTTTCCTCAAGAGGCAGAATGGAATATTCGAGAGGCCGCGAAAAGGGAATTGAAACATCTGGTATACATACTCGTTGAGGAGGCGCTTTAAATATTGTAGCATCATGCTCAATGACACTTGCAATAACTTCTCCCGAAACCCCATAGCTATGATAGTCTTCGTCAGCAACAACTAACCGGCCTGTCTTGGCCACCGACTCAATAATGCCTCCTCTATCCAGAGGAACTAGGCTACGGATATCAATCACCTCAGCAGAGATACCCATTTTGGCCAAAGAGTCTGCAGACTCTAGCGCCTGATGCACAGCAAGGCCGACACCAGCAATCGTCACATCGGTGCCCTCTCTGTAGACTTTTATTTTTCCAAATGGAACCGTGTAGTCTTCCTGAGGCACGTCACTGAGTGACGTTTTAACCAAGGGACCCATGAATCCTACTCCCGATGCCCCTTTATGCACCAGAAACACCACAAAATTATCGTCACGAATCGCTGTATGCATCATTCCCTTGGCGTCGTATGCATTAGTGGGCGATACCACTTTGAGACCCGGCATATGCGCCAGTGTAGCGTGAAGGCATTGAGAATGCTGCGCGGCATTACTGTAACCAGCCCCAGTGCCACTAATTAAAACCATTGGTACTTTGAATTGCCCGCCGGACATAAAGTATGTTTTTGCCGCATGATTGACTATGGCGTTGTAACATACTCCAATAAAATCGACATAAGCCAGTTCAATAATTGGACGCATTCCTTCCATTGCTGCACCCGCGGCCATACCTATCCAACCCGTTTCGGAGATCGGCATGTCTATAACTCGATCAGCGCCAAACTTATCTCCAAGCCCGTCCGCCGTTCCAAACACTCCACCGAACCCTGCGACATCTTCCCCCATCATAAACACTCGTTCATCATGCGCCATTTCCCAATCGACTGCTTCTCGCTGTGCTCGGCAAATTGTTAGACTTCTACTTCTTGATTCACCTGACGTTGGTGATTCCCATGGGGCCGCTTCTTTAGTGCTCATTTTTACCTCTTTATGTTTTTTATGGCCGCCTTAAGTTATTAAAGGCTTCATGCAAACGTACAATTAAGGGCATCCCTAGCATCCGGATAATCAGCATCGAGAGCAAATTTAATGGCCTCGTCTACTTCCGCGCCAATAACTCTCTCTGTATCCGATGCCTCCTGTTCAGTTAATATTCCATCATCTATTAATCGAGCCCGATAGACGGGAACTGGATCGACCTGATATTCGCTTTTTTCACCAGTGATGTAACCAGCCGGATCGCCCATGAAATGGCCGGAAAGGCGTACTGTTTCGATTTCTAAAATGGTTCCACCTTCTCCGGATCGTGCACGCTCCAAAGCTCGCTGGGTAGCTAAATAGATTAACTCTGGATCGTTTCCTTCCACAAACTCTCCGGTCATACCATAATTCTCTGCCCTGTCACTGTTCCGTTCGCACGCTGTAGACATCGATTTGTGCGTTGTCACAGCCCATTTATTGTCCTCGATAACACAGATGAACGGAAGTTTATGCAGGCCCACTATATTCATCACTTCATGGAAAGCCCCTTGATTAACAGCTCCGTCGCCTAGAAAACTTAGTGCCACTCCCGACTTTTTCTGCATTTTTCTGGCAAAAGCCATTCCTGCCGCAGGTCCCAATCCTTCTGCGATAATACCACTCGAACTGAAGTTCACTCGCCTATCATAAAGGTGCATGTGACCACCTCGACCTCCCGAAAGTCCTGCCTTTTTACCGAATAACTCAGCAGACATCTCTCTTAAATCAACGCCTCTAGCAACTGCTATATGATGCGGTCGGTGCCCCGTTGTGATCATGTCTTCATCACTTAAAGCCGCACAAACACCCGCTCCAACCGGCTCTTGACCGTGAGAGGTATGTAATTCGCCTGGCAACGGACCCGCTCCAAACGCAAACACGGGAGTTTTATCAATCCAGTATTGTTCAGTGAGGCGATCATCCCAGAATCGACTTCTCACCATGGTTTCAAACATTGAACGGCGAATGCTGTTAGGCAAAGACATATAAATCCTCTCTAAAACCAAGTTAAATCGCGTCTCATCACTAGAAAAATGCTGGTCGCGTTATTTTTATAACACTGATGACTATTAAGAGTACACACAGTGGGGAGCAAAACTTATCTGAAATTCTGCTCTCAGTTGAGGATGCTATTAAGAGTCTAACGCTTTGTCAATAAGTGTTTTTGTGTTGTCTATGCGCAATAAAAGCTGCATTTATAATAAAAACTTATGCTGGAATTAATGCCCGAAACACGACTTTATTATGAAACAGTCAGGAATGGAAACCAGTATTACGACCTGGTTATCTTTTCCAACATCTGTTTTACCCTTAACAGCTATAATGAGACCGAAGGACTAATCAAAAACCCTCAACCCCATCATCGAGTTGCACGCCAAACGAATTCAAGGCCATCGAAACCATGTGATACTGCCCAACAGTGAACACCAAATCCATCATTTGTTGCTCTGTATATTGCTTGGAAAGCACTTCCCATGTGTGATCACTAACAAAGCTATTCTCGTGAAGCTCATCGGCTGCATCTAGAAGGGCACGTTCGATATCGCTCCAACCTTCAGCTTGCGAGCCAATCTTAATCCATTCAATCTCCTCGTCACTGAGCCCCTCGTTTTTTGCAAAGATCTTATGCTGACCCCACTCATACTCTGAGTCACATAACCAACCCACTCGAAGAATTAATATTTCTCTATGTCGACCATCAAGCTTGGAACTATCACCCATAACATGATAAGCCCAGACATTAAATTTTTCAGCAGCCTCTATGTGTCGCGCTAGTGTAGCCGAAATATTATAAAAGGGCGCCTTTCCTTTTATTGGTTCGAGGTAACGTCTCTGTGCAACTGTCCATTCACTCTCTGGGACGGGGTTTATTCGCGCGCGTGCTAATTTCATAACACTACTCCTACCTTTGTCATTAACATGATCAGTTATAAGTTCCCTCCAAAGCAAATAACCTTTGCCCGTCAGGTGCAATTCATCATTACTGAATTCAGGAGCTATTGCTTCCCCTTCAGCATCTAAAAAATGAGGGTAGAGATTTATCCACGTGACTTCGCTCGGCAAGGACTCCTGCAACTTTTTATTAAGTGATTCTATTTTTCACGATATTCTATATCTCTTGGCAGTATACTTTGAATAAATACCTCTGTTTCCGATGAAACTGCTGCTAGTTGTCGGCTAGTCTCCAATATATTTTTTATGCTCTCATCCTCCGAAAACTCTAAGGACAGGTCATTCGTGCCGATCATCAAAAAAACTTTTGATGGCTGCCTTAGGCCTATTGCATCTATGCGCCCTAATAATCCTTCGGTGGTATCCCCATCGATACCAAAATTATGTGTTTGGCTTTTAGGAAAAAGTTCAGACCAAGGACCCGCATAAGTTATAGAATCCCCTGCAAAAACTATACCCCTTGATTGCTCAGACAATGCATCAAAAAGAGTCAACCTGCGGTCGTACTCATTGCTAACTCTCCAATAGGAAGAATAGAAACTGTTAAATCCACCAGCACAATGCGTTATTAATAAAAAAACAAAAACGATACAAAAAATACATGATCCCAATATTGTCATTCTCATGATAATTGAAAGACCCTCATCTCATAGAAGTTCCGATGTTTTCTAGTCTAACAAGACGCATTAAGAAAAGAGACCTTAGTGACTCTTAAATCTCTAAGGGACTGAATGCTTCAAATTGCGTTCCGGACAGAAGGTGATTTTTAAGACAATAAACATTGTGAGATCGAGAGTGTTGCGACTGATAATAACTTGCGAGGCTTTAAACAGGCATTATCGAGAAAACCTTTCCCCTTGTATGCTTGGACTCATCAAAAGAAGGAACCTTTTCTATCTTCTAGAAAACGTCCTCATTGGAGGATTCGTTTTGATTTTTCTTATATTCACATGCATCTTCAGATGACAATTATTCCGCTCTTAGGTAACACCGCTCACGATTGCATCCATAAAGCCGATTTTAGATTGGAGCGTGTCTGTTTGACGGAATCCAATCTCTCCAATAACTCCTGAATTTTTTTCTCCTCATAATCAGCATTCCTAATGATAGGGGTCTCGTTGTACACTTGCTTTACCAACCAATCAGTGCAATCTCTCTCTTCCTAACACTCTAATCTCCCTCCAGTTCGCTGATTACAAACCATCAATGTGCGATCATAAGAACCCATACCTGAGAACTGTTCCATTCCATCGTAGCTGCACATCCAGATAGCTCCAAGGCAAGAAAATTATCAGAAACTTTTGAATTCTCAAATTCATAGGTCTTAGAGCTCAAGCGAGGCTTATCTCTCAAGTATTTTTCAAAGACGGGCTCTATTGGGTTAATCACGGCAAAATTAGAACACAAAATTATTACAATTTAACTACTTCACCCGAACTGGGTAAAAAAAAGCGGTTTCTCCTGATATTACTCGCCTAGAGGTCATCCCAGCTCAGTCTTAAAAGTGCTAGATAGACCGCAAGCGCACTCACGATTAGACCAAACCAGTTTTCTTACCCTAAAGAAATCACCAGAGCCGGGGCGTTTGTTCCAGCAATGGCTTCCTTCGTCCTAATGAGCAGTCGTGGAGACGTGCTCGAAATCCGCATAAGCCCTCATCGAAAACCCAGGCGGGAGCTTTTTTAAAACTTTATTTTTCTTCAACCGTTCTTGCTTACGCCGTTCTTTTACTTCCGAGTCGAATGATTTCTGCTTTTGTCTGCGACAAGTAACAAAACTATCGAAATCTTCATCAATCAGTTCACATTCAAGCCCAAAAAAAGTATTGTCGTCCCTCTGAATGGGGACTCTAAAGTTGTGATACAAGAATTACCTGAACTGATACATACCGTTGATGTTCAAAATGAACTTGGTGAAGGAGTTGTTTGGAATGAAGCGACGTCGACGATCTGGTGGACTGATATTGAGAGGTCAACTTTATTTGAGTACCATCTGGCATCAGATAGACTCAAGACTTGGGATACGCCGCATCGCGTTGGGTGTTTTGGATTCGTCGAAAATGACCATAGGTTAATCGTAGCTTTTGACTGTGGGATCGCTTTTTTTGATTTATCCACCGGAGCTGTGCAGTGGCTTTACGGTCCAGATATCTTAGCCTATGGCTTGCGATTCAATGACGGAAAGATTGACCCATTTGGAGTATTTTGGGCAGGCACGATGGTGGAAAAGCCTGAAGTAGCCAAAGTTTTTGGCTCCTTATATTGCATCGATTCCCAAAATACTTTAACTGAGCACATAAGTAACATAACAACCTCTAACGGACTTTGTTGGAGCCCCGACGGTTCAATTTTGTACCATGCCGATTCCCCGAGGCGGACTATCTGGAAGTATCGATATGATCCAGAGGAGAATACTATCACCGACAAGCAAACCTTTGCTAAAACCGGAGAGGGCATGTTTCCGGACGGATCGACGGTGGATCGTGACGGAGGTGTGTGGAATGCGCACTGGGGTGGGGCGCAGATCGCGAGATACCGTCATGATGGAGAAAAAAGCCTTGTGCTAAAGGTGCCTGTCGATCTACCGTCGTGTGTCGCGTTTGGTGGCGATGATCTTAACCTACTGTTCGTAACCACCGCCCGCTTGAGTTTGAGTGACTCACGTCTTAAAAAGCGTCCTAAGTCTTCTTGCGAGGGCCTCAATAAGGTTTCCATATGAAGGCGTTTCGCATTGAACACCAGAAGAGCTGTCCATCCAAATAGCATGCTTACCTTGCCATAGTATTGGCCTATCAATTAGAGATTTCCAAGCAATAGTCATATTTACCTCATTACCGCTTTTATACACTTCAAGTTCAATATCCATAGATTCTTCTCTTTCGCCGTCTATATTTCTACATTGAATTTTAAAAATCAATTCATCAAGCTCATTATCATCATTTAATTGATTTTCTAAAAAGACAGAAT
>MDTD01184047.1_pt1 | contig 34508 bp, 16 predicted proteins | sample 811221 | NCBI WGS metagenome assembly MDTD01 (sample SAMN05326646, study PRJNA326480) | marine metagenome | isolation source: seawater | place: Pacific Ocean: South West | collected 2011
CATTATGGAGAAGAATGAACGTATCATTGATATTCTAATCCATATTGAGCCCGATGACCCAGAGCAAAGATAAAACTATGTCAACTTGCTGTCTTCATTGTATCCCGTTTATAGATGGTTGTTTATCTAAGTGACGGATTGACGGATAATTGACGGCCTTGCTCAGATATAAGTTATATTTCAGGCATTGAACCGAAATGATAGGGGTAGCTATTATCAGTGTTCTTTGCCGGAGAGCACAAGTTCTGGTTTTGCTTTTTTCAAATTCTTAACGGCATTCCAAGTAGCCCGGTTGAATATTTTTTCTTTTTCCGGGGACATCTCATGGGCAGAAAAGTAGTACATCAGGTGATCCATCGGCATGGAAAATGCAGCATCGACATTATCAAGATAGTTTTCCAGGTCTTCATCACGGTGACGCTGTCCTTCGATCAGGAAGAAGGTTTGTTTTCCTGCGGCCTTGATCTTATGGGCAAATTTATCGTATACTTCAAAAATTGTGCCTTTCATGCGATGCATTTGATGTCCCGGCGAGCGCAAATGACCGTCTGACCCTATGTAGTCAATGTTTACTGTTTCAACCAATGCATCAAGGAGTTTGTCATTTTGCGGCTGGGTAAACACGGAGGTCACAATATCACGACCTTGAGCCTTGGATGCAAGGCTTATATGATCCAGAAATGAGCAGAATGACCGGTTTGCCATCTCAAATGAGTTTATCCCTTTTGCTTTGCAGTGTTGACAGTGACAGAATGCTGCATGAGGTTCGTCCCAGATTATGCCGTCGAAATCGAACTTTGCAAACATATACAGCAGATTATTTTCAATGTACTCTCTGACGTCCGGTTTGTTGACGCAACAGACCATTTCCCCCTTAATTATGGGACTTCCGTTAATATCCTCAACCAGCAAATGCTGGTTTTGCATAGAGAATGAACTGAAGCCGTCCAGCCATCCGGCAAAAATTCCAGCCCAACGGTTTGGGACCGCGTGTACTTTCAATCCTGCTTGATGGGCTAGTTGAATAAAGTTATCGACATGTTTCCAATGCCAGTTTTCAATCTGGCTTTCCTGAAGGCAGATTGATACGACATCTGTTCCGATCTCGACCATTGTGTTTAAGTCGGCCTCTATATGTTCGGTCAGCATGGTATGGTTATGAGGGGCATAATAATAGCAATTTATTAACATAATAATTCCTTTTTCAGTATTGAATTAGTAAAACTTCCCGTGGGGGCATAATGATCTGTCCGGGCAGCTTCTTGTTGGTCAGCAAATTGACCGGAGCGGCGTTATCGCAGTTGAATTGTAGTTTTATTTCAACGGTTTCAGCCCTCAGATTTAATATATATGCGCACCTTTTGCCATCAACCATGACAGTTCTAGTTTCTATTCCCCAGGCGGGTTTTCCTGTTTTGTCCAGAGCGCTCATTTCCCTTTTCAGTGATGATTTTGCCAACCATTTTTCAACGGTATTGAAATAAGCCTCAGCGCTTTTTCCCTCGACCTTTTCGAATACATAGGACTGCTTTTTCCTGGGAACACCCCACTGGTCATACTTGAACAGTTTATTTCCGGAAACCATGATCTTGATGCCTTTTTGCTGTAGAGAAGTTAGGCGTTCCAACGTTTTATCCCTGACATAAGCGGCATTGGGGACGACAATGAGTCTGATCGCGCCGATTTCTCCTTTATCCAATTGTTCTTCAGTAATAAAACGCAAAGGCATGCCGAGAAAGTTCATACCCTCAAAAGCCAGATGCAGGGCGTCAAGATATTTTGTATCGTGTGTGGCTGAGGCTTTTGAGTACAGAATAGCCAAAGGTCTCGGTGCCTGCGCGAAAGCTGATATTTCTTTTACAAAACGCTTTTGAACCAGGTTCGTTTGAGAATATGCTTCCACCAGCCATGGCTGTTCGAGAATCGAGCCTTCAAAAAAGAACGGATTGCGAACTACTTTATTCCCGCGTCCCCAGAACCACAAGATACAGGCGGACAAGCCATGCAGCCTGGCATGCCACAGAGCTATTTTAATATGATCCGGGTTTATATTCCGGTTACGGTAGAATACGGTATCGACAGAATGCCACTCATTATCCATAATTGGTTGATCGGGAGCTATGGATTTCATAAAGTCAAAAGTCATGGCTGAGCCAAGCCAGGCGAATGCATATTCATGCGTTCCCCATCTGCTTGCGGCAACCGGCCTGACATCGCACCCTTGTATATTCAGGGTTTGTGCGATTTTTTCACGGTTCATACCTTCATTTAAATGTGTTCTTTCATTCTTTTTCCCATGCAGGGTAACAGAGCCGGTGAATGATTTTTCCCCGGCAATTTTGATTGAGAATCCACGACCCGGTAAATATTTTGATATTTCATTCTTCAGAAAAGAGAGATGATCGCATACCCGGTCTTCGTTAAAATCACACCAGTCGTAAAAGCGCCCGGGGCTTTTATCTCCATTTTGAGGATATCCGTAAATTTTATTTATACCTTCAGGCCTTTCTTTGCCCCAATTCTTTTTCAGTTTGCCAATGTTATTTTGATACTTTTTCTTGAGCCATTTCCGGAATTTGATTAAAGTGTTACGTGATCCGTGTTTCCAGCCAGCTTCATTTTGTAGATCAAATGCAAAAATATAGGGATTCCCGGCAACTTTAGGCAGGTTTTCCGCCAGGAAGTTTCTCCATAATTTCCTGTAAGCCGGATGATCTATGTCATAATCACAGAAATTACCTGAGCCATTTGTGATATCCGGATACCGCTTTAATATATTTTTCTTCATTTGTCCCTTCATTGTCTGGTTTAACAGCCAGAAACTGGTAAAGTTATATTTTTCGCAAATTTGCAGGAAGGGAACGATTTTATCTTTATAATATGTTGATTTCGGATTGTCTACATCAATCATCCCAAACCTTGGATCGAGAGAAAAACCGATAACATTTACTCCAAGATCTTTAAATATTTCCGGATAATCGATATTTTTTCCGGCGCAATACCCGTTCAGGAATACCGGAGTTTTACCGCTCCACAGGCGGCCATTGTGGCCGGTTATATTTGCCGTGCTCCATTCGGGAATTCTCGGATAATTGCTTTTACCGGCAAGAACGTTTTTAGCCTGGGCGATACGTTTTTTCATCAACTCATTACAGAACTCCAGGTATTTGACGGCTTTTTTACTGTAATCAGGATGAAATACGTCATAATTGGCAAAATCAATAAAGACTTTGGCTACTGCTATGGATGCCACAGGGACTGACGTATCTTCCCCTTTAGACCGGCATTTATTGATTAGGGATTCCAGTATATCGATACTACCGCGCAAAACTCCAGTGAGGTCTTTGACCTTCCTGATATTTTCAGCTATAGGAAATACTGATATAGCGCAGGCAGTATGAAAAGAATACTTTCCATTTTGAGAGGACGCATTCAGCTTGAATTCTCCAGCACCAAGCGCCATTACGTCAAAGCTTATCTCTTTGATATTGACTCCTGCTTTTACCGGCATTTCTATGGTAAATGGATACTTTTTCTTTCGTTCTGTTATGACCGAAGCGTTAACCTTTACAGGACCAGCGTCTTTGGCTGAAACAACGACGAAGTGTAAAATTGCCGGTTTTTCGTCAGATATAATCCCTTTGGGTTTCAGGAAGTATCCGGCTAGATATTCATTGCGTGATTTGGCCATAATCGCAATCCCGAATTTGGAAGGATCCCGCGCCGTTCTCAGCCAGCGCCATTTAGGCTGGGACAGGCCTCCGGACCATTCCAGCCACTGCCTGCCTCTTCCGTCGTTATTGTTGATAACAATATTAAAGCCAGTTACTGATTGAGGTTCTATCTTAGCTTCGCATACAGCCAATTCAGCGGGTATCGCTGCTTCAAAAATATACCCTTTGCTGGTTTTTCTGAAGATAAATTTAATTTTTTTGAATATATTTTCTGGCGGCCTTTTGGTTTCAATGATCAAATTTTTTGAAGACTTGGCGGTTTTTGGTAAAAAAACCAGCGAATTATCCCGTGGAGCGAACTCCTTTATGGTTCTTTCCGGTCCCGGTGAAAATGCGATTTGAATAGAGTCTGTTCCCCAGTATGTATTGATTCTCTTATTGTTGTCAAAAGCAAAATTGCGGTCGTTTATTTCAGCGAATATATAATAATATTCATCGGTCCATTGACAGGCGAATTTTCCCTTGAAGTTTTTTAGCTCAGATCTGGATGTGCCGTTTTCAACAATATTCATTGCGGAGTCGTAGGTTTCCGCTGACTGTAAATTAGTAAATGCAATACCATTCCAGTCATCGTTTCTTCCATCAATAACGATTTTCTTGATAGCTTTTGGTACTACTAGTGTATGCCCGTTTTTGAGCTTGTGATTTACTGTTGGGGTTTTAATATTCCGCTGGAAGAGCTCTATATCATCGAAATATACATCTGATCCGGGAAATGCCTCGAGCACGACAAACACACTCTTTGTTCCAGCTGGAATTTTGATGTTCTTGCTGAATGATTGCCATTTCCCTATTGTATAATTTGCTAATGTCAATGCAGTTAAATCCCGTTCTTTATGCTTTTTGCTGTCGTTTTCAGATATGATGAACTTCAGTACTATTCTGCCAGCTTTTTTTCCCCGGTTCACCCGGTAATTGCCTGAAAGCTTCAAGTTGCCGGAATCCCCGCACAAAACTGCTTTCTGAAACCATCTGGCAATATTCCCCTTTGATGCTCCAGTGTAATTTATTCTTAATGATTTAAGAGATTTACCGGTACCGGTTTCTGACCATTCAAGACTGCATCCTGCCGGAACTTTTTTCATTGGACGCCAATACCAGGTCCTGCCGACTCCATGTTCCATTCCGGAAGCCTTAAGCAGATTTATTTCGTGAACCAGAGGTTCCAGTCCGAACAGTGCGGCAGCTCCGAGGAGCAGCAGAATTGTAAATAACTTTTTCAAAACAATAGATTTCCTGTTTTTTATTTTCTGAACCAATGGTTCTCCATAATTGATTCGCTTGCTGATATATCCTCCACATGACCATCAAGCATAAGCATATTGGACTTTAAACCGTGCGGCCAACTGGCTGGATTGGCGGATTGCCATTGTGCTTTCCCATAGTTGAAGTCCATTGTGAAGTCGAAATATCCGGCATTCTGTCCCCAGTGGAATTCTCCCAGATATATCAAAGAAGATGTATTCTTGAAACGGGAAATCTTCTGGTCGCAGGCGTAGACATTTTTTCCTGCGATTGTAAATAAAATGTTGTCATTTACTCCATCCTCTGCGAATTTCGGAGTATAAGTGGTGTTGATTTCATAGCTGCGTCTGCACTGTATGTCTTTAGCATTGCCTGAATCAACTGTATTATCGTCCTTTATTGGCTTGTATGTGTCCGATGGACAGGTTATGACAGTTTGACAATATCTATGGTCCCAGAAGGGTCTGCTTTGTGTGGCAGCCACATAGGAGTCCAACCCCCGGTTCCATGGCCAGAAGGCACTGTTTTTCATTACAGTCGGGATGAGAACCCCATCATGATCGTCAATATAGTTTTGAAGGGAGATTCCAAGCTGTTTTTCGTTGTTCATACATGAGGTTTGTTTTGCTTTTTCACGCGCTTTACCCAAAGCTGGCAGCAGCATGCTGGCAAGAATCGCAATGATTGCTATCACAACGAGCAATTCAATCAGTGTGAATCTGTTACATCTTTTCATCAGATACTCCTCTTTTGATTAATAAATTATGAAAACAAAATTATCTCTACCTGTATCCCTGAAAACCCCCACTCGATTAACCAAGACAAGCGATAATCAATATGGTATATAATTTACCGGAGAATATGTATACTGTCAATATCGAAATAATTACTTTAACTATTGAAAAAGTGACACTAATGGATTATTGTTAATTATTATGAAAAGGCTTGATTTTAAAAATGTACTTATGGCTTTCGGATGGTATTCCGTTGATATGCACAAGGGGGTTGCCAGATACGCCAGGGAGCACTCATGGCATTTGGTTTTGCGGAATGACTATTTGCGGTTACTTTCTCTAAAGGAGTGGCGTGGAAACGGTGTTATCTCTTGTGGCTACAGTAACCTGGATCCATTCCTGAAAGATACAACCCTGCCGGTTGTTACCACTAGTTATGCTGCTGAATCACCTCAATATCAACTGGTTAGGGAGAATGATCATTTAATCGGGCAAATGGCCGCAAATCACTTTATGGAACGTGGACTTCGTAACTTTGCAAAGTCTCCATGCATCGCCATGAATCTGCGTGAAAAAGTTTTTAAAAAAACTCTGGCTGAAAATGGATTTACTTATCATCAAATCCCTAGAGTTGAAGCCGCAACGGCAAATGAGGAATTGATTATGCTTGGCAGGGCTCTTTCTCGGCTTCCTAAACCATGCGGAATCTTCTGCGAAAATGATTTACATGCACATGATATTATTGATGCCGCGTTTTTTCTTAATTACAAAATTCCCGAAGATATTGCGATTCTCGGGGTTGGAAATGATCCGTTGATTTGTGAAACCTCTCCGGTCACTTTGTCAAGTATTGATAACAGACTTGAGGAGGTTGGGTATAAGGCTGCGGCCGTTCTGGATAAGCTTATGGCAGGGGAGCAGCAAGTTGGTAGTCCGATTTTTATTGATCCCGATCCCAATGTGGTGGTTCGGGAAAGCAGCGATTTCTTTTCTGTGAAAAATGATAATCTGAAAAAAGTTCTCTCTTACATGCGAAATCACAGTGCTGATAATATTCACATCGAATCTCTGTCCAGAAAATTTGGTTTTTCAAAGTCCGCGATGTACAAGTTATTTATGCGCAATATCAAGCGTTCCCCTAAACAGGTGTTAACCGATTTCAGGCTGGAAAATGCCTGTCGTTTACTGCGTAACACTTCTATGAAAATAGATGCTATTTCAGAGGAAGTCGGCTTTCCTGATAACAACGCTATGTATGTTGCGTTTAGAACCCATCTGGGCAAGCGTCCCGGTTCCTGGCGCGGAAAGTGATGAAAAAACTGGCGGCCGCAATGCCGCCAGGTACAATCATTTTACATGCTTAAATAATCTTTTGTTTGCTGGAACACGGGCGCAAGTTCGCTGGCGTTAAGATCAAGCAGGGCCTTCCATAGTTCTTTCTGCTCCTTTGTATCCTGTTTGACCGGATAAGAATAAAAAGCATCAAAAAGCAATCTTGGGTCTTCAGTGGCAATCGCATCGCCAAGCAGGGTCTGATGTGAGGCCAGAGCGGAGGTAAGCCCATAAAAAACATCCGGAATGAACAAGCCGGATTCAGCCTTGATGCCATCCTTTGACAATATCTGGGTATATTCGAGAACGGTACGATCGGCAATGCCGGGAACCGCGCCGTTGTTCGGATAGCTGGCCGCTATCTTCATGTCGAAGACGCCAGCCAGGGACTTGATGATCTTAACCATGATATTTTGATCGTCGCGCAGCATGGTCAGCATTTCCGGGCGCGGGGTATCCCAGTCGGCGTCAGACATGTCCTGATCGATAAAAGATTTAAAATAGTCATTTGATTTCTGGCGGGAATCCCAGGATGCCTGCAGCTCGGCATCAATATCCGACTCAGTTTTCTTTGCTCCTTCAGCGGCATTTTTAAAGTAGTCCCCATCGATGTCCAAGTGGGCCAGTCCGTCGCCCTCTGAAGAGAATACCAGATAGCCGTATTTGCGGTACAGGTGAACCAGAATGTCCACACTGCGCATAATATTACGTCTGGCAACATCGTTCCAGCGGTCAGAAAGTACCGGTTTGGTAAAGCCTTCTTTGGCGCGTTTTTCCATTAGCTGGTAGACCTCCTGCCCGTAGATCGTGCCCCCGGTGATGAATGCCATATGATTTACTCCGGCGCTTTTTATATCCGCGTCGTCAGTTTCCTCGTCCTTTCCGAGGAGGCGGGGGAGATCCCACAGGTGATTGGTATATCCGGCACACACGCCAAGGCATTTGATTGCGGTATGATTGTTCACCGCCGCACTTAAGACCGCGACCGGATTGGCAAAGTCAAGCAGCCAGGCGTTTGGACAAAGTTTTTCCATTCTTCGGGCAATATCCATCAGGATGGGGCCGCCTTTCATGGCCAGCATCGCGCCGCTCGGGGAAAGTTGGTCGGAACCAAGGAAGCCGTGTTGGTTGCAGACCAGCTGGCTCATCCTGAAATTCTTGATATTGCCAGCCATTAGTACTACACAGACGACGTCCGCGCCATCGAGAGCTTCGTCAAGAGTGGTTCCCCAGGACACCTTACAACCTGAATCCCGGCATTCCGGGGTTTTCATCATCATGCGTGCCATCGCCTCGGAACGCTCCTGATTAAGGTCGTAAATATTAATTTCGCCATTTACCATGACTGCCGGTTCTGCCATTACTGATCTGGCTACGCTGAGATAACGATGAGCGCCGCCACCGACGAATACGATTTTCATGATTCAAGTCTTCCTTGTTATTGGGATATACCTTGGTGATTAGAGTTTGTTATATTTTTTCCAGTCGCAGCCGGCAACAGCCGGACGGCAGCCATATCTGACCGGAACTTAAGTTATCGAATACCGTGCATTCAGATTCAGTGCCATTAACCGTGGCTTTGACTCCTGACTCGCAGACAAATGAGATCAGGCCTGCAACCTCGGAAGTAACTGTCACTTCCAGAGCTTTTCCATTCCGGACCGGATCACTCAGGCAAGTTTCGTCGGCCCGGGTAATTACCGGAGTGACGGCGGCATCTGTCATCTCAACTTCAATATGATTGACAGCTTCAAACTCTTCCCATGCGATCCGACAGATGCCGGGAAGCGCTTTGCCGTTTAACTTGACAGCCGGGAAACGGCCGTTTCCGGTAATTTTCAGGTTGATTTCGTGTCCGCGCAAATAGAGCTTTTCAATATTAACCGGGTTGCCGGAATTCAGCGGGGAAATTGAAAGACCAGTGGAATCAAGCGTGATGCCGGCTATCATTTCAAGGTAGTCGCAGTACCATGCTTTAGCCGCAAACGCCTGCTTACAGCCGGGGTTATCCATATCCGGGACCGGATTGCACGCTTCGTTGCAAATGCCCTCCGGGTAAGTGTGCTGGCTCCAGTATCTGGTGACGATGCCCCGATAGTAATCATACGCCTCAGCTTTACCGCAGCGGTTCATCACATTCCAGAAGTAACGATCAACACTGGGGTAGTATGAGACATACTGATTGCCATCGGCAATCGCACCGGATTCATGCCTTGAAAGCATATTCAAGCCGTGACTGGCGGGGAATTGTTCCCACATGAACGAGGATATTCGGTCAAGTTTGCCGCTGCCCAGTTCACATGCGAAAGGAGAAACGTACAACACTGCATAGACCGGGTAATGTTTCCGTGGAGAGCCGTCTCTGGTTGATACGGAATCGATCCAGTAGCCTTCGTCGTCGTCAAACAATATTTTCTCGAAGCTGTTCCGGGTTTTCTCGGCCAGGGCATCCAGCTCTTCAGCATATTCCGTATCTGCGAAGCTGCGGCCGAATACTGCCATTACCCGCAGAGCCTGGTAGAACAGGGAGTTGTTGATGATACTGATGTCATGACCGTCTTCCCCGACACATTCCGGAAAGTCGGGGTAAAACGCAACGCCTTCGGTCAGGCCGGTTTCAGGGTCAATATCTTCGATTGCGTGATCGAGGATCCAGCGGCAGAACGGGAATATTTCACGAACAAAAGCGTCGTCGCCGGTCACGGACCAATAGTTGTGCAAGGTTGTGATATAGAGGCATTGCGCGCCGAAGGCCATCGAATGGAAGGTGTTGAAATGAATGTCAAGAGCATGCGCGACCCCTTTTTCCTCGGATGCGGTTTCTTTATAGAAAGTCAGCATATTTTTGACTGTCCCGATATTGCCTGAGAGCAGGATTGAGTCGGCATGTACCAGGCTGTCCCAGCCCCATACCCAGTAATCCTGAGAAGCCCGGATGGCTCCGGGGCGGTCGGTGACTTCAAGATTCAGTACAGATGGGTTGGCCACAGCCAGAGCGGAATCCAGAACAATATCTCCAGTCTTGATCTGAGTCTGTGATTTCAATAGGGCGGAGTATGCTTCATAACGCTGATCACATTCATTGTTCACGGTTTCCTTCAGTTGTGCGAAACGGGCTTCGTGTGCATTTGCATCGTGCCCGAAAGAGACAAACAGAGTGCATTTATCGTCGACCGCTGCGGTTTCAATATAATATTTAAAGCCGTGTTTGACGTAGGAGACATCAGTCTTGCCGCTTCCGGTTACCTTAATGTAGGTGGAGGCGCTGTGCTGGGTCGTCTTGCCGACGCCCTGAGTCAGGGACCAGTGGTTGTTTTTCTCGGGCGGAGCCATGTCCAGGACCTGGCCGCTCAATACTTCACAGGCGTCATCGATTTCGAAGTCGCTCCAGTTTTTCAGGTTGCTTTGGTGGCGCAAATGGGAGTGCAAAAGCAGTCGGGCCTTAATTATCCGACTGGACGGGTTCTCGACAACTGTGATGCGTTGCGCTATCGAGTCTTCAAGAACGATCAGTTCATGGATGACGTTGACGTCTTCAGCCTGGAAACGGCTGCGGAAGCCGAACGGATAATGTTCCGTATTGCTGAACTCGGGATGATATACCTTGTCGTCGATGACCAGCTGAAGCTTGAACAGCTTGCTGAAGGCGCCTACTTCATTGGCTTTGAACAGAACATTGGCTCCCATTGGCTGGCTGCCGTAATACCTGATCTCGCCAATGCCGCCATGGTACAATACAGCCGCGGCGACTCTGCCGCTCATATACTTATTTCTGATCAGCCCGAAACCGGATTCAGAGACCGGGTCCGGCGTATTAAAATTTAACATCAATCATCCCTTGTTTTGAAATATTTTTCTTTATAAAAACTAAATAGTACTTAAATTTGAATTATCTGTTTTTTGGAGAGCTACTAAACTGTTTATATTTTGATAAAGTGCTTTACATAAATCATACAGTTTCAGCTCGAAAAATCAAGGTTAGCTTTTGCTTAAATACAACAAAACAGGCCCGTTTTTTTTAAAACGGGCCGTATGTCCTATTTAAGTTCTATATTTTTACCTTTTTAAGTAAAAGTTCTTGAAACGGACGCCGCCGTCACGGCCCCCGTGTCCGGTGTCCTCAAAGAACAATCCGACGAATCCGCCTTTGTATTCCGGTAATTCAACAGAAAGTTCGGAAACCGGTTTTGCCGTTGCGAATTCTTTGCTTTTCAAGCGTTCGACATCGCTTCCATTTCCGGGAATTGATTTATCCGCAAAAATGCTCAACAGGCACTTCTTTCCGGTTACTTTTATTTGTAGAAAGTAAACTGCTCCGGCACTGCCGTATTTGAATGATTTGCCCTTTGCAACGCTTTCCGTCCGTTTGCTTGCGGTAAATTTATCTATATGCAGTGAACCTTTATTTGCGCCCGGAATCCTGTCTACCAGACAAAGATAACCGTCGGTCGTTGCTTTGCCGGGCGTAGTTACGCCAATGAGAAATCCGGCCGAACCGGCTACATTGCCATCTCCACTCGACAGGTCGGAGAGCATGGTTCTGGCGGTAAATGCGGTTGCTTTGAGCTTTTCCGCCTCTTTCGAGACCGCTTTGTTATTTTTTGATAGATCGATATCATCAAGCAGAATCCAGGCTTGTTCCCTCGTGATGCACTTCAGATCGCCACCCTGAACCTGGAAACTGTCTGATTTATAGTTATAATCGAAGCGTCCGGATGGATAGTGGGTGCCGAAGTATGCCTGCCGGTCACTGCCGCCGCTAAAATCGAAGGCAAGTTCACCTGCTCCGGTCGTTAGTGCCAGACCCAGTGCCGCCGCGCTTAATGCTTTTTTTGATTTTTTCATTATGTTTTTTCCTTTTGGTTGTACCTTTTTTAGTTTGCCGTAGACTTTTTTGTCCGCTTCAATCAGGGATATTTCCGGATACATTGTGATGGTCGCTTTATTGTTTTCGACCGCCTTGACGATAAAATCGATCCGGTCGCGCAGGTCGGTATAGAGTTCAAATTCATGGCTAACGGTTCCACCCGGTTTGCAAACGGCTGAGAATAACTCTTTTGCCCCTTTTTTGATGTAGAACTTGACCGGATTTTTAACATCGCCTTTCAAGGTGCACTTAAATTTTATTTTGCCGGCTACCGGGCTCCAGAATCGGTAAATTCCGGCATATTGCGGCAACAGATCCATTCCCAGACCTTTATCTTTGGTCAAATAATACCGGAACGGCTTCCAGTTGCGCAGTGACCAGCCGACTGTTTTATTGTTCCATTTATTCATGTGCAGGTAACGGCCGTCCAGTTCGCCGTCAATTTTGTACATGAAGGTATGGACCAGTTTGCCGTTTTTATCGGGATATGGATTGAAGTTGATTCTGGCGCTGAATCTTTGATCCACAGCTTTGGCAAGAGCGTTAGGTAATTCGTCCCATTTGTATCCCGGATCATAGAACGGATTCGGTTGAAGCGGGTTCTCCCCGAGCAGGTATTCGTGCAGGTTGTCGATTCCGTCTTTATCGGGATCATCGTGGGGCAAGCCCCCGGCGGGGAGATCGGTCGTGCCGAAGTAGAAGAGTCGGAACCAGTCAGGAATACCGTCGTTATAGCGTTGCGAGTAGTATGAGATCGGCCGGAAGTTCTTATTGAAATCCATATCGTAATATTTGCGGCAGTCGCTGCTCCAGCCCCACGGAATCAAATCCTCGCGGAACGGCTTATCAGTTACCCGTTCCGGGGATATTAATGCATGTTCCAGTTTACCGTTGCGGTAAATCCGGGCGGCGATCTCTTTATTAACCGCGGTTTTAAGTTTGAACTCATTATAGCCTTTTTTCAGCGGTAGTTCCACAGTGCCTTTTGAGGTCCCGCTGATTTTAATTTTACCAGCGGCTTTGGCGAAGACGATGACATGCAGCATGTCGTCGGTTCTGCCCCAGCGGTTAAAATCGCGTTCGACTGTGGCGCGCGGATAAAGATATGGATCGGCGTTCGGATGGTATTTGCGGTAAAACATATATACCGTATCCTCTTTCGCTTCAGGGAACTTTCCGTGTTTGAAACGGTAGATAAATTTCTTGTTAAGCGAAGAAAACGCGTAATTAATAGAAGTACTTGGAACAAAGCAGGTCGCTTCATTGGAGTCGTTCCAGGTAACGAACTGGACCAACTGAGCATTTGTCTTGTTTGCAAAGTCCCAGGTGTCGATAAGGCGTTCCACTCCTGGCTTGCTGATATAAAACTGACCGATGCCGCTGTGGATGTTGATGATCGGCATGCCCCAGGCTTTGCCGCTTTTGTTTACCGTATCGGCTATAACTGGATAATTCCTCACATATACGTCATCCGGGATTACTCCGCCCCAAACCATATAGCCGTCAAAAGTCTTGCAAACCTCTTTGGCGATCGGAGCCAGTAATTGCGGATCCGGCTTGATATGTCTATGGGTAATATCCCCGGGAACATATTCGGTGCCGTCGAAGACGAACATCGGATCACCGATACCCAGTGACTTGATGAAATCAGAGTTTGCCTTTACCGCTTTTTTCGCCTGTTCGATATCAAGCCCTTTAAGCATATCCCAGGTCATCATGCTGCGATAACCCATTAGTACGATGCGACCGTTATGCCGCAACCAGGCCGGGCTGTTCTTGTATTTCCGGCAGAACTCCTTCATCCATTTGAAACGATCGGGATGCTTGGCGTCCGGGAGTTCGTGTCCACTGAACATAAGAGTAACCCTCAGGTTTGTTTTCGGGTTTTTCTTAATCATCTCCTCCATCGTCTTGAACCAGGCTTCCGCGTGTTTTTTGCAAACCTTATTGTTCTGAGATAACAGGATGCCGAAACCGTCAACGCCCATTCTTTCGGCCCATTGCAAATCCCACAGGTATCTGTTGGCAAGGTATTCAGGTTTGATCGCCTGATTTTCCCGTCCCGACGGATACATATAGTTCTGATTGAAACTGTAGGAGCCGTTCTTGCCGGTAAAGCAGTGCATAAAACTGAGCGGCAGCATCCGGTATTGTCCGCCGTAGATGCGGGTAAAGTATTCCGGCGGCCGCGACAGGGCGAACTTGTTCATGGGGAATAACCCGTTTCCGCCCCACCAACTGGTCGCTGGCATCATGCCCATACTGTGGGTCAGCACCCATTTCGGCAGCGGCTTTTTCTCTGCTCCATATAAAACAAGATTTTGAAATCCAATAATCAGGATCAATATGCGTAAAGTTATTCTCATTTATTTAATTTCCCTTCCGGCTGACGATATTTTGGAAGCCATAATTTATTAGCTGTATTTTTTGAGATTTCTATAAAACGTATAATCCGCAGCGGACTGGTTTCGTCGTCGATGCTAATCTTCAAACCCTGATTGCGGATTTCTTTTCCGGTATAAGTTCCGAAACGGTGATCAGTCACCATATCATCAACGAAATAGAGGCCGTCCGGCAGATTTTTGATCTTCTGCTTATAGGTTCCAGTATTTTCCTCATAGATCACCGCATAGTGCCGTTTTCTGACGTCCATCGGAGACAGCTCAAACATATAGGGCATTGGATTGGAATCTTTGTCGTTGACCGCGCCGGCCCATTCGGCAACTTTTGTCATAAAGCTTTTGTAGAGTTCCGGTTTGTAATCAGGGGTTCCCCACAGGACCAACACCTCTCCCTTGCCTACTTTATGCAGGCTCATCGCGACGGAGCTATTTGCAAAACGGGCGATAACTTGTCCGTTTGTCTGCTTGTTTTCGGAAAAATATCCGAAGTAATTGGAGATCGGCAGCCAACGGTAAGGCCACTTCCAGAACTTGGACATGGTTTTGACGATGTCGCTCTGAGATTCGACTTTTTGTTGTTCTGTTGTATAGAACGCGAACTGACTGCCGGTCTTGAAGATCGGGTTTTTAGCATCGACTTTCGCCGTAATGTTCATACCGTCAAGATTGAATTTACCGGTCGGCGGCTGGATGCCGAGTTTTTTCAACAGGACAAAGTCCTCTCCTTTAGCTTCCGGGCAATAACGGCCGACCGTGGCAGGCAACACCATTTTTGCTCCTTTACGCACCAACTCATCAAGCTTTTCAATGTTTTTCATGCTCATTACTTCATCCAGAGCATTCGGCAGCAGTAGTTTGAACTTGTCGATATCAGGGGACCATTCTCCGTTTGGCATGAGCATGGAGCTATATGGCAGGCCATCAGTCTTTAACAACTCGAGCCAGCGTTGCAGGTCTTTGGTACGAGGGTCAAATGTGGTTCGGTGTTTGGCGTAGAGCGTGTAATAATCCTGCATGGTGCCGATTTTTGCGGCGGGCATTACCAGTCTGGTCTGCACCAGTTCGTTCAGGATCGGCTTGAATTTCTCAACTCTGTCGTATCCAAACAACAGACCATAATGATCAATCAGCCGTTCCGGCCGATTCAGCCAATAGGTCCCGAGGTTGGCGCAGCCGCCCCCGCCCTGCGCGAGCATACAATAAACCGAGTGGTCCAGCACCCAGCCGCGCTCCTCGGGGTCGCCGTAGGTTGCCCAGTGATGCGGATTATGCGGTTCAGTAATCTGTCCAGTGCCTTTTTCCCAGGCCGCGACCATGGCTTTTTCGTCCTGCTTCCAGTGGTTGCCGCCGTTGTGGGTGTAGTCCTGCAGTCCATAGTTCTTGACGGATATTTTGCGTCCGCCGTGGCAGATTATGACATGTTTATCATCGAATGAACGCACAAAAGCGACGATCATTTCGTACCAGTAACGCTGGTCCTGATAACGTTTGAACTTACAGAAGTCAATCCATTGCATCCGTAGGTCCGGTGCTGCGCCCATTTCATAGGTCGGTTGCGGGGTTGTCACTTCATTCCATTTGGAAAAATTGGTCGACCAGCGTTTATTCAACTCCGCCAGATTCAGCTTCATAATGTTTTTCAGGTAGTCCCGGAATGCCTCGGCGCTGGCTTTGTTATGGCCGACGTTGATGCCGTGCCATGGCTTGTCGATTACCGACAGTTCCCCGGCGACCGAATAGAAATAGTAGCCCAGGAAAGCCGGATGCTTTTTATAGCGCAGCCAGACCTTTTTCGCCGCGTCTTTCCATGCATCGGTGGTGCGTTTGTCGGAGAAATCAAAACTGCCGTAATAGTGCTGGTTTATCTCGATATTGTCGAAAGAACGCTGGCGGGTGTATTTGTGCCAGAGGTATTCGCCGTTGCCGTCATAATGGCGGAAGCTGATCGTCGCCTTCATGCCATAATCGGCCACCAGGTCGAGATATTTATCGAGAATATGGAAGTTATAGACGCCCGGTAAAACTTCCAGGTCACGGACGTCAAGCATGATATTGGTCTTGGGCGACATTTCGCGACTTTCCAGCAGGTATGTCTCAAACCCCTTCAAATCCTCCGTCAAGCTTTTCGGCAGCGCGTATGACGGATGGTGAAACGTTGTCTGGTAATAGGTGTATTTCTTTACCTCGTGCCGATCCGGTTTCCGACCGATTCGGCTCATTCGCGGCTTGCTGAAATCAGTCTTGTAGCCAAGTACGTATTCATAGGAATCTATGACTTTTCCATCCTGCTCGAGTTTCAACTTCAGGCGGTATGCGTCCCGGTCGGTTTTTTTTGTCAGATGGAGAATGATATCAGAGCTTGCGTTGCTTTTCAGAGCAATATCCCGGGAGTCTTTCTCCAGCACTGTGTCGTAATTCTTGCCGTCCATTCCGCGGTTGTAGGCCAGCAGCTGCCACTCAAGCTTGAATTTACCGGCACGCTGTTTCGCAAAGAGCCTGACTGTCACGTCTAAAGGTTCTCCCTGTTGGTATATTCCTTGGGTATGTTTGTCGGGATTAATACGCATGTAACCGATAGAGGGGGCTTTTTCAAGGGAAACTGGTACCATTTTTGTGCCGAGATTATCTTCGACCTGCCAACGGGTATATTTTGATTTGATCAGTTTGCCTGATGCGTCTGTTACGGCATATCTGATCCAGTAGTTGTCCGGTTTGCCTAGTGGAACAGTTAATTTCTTGAAGCCGGATTTGATATTTTCCGGGTTTATGACAAAACTTTTTGAGCCTTCGGCAACCGGAATATCCTGAAAGTTATTGCGAACTTCATAAGAGAAGTCATATTTTCCTTTTTTGTCGGTTGCCGAGCCCGCGAAAATGTACGGGGCATACTCTTTGACTTTTTTTCCGCCGATACTGATTTCCGATATAATGATTTTTCCGCTTAACTTTTTATTAACAGTAGTGGAGCGTACCCGCAGTTTGAAGCCGATGAATTCCAGTTTCCCGTCCGGCCAGCAATTACCGTCTCCTCCTTGCGAGTCGAAGATGTCGGTGGTTGCGCCGCCCGCTTCATTGGTGTAAAAATAATTGGTGCGCCAGCGTTGATAGTTTTTCGGGTAAATATTCCACTTGGCCGGTTGCCCCAGGTATGATTCCGGGTATGAAGTGTAAGTGAATTCTTCGCCGGTGGCGTCACGGACAATCGGGAAAATATTATAGCTGTCCGCGCTCCTGCGGTATGGCTGCAGGATGCCTTTGGCGGTAAAAAATATTCGAGTCTGGTCTTTGTCCAGCTTGATCGGCTTTTTCATTAGAATGGTGTAAACGGCCTGTCTGACAAGTTTATTTCCAAACTGAAACTCTTTTTTTACCGTAGCGTCAAAATCAAGCACCAGGCAGTCGTTCTTAACTTTTAACGAACCCGGATCGCCGGTGTTGTGCTTCAACTGCCACTGATGAGAAGAGATCTCAATGTTCCGCGCATAAGACGTGGCAAAAAACAGCAAAAGCGGAAGTAAGGTCAATAGTTTGATCATGGTAAAAGCTCTCTAGAGGTCGTTATTATTTGGGTTTCCAGGGAATTACATAAGTGGCTGAGGTCGCCCTTTTCGGCAGTCTTAAATAATGTTCGGCGTGTCCGTCAACGAAGACCAGATTGGAGCCGTCGCTGTGCCATGGTCCAACCCGGCCATTGGTGCTGTAGTAATCATAGAAAGACTCAGTAACATATCCGGCATTGGTGAAGTCGTATTTGTCCGCCGCGAGCATATTAACGGTTGGTTTTTTAATCCGGTTGAGCTTGGGATAAAGGTCATTGCCCCAATCCGACAGGAAAGTATTGGCTCCATAGGTACTTTGGAACTGCCAGTTGATCCAGTTGTTGACGCCGCCGCTGTACCAGTTCCAACTGGGGCAACTGCCGACGGTACTTCTGGTAAACATTTTCTGCCCGTCGGATCTGGTCTTCCCGGGTATATAGTTGTGATAAAGCAGGTATTGCATCCAGGTTTCGAGAGGATACGCTCCTCCAAGCTTACCGACAACAAGGCGGCCGTCATAGTCATTTGAATAGTTGGTTTCTCCCAGTCCTATCTGTTTCAGATTATTGAGGCACTTGATCGCCTTTGCCTTGTCGCGTGCCTTGTTCAAGGCCGGCAACAGCATGCTGGCCAGGATTGCGATGATCGCGATCACTACCAACAGCTCTATGAGAGTAAAAAGATGAGAACTGTAACCTGTTGCCACTAAACTTTTTTTTCTAAACATTTTCAGACTCTCCTTGTTGATATTATATGTCTGTTTGAATTAAATCGCTAATACGGCTGCTTCTTCTGGTGCGTCGGCCTTGATTTTTTCAACTGTAACCGGAAGCTGGGGATGTTTGACTTTGTTCAGTACCATATTTATTGAAACTTCCGCCAGTTTCTCCATATCAAATTCAAGCTTGGTGACCGGCATCGGGTAGAATAACGGAATCTGTTTATTGCTCTGAACAACAATTGACGGGGAGTATTTAGTATTGCTGATGATCGAAGTCAAGGCCAAAGCCAGGATATCGTTCAGTATGACCAGGCCGTCAGGCCGATCTTCCGGAGCTATATTCATAAGGGTATCGGCCGCCTTTCTGGCGTCATCTTCATCTCCGGTGCCATGAATGAAATCAAATTTTATGTTATGATAGTGCGGCGCGGTGATTATTTCTGACTTGATAAAGTCAACAATATTTGACTGGAACTCACTGTCCATGATAAACGCGATACTCCGGCAGCATTTTTCCTTAAGCAGTTTTACACTCTGTTCGACCAGTTCCCTGGTATTCAATTCGACCCGGAACGGGACATCCTCCCAGCCTCCGATATTGCACAGCGGAACAGAGTGCGAGGCCGCTTGTTCGTATGCCGCGGTGGAGAAAAACGCGGGAGAAATTACCGCGTCAAGCCGGCCTGATTGAATATCCGCTTCCAGCAGGCCGAAGTCTGACAACTCATGCGGGCACGCTTTGAATTTATCGTAATTCAATATATAGCTCCTGATATGACAGCCGGCTCTTTGAACTTTTTCCTGAACATAGCGGTTCAGAATCGTTTCAAACTTACATGCCGGAGTGATGTCGAGAACTCCAAAAGCCAGGGCAACTCGCCATAATCCGGCAGGAACCGCGTTTGTGTCGACAACCACGGTTCCCAGGCGCCGTTTGCGTTCCAGCATTCCGGATTCGACCAGCAGATTCATCGCCGGAGTCATAGAATTGTGGCTGAAGTCCAGTTCCCGACGCAGTTCGTCCTGTGACGGCAGCTTGTCCCCGGACTTCAATCCTTTGTCCAGTATGTAGCGTATAATTGCCCGGCAGCAACTGCCGGTTTGAGTGTCAGGATTTTGTATCATTACACACCATGTTTATTTAATATACTCATTGATGAGTATTATTATACATCATTAAAATGAAAAAAGCAACAAGAGAGGGATAAAAATTTTAATACATCTGTAATTTGAGGCGGAAATAAATGAGAACAGTATCATCGATGAATATAAAATCTCCGGGAAAAACAGCTACTGTCTTTCCCGGAGAAAGGGTGTTTTACTTTTTCTTACAGCTTTACTATTTGCAGGTTTCTCAGCAGTAGGAACCCGTTTGAGTTGGTTGTGCTGCCGACCAGATAAATGATATCTCCGGCTTTAACTTTTACTTTAACTTTTTCCTCAATACGGCCCGGTTTTGTAAATTCTTTTGAGGCCAGAACCCGGGAGCCGTCAGGCCCTATGATGCTGAATTTATTCCTGCGGCCCGATAATACCTCAACCTTCACCTCTACTTCGCCGTCAACAGGGCTTTTCCATGCAATAGCTGAGCCGTGTTTTTTCGTCGGACGCAGATCAATATTGTGTCCCTTTTTATCCCATCTTTGAGCGATTGAATTCTGAGGAATGGAGCGGTCGATCGGCTCCCTGCCCCACGGATGATCCTGACGGCTGTACCACGGAAAGCGGTGGGTAATTGTCCAGCCGTCCCGTCCGGGACGCCGCTCCATATCGTTGAACAAGGTAAACTTCTCTTTGCCGATGTTTGTCGCATAGTAGAACCAGACCGGTTTGCGGTTCTTGTCATTGTCCGGGTTGAAGCTGTAGCCCTTGGGCAGATCTTTTCCGGGAGCCCAGACATAACCTTTATTGTATGGCATGTTGTCAGGTTTTGTGGGATCGGTATTGCGCTTGTATTCCTCCAGATTGGTCGCCCCGTCTTTATCCGGGTCAGCATTAGGATCAACCTTTGGCAGATTTATGAAGTCGCCGTATGTACCGAAATAGAGCATTCTGAACCAGTTCGGCAATCCTGAGTCGTCAGTAACGGCATAATAGCCTTCAAGATATTCCGGCGGAGTATTGCCGAAATCCTCTTTCCAGTACTTCTTAAACTCGGTCGAGAAACAGGTCGGGGTTGACTGCGGCCTGAATACTTTATCAGTTATCGGTTCCGGGCACTTCAGTTCTTTCTCTTTCTTGCCGTTACGGAAAAGTGCTACTTCCACTTTGCCAGGAGTTCCGGGAACCTGTTTGCAGCTGAATCCGGCCGGGGCTTCCCAGCTTACATTGCGTCCGGGCATAGTCATTTTTGCCGGTTTTTTCAGGATAGTGATGATCTCAATCGGTTTCTTGATGTCAATGGTGCGTGCTGCCCTGAACGGGAAGCTGTCGCGCTCCGCTCCGGCCGGGTAAACATGATAGATTGCGTAGATCTTATCTTCAGTTACTTTGGGGTCTTTGCCGGTTTTCCATTTTTCAGCGAACCAGGCGTTCAGGTCGGAGTGGACATATCTGGTCTGCTGGGCAGGAGCCAGCATGGTGTTTTCCGCATAATCATTCCAGGTGGTGAACTGCAGCAATGTGGCTCCAGTTTTGTCGATCATGTCCCAGCGGTGCTGCATGGTTTCGCCTATAGGCCCGACATGGACCCGGGACCATAGTGGATTGTCATACTGATAGCAGAGCGCTTCGCCCCATTCCGCGCCGTTCTTTCGGGCGATTGCGGCCAGCTCGATCACTTCTTCATCGCTGGCGGCGGTTGCCGGGAGGAAGCTGCCGAGAGAGTCGAAATTTTTAGACAGACTGTCGATAACTTTTTTTGAAAATTCATGACCGGTGTAGTTTCTATAGCCGGAGAAGCGGCGCAACAGCGGACTGAGTTCATATTGAAAAAACATCTTCTCGCCGTTCATCTGTTCGTAATGCCGGAATGGCTTGATCTGGGCCGCGAAACCCTTGGGAGTGCTCCAGAATTCCTCCATGGACTTCAATTCCGGGAAATCAAGCGTATCACGGGGTAACTCGGGCAAGCCTCGAAAAGTTGCGTCATACTTGAATTTGGGCGGAACAATCTGTTTTCCAGCTTTGAGGCGCTGGAAATACTCTTTGGCATAATGTTCCGCGTCACGGGTGTTGTAGCCTAAGAACATAATCTTTCCGTTGCGACGGGCCAGCTTGGGACTTTTGCCGAATTCGTCAACGATCAGTTTGATCGCCGCCGGATTGCGGTATTGAGCGTCCAGACAGAAGGTTATCTGAAAGGGCAGGTCATATTTTTCCGCGGCCTTGAACAGGTTTTTTATCGTTTCCACGCCGCGTTCACGTCCGGCCAGCACATCAACCGCGAAACCGTCAAGACCGGCCCGGATGGCCCGTCTGATATCGAGCGCGCAGGCTTCGACCGGGTCAGCTTTGTAGTTATGCGGCAACAAGGGCAGGTTGTAATGCCTGCCGCCGATCGCGTGATCATATTTACCTGAATCGTATTTTAATTTTGATGAATGATTCGGCGATATCTTATCGAGCGGATAGCACCCCATATAGTGAGCGAAGATGGTCTTTTTCGGAGTTCCCGCAAAAGTCGATGCCGATGCGGCCAGAATTGCTGCTGCAGTCATAATAAATTTCATTATTTTTTCCTGTTGTTTTGCTGGTATACTTGGTAAAGTGATTCCGGCGCGCCGACCGGCTTGCCGCAGAGTTGTTTTATTGCTGCTGATACAGAGAATGGGGTAGTTACGGCCAACGTTTTCAGGCCGGATTTTCCTGTTTTGATAAACGGTTCCCGGTTGCGGTAGGCGTTATGTAATACGGTGTTTTCCGGTATTTCAACACCGGAAAGAGTCAGAAAATCCAGAGGTCTTTTGCGGATATCAAACTCCATTTTCGGAACATAGAACGCTGCGTTTTTCAATGACAGGGGCGTGTTTCCACGGAAGTTAAAGCGCATGCGAGGGGCGATCAAGGTCATGTTTTTGAACTCGGTTTTGCCGCTGAGCATAACCAGCGCCTGGCTTTTTCCGTCAGAAATGCCAAGGACATTTTTAATGACTATCGGTTCCGGGGAATAAGAGCGCCAGGTCATCTGAACCCGGTTGTTTACCAGGACGGCGTTTTCAACCGAATGGCAGCTCTTTTTCCCTCCCTGGAACTCAATCCCGTTATTGCGGCAATCTGCGATATAAATGTTCCGGGTAACGCTTTTTGCATCCTGAACATGATTCATGCCGTTGTCACATTCACGGATTACGCTGTTGGTGAACGTGATCTCACAGGTTCCGTGGGCGCTGACACCCTCGTCCCCGCACTGTCTGGCGTTGCACTGATCAAAAATCACGCCTTTGAGGTTATTGTGAATATTGTAGCCGTCGTTGTAAACGTGCTGGGCATTGACATTGAAGACTTTTACGTAAGAGGCATTTTTTGCCAAAGCAAAACCATTACCTCTGACCATTGCTTCTATCTTCTGCTTACGAACATCCGCGCCGGAAGTGGGGCGGTAGTAGATATCATTGCCGGTCCGGTTCCAGTTCCCCGGCTTCAGGCTGTCCTTTGCCCAGCCGCGTTTGGCAACTTTGCCATTGACTGTAAGTTTTACAACTTCTTTCAGGTTGCGGTATCGTTTTGCGCCGATTTTGCTGTGTGAATGCTGGAATTTGGCCGGGTCGAGAGAGGTATTGGAGCCGTCGACCATCGTCACTTCAAATTTAGTTCCCTTGATCGGATGATTTTTGTCCGGCATGTAGTAAAATATCTTATCCTGAGCGCGCCAGCACCACTCGCCGGGTTTCAGGGAATCGCGGTTTAGCTGCTCGAGTACCACTTTGTTATCGACGATCAAACCGACTTTCGCCATTGTTTTTTCAGCTTTGTAGACTCCGTCGGATATTTTCTTCCAGGATGAAGCGGGAATTATTTCGCTCCCGGATACAGTTTGTCCATTGCCGTTGATCGTCAAGTATTTACCCGGTTTGCCCCCGGCGCTGTAGATGACGAATTCCTGCCGGTATATTTTCCCGGTCGGATTGAGAAATACATTGTCCCCCGGGGCAAGTTTCTTTTCCAGCGCCTTAAAGGTGGCCATCGGTGCGTCTTTCAGGCCGCTGTTTGAATCGGAGCCTTTGACGTTGTCGAGATAATAGTCGGCTCCGGCAAGTGATGACGCAATCAGGCACGCCGCAACCGGCAAAAACGGTTTTAATGACATAATATACCTTTATATTTGAGGGTTATTTGCTTATTACCATGGATAACCCAGGGTTGTGACTCCCCCCGGACTGGCATTCGGACTGTTGGCGAAGCGATAGTCTGAGCACATCGGGACCTCGGTCTTTTTTACTGATGCGGCGTGTCCGTCCAGAAAATTGACTTGAGTATTGCCGTTGTGACCGAACCAGAAACCGGTCGCTGAACTTCCAGTGGTAAACATTGTTGCTTCATCTGCTTTTATATTGACATTGCAGCTGTCGCCTGAGACAAAACGCCGGCTCGGGTTTTTCACTTTAATAATACGTTTCATATACGGTTTGGTAATGTCAAAAAGCAAGTTACGTTCGAGCGACGCATTAAATCCATAAGTGCCGCCGTATTTGTAGATAGCGGGCATTGCGCCGCCGATAGTAGTTGCTCCTTGCCAGTTATAGGTCAATATCGCACGCTTGTTGATGAATGATGGGCAGGCGGAGACGTAACTGTCCCTGTAGTATGTCCCGCTCATGCCGGGAATGGGGGGCAGATACCCGCCATAAGTGATAAGGTTCAGATACCATGGTTGGGATATCCAGCCGGAGTTGGCTGAGGCTGTTTCCCCGCCGGGAAAGGTCCAGGTAAAGCCGCCGGCATAACCACGAGCGCGCAAGGTCGGAGTTGGAATGAAGTCACCGCTGTCCAAAGTATAGCTGTTCATGGCTGAACCCAGCTGTTTGAGGTTTGAAAGGCATTTGATGGCAGCGGCTTTCTCCCTGGCCTGGTTCAGTGCAGGCAGCAGCATCGATGCGAGAATTGCAATGATCGCGATCACTACGAGCAGTTCAATCAATGTGAAAAAGAGTTTTCTCTCTGTCATCTTTCTTCCCTTTCTGTAATATAGACATTAAAGTATTGGAACTTCTTTCGCAAGCCTGGAAGCTGTTTAATATCAACTTTTCTCCATGTTTGCGTCTTATTTGATATTTCCGCGCGTTGTGACCTTTCTTTGGCTTTTTAAGTTTTATACTATATTTAATTGATGTTATTTATATTATAGTATAAATTTTTTAAAAGTCAACCCTTTTCAGTTTGAATAATATAAAAATGCGTGCACTATTAGTTTTTTAGTATATACATAACAGGCGTGAAAATACTAAAGGATAAATCAAGAAACAGCAAATCATGAACGTTTGTATACACACGTCAGAGGGCATAAGCAAGTGTTGTTATACAGGATTGGCGCTGAGAAAAATATGTTTCAGTCTCATATATGATACGTTCAGCGAGACGGTCTTGGTAATTTTTTTAAGTAATTTCAACCTTTAGCCAGGAACTTCCCCGGTTTGAGGGCCCTAAACGATCCGGCTATTCTCAGGTCTAATAGCCCGTTTGCAGTGTTTTCTAATGTCATCCATCAGTTTGTACATTCGTTTTCTGGTAATTCCTTGTAGATCTCCATTGAGAATAATATTTTCCCTGCCGGACAGTTCCATACAAAAGCCTGTTACTGGCGAAAGCATATAGTTAAAAAAACATATATAAGTAGAATGATTCAGCACGTAAAGATGTATCTTCTCATTGAGAATTCAAGCTACTGGCTGAATAACCGGAAGTTTATTATCTTCTTTTCAGGCTTAAGACTGTAATGTCATCAAACTGGTCGATTTCATCTGCAAAACTGTCAACATCATCAATAATATTTTTTACCATCTGTTGCGGAGTAACTCCGTTTGATGATTTGAGTAAATTCATCAGACGTTCTTCTCCGTACATGTTTTTATTGCTGTCAATAGCTTCTGTAATGCCATCGGTATAAATTAGTATAGCATCTTCAGTATTTAAGTCCGATCGCAGCGACGTATATTGATAATCCTCCATTACTCCGAGGATTATGTCCTGAGGATTTTGCATCCTTTCCAGTTCTCCGTTACTACGCAAAATTAAAGGAGGCTGATGTCCGCAGTTGACGTACTGCAGTTCACCGGTCTTCAGGTTGATGCACGCAAGGAAAAGAGTGACAAACATTCCCGCATCATTGTCCTGGGAAAGCATGAAATTTACCCTGTAAACACTTTCAGCCATGGAGTCTGCGGACGTGATATGTGATTTCAGCAGAATTTTTGTTTGAGCCATGAACAGCGCGGCCGGAACGCCTTTTCCGGAAACGTCTCCTACACAAAAAACGACATGGTTGTCGTCAATTAAGAAAAAGTCATAAAAATCTCCGCTCATTTCTTTCGCCGGGCGCAATGAAGCGTAAATGGAAAAATTATCATGATCCGGAAATACTGTGGGCAGCATGCCCAGCTGCATGCGATGTCCAACATCAAGCTCCTGCTGCATGCGATTTTTCTGGGACTCGAGTTCTTTGTACGTATTACGGAGCTCAATATGGGTTTTGACGCGTGATTTTGTGATAGCCGGGCTGATGGGTTTTCGGATATAATCAACCGCGCCAAGTTCAAGCCCTTTTGTTTCGTCCTCTTCCTGCCCCATGGCGGAAATAAAAATGACCGGGATGTCTTTTGTCACAGGATTATCTTTTAAGCGTTTGCAGACCTCATATCCATCCATTTCAGGCATCATGATATCAAGCAGCACCAGATCAGGATTTTGCATTTCAACAACTTTAAGGGCCTGTTTACCGTTTTTAGCGACCATTACGGTATAATCGTCTTTAAGCAGATCTCCGAGGACCGTGACGTTCAAAATCTCATCGTCAACTATTAATATTTTTTCATTCTTACTCATAAAAATCAACTTTCATTGGGAGCGAGAGGCAGCGATATGCTGATAGTACTGGTATTGTTATCAACGCTTATTCCGCCTTCAATCACATCAACTATTTTCTGTACAACCAGGGGGGCCAGTCCAAGGGCCTCGATTTTGCTGGCATTGTGAACGTCCGCCACGTGAGAGAACAGGCCGTCTATATCAAGGCCAGAAGAACTCCGTTGAAGTGAAATAGTAATATTACAGCTGTTTCCGTCTGATTGAATTTCAATTCCGGCCGGTTCATCTGTCAGTCCTCCCGATATAACGGCAAGCTCATGGAGCAGATTTTTAAACACATCCTCTCCGCCTGCCAATTTAAGGAAGATAACAGAGTCGTCGCACTTTATCAGCTTCATTCCGCTTGCCATGCAAATATCAACGAGAACTTTACCCGGAGTTTTCTTTAAGCAGTCATTCTCTTCCTCCAGTTCACACAGCATCAGGGAATGATCAAGCATCTGCAGCATTCTATCCCGGCTGGCCCGGTAGGCTTTATCAAGATTGGCTTTGTTTTCAAAATCCGGAGAAAGGTCAAAGACCAGGTCGGACAGTCCAAGAACACCATTGGCCGGGGTCCTCATCTCATGACTGATGATGTGAAGAAATTCACTTTTGACTCTGCCCAGGTCTTTGAGCTTTTCATGGGCGTCGGCCAACTGCTTGGTTCGTTCCGCTACCAGGTCCTCAAGGTGTCTCTGGAAATAATAGAGTTTCAGGTGCGTCTCAACTCTGGCCAGGACCTCTTCCGGCTGAAATGGCTTAGTAATATAATCAAAGGCTCCGACTTGGAATCCTTTTACTTTTTCGACAGAATTGTCCAAGGCACTGATAAACAGAACCGGTATTTTCGCCAGAGTTTCATTTTCCTTAAATTTTTCACACACCTCAAAGCCATCCATATCCGGCATCATAATATCAAGCAGGATCAAGTCCGGCGGATTTGCAGAAGCAACCTTTAACGCTTGTTCCCCGCTTTTTGCGACCAGAATGGAGTATTTACTCTTTAGCAGATCGCCTAATATGGCGATATTCATACTTTCGTCATCGACGATCAATATACATTGCTTATCCATTTATCCCTCTTCTTCCAATTTTCTTTCCAGTTCTTCCAGAAGTTTTTCCGCTTCTTCAAATTCAAAATCATCGGTGAACTGGTATATTTTTTGAGCTATATCCGCATATTGACTGTTGCGGGTGCATCCGTATAATTCTTCCGCTTTATCTTTTGCCAGCAAGTTCATGCTTTCAAGCATCGGCTTGAGTTCAGATATTAACGATTTTACTTTTTCTATAGAAAGCTCTGCTCCGGAGACTTCTTCAATAGCGTCTTCCTCAAGTGCGGACAACCCTGATGAGACGACCTCGAAGGCTGTTTTGAAGTCTTGGAGCAGGTTGTTTACGTCTGTTTCCTGTTTTTTGGCCGCAGCTTCCAGAGCCTTGGCTGCTTCAGACAATTTTCCGGCGCCAAATGTCGCCGCCAATCCCTTGACGGTGTGAGCCAGGCGTTGGGCTGTTACATAGTCCTTTGTGTTGAAAAGATTATGCAGCAGCGACACGTCATCGCTGTGCTCACGATTAAATTTACACAGCATATCGCGGTACAACTTCTTATTTCCGCGGAGTCTGGCCAGACCGCTCTGGATATCTATTCCCGACAAAGATTCCGGCAGTTCTGCATCGCTGTCGGGCTTCGAAGCTTTTGGTGCGGTCGCGGCTTCACGACCACTTAAATCCGGCAGCCATCTTTTCAGCGCATTGTAAAGGTCTTCCGGGTCGATTGGTTTGGCTATATGGTCATTCATGCCGGCATCGATGCAGCGGTCGCGGTCTTCTGACAATGCGTTTGCAGTCATTGCAAGTATGGGTTTATCTTTGTAAGTTTCTTTACTGCGGATAATTCCGGTAGCTTCAAAGCCATCCATTTCCGGCATCTGAAGATCCATCAAAATAAGGTCGAAATCATCTTTTTCGGTCCAGTTTACCGCCTCCAGACCATTGTTGGCAATCGTCACATTTATTCCTGCTTCCTCAAGCAGTTCACAGGCAACCTGCTGATTTATTTCGTTATCCTCAACCAGCATGACTTTTGCGCCTTTGATCTCTTCCGGCGGAGCAAGATCCCAGTCCTGTCCTCCGGCTTTGACCAGCCTGACGGTTTCTTTACGGCCGAATACCTCCATTATGGTATCCAGCAGAGTTGACGGGGTAAACGGTTTGATGAGGAACGCGTCCAGACCGATTTCCTCCGCCCGGTTGATAACTTCCTCTCTGCCGTATGAAGTAATCATTATCACCATCGGCGGAGAATCATTGACCAGTTCCCTTATCTTTAATGTGGCTTCGATTCCGTCCATTTCCGGCATGCGCCAATCCATGACCACAAGCTTGAACGGATCGTCGCTTGGAGCGTTTCTGATTGTTTCGATGGCTGTCGCCCCTGATTCGACACAAGTGGTGCGGAAAGAGAAGGAATCGAGCGTTATCTGCAGCATTTCACGGGTGCTTTCCACATCATCGACCGCCAACACTTTCAGGCCTTTTAAATCACTGGCTTCGGCTGTGGATATTGAACTTTGCTTTTGTTCGGAAACGCCGAACACTGCTTTAAAATAGAATGTTGTTCCTTTGCCGGCTTTGCTTTCCACGTGGATCGAACCGTGCATCATTTCGACCAGCTGCTTACTGATCGCCAACCCCAGTCCGGTTCCGCCGTATTTTCTGGTCGTTGAAGCGTCCGCCTGGCTGAAAGACTGGAATAGTTTGCTGCATTGTTCCGGCGTCATGCCGATGCCGGTATCTTCAACCCTGAATTCAAGTTCGACTTTATCATCATCGGCCTTTATCAGCCTGGTTCTGACGACGATCTCCCCTTGTTCGGTAAATTTGACGGCGTTGCCGGTAAGGTTAAGTAATATTTGACCAAGGCGTAACGGATCGCCAACCATGTACAGAGGAACGTCTGGTTTCGTCTCGAACAACAGTTCGAGACCTTTTTCCTGAGCCTTGATCGCCATCAGGTTGCCGAGGTTGTCCAGAACTTCTTCCAGGGAGAACGAGACATCCTCCATTTCCAGTTTTCCCGCTTCGATCTTGGAGAAGTCCAGAATGTCGTTGATGATTCCAAGCAGTGACTTGGCCGCGCTGTGGACCTTTTCAATGTAACCGCGCTGTCTCGGCTCCAGTCCGGTATTCAAACAGAGGTGCGAAAGGCCGATGATCGCATTCATCGGTGTCCTGATTTCATGGCTCATATTTGCCAGGAAGTTGCCTTTTGCCTCATTGGCTTCATCCGCAACCTTCTTGGCGTCTTCAAGATCACGCTCTGTCTCTTTCAGTTCGGTAATATCGTGTCCGCTGGGAATCAGATATAACACCTCATCATTTTCACCGATAACCGGAGATATGGAGACGTCAATAAAGTGTTTTCTGGAAGAAGCATCGAAATGATAACCCATTAGATGAGACATTTTTCCGGTTGACGCCTCTTTTACCGCTGCTTTTATATTTTCGCTCTGCTCCTTGTTTTCCGGCCAGCACGGGCAATCCCAGAAATCCAGGCCGATTAATTCTTCTCTGCTTTTCGAGGTCAGGTTGACCGCTGTCTGATTAACATCCAGAATACGTCCTGCTGGCGAAAGCAGGCAGATCAACTGTTTGGTGCCATCCAGAATCCCGCGGGTCATTTTTGCGTTCTTCTCAAGTTCGATCATCATCTTTTTACGGTCGGTGATATCCAGCGAGTACTCGATCATTTTTTCGACAGAACCGTCTTCGCCCAGTATCGGATAGCCATGAACTTCAACGTTCATTTTATTTCCGTCTCGATCACAGTGAGTATGTTCAAGAACAACTGGTTCTTTGGTTTTTTGTACTATGGTGAGCGGGCACGGGTCTTCCTCTGAGCAACATGGAGCGTCACTGTTATGGGTCAGTTTGTGGCAGGTAACGGCTCCCTCTATGCCGACTTCTTTGGCCCTTTTGTTCATCATTAATATCTTACGGGTTTTGGCATCGATTACATAGAACGGATGGGTAAGAGAATCAAGTGTGACTTCCAGGAACTCTTTCTGTTTCTCTATTTCTTCAAGCATCTTGCGTTTTTCTGTAATATCCTCTTTCACCGCAACAAAGTGAGTAATGTTGCCTTCCTCGTCACGAATTGGCGATATTGCGGCCGCTTCCCAGAACAGGGTTCCGTCTTTCTTTTTATTGCAGAATTCCCCGAGCCATTTTTCTCCGGAGGTGATGGTTTTCCAGAGATTGGCGTAAAATTCCGGAGGATGTACTCCGGGTGCTTTAAGCACCCTTGGGTTTTGACCTAAAGCTTCATCCAGGGTATAACCGGTTAGAGCCGTGAACTGGGGATTGGCATATTCAATATTGCCTTTTGTGTCAGTAATAACCACGGTTGATGGACTTTGCTCGACTGCGCTTGAAAGTTTGCGCATCTCTTCTTCTGCCAGGCATCTTTCCCATACATAACCGATTTGGCGAACCAGAGTTTTGAGCAAAGGAATAGTCTGGGATATTACGGAATTTTCTTTAGCCTCAAAAGCTCTGATAGTAAATGACGCGATACGTTTTTCTCCAACCATTATAGGAAAGGTCGCGCAGCTGGCAAAATCGTTTTCTTTGGCGAAATTCGGACAACAATCGTAAGGAGCGTCATTTATGGTGTCGAGTTTTATAATTATTTCCCCGGTTTTTACTGCTTCCGACTGGCAGTTGGGGGCCTCGTGCTGCGGGGTCTCCAAAGAAATTCCATACGATGCAACTGGAGCGACATTACCATCATTATCAAGAGTTCCGATCCAGCAATTTGCCAGTCCAAGGTTTTCCACGGTTGCTTTCACCGCCGTTTCGGTTAATTCCTGGACGTTTTTACAGACTGAAATCAGTTGACCTGCTTCCTGCAGGCCCTCTGCCCACTTCGCCCTGTTTTCAATCGCCTCATTTGCGAGGATTTGGTCGGTAATATCACTGAAAGTGATAACTGCCCCCAATATGCTTTCCTCGTACTTCATCGGGGTACTCATGTAATGGACATGGAACGAACTGCCGTCTTTTCGCCACAGTACCTCGTCAGCTACGTCACGATAATTTCCATTCGTATATGCATCCCACATCGGACAGTCGTGCAGATGATAAATCGCTCCGGACGCATGGGTGTGATGTATTATTTCGTGTATCTTGTTTCCTATTAACTCTTCTTTCGTGTATCCCAGCATTTCCAGCGCTGCCGGGTTTATAAAGATAACTTCACCGATGGGGTTTACTCCCATGATGCCTTCGCCTGCGGACTCCAGTAACAGTCCGCTTTGGGCCTCTGCCTGTGCGGCGACCCTCTCCCATTCGTCCCGGGCGTCCCGCAGTTCGCGCTTAGATTGTTCCCCGCTCCAGAATATATATCCTGCCAGCAGCAGGGATATAATAACCGTAACTCCCAATACCGAAATGATGACTAAGCGGTCGGTGTAGAAAGAGGCAAGGGCATCACTCTCATTTACTTCAGAGACGATACCGATTCCCAGTTCCGGGTCCCATATCCAGGCCCCAAGAACTCTTACTCCGCGATAATCCCGATAGCCATCGATTCGCTTTCCGCTCTCTCCGGAAATAGCGGATTGGGCCATTTGGGTCAACGGCATATCCTTCAGTGATTGAGGTGGTATATGACCCTCTGCAAGGTTGCCTCCGGGATCGGCTAATCTGAAGCCTGATGACTTGACGGCTCCTTTATCAATTAATCCGATCTTGATAAGCTCATCCCGAAAACGACTTTCCGACAACATTGTGCCGCGCTGATCAAAAGCGTAACTTTCTCCGCTTGCCCCTATCCTGCCAACATTGCACAAACGGCTGAAATCTTTATAATAATCAATTCGCAAGGTCAGTACGGCGATAACCTTATTGTTGTTGTTCCGCACTGGAGATGCAATAAACATTGTCGGCGGAGCTTTTCGGAATTTACCGCTGGCATCTTTCAAGGGTATGTCGGATTGTATTGGCGGAATGAAGATGGTGTTGCCCTCAAAGGCTTTCTTCAATAAGTCCGGACGCTGAAGCGCGATCAGGTTTTTTGTGCCGACATTTGCGTCTCTTGAAGATCCTAGACTTATATTGTCAGGCGCAATAACAAAAAAACCTTTTATGCCAGGATGTTGAACTCCTCCCCAATATGATTTTCTAATTTCCGCCAGGGCCTTGCTTTGTGTCAGGGCTTTTTTATTACGGGGGACTTTTAAAAGGTTTTCCACTTCTTTTACAAGTGCTGGATTTTTTCCCCATATCATTAAGTTATGCATCTCGTCCGACAACCAGTCTTTGACCAGTTGATGAGTTGATGTGACCAGAACATCCAGGGTTTGTCCGGTCCTGTTTCTGATGCGCTTTTCCATGTCCTGAGTACTCAGCCAGGTACAGAGGAGTACAAACGAGACGAATATCGTAACAATCAATATTCCCATCGATCTGGAAAAACGGGCGCGCAATTTATTTAAATGTTCTCCAAAAATCTTTAACAAAATCCACAGGATTATGATCATCCCAATTACGATTCCGGCAATATATATCAGTCTGAAAAGAGTTCGTTTTTGAATATTTGAGCTTTCAGGAGCTTCTCCCAGCCATTTTTTCTGTAAAGCATTGATTTCATCCTGGGTGACAGCGTTCATTGCTTTTTCCAGAACAGCCCTGAGTAAAGGCGCGTCGGACCGGACCCCGATGCGGAGATTCTCAAAGTCCGGGTCCCCCAGGTTTGCCGGGCCGCTTATACATATATTTGACAACATATTGTGCCGGATTATGTAATCGACTACCGCTCCCTCTCCAAAAGACGCGTCAACCTCTCTCAGAGATACCGCTTTCAGGCACTGAGCCATATTAGATTTATAGACTACTTTAATTTCCGGATAGGATTTCTGCAGTATTTCCGCATAGAAAAAGCCTTTCGGCAAGGCAACCGTTTTGCCTTTAAGGAGCTCGACCGACTCATAGGGCCTGTCTTTCCGGCTGATTATTGAATTCGGGTTTTTTAAGTACGGTTCGGTGAAAAGAACATAGCTTTCACGGTCTTTGGTTTTGACGATGTTGAGCATGGCGTCAAGCTTTTTATCCTTGAGCATCTTCAGGTATTCATCCCAGCTTAAGCCACTGATGTATTCAACTTCAATCCCCAGTTTGTTTGCCAGCAGGTTCATGTAATCAACGGAAAACCCCATTGGCTTGCCATTTCTATAGAAGTTGAAAGGTGGCCATTCGGGTTCGTTCTGTACCTTTATGACCGGATTCTCCGTCAACCACTTTCGTTCCGCTTTTGTTAAATCTATCTGATCGGATATTTCTTTTGTGGCATTCGATACTTCCAGCCACTTTTCTTTTAAATTCAATTTTTCCTCATGGGTAACCGCTTTCAATCCCTTCTCCAGTATTCCGGCCAGGATCGCGTTTTCTTTTTTTACTCCCATTCGGTAATTAGAACGGTCTATTTCTTTGACCCCGGTATTTCCGATTACCCTGATGCCTGAAATGAAATTAGTTCGAATATTGTAATTGATGACCGCGTGGCTGCCAAGGAAAGCATCCGCTTTTCCGTTTATTACCGACTCAAGCCCATCGATAAAACCGGGAACCGGGACAATTTTTATGGCGGGGTAATGCTGCTGAAATATTTCCAGATAAAAGTAACCTTTGACAATCGCGACACGCTGTCCTTTCAGGTCATCAACGCTTTTTAACAGGGATTTGCTGTCACTGGTCACCATAACAACCGGGTTTGAGAAGTATGGTTCGGTAAATGTCATATATTTGCGCCGGTCATCATCTATGCCGACTGCCGGCAGAATGTCAATATTGCCAGCTCTGAATTTTTCCATTAATTCGTCCCAACTGAAACCATTGACAAACTTTATCTTCAGGCCGGCCTTTTTCG
>MDTD01105106.1_pt1 | contig 34491 bp, 33 predicted proteins | sample 811221 | NCBI WGS metagenome assembly MDTD01 (sample SAMN05326646, study PRJNA326480) | marine metagenome | isolation source: seawater | place: Pacific Ocean: South West | collected 2011
AATCACAACGTCTGATGAAGAAGCATTAGCTCTCTCAAAGAATAAGGAAGTATTCAGTAATTTAGGAGCTACTGTTGCATGCGTAGAATATAAAACCTTAAGAGTTTTAAATAATAAATTTCAAACATATAAAGAATTTTCAAAAAAAAAGCTTCCGGTTTCTCATTGGGAAAACATTAAAGACTTTGAAGATCTTACTTATAAAATAAAATATTTTAAAAAAGAATATGGTTCCTTTGTTCTAAAACCTAAAGAAGGTAGAGGTAGTAAAGATATTTATATTTTTGATAAAGATCCGGAAATAGAAATGAAAAGCAAGATAAAATATATTAAAAATGAAAAACAATTTCTTAAAAAAGTAGAAAATAAAAAAAACTTTCACAAATACATAATCATGAAAAAGTTAATGAACCCAGTAGTTGATTTAGATATGTTGTCTTGGAATGGAAAAGCCATATCAATAATACCAAGAAAAAGGATTCACCCTACCTTTCCAAATATGGGACATAAAATACTTTATAATTCTGATCTTATTGCTTTGGGAAAAAAAATTATAAAAGCCTTTAAGCTATCCTGGCTATATGATTGTGATATAATGTTTGATGAAAACAATAATCCTTCAATTATAGAAATTAATCCTAGACAGAGCGGAAGTATATCCGTAAGCGTTGCAGCCGGATATAGAATTTTTGATAATCTTTTAAGGTTATATCTAGGGAAAAAAATATTAAAAGAGCAATCACTTAAAGAGACATTAGTTATACCATTCAAAGATCTTAGTAATTTTTAGTTTTTAAAAATCTTATTAATTTTTTACTTATTCTACTAGGTCCTAGACCGTCTACTGCCCTTATACCATTTCTTTTTATAGTATTCCTTATTTCACTGTTATTGTACATTTTAATTATTTCCTTTTCTATTGAGGAAATTTTTAGTTGGGCTTTTATTGCACATTTTTTTCTAATCCATACTTTTATTAGTTTTTTATGGAAAGTATTTTGCGGTAGGAGGATGGTCGGTATTCCAAGGTGTAATCTTTCCAAATGTGCTACTCCTGGAGCACCTAAAGCAAAAAATGTTTTTTCATATAATTTCAACATATTTTGTTCCTCTATTACTAACTCGAAGTATTTTTCATAGTTTCTTATTTCTGTATTGATAGAGTTAATTATTTTTGACTCTTTTCCAATTGCAATAATCGTCTTATAAGAAAAAAAATTTTTTTTATAGAGTCTTTTTAAAGCCTTAATAGCTCTAATTGTATTAGCAACGCTATCTATATTACCCATTGAAATTAAAATTTTATCTTTTTTCTTATTAAGTCTGCTCTTCATATAAGTAATTGGAGCATATTTTAGTCCTATTAGGTGATTATTTTTATTAATTATTTTTGAATTTTCAATCATAAGCGGAGTTGAACAAATTGTTATTTCAACTGGTAAAATTTTAAAACTATCAAGAATAACCGCTGTCGAGATTTTTTTATTTAATATTTTTAGACTTAGAGTATCTATTTTATAGCTATCAACTAAAACCAAACCTATTTCTTTAGATATAATATATTTTTCTACTTCAGTTAAACTGAAATCATTCTTTTCTATAAAATATAAATCTTTTGGAAATTTTTTTTCTAAAAAACTAGAAGGTTTATCCAGAAACCATATAACCTTAGTTTTTAAGTAATTTCTTATATTTGAACATCTAGTTAGATGTCCTTTCCCGGATTTATCATAATTAGCTACTCTAATGGCAATATTAAGCATTTTTGTAAATTACTTATTTTAAACCCAAAACCTTTATTAACGTTTCGCAAATAAATTTAACTTCTTTCTTCTTAAGTTCAGGATATAAAGGAAGGCTTAAGGTTTTATTGTAGTATTCTAGTGCATTTTTTTTTTGTAAGTTATTGGAATAATAAGGTTGGAGGAAAATAGGCTTATAATGTATTTGAGTTCCAACACCAAAGCTAGAGAGTTTTTTCATTACCTTAAGTCTATTTTTATTAAGATTAATGAAGTCAATTTGAATGGAAAATAAATGCCATGAGTGAGAATTACTGAATTCAGGTTCATCTGGTAGATTTATGTATTCATATTCCTCTAGATAGCTCTTATAAGTTTTTACTAACTCTCTTCTTTTTTCAATTCCTTTTGTTAGTTTTGATATTTGGCTTATTCCTAAAGCGCAGCTTATCTCGTCTAATCTATAATTCCACCCTAAGTCATACATTTTATATTCCCATTTATTTATATTTCCCCTAATCATTCCATGACTTCTGTAGTTTTTAATCTTTTTAAAAATTGAACTATTGTTTGTAGTAATACAGCCGCCCTCACCTACCGCTATATGCTTTATTGCATGAAAACTAAAGGAAGACGCCACACTATATTTACATGAGCCTGTAAAAACAGTTTCTCCTTTTTTATTTTTAAATGATGAACCTGGTGCGTGACAAGCATCCTCTACTAGTTTGCAATTATATTTTTTTGCTAATTTGGAAATTTCCTCCACATTTTCTACTCTACCACACAAATGTACTACAACTATTACTGAAATATTTGGATATTTTTTTAGAATTTGTTCGGCAGAATTAGGATCCATACAACCTGTTTTTTTATCTACATCAGAGAAGTATACTTTGGCTCCACACATTTTAGCAGCATTGGCTGTTGATAAAAAAGTAATTGGTGTTGTTAATACAGATTTTTCAGGACCTACATTTAAAGCCCTGTAGATCATATGTAAGGCAGCCGTTCCCGAATTACATGCCAAAGCGTAATTTGATTTAAACGTTTTTTTTAATAGCTTCTCGAAGTCAGTTAATCTCTGGCCTTGAGTTAAGTATCCATTTGTTAACACCTCATAAACTGCCTTGATATCTTTTTTATCTATATAAGGTTTTGAGTAAGGAAAGTGGATTTTTGTTTTTTCCTTCAACCTAAATCACCTATGATTTTTTTTATCTCTTTAGTATTCATTAATAGTTCTGACTGAGAGCTTATATAACTAAAATTTTTGGATACAGGCTTCCCTTCAGATAGTTTTTTTTCTAAGTTTTTAGAGTCCCACCATTTAAAGGAAGGCCTTATAATATAGTATCTTTTCATATCCACGCAAAGCCTAGACTCTTCTTCTGGAATCATAACCTCGTGTAACTTTTCGCCTGGTCTAATACCAGTAAGATAATATTTATCTTTTCCTGCAATAGCTGCTATTAGATCTTTTATTTTTATACTTTTTATTTTAGGTATAAAAATTTCGCCACCATTCATATCAAAAATGGCATTAATTACAAACTCCACTCCATCAGAGAGTTTAATAAAGAATCTTGTCATATTTTCATCGGTTAATGGTAATCTTTTTTCTCCTTTTGCTAAAAGTTCTTTAAATAAAGGGATTACGCTTCCTCTTGAGCCGAGAACATTTCCGTATCTTACAATAGAAAATCTAGTATTTGGTCTACCTGACAAATTATTAGCTGCTATAAAAAGTTTATCAGAACATAGTTTAGAAGCACCATATAAATTAATTGGATTAGATGCCTTATCTGTAGATAGTGCCATAACTTTTTCTACATTATTACTAATTGCCGCATCAATAATATTTTGTGCACCCTGAATGTTTGTTGCTATACATTCTGTAGGATTATACTCAGAAGCAGGAACATGCTTCATAGCTGCAGCATGCACAACTATATCTATATTAGCGAATGCTCTATTTACTCTGTTTTTGTCTCTCACATCTCCTATGAAATACCTCAGACAATTGTATTTATCTGGCGAATATATTTGAGACATAAGATATTGTTTTTGTTCATCTCTACTGAAAACAACTAGTCTTTTTGGTTTAAATTTTTTTAAAAGGATTTTCACAAATTCAGAACCAAAAGTTCCCGTTCCCCCAGTAACTAATATAGATTTTTTTTTCAAATTATTCATATGCGATTTCCTACTTTATTATACAATTAATTTCCAATAAAAATATAGTTTAAATATTTACGATCTTACAATATTTTTCTTATGAGATAAAAAGCTTCAGCTTTTTTTAATCCTACTTCCGTGCCTCTTTTTATTGATAATGCTTCTAAATATTTTACAGACCTAGGATGAGGAAATTTCTTTAATTCTTTAGAATAGGCCTCTAGGGCATTAACTTTTTTTTTCCACACCTCTTCAATAGATATATATAGATTGGGTTTAAAATTAAAAGGTTCTATATTCGGACCTTGTTCAGTACTTGATGGTGTTTCAAAAGATCTTATTTCTGGTCTAATTCCATGATAGCTGATAGGCCTTATTGCAGCCAGTGCAGCAGCCGCTGCTATCTGATGATCTTTATTAATATCATTAGGATAATGTATATAGACTATGCTGGGCTTGATGTTCTCTACTGACTTTTCTATTTTTCTAACTAAATCCAACTGTGGAATTTTATCTAGCTGTTGGTCAGGAAAATCAAATAAATCTAAGGAATTTATGCCCGCTAACTTACTCCAGGTCTCTGCGTTCTTTCTTCTGTTAGGATTCTTTTTATTTTTTTTAGATTTAGAAACTTCTCCTTCAGACAGTATAATAATATTTACACTATCTCCATTTAAGGAATGCTTGATCAACGCACCTCCGGGACCTAATGCTTCGTCATCCGGATGCGCGACTATACAAAGAATATTTTTTTTAATACTCATTTAAATTTTTTACTTTATTAGTATCATAAATCAAAAACTGCTTATAAAGAATATTTTTTATTTTTTAAGTTAAGAATTCCATTTGTTGGGTTTAATCATATCATTTTTAATTTTCATCATCCATTCCGGTAATTCCATGCTAGTTTGTTTAAAGTTCAATATCTCTTCTAATTGTTTAGGACTATTTATACCTATTACTATTTTAGAAATTTTCTTTTGAGAATTTACATAACTCATACAAATATCTAGTGGATTTAAATTTTCATCTCTTATCCATTTTTTGTATTTCCTCCATATGTAATTATATTTGTTTAGATATCCTTTCAAATTATTAGTATTTTGTAATAACAAGCCTTGCAAAAAAACTGATCTGGCATGTATTTCAACATTACTTGAATGTAATTTATCTAGCCATCCGCTTCTAGTGAATCTGTTGTCGAAAATATTAAATGGGAGTTGAACAACATCAGGTAAAATCTTTTCTAAAATAATATCTAACTCATCAGGATCATAAATAGTTATCCCTATTTTATTAATAATTTTTTTTTTCTTTAAATTTTCTGCCTCTTTCCAAAGCGGATAAAATTTTTCTTTAGTCAAGATGATTGGCTTTCTAAAAAGTAGACAGTAAAGTTTTGATGCTTTTAATCTATCTAGACTCTGTTTTAGGATTTTTTCTAGAAGGTCCTCTTCTATAGTAAGATCAGGATTTGAAAAATCTAATTTTGTTATTATTTGTAAATTTTTCACTCCTGAATTACCTATTATTTTTTCACTATTTTGATAGTCATTAGCAGTATCTAAAATGTTACACTCATAACGACTACCTAATTCTAATATTTCTTTTGCTTCATCTTCTAATATAAAATCTTTTGTATTAAACCTACCGTAATTACTTCCAAAATTAGCAGTTCCAATGATAAGTTTTTTGTTAATGCCCTTTTGCATCCTATTTTTTAGTCATTTCGTTTTTTTTAGATAAACTATATAATAATATTGCTGCCGCATTAGATACATTAATACTAAAGGATTTTTCATTTATATTGATTTTTACTAAATAATCACAATTTCTTTTTACCAATCTACTAATTCCTTTTCCTTCAGATCCCAATATGAAAAGTAATTTCTTTCTAGGCAAATGGTTTAAAACAAAATTACTCAACTCTAAACTCCCATTTTGATCTAAACCTACAATCCACCAATCACCTTCCTTAAATCTTTTTATAGTATTATTTATATTGTGTGTTTTGTATGTACAAATTTTATCAAATGATCCACATGATGAATTTATAAGTGCACTATTTTCTGCTGGTGTATTTCTTGTCTCAGTTATTATAAAATTTACGTTAAACGCCAGGGAGGATCTGTATATTGCACCTACGTTATTAACATCAGTTACACCATTTAAAATAAGTCCTATTGCGCTATCTTTTGATTCATATAATTTTAATGCCTTTTTAAAATTATCAAAATCTAATTTTTTACATTTAGCAATTATACCTTGGTGTTTAATTTTTTTATCTAGAATTTTTTCTATCACAGAGATGTTAACTTCTCTAGTAATAATATTTTTTTTTGATTTTTCAATTTTTGATTTAATTTTTGTCATAAAATAATCAACTCTTTTTGAGTATAATATCTCCAATACTCTTCTTTTAGGGTTGTCTATTGTACTTAAAACACTATGCCTTCCATATACCCATATATGTTCCTCTTTTGCTTTATTTATTTTAAGACTTTTATTTAGCATTTTTTAATCAACTATAAACTTTAAAATTAGATCATAAAATAATTATTAGTATTTGTATATCATGCTTTAGTCTCCTTAGTTAAGGAACAAGAAGATTATACAAGTTGTAAATTTAATAATATTATATAGAATACTAATTTATTTTATGCCAAAAATGTCTTATTCCAATAAATGTGATAAATATTCTTTTATAATTTTATCGTTTTTGGTTTTTCCTATTTCAATACTATCACCTATTTCTTCTTGGATTCCTTGCTTATTTTGCGGAATATTAATGTTTATTTTTACAAATGATAAAAGAGTATTTTTTAAAAATTTATCAAAAGAAGAAATATTAGGTTTCGTGTTTATTTTATTTTCTATCTCAAGTGCATTTTGGACTTCTGGAAAAGAATTCGCATTAATACATACTTATGAAATTTTAATTTTATTTTTAATTTTTAGAGTACTTTTTATAAAAATTTCTCTATTGAAGAGAAAAGAATTTTTCATCAAAGTTTTTATTACATCTGCTGTATTGACCTCATCTATGCTTGTATTAGATTTTACTTTATCTATAGGGATTAAACCTTGGCTTTCAATATGCTTTGATCAATTTGTAAATGGTGAAATTACAGAATATAGAAATTATGCTGAATTTAAAAAAAGTTATACTGAAGGTAGTTATATTGGTTCTTATAGTAGAGGGTTGTCTACAATATGTGTATTTTCTTTTTTAATACTACTCATTTCTGATAAAAATAAAATCAAGCCTCTTTTGTATTTTACTGTTATTGCATTATCACTTTTTTTGGGAGAAAATTTGACTGTAAAAATAGCTTTTATTTTATCATTTCTCACAGGTGCATTAATCTATATTAAAAGAAAACTATTCTTTAAACCACTAATAATAATTTTAGCTTTTTATTTTTTTAGTGCACCATGGACATTGAATTTTTTTAAAAATACAGAATACAATGAGTTTAGAAAAAAAATCATATTACAAAATCATAAAACATATCAAAGCATTCAAGATTATGAATTTAATCATTCTTTAAAATCTTACTCTAATTTTATTTTCTTGAACTCTAATTTGATATTAAATAAAACCTTAGGAAAAATATCTCACAGGTTAATTATATGGAGCTACACTTCTGAAAAGGTATTAGATAATATTTTTTTTGGAAAAGGTATTTTTAGTTCTAGAAAAATTGGAGAAGATGAAAAAATTAATTTAAAAATAATAACTGCCAAAGGAATTGATAATAATGAACTTGTTCTTATGGAAAAAGATAATTACTATCCAGCAATACCTCTTCATCCACATAATAACGTACTCCAAATATGGCTAGAGCTAGGGTTTTTTGGAGTTATGATATTCTTCCTTTTAATTTATAAAATTTTGAAATTTATAATTTATTCAAAAGATATAAGCGATTTTCAGGCTTCTATTTTATCCTGTGTATTGTTTTCCGTGATTTTGATAAACCAATCAAGTTATGGCTTATGGCAAATATGGTGGCTTTCTAATTTGGTTTTACTTATTGTTTTTTCAAAGCTTCTATTAAAAAGAGAGTTAATTTCTGAAAGCAATAATAGTTATTCCTGATACAATAAGCATTGCTCCAAACCAATAAGTGACATTTAATTTTTCATTAAATAAAAATACACTAAGTATCGGGATAATTACCATAGCTAAAGCAGTAAATGGGTAGGCAACGCTTAGAGGTATTTTTTGTAGAATAAACAACCATAAAAGAGTAGCAAATGCATAAATTATAAGTGCTAAATAGAAATAGGGTACTTTTATCAGAATTAATACTAAATCAACTAAATTAGGAAATGATGTGCTTTCATTTGACTCAGTTATAGATATGGCTGTTTTTTTAAAAAGAAGTTGACCTGTACACATACAAGATACAAACAAAATTAAAAATAAAAAATTTATTAATTGCAATTTTTTTCCTTTTTTTGGTGCCCACTCCCGGACTCGAACCGGGACGTCCATAATGGACAAGGGATTTTAAGTCCCTTGCGTCTACCTATTCCGCCAAGTGGGCTATTCTTTTTTACCTAATAAAAACTGAATATTAGCTTTTGCAAATGATTTACACAATAGTTTTATTGCTTCAATGACTAATTTCTTATCAGGTCCTCTACAGGTTATTGTCGTTCCTATTTTAGGTGGTTTATAAAAAGGATAACTTCCGATATCTATATTTAAAAATTTTTGTTGAGTTTTTTCTAATATTTTTGCTATTTCTCCTTCTGGAATATAGACTTTGATGCTTTGCGAACAAATTGGTGTTCCTTTATTAATATGTGGTTCAACTCCTTCTATAAACATTGCTTGCATAATTTTAGGAATACCTGCCATTACCCAAACATTTTTAATCTTGAATCCTGGAGCTGCACTAATAGAGTTTTTGATTAAGAATGCATTTTTTGGAATATATGCCATTTTTAATCTACTTTCATTTAAATTAACTCCTGATTTTTTGTAATACTCCTCTAATAAACTCTTTGCCTTTTTATTTAAAATAAGATTTCTTTCAAATGCTTCTGCAACGGAAGCTGCTGTGATATCGTCATGAGTAGGACCTATTCCTCCTGTAGTAAATACATAATCGAAATTTTTAGACAAAGTTCTTATATTATTTATTATAATTTTTTTTATGTCTTCAATTATTCTTACCTCTCTTAATTTTATTCCTATTTTATTGCATCTGTCAGAAATAAACTTTATGTTTTTATCTTGGGTTTTTCCTGATAATATTTCATTACCAATTATTAAGATTGCAGCAGATAATGTTTTTATTTTTTTCATATAAATACATTAACAAAAATATGAGATACTTAAATGAATAATAAAGAATATTTTTTAGATGAGTTTAACAATCCCATTCCTATTCATACGAAAGATGCCTTTATTGGAATGAGAAAAGCAGGACAACTAGCTTCCAGGGTTCTAGACTATATCGGTCAATTTGTAAATGAAGGCGTTTCAACTGGAGAACTAGATAAATTATGTCATAATTTTATCACTTCTAATAAAGCTATTCCGGCGCCCTTAAATTATAAAGGATTTCCTAAATCTATTTGTACTTCAGTAAATCATGTTGTTTGTCATGGAATACCAGGAGAAAAAATATTAAGGAATAATGATATACTTAATATAGACGTTACTGTAATACTTGATAATTGGCATGGTGATACTAGCAGAATGTTTGCAGTTGGAAAGCCAAAAATTAAAGCAAAGCGCTTGATTGATGTAACTTTTAATTCTATGTGGGAAGGCATAAAACAAATAAAGCCAGGAAATACTACCGGAGACATTGGATATGCAATACAAAGTTTTGCAGAATATCACGGCTATTCGGTTGTTAGAGACTTTTGTGGCCATGGAATAGGAAAAAAGTTTCATTCACCTCCTAATATTCTACATTATGGTAATAAGAATGAAGGTATAGAATTAAGAGAAGGTATGTTTTTTACCGTTGAACCAATGATAAATGTAGGAAAAAGAGATGTTACTATTTTAGAGGATGGTTGGACTGCTATTACTAAAGACAGAACTTTGTCTGCCCAATATGAACATACAGTAGGAGTCACTTCGGATGGCTTTGAAGTCTTTACAAATCATGCTTAATTAATTTTAAAAAGCGAACTTATAAGTTTTTATTATAACTATTATCGGTTGTGCGAAAATAATAATGTTGTAATATTATATTATGCAATATCATCCTTTAATGGGTATTAGTATTTTCTTTATAGCTATAATAATTTCTTTTTTTCTCGGTAGAAAATTAATAAAAATAAGCAATATTTTTCCTAATAGTTATAAAGGAACCAATAATTACTTCAGAAGAAAAAAGAAAATTTCACCTCCAAAAGGAGAAATAACTTCTCCTGACGCTCCTTGGCTTCAAAAAGAAGATAAAAATGGTAGAAATTAAAATTAAAATGATTATATCTTAGATATGTTTAGATTCTTAGTAATTACTCTTATCTCATCCATTTGTTTTAACTCTCATGCAACTGATTTCGAGAAAGCAAACGAAGTTATTGAATTAAGAAAATCAGCTATGCAAGGTATATGGATGAGAGTAAAAAGATTAGCTCCATTTATTGAATTTAATGAAGACATCGAATATGGTCCTGAAATTGCTAAACAAGATGCTAAAGAAATTAAAATTCTACTTAGTAAGACAAAAAATCTTTGGCATGATATTAGTAATTTATCAACAAAAAATTTAACTAATGCAACACCAGCAATTTGGGTTTTACCAGAGTATTTTGATAAATTGTATAATCAAGCTGAAACATCTGCTATGATGTTAGAAGAGTCTTTGAACAAAGACAATTTGGAAGCTATGGATTTAGCTATGTGCAATCTAGGGAATGCTTGCGGAACTTGCCATGCTGCTTTTAGAAGATTGCTTACTAGTCAATTAGCTAATGAGGCTTCTGCATGGTCCGGTAGATATATAAAAAACTGCAAGAATTAAAAAATAATTATTGTAAGTTAGAGTTTTTTAAGATGTATTTGCCATTTATCAACCCTTCGAAAACACTATCTATTTGAGGATGTGAACAAGGATCTGAGTTTTCATCTCTTAATAGATTTTGTTGTGAAACATAGGCAATATATGGACCATCTTCATTCTCAGCAAATAAGTGATAAAAAGGTTGGTTTCTCTTTGGTCTAATATGAGAAGGAATGGAATCATACCATTCCTCGCTATTCATAAATTCAGGATCAACGTCAAAGATAACCCCTCTAAAAGGATAATACCGATGTTTTACCAGCTCTCCTATTGTAAATTTAGGTGTATCAAGTTTATCTTTACTTTTATTTATAGGTTTGTTTTCTTCCATATTGATTTTTTTCATCATATTATACATTATAAATATAATTTATTATTTATTTTTTTCCAATGTAGATAATAGTTATATCATTAATATTTTATTTAGAGGGAACCTTTGGGAAGATTTGGAGTAGGACAACCTTTTAAACGTTTAGAGGATGATAGATTACTAACTGGTAATGGATCATATACAGACGATATAAGTTTCGAGAATCAAGCCTATATGTATATTTTACGTTCACCTTTTTCTAAGGCTAGAATCAAAAATATAGACTTTAAAGAAGCTGAGAATTTAAAAGGTATTATAAGAATTATAAACAATGAAGACCTTAAAAAGCAAAATATTAATGATATGCGAACTACTTTTCTTCTTAAAAATATAGATGGCAAAGTTATGAAAGAAACTAGTAGAAATATATTGTCTAATACAGAAGTAAGATTCGCTGGTGATCCTATACTAGCAATTATCGGAAATACGCAAGAAATAGCAGAAGAGGCAGCTGATAGAATTATAGTTGATTATGAAGAACAGCAGAGTGTTACAGATATTGTAAAAGCATTAGAAAGCAACGCTCCATTAGTAAGAAGTGAATTACAAGATAATTTATGTTTTGATTGGGAACTAGGAGATAAGGAAAAAACAGAAAAACTTCTTAAAGAGGCTGAATACAATATAAAAATTGAGCTTAGAAATAATAGACTGATTCCCAATCCAATGGAATGTAGAAGCACAGTCGGTATGTATGATAGTAGTAATGGGCAATTTACTTTGTACTGTTCTAGTCAAGGAGTGCATAGCCTTAAGAAGAAGTTATCGGCTATCTTCAATATTCAAGACAAAAAAATAAACGTTATTACAAGAGACGTAGGTGGAGGTTTTGGAATGAAGATGTTTAATTATCCAGAGTACGTATTAACTCTTGTGGCATCAAAATTAACAAACAAAATAATTAAATGGAGACCAAGCAGATCAGAATGTTTTCTATCAGACATCCACGGTAGAGATCATTTTAGTAAAGCTGAACTAGGAATCAATTCTGCCTTAGAGTTCACTTCTCTTAAAGTGGAAACTATTGCAGGAATAGGCGCATATATGTCAGATTTTGCTGTTTTTATTCCTACTTACGCAGGAACCGGAATGCTTACAGGATGCTATAAAATACAAACAGCCTATGCTAATGTTAAAGGAGCTTATACTAATAATAACCCTACAGATGCTTACAGAGGTGCAGGAAGGCCTGAAGCAGCGTATCTAATAGAAAGGCTGGTTGATAAGGCATCTAAGGAAATAGGAATAAGTCCTGTTGAATTAAGGCTAAAAAATCTAATTGATGCCGATATGATGCCCTATAAAACTGCCTTTGGCAGAGTTTATGATAGTGGAGACTTTAAAAAAAATTTAAAAGATGCTTTAAATTTATCTGATTATGAAAATTTTTCTGAAAGGAAAAAAGGCTCTCTTGTAAGAGGCTATCTTAGAGGCATTGGTATCTCTACTTATATAGAAGCATGCGGTGGTGGTGGACCAGAGTATGCTGAAATATCAGTTGGAAAAAATGGAAATGTTTCTATAAAAATAGGCACTCAATCAAACGGACAAGGGCATGAAACATCCTACGCCCAAATCGCATCAGAGATTCTTCAAATTGATATTGAAAATATTCAAGTTCTACAAGGTAATTCTATAGAAATACCCAAAGGATCTGGTACCGGAGGTTCAAGGTCCACTCCTGTTGGGGGCAGTGCCTTGCATCTTGCAACTCTTAAACTTGTAGAGAAGGGGAAAAAATATATTAGTAAAAAAATACAAGTTAATGAAAATGAAATTAATTTTCAAAATGGAGTATTTAGCTCTAAAGAAAAACTATTTTCCTTAGCAGAAATATCTAATCTTTTATCTGATGAAGAACTAATATTTAATAGTTATGAGTCTTGGGCACCAGCTCAAGAAACTTTTACATATCCAAATGGAACGCATATTTGTGAACTAGAAATTAATGATAAAACTGGAAGAGTAAATATTTTATCTTATTCAGTTGTAGATGATTTTGGAAAAGTAATTAATCCACTGCTCTTGGAGGGGCAAGTTCATGGAGGTATAGTTCAGGGCATAGGTCAAGCTCTTTATGAGGAAACAATTTATGAAGAAGAATCTGGACAATTGCTAAATGGATCTTTTATGGATTACGCTATTCCTAGAGCTAGCGATGTTCCAAACTTTAAGTTTTTGTATAATGAGGTATTGTGTAAAGCAAATTTGCTTGGAGTTAAAGGCGCCGGTGAAGCAGGTGCTATAGGAGCTCCTCCTGCTGTAATTAATGCTGTATGTAATGCTCTCGGAATTGACCATATTGACATGCCAGCAAAACCTGAAAAAATATGGAAAGTTTTAAAGAAAAATAAAAGGAATAATTTATGATTAGATATATTATACTTGGAAAATACTCCTCAGACTTTTTAGCGGGTATGATGCATAATCCACAAGATAGAAAAAAAGCAACGGAAACTATGATAAAGAAAGTAGGAATGAAATATGCAGATGGAGAGAGCTATCTACATATTAATCATCCTGATTATGACTTTATATGTATTATGTATGGTAAGAGTGATGAAGCAGTTAGATCAGCCTCTGATATGATGAGAGCTACTGGAAACATCGAAAGGTTTACTTTTTGTAGGGCTTGGAGCACTGAAGAATATACTTCTATATCTAAAGAAGCATCTGAATTAGTTGGAGTATATACACCTGCATCAGAAACTTAAAAAATTGGCTAAATATGTATTTTAGAATTATAAGTTTCACTCTTTTAGCGCCTTCCTTATGGGCTATGATTAATCAATTCCAAAACTCCAATGTAAAAATTATAAAGCTTGCTGAAAATAAAGGTTTGATTATTGAATCTTTTGAAAACTCTGCTCATGCCGGAAAATCAACTAAAGTGCTTGCATCTATGCAGTCGATGAAGGCTCAAGCCATGGCTAAAGTATTGGTAGAAGAAGGAGTTGAAATAACTAACTAAATCTCTAGTTGAACGCTTCTTCCCAGCTACCTTTAGTAGCTGCTTTTGAATATTCTGTTGCCCTATTTTCGAAGAAGTTTGTGTGTTCTACTGCATTAAGCATTTCATCCATCCATGGTAATGGATTTTGCCCTATGTTATAAATGGGTTGTAATTTTAATTGATTTAACCTTATATCAGCAATATATCTTATATATTTTTTTACCTCTTCAGGTCTTAAACCTTCAACACTTCCTAGCTCAAAAGCTCTGTCTATAAAAGCGTCTTCATGTTCTATCATTGTATTGCAAGTCTTATAGAGGGTTCGCTTCAGACTATCGTCGTTAACTTCAGGGTTTTCTTCTAAAAACTTATGAAATAGTTTAATAATTGATTCTGTATGTAAACTCTCGTCCCTAGCTGACCATGTTACTATTTGGCCCATTCCTTTCATTTTGTTAAACCTAGGAAAGTTCAATAAAATTGCAAAACTTGCGAATAACTGAAGCCCTTCTGTAAAACCTCCAAAAACGGCTAGTGTCAAGGCTATGTCTTTCTTTGATGAAGCGTTAAACTGTTGCATATAATCATACTTATCGCGCATTTCCTTTATATGAAGAAAAGCTTCATATTCAACTTCTGGCATACCTATAGTATCTAGTAAATGAGAATATGCAGCAACGTGAACTGTTTCCATATTTGAAAATGCAGCTAGCATCATACACACTTCTGTTGGTTGAAATACTCTCGAGTAGTGACTCATGTAACAATTATTTACTTCTATATCAGATTGAGTGAAGAACCTAAATATTTGAGTTAACAAATTTCTTTCTGACTTATTCAATTTTCTATTCCAATCAGATACATCATCAGCTAAGGGCACTTCTTCAGGCAACCAATGAATTCTTTGTTGTTGCAACCAGGCGTCATACGCCCAAGGATATTTAAAGGGTTTATATATTGGTGGGGCATCTAATAGGGACATAATTTAACTCCTTTAGTATTTATTGACAAGACAAACACTCGTCGTAATTAAGTTCATTTTCTTTTGGTTCTTCATTATTATTAATACTTCCTTGTAAGGGAACTTTAGATCTCTTGTTATGAGATACTACTTCTGCTCTTTGTAAAGAAAGAGATCTTAAATAGTACAAACTCTTAATTCCCTTTTTCCATGCCGTAAAGTGTATTTTATGGAGATCTCTCTTATGAACATCTGGTTTTAGAAACACATTAAGAGACTGAGACTGACATATAAAAGGAGTTCTATCGCCTGCTAATTCTATTAAACTTCTTTGGTCTATTTCAAAGGCAGTTTTAAAAGTAGCTTTTTCCGAGTCGTCTAGAAAATCAAGATGTTGAACTGAGCCTTTGTTAATAGTTATAGATGACCAGACCTCTTCTTTATCTTGGTTTTTTGCTTCTAACAAAGATTTCAAATGAGGATTCCTCACGTTGAAAGATCCAGAAAGAGTTTTTTGTACAAAGCTATTGGCAGCAATTGGCTCAATTCCTGGAGAAGTACCACCACAAATAATAGAAATGGAAGCTGTTGGTGCTATAGCCATCTTATTAGAAAATCTTTCCTTTACACCATATTCCTTAGCATCTGGACAAGCACCTTTTTCTTCTGCTAATGTTACCGACGCCTTGTCTGCCTGTGCCCTTATGTCCTTGAAAATTTTCTTATTCCATACCTTAGCCATAACAGATTCAAAAGGAATTCCTTTTTTCTGAAGAAATGAATGAAATCCCATTACTCCTAACCCAACACTTCTTTCTCTCATAGCTGAGTATCTTGCATTTTCCATAGTATCTGGAGCTCTTTTAATAAAATCTTCCATTACATTATCTAGAAAACGCATTACATCAGGGACGAAATGTTCTTCATTTTGCCATTCATCATAATTTTCTAAGTTAAGAGATGATAAGCAACAAACAGCTGTTCTCTGTTTTCCATCTCTGTCCTCACCTGTAGGCAAAGTAATCTCACTGCATAAGTTCGACATTTTAACTTGAAGACCTGACAGCTTTTGGTGATTTGGAATGGTCTCATTTACTCTATCTATAAATAAAATGTAGGGTTCTCCTGTTTCAATTCTCGTAGTCAGTAATTTTATCCAAAGCGTTCTAGCACTTACAGTCTTTTGTATTGATCCGTCCTTTGGGCTCTTAAGTGACCACTCTTCATCATTTTCTACTGCCCTCATAAAGTCGTCTGATACAACTATACCGTGATGCAAGTTTAGGGCTTTCCTGTTTGGATCACCTCCTGTTGGCCTTCTCAAATCAATAAATTCCTCTACTTCTGGATGCCATATTGGTAAGTAGCATGCTGCAGATCCCCTTCTTAAACTCCCTTGACTGATTGCCAAGGTTAAAGAATCCATAACTCTAATAAATGGAACAACTCCTGAAGTTTTACCGGCTTGTCCAACTTTTTCACCTATACCCCTTAGATTTCCCCAGTAAGAACCAATTCCTCCTCCTTTTGAAGCCAACCAAACGTTCTCATTCCAGAGATCTAAAATTCCATGGAGGCTATCATTTGCTTCATTTAAAAAACAAGATATTGGCAATCCTCTATTCGTTCCTCCGTTAGAAAGAATAGGTGTTGATGGCATAAACCAGTGATTAGACATATAGTCGTATAACCTTTGTGCATGCTCACCATCATCTGCAAAATAACTAGCAACTCTGGCAAACATTCCTTGAAAATCTTCATCAGGTAATAAATATCTGTCTTTCAAAGTGGCTTTTCCAAAGTCAGTAATTAGCGAATCTTTTGAATTATCTTTTTGAACTTTTATTCCAGGTTTGATTTGGACAATGTTTAGAATATCCGAGCTTTTTCTCTTTTTTAATAACTTTTTTTTAATTTTCTCTTTATTGTGTGGTATTTTTTGTAACATATTCTCTCTACTTATCCACAACTGTGAATAGTAAAATGTGGATAAATTACTACATGTTGTGTTTTATTTTAATTAATAACTAAATATTGCGTATTATTTATATATAGTCAATACAGAAAAATAAAGATTTTAAATTTTTTCCATATTTATAAGAACATATATAGAACAAATGTCAATTAAATATTTATTTTTGAATATTTTTGTTATTCTGAAAATAAACATTACTAAAATATGGTAAAATTAGACAAGATTTATACTAAAGGTGGAGACTTCGGAAAAACCTCTCTAGGAAATGGAAAAAGAGTCACTAAGAACCACAAAAGAATAGTTGCTGTTGGAGCAGTTGAAGAACTGAATGCCTACATAGGTTTGTCTTTGCTTAATTGTGAGAATGCTTATAAAAAGATAATTACAAATGTTCAAAATGATCTCTTTGATCTAGGAGCCGATTTGATAATGCCCTTAAACAAAAAAAAAAGATCTTTAAGAATAACAGACACTCAGGTCACTAGAATTGAAAAACAGATTGATGAGATTAATAAATCTTTGCCACCACTAAAATCTTTCATTCTTCCGGGAGGAAATCTAACATCTTCTAGATTACATATAGCAAGAACTGTTTGTAGAAGGTGCGAAATAAATATAATTGAATTAAGCATTAAAACTAAGATAAATAATAATATATTAAAGTTCATAAATAGATTGTCAGATTTGCTTTTTGTTCTAGCCAGAAAAATAAATATGAAAGATGATGCCGAAATTTTGTGGAAACCTGGAAAAAATGTAGTAAAATAATAAGCATGATTTAATGTATAAATAGAAATTAAAAAAAAATGCCAATTAAAAATAGAATATCTGACTTTGAAAAAGAAATGATTAAATGGAGACATTATTTCCATCAATATCCTGAACTTGCCTATAAAGAAAAAAATACTTCAAAAAAAATTGTATCTCTATTAAAAGAATTTGGAATTGACAAAATTGAAGAGGGTATAGGCGGAACAGGCGTTGTAGGTGTAATTAATAATGGCGAGGGAAAATCAATAGGTCTTAGAGCTGATATGGATGCACTACCTATTCAAGAAGAAAATAGGAATAATAAATATTGCTCTAAAAACAAAGGTGTTATGCATGCCTGTGGTCATGATGGGCATACTACAATGTTACTAGGAGCAGCCAAATATTTATCTGAAACAAGAAATTTTAAAGGAAAAGTAGTTCTAGTTTTTCAACCAGCAGAAGAGGGTTTTGCAGGAGCAAAAGCTATGATTGATGATGGACTACTAGAAAGATTTCCAATAGATGAGATATATGGTATGCACAATATGCCTGGGCTAGAAAAAGGAGTGCTTGCCGTTCAGGCAGGCCCAAGACTAGCAGCGGCCGATAACTTTTCTGTTGAGATTATTGGAAAGGGTGCCCACGGAGCAATGCCTTCTAATTCAATAGACCCTATAGTATGTTGCTCCTCAATCATTCAAAATTTGCAGCATATTGTTTCTAGAAACTCAGACCCAAAAGAAACACTAGTTATTACCGTAGCATCATTTAATTCAGGAAGCGCTAATAATATTATTCCTAAATCGGCAACTATTACTGGTACAGTAAGATACTATAACCATGAAATCGGAAAACTAGCAGAAAAAAGGTTTAAAGAAATCATCATAAATACCTGTAAAGCATATGGAGCTAGAAGCAAAATAGTCTTTACTAAAGGATATCCGGCCACTATTAACCATGAAAATCCTAGTTCATTTGCATTCTCTGCTGCTAAAAAGGTTGTTGGGCTAAAAGCTGAAGACAAACAAAACCCCATGATGGGATCTGAGGACTTTTCTTACTTTCTTAATAATGTTCCTGGAGCTTTTGCATGGATTGGAAATGGAAAATCAGCAAGTTTACATAATCCTAAATATGATTTTAATGATGATGTTTTATCAATAGGTTCTAGTTATTTATCAACATTAGCAGAAGACTTTCTGAGATAAGTTATTAGCTAAATGAGTTTTATTTATATATCAAGAATACATATTTTCTTTTTAATTTTTCTAATTAATTGTAATTTATATAGCACTCCTTTGGTAGATACGAATTGGATTTCAAAAAATTTGTGCAAAAAAGACATCAAAATTATTGAGGTAGGCAAATCGTTTAATTCTTTCAAGGTAGAACACATTAATTGTGCATCTTACACAAATTTTTATAATGATGGTTGGCGAGAAAACTTAAAAGGAGTGAGTATGAGTTTGCCTGATCCACAAAAACTTGCAAATATAATTGAAGGATTAGGCGTATCAGTCTCAGACTATGTAGTATTATACCCAAAAAAGAATGACATCTTCGCAATGTCAGAAGTAACAACCATATATTTTACATTTAAATATTTAGGACATACGAAAATTTCTATATTAGATGGTGGCTATCCAAAATTTAAAAAGGACCATCCTCTGCTGATAGAAGAAGGGGAAATGATTAAAAATGAAAAAAAAAGATATGCTTTTACTATTGATAAGTCTATTCTTGCAAACGAACAAAACATTAAAGAAAATATTGCTAATAAAATAAATATAATAGATTCAAGAGAAGTAGATTTTTTCTTGGGCATTAACAAACTACCTGGATTTAATAATTTTGGAACAATTAAAAATTCAATTAACATTCCTTCAATGTGGAACTTAGAGAATAGGGGATTAAAATTTAATAATATTGAAACCTTAAAAAAAATTCACAATGTAAATAAAATAAATCAAAAGGAAAACAATATATACTTTTGTTATGCAGGATTAGAAAGCTCTCTAAATTGGTTTGTATCTCACGAGTTACTTAAAAATGATAATGCAAAACTTTATGAAGGTTCAATATTTGATTGGCATTCTAGAAATAATTCATTATTTAAAAAATTTTAAAAATATATAGACAACATTTCTTTTATCATTATTATTTCTATGTGCCTAGGTAGCTCAGTTGGTAGAGCATGCGACTGAAAATCGCAGTGTCGGTGGTTCAATCCCACCCCTGGGCACCGCAAAACTCTAGGTTCATTTAGCTTTAGACTTTATAATTAAAAATTGAGTTTCAAAAATTAATTGCACATAAAAGTTTCTTTATTTTCAATGTTATTAATAAAATTTAATTTGAATATAAATAAATATTTATTACTCTTTTATAAAAGTGAAATAAAATTAAAAGAATAAACTTATGATATAAAGTAATGATATTAAATTATTATTTCTATCAATAGTGATATATTTTTCGTATGAATAAAAAAAATTATAAAAATTTAATAAAAAAGAAAATAATAATTCATATAGGATTGCACAAAACAGCAACATCTTTTTTTCAAAGTGAAGTTTTTCCTAACTTAGATAATATTTTGTTTCTAGGTAATGTAGGAACTGCTGACCTTGAGAGAAAAAATAATATTTCCAATAGCCTAGAGCACGATATGTCCGACGAAATAATGGGAATTATGGAAAAAAATATAAGCAGTGTTAAACTAAATAAAATAAAAAGTAAATTTAATATGGTGCTTAAAGAAGCTTCGATGAAAAATAAGAAAATTTTAATATCTGCAGAAAGTTTATCTTTTACAAAATCCTTAGAAATCAAAAACGTAAGAAATAAGAATAAAATATCTATTCATTTAGCATGCAAAAGATTAAAGTATATCTTTAATGATCCTATTATATGGGTAAATATTAGAAAAGCTAAGTCTCTTGCCTGGTCTACATATATGTACTTTATAAGACAGGGAAAATATATCGATTTTGAAACCTTTTGGAAAGAATGCTATGTAAATGAAATCACTGATTGGACAAGTATGATTGATATTTATAAAGCTAGATTTAGCAAAAAATCTCTTTTGATAACCTCGTATGAGCAACTAAAGAAGGAACCTCATATTTTTTGGAAAAACTTATCAAAAATATTTAATACAGACTTTGAAAAAATATTAAAAAATACTAAAAATAAAATAATATTTCAACAATCTAATGCAAGAATTTATAAGTTACAAAAATATTTGCCATTTTTTTATTTTATAACAGCCAATACTCCACAATCATTAAAAAAAATCTTAAAAAAAATAGTTTCTTATAAGGCAAAAAAAACCTTGCCGTCTATTCCTAAAAAAATAGAAAAAAAATTAAAAGATACAGATATTAAAAACTCTCAATGGTTAACTAAAAATTTTAATGTTAAATATTAATTTCAAAATTAATATAAATCATTAATTACTTTATATTTCAACTTTTAGAGGTTATGAATGATGAATAAGCAGGCAACAAAATTTAAAACAACTTTTATAAGTTTTGTAGTTCTTACCGCTCTGTGCATATTGACAATCAATATGCTCAGTTTTTTTTAAAACTAATGTTCCAGAATAAAACGGGAAGAAAAGTTGCTACTAAAAAAGAGCAAAACAATAACGATTCTAAAATAATAGGTGGAAAAAAACTACTAGGTATTAAGCCTCCTATCAATAATGATTTTGTAAAGTCTGGGCTGGGAAAAAATAAAAGCCCTCCTACTAATCCGGCTATTATAGATGTATAGAGTCTTTTTTCTTTTAAAGATTTTTTATAAAAATTGTAAAATATGCTTATCGCCGCTGCACAGCAAAATAAGTCAGCTAACAAGAATAAATATAATATGCTTAAACCGTTTGATGATACTAGGAAAGCAACTAAAGATAAAAATATTATGATCCAGTTGGATAGTTTCCTATAGTCTTTTTTGAGCTTCATTATCTTTTTACCATCTACAATAATTAAACTGGAAATAGCGTTTATTATTGTATCAATAGTGCTAATTGTTAATGATATTGCTAGGAAAATAATTATGCTAGCGATGAAATAAAGATTTTTATCCTGAAAAAGAAGAGAAAAAAAAGCCAAATCTGGAGTTATATTAGGATCTAAAGAGACAGCTATTAACCCAACAAAGCCCATAAGAAAGACTACAGGAATTATAAATATAAAAGAAAATATTAAGCTTTTTTTTAATGTATTATTATTTTCAGCTGCATAAACTCTTTGCCAATTACCTTGATGAAAGAGATTAGTAGCAGCAACAGCAATAAAGAAAGTTATTCCTGAAGTAAGGTTTGAGCTATAGCCTATACTGAGTAATTCGGGTTTATTATCTTTTATAAAATTTATATTAAAAGGAATATTATTAACCGCAAATAAAAAAAGAAAGCTTACTATAAGTATTACTAAAAAAATAAAAAATTGAATATTATCTGTAACGATTGAGGCCCTTAGACCGCCGTAAAGAGTGTACATTAATGAACATAAAATTATTATTAGAGATGTGATCCATAAGTCTGTTCCAGAAAGATATTTTATCAAAATAGATACAGCAGTAACCTCAGCAATTAAAAAAATTGTCATATAAAATATTGATAAGAATAAAATAAGTTTGAATAATCTATTCCCAAATCTTAAATTTATTACCTCAAGTAAAGTTTTACCTTCAGGATACTTATTTCTAAATTCTTTGCCTAAATGAATTAAAAAATACAAAGGAAATGCTGTTCCTAGGGAATAACCTATTACTGCTCCAATACCGCCCCACGTTGCAGCAGATGCAGGACCAAATAAAATCCAAGATCCTAATGCTGATGCTATGAAACTTGTAGTTAATGAAAAGGTTCCTATTGACCTATTTGCTACCAAATAATTATTTAAATCTAAAAAATTTTTAGAGTAAAAAATACCTACCCCTAAAAAAACTAAACTAATTAAAATTGTGATTAATATTGCATTTAATTGACTTAAAATATAAAGACTTTCCATTTTTTTCCTTTCTGAATTACCGGACAATTTCTGTGGGCTTAATCTTAGCGGTAGACCTCTCTTTTAAAGAGATATGGTAATTTAAGTTGTGAATTGAAACAAGCTACAAGAATTTATTTTTTTACTTTAAAATTGAAAATAAATAAATTCTCTATTTATATTCTGAGAAGGAGCATATAATAGTAGAAATATTATTGAATATATTATGATTAGATATAAATAGTTATTCCTGTTGAATGTCTTTCTCTCCAATAGACTTTGGATTTGAAAACTGTTGGGGAATAGTGAAACTACAAATAATATTATTAAAATAATAAAAAAAACTGGGGTGTTAAAATTTGTACCTGCAGTATCTGAAAAAAATAAATTTTTTAACATTAATTTAGCTGAAGTAAAGTCATTGCATCTAAAAGGTATCCAACCTAGTGTAATAAGTGAAAATATTATGGGCCTTCTTAAATAACTATGTAATCTTATACGGCATAAACAATTTAAATTAATCACTATCTTTTCCAAAACTATCAACAACCCATGATATGCGCCCCACAATAAAAAGTTCCATGAAGCTCCATGCCATATACCTCCTAACAACATAGTTAAAAATATATTTATTAAAGTTCTTCCAGTACCTTTTTTGTTGCCTCCTAATAAGATGTACAAATGTTCTTTTAAAAACCTAGATAAAGTAATATGCCAACAATTCCAAAATTCTTTGAAAGAAGATGCTTTGTAAGGAGAAAAAAAGTTTAATGGTAATTTAATTCCAAAGCAAAGTGCTAAACCTATAGCCATATCTGAATATCCAGAGAAGTCAAAATAAATTTGCAAACTAAATGCTATTAATCCTATCCAGCTGTCAATCTTACTTACTTCAATATTGCTTTCAAAACTTAAAAATATTGGATCTGCTATAGTTGCTAAATAAGAAGAAATAATTATTTTCTTAACCATTCCTATTGAAAAAATATATAATCCTAGAGTTATATTTTTATTTGATAAAATATTTTTACTTTTTGAGAGTTGTGGGTAAAACTCCTTGAATTTTACTATAGGTCCTGCAATTAGCTGAGGAAAGAAACTTACAAACAAGAAGTATTTTATAAATTTAAAATTTTTAATTTCCCCTTTATAAATACTCGTGATAAAGGCTATCTGCTGAAAAGTAAAAAACGATATGGCTAAAGGAAGAATGATATGATGTTGACTTATTTCCTTTTTAAAAAAAAAGTTTAAATTATCTATTAGAAAATTAAAATATTTATAATAAACTAGAATAATTAAGTTACAAAAAATAATAAAGAGAAAGAAAGCATGCTTAATGAAGAGGTTTTCAAATTTTAATAAAAGTTTTGCTGACATGAAATTTAATAAAATTGATCCTGATATTAAAATAAGATAAAGAGGATAAAAGGAACCATAAAAATATAAAGAGCAGACTATTAAGAAAAGAAAAAAAAAATTAACTTTGTAGCATTTTTTTATAAAAATTCCTAAAATCACAACAATTGGAAAAAAAATGAAAGTAAACTCTAAAGTGTTAAACAGCATTGGTATATAATAAATTTATAAAGTCAAACTTAATGTATATAAAGAAATATTTAGCTTTATCAATTTATTTTATTGTTTTTATATCTATAGCTATCCTGATCCTTATAAGAATATTGATATCGTCCCCTAGTCTGGAAGAGTATTTTTTTAATAGCCTTAAAAATAAATACTCAATTATTTTTTTTGGAGACTCAGTTTTACGAGCTAATCATTTAAAAGAAGATAACAAATCAAGCATTCCTGATATAATGAAAAAGAATATAGCTTACTCTATTCTAGAAATTCAAGGTACAGCTTATAACACGGTTACCTACAGCTATTTTGCAAAAACCTTTAACCTCTACAATCATAAAACAGATATAATTATTATTCCTATAAACCTTAGATCTTTCTCCAGCTCTTGGTTAAATGTTCCAGAATTCCAATTTGAACAAGAATGTAGTTTTTTAAGTATTTTAATTTTTAAACCTGACATCAAATGTATAATTAACCATATAAAAAACTTAAAGCCCGAAACAGTCAAACAAAAGCATGAAAATTTTTTAGATGAAACTATCACTGCTAAAGGTTTTTTAGAAAAAACTACGAGAAGATTTTTTAAATCTGTTGGCTGTGAAATAGATGGTAAGGATTTAAAATGTGAAGACAAAGATCACTTTGAACAGGTAAATGATTACCTACAACATGGTATAGATATATTTACTGCTATGAAAATTATGAAGTTAAATTATCACTATGGTGAAATTATTTCTGATAATAATAAAGCTCTCCTGGCTTTGGAAAATATGTTGCTTCTTCTAAATAAACTGGATAAAAAAGTGCTATTGTATGTTACACCACATAATTTTGATGCCGTTTCTCAATATTCCGGAAAACAAATGACAGAAATAATGAAAAAAAATATTAAAAAAATTTCATCTAAAGCTAATTCTAATAATGTTACTTTTTTAAATTTATCTACATTACTTCCTGGAATTAACTTTGAGCCAGATTGTGCTTGTGAACATATAGACTATGAAGGAAAAGTAAAAGTCGTAAATGCCATAATTAAAAAAATTAAAAAGATAAATAACTATGACTGAAATCTACTATTTTTCAAGAATCAACTTGCATGAAGCGTAAAAATTATTATTTCTATGCCTGTATTTAAGTATCTTTTCATCATTTTTCCCTCTTATAAACTTCGGTTTTCTTTTTTTGCTATCTTTTCTTCTTATGTCTTTAGCAAGATAAAGGTCATGAATTTCCGTAATTCTTCTGTTACAATCCTCATAGCTTTGATAAATAGAATTTACTTGGCTGTAGGGAACTTTGTCAGTATTATTTTCTTCCCAAAAAGAGCTAGCAACTATAATTAATGCATATAAGTATTCCATAGTGTCCTTTTACCATAAAAAAGTATTAATTTTTATAAATAACTATAAGTTTTTATTATAATCAGTATAGATAGAATCTTATTTTTTTTTATATATATTTAAGAGTACATAAACTTAATAGGGAGACAATTATGTGGAAAAAACCTGAAATTCGCGAAATAGCTGTTGGTTTAGAAATTAATAGTTATGCTTGCGCAGATCTTTAGTATCTGAATTTATGTTACCGTCGTGTCTGGTGTTCCTTTAAAATTTAGTTAACCATGTTTATTAAAGTTTTAGGAGCAGCAGCTGGCGGTGGATATCCCCAGTGGAATTGCAACCATCCTAATAGTAGGTTGGCGAGGCAGAAAAGCCCTATAGCCTTAACCAGGACACAGTCCTCAATTGCTATTTCTATTGATAAAGAAAGATGGTTTATTCTGAATGCCTCACCAGACTTAAGACAACAATTATGGAATAATCCTGAATTAATGCCAGCAGCCAAAGATCCTCTAAGATATAGTCCTATAATGGGTGTTGTTTTAACTAACGCTGATGTGGATCACATTGCTGGGCTTATAAATTTGAGAGAATCGCAACCCTTTAATTTATATGGAACTAATAGAATACTAGATGTAATTAATACTAATACAATTTTTAACGTATTAAACCCGAAATTCGTAAAAAAATTTCCTATTAAATTGGAAGAAGACATAGAACTTCTCTTGAATAATGGAGAGGGAAGTGATATTTTTATAAAACCTTTCTCTGTACCTGGTAAAGTGGCTTTGTGGCTTGAGGATGAAAATAAAGGTCCAAATTTAGGATCTGTTGAGGAAGACACGATTGCACTTGAAATTAAGACAAATGAAAAAAAGTCTTTTTTTTACGTTCCTGGTTGTGCTAGCGTTCCAAAATGGCTGAAAGATAAATTAAATGGTTCTGATATTCTTATGTTCGATGGTACTCTTTGGAGAGATGATGAGATGATTAAGGAAAATGTAGGTATAAAAACTGGCAAAAGAATGGGGCACATTAGTATGGACGGAGATGAAGGTTCTTTAACTAGCCTGAAAGAAGTCAATGTAGGTAGAAAAATCTTTATACACATAAATACTACGAATCCAGTCCTTTTAGAAAACTCTAGAGAAAGAAAGATTGCTAATGATTATGGATGGGAAATTGCTTACGATAATATGGAGATAGAATTATGATAATGCCCGCTCCTTTCTATCCTGGACCTTATATAGAATTTGATAAAGATAAACCTCTTTCAAGAGAACAGTTTATAAATGCATTAATTGAATTAGGAAATCAGAGATATCACAGTCTGCATCCATTTCACAAGCTACTCCATAACGGAAAGTTATCTTTTAATCAAGTACAAGCATGGGCACTAAATCGCTTTTATTACCAGTGGTCTATTCCTAGAAAAGATCTTACTCTAATGGCAAGAATAAATGACGTAAAGTTGAGATTAGAATGGAGATCGAGAGTAATTGATCATGAAGGAGATATTGACGGTAGTGGAGGTATATCTAGATATCTTCAGCTTTGTGAAACTCTTAAACTTGATATTGAATATGTTAAATCTTGTAAAGGTCTTCTACCTGCTACAAAATTTGCAGTTGATGCTTATGTTAACTTTGTAGAAAACAAGTCTTTATTGGAAGGAATTGCTTCATCTCTTACTGAAATTTATGCTCCTGCCATTCATCAAGAGCGGATAGCTGGCTTATCTAAGCATTATAAGTGGGCTAATGATTATGCATTAGCATATTTTAAAAAAAGAATAAATCAGGCTAGAAGAGATGTTGAATTTGGAAGAGAATGGGTTATCAATAACGCAAAAACCAGAAGTGATCAGGAAGCAGTATTGAATGCTGTTAAGTTCAAAACAGAAGTACTTTGGGCCCAATTAGACGCTTTATATTATTCATATGTTGATCCTGGTAATATTCCTCCTGGATCCTTTATACCAAATAAACAAGACAATTAAATATCATGACTAAAATCATTACACTTACAATAAACGATGTACCGAAACTTCCAAGACATGCTAAACTAAGATATGATGAAGCAAGAAAGAAATGGATTATAAATGCTCCAGAAAGAGTCTTCGAATTAGATGAAATAGCTTCGGAAATTATGCAATTAGTTGATGGACTATTGTCTTTGAAAGGTATAGTTAAAGAGCTTTTAAAGAAATACAAAGAAGCCTCAGAAGAAGAAATAACCACTGACGTATTATCTATGTTACAATCACTAGCTGATAAAGGTTTTATAATAAAATGAGAAAAGAAGAAAATATAAATCAGTTGGCAGAAAATAACATGACCTCGTCGGAGGAAAAAAGCTTTATTACGCCAGAAAAGAAGAGCAAGTTGCTTATTCCTTATGCAGTGTTATGCGAACTTACTCATAGATGCCCTTTATCATGTGGGTATTGTTCAAATCCAGTGCAACTTGAAATGCGATCCAATGAGATTAGTACTGAGGTATGGAAAAAAGCCTTATCAGAAGCAGTGAAAATTGGCATATTGCAATGCCATTTCTCAGGAGGCGAACCTACTGCAAGGAAAGATTTAGAAGAATTAGTGTTACATGCACGAGATATTGGTTTATATACTAATTTAATTACTTCTGGTGTTCTTATTAATGAGGCACGTTTGAAAAAGCTGTATGATGCGGGATTAGACCATATTCAAATCTCAATTCAGGACACTGATCCAGAAAACTCTAATAAAATTGCTGGTTTTAAAGGACATGAAAAGAAGATTAATACATGTCAACTAATAAGAAAAGTTGGATTACCATTAACAATAAACTCAGTTATGCATAGACAAAACTTGCATAACCTAAAATCAATGATAGAACTCGCAGTTGAATTAGATGCAGAAAGACTTGAAGTTGCCCAAGTTCAATACTACGGTTGGGCATTGAAAAATCAAACAGCATTTTTACCTACGAGAGAACAACTTGATGAGGCCACCTCAATAGTTGAAGATGCTAGAATAAAATATAAAGGAATATTAGCAATTGACTACGTTGTTCCTGATTATTATGCTAAAAAACCAAAATCGTGTATGGGAGGTTGGGGAAGACAGTTTCTTAATATTACTCCTGCTGGGAAGGTTCTACCTTGTCATGCAGCAGAGTCCCTAGATTTTTTGAATTTTGATAATATAAAAGAAAAACCTTTATCCTGGATATGGGAGCACTCTGAGTCATTTAATAGATTTAGGGGAACTGATTGGATGCCCGAACCATGCAGATCTTGCGATAGAAGAGAAATTGATTGGGGAGGATGCAGATGTCAAGCTTTTGCTTTAACAGGAAATGCAGATGCAGCCGATCCTACCTGTGAATTTTCTCCTTACAGAAAAGTTTTAGACGAACCTTTATCAAAGGCTGGCGGCGAAACACCAGAGTTTATTTATAGAAAATTTTCATAAATCAAGATCTTTCTGATATAAGGAAATCATGAAATCCATCAAAAAAACCTGTAGTATTTGTGTTTTTTGTAGTAGTCAGTCACCAAATAATAAAGCTTTTTTAAAAACTGCTTATAGTCTTGGTAAAGAATTATCAAATAAAGGGCACACTATAATTTATGGTGGAGGAGAAACGGGAATGATGGGAAGTTTATCTAGAGGTGTTTTAGAAAATCAAGGACATCTTATTGAAGTAATTCCAAATTACTTTAATTCTAAGAATACCTCAAAGAAGAAATTGTCAAAAGTAATTACAACAAAAAGTTTTAGTCAAAGAAAAAATATCATGATTAGTAAGTCAGATCTTTTTATTTGCTTGCCAGGAGGATTTGGTACAATGGATGAATTATTTGAGGTTATTGCTCTAAATCAACTTAGTGTAATTAAAAAGAATATAGTATTAATTGATATAAATAATTTTTGGGATACCTTTAAAAAGTTATTAAATGAATTAAAGAAGAAAGGTTTTTTATATGATATTAAAAAAAGTAATATTTACTTTAAGGAATCAATTGAACAAACTATACAATTCATAGAAAAAATTAGTATAAATAAGGAGTGATAAAGTGGTTAAAATAAATGTAGAAAATCCAGTTGTAGAGCTAGACGGAGACGAAATGACAAGGATAATATGGAAGCTAATAAAAGATGAGCTTATCTTTCCATGGCTAGACATAGATTTGAAGTATTTTGATTTAGGTATTGATAGCAGAGATAAGACTGATGACAAAATAACTATTGATGCTGCTGAAGCCATTAAACAGTATAGAATAGGAATTAAATGCGCAACAATTACACCCGACGAAGCCAGAGTAAAAGAATTTAAATTAAAAAAAATGTGGAGATCTCCAAACGGTACTATAAGAAATATTTTAGGTGGTACAGTTTTTAGACAACCTATTATAATTAAAAATATTCCCCGATACGTTCCTACATGGACTAAACCCATTGTAATAGGAAGACACGCTTTTGGAGATCAATACCGAGCAACTGACTTTATTGTACCTGGTCCAGGAAAACTAAAACTAGTATTTGAACCAGAAAATGGACCTACTGTTACAAAAGAGGTTTACAAATTTGAAAAAAAAGGATGTGCGCTTAGTATGTATAATCTAGAGGATTCTATTGCAGGTTTTGCTAGGGCTTGTTTTAACTATGGATTGAATTTAAATTGGCCAGTTTATATGTCTACAAAAAATACTATTTTAAAAGCTTATGACGGTCTTTTTAAAGATACCTTCGAAAAAGTTTTTATTGAAGAGTTCGAGGAAAGGTTTTCACTAAAAGGACTAATTTATGAACATAGGCTAATTGATGATATGGTAGCTTGCGCAATGAAATGGGAAGGGGGTTTTGTCTGGGCTTGCAAAAATTATGATGGAGACGTACAATCAGATACTATAGCTCAGGGCTTTGGTTCATTAGGTCTAATGACATCCGTACTAATGACACCTGATGGGAATGCCATCGAAGCTGAAGCTGCCCACGGCACTGTAACTAGACACTATAGACAACATCAGAGTGGGAAGAGTACTTCTACTAATCCTATAGCTTCAATTTTTGCCTGGTCGAAAGGACTTTGGTATAGAGGAAAGTTTGACAATAACAAAGAACTTCAAGATTTTTCTTTATGCTTAGAAGAAGCTTGTATTAAGACTGTTGAAGAAGGTTTTATGACTAAAGATCTTGCAATACTAGTTGGGGCAAACCAAGAATGGATGGAGACTAAAGCGTTTATTAATAAAATATCTAAAAAGCTAAGCTACCTTATGGAAACATGATTTTTTGATTATTAAATTTAAATTTAATTTTGCTTTACCTTATTTTAGAAATTTATTTATTTCTTTTTATGTAAGAAATTGTTGCCTTAATTGCCTCTTCTGCATTTTGCGGTGAGTTTCCTCCTCCTTGAGCTAAAGTATTCTTACCTCCACCACCTTTACCTCCTAGTAAAGGAATTATTTCTTTTATTAAATCTATCGCATTAAAATATTCTGATAATTTATCAGATACTCCTATGACTGCAGTTACCTTGTTTTTATTCTTAGATATCAAAATTATTATTGTTTTATTTTCCTTATCTTTATAGTTATCAACTATATTTTTTAGATTTTTTGAGTCTAGTTCACTAAAAATTCCAGTATATATATTCAAGTCATCAAAAACTGTCTTATTCAAATTATCTTTTTCTGAATATTTCTTTACACTATCTTTTACTTTTTTTTCTAGTTCCTTTTTTTCTCTCAACAGAATATCTAGTTTTTCTATTAGTTGTGAGTCTTTTGCTTTTAACAATTCTGAAAAAACTTTTATATTCTTCTCCATATTTTGGTATAATGTAATTGCTTGCGTACCAGTAAAAGCTTCTATTCTTCTAATTCCTGATGCTAAACTTCCTTCGGATATAATTTTGAAGGTTCCTATTTCTCCGGTATTTTTTACATGTATTCCGCCACATAATTCAATAGAAAAAGGTTTTTTATAGTCATCGTTATCTACTCCCATTTCTACTACTCTAACTTTTTCTCCATACTTTTCTCCAAATATTGCCATTGCACCCATCTCAATGGCTTCATTTTTTTCTAATAAATTTTTATGAACTTTATAATTTCCTTGTATTTGTTTATTCACTACTATTTCTATATTATTTAAGTTTTTTTCTGTAATTGGCGAGTTATGAGATATATCAAAACGGAGTTTTTTATCAGATACCAATGAACCTTTTTGTGTTACATGCTTTCCTAGTATTTTCCTTAAAGCACTGTGAAGGAGATGTGTTGCTGAATGATGAGCAGCAATTTTATTCCTTGTGTCTTTATCGACACTGAGAGAAACTTCATCTGATATCTTTAAATTACCCTTCTTTAAAAGACATATGTGTTCGTAATATTTATCAAGTCTTTTCTGAGTATCGAGTACTTCCAACAACACCTTTTCATTTTCTATTATTCCTTTATCTCCTATCTGTCCTCCACCTTCAGCATAGAAAGGAGTTTTCTTAAAGAGCAGAGAGACTTTTTCACCAACTGCTGAAAAACTTTCTACTTCTTTACCATCTGAAAATATTTTTAAAATATCAGTTTTAGTAGTTAATGTCTCATATCCCATAAATTCTGTTTCTTGCAATCTTTCCAACAATTTTTTCCAGGACTTTATTTCATTGTTGTCTAGAGCTCCCTTCCATGAACTCTTAGAAATAGATTTTTGTATACTCATTTCTTTATTAAACTCGTCAATATTAATATTTTTTTTGTAAGATTTTAGTACATCTGCAGTCAAATCTAATGGAAAGCCAAAAGTATCGTATAATTTAAAAGCTACTTTTCCTGAAAACATTCTTCCACTTTTGCTCTTTTTATTTTCTGCTTGTAATATTTTCATTCCTTTTTCAAGTGTTTCTAAAAACTTTATTTCTTCAGTCTCTATTGTTTTTGAAATTAACTCTCTGTATGTAACTAATTCTTTGTAGTGATCACCCATTTCCTCAATGATTATAGGAACTAACTTATAAAATATAGGCTCTTTTATTTTGAGGTTATAAATATGACGAATTGCTCTTCTCAAAATTCTTCTAAGCACATACCCCCTTCCTTCATTAGATGGCAAAACTCCATCTGATATAAGAAAACTTACGGATCTTAAATGGTCACTAAGTATTCTAAGTGGTATTCTACTTACTGTATCTTCTTTTATTCCGAATACATCTTTTATTTTACCTATTAAACTTCTAAAAGTATCAATTTCATAATTATCTGCTTTGCCTTGTAAAACTGCGGCAACTCTCTCTATTCCCATACCAGTATCAATAGAAGGTTTCGGCAAGGGCTCCTTTTTATCATTGTTTATTTTATTGTATTGCATAAATACTAGGTTCCAGATTTCTACAAACCTGTCCCCTTCTTTATCGCTTCCTGGCAACCCTCCTTCATAATCGTTACCATGGTCGTAGAATATTTCTGAACAAGGCCCACAAGGTCCTGAGTCTCCCATTTCCCAGAAATTATCTTTACTTCCAATTTTTAAAATTCTATTTTCATTAATTCCAGCAATTTTTCTCCATAAGTCAAAAGCTTCTTGATCACTTTGATAGACTGTAACAATTATTTTTTCTTTTTTAATCTGAAAGTTTTTCGTAATAAGCTGCCATGCCATCTTTATGGCCTCTTCTTTAAAATAGTCTCCAAAAGAAAAATTTCCCATCATTTCAAAAAAGGTGTGATGTCTTTTTGTCAATCCTACATTTTCTAAGTCATTATGCTTTCCTCCTGCTCTGACACATTTTTGAGCAGTAACTGCTCTTTTTGTCGCCGGAGGTTTTTCTAATCCAGTAAAAATATTTTTAAATTGAACCATACCTGCATTAGTAAAAAGTAATGAATTATCTTTAATAGGAACTAATGTTGAGGATGGAATTATTTCATGATTGGTATTTTTGAAAAAATCTAAGAATTCTTTTCTTATGTCTGCCAAAGAGTTTTTAGTCATTAACAAATCTCCTTTTTTAAAAAATTAAAATGAATTAATTTTCCAAGGCGATATTTGGGTCTTCTGTAGTTTTATTTTTTTCTCTAATAAGATTTTCGATTTCAATTGATATTTCATTATTTTCCAGTAAAAATTTTTTAGCGTTCTCTCTTCCTTGCCCTATCCTATTTCCATTATAGCTATACCACGATCCAGACTTTTCAACAATACCAACAGAAACTCCTAAATCAATAATTTCTCCTTCTTTAGATATCCCTTCTCCGTAAAGAATATCAAATTCAGTTATTTTAAAAGGAGGAGCTACTTTATTCTTGACTACTTTTACTCTAGTCTGGTTTCCAATAATTTGGTCCTTATCTTTTATTTGTCCAATTCTTCTAATATCTAATCTAACAGAAGAGTAAAATTTAAGTGCATTTCCACCAGTAGTTGTTTCTGGACTTCCAAACATTATACCTATCTTCATTCTAATTTGATTAATGAATATCACCATTGCATTAGATTTTGATATAGAAGATGTTAATTTTCTTAGTGCTTGACTCATTAATCTGGCATGTAATCCAACATGATGATCACCCATATCTCCTTCTAATTCAGCCTTCGGAACTAAAGCAGCTAC
>MDTD01112719.1_pt1 | contig 34483 bp, 33 predicted proteins | sample 811221 | NCBI WGS metagenome assembly MDTD01 (sample SAMN05326646, study PRJNA326480) | marine metagenome | isolation source: seawater | place: Pacific Ocean: South West | collected 2011
AATGCAAGTAAGTCTAATAACGTGCACAAATAATAGTGAGAAAACTATCGAAAAATGTTGTCTGTCTGTTCATTCTCAAACCTACCATGATATTGAACATATTATTATAGATAAAAATTCTCAAGACAAAACAATTTCAATAATAAAACAACACAAATTCAAAAACATCAAAATATATAATCAAAAAGGTTTCGGTATTTATAACGCTCTTAATGAAGGTATGAATCTTTGTAATGGGAAAATAATTGGAGTTTTACATTCAGATGATGAATTTGTAGACGAAGGAATAATATCTAAAATTGTGTCTAAATTTTTTGCAGAAAATTTAGATATTTTATTTTCAAATATTTATTATACAAAAAAAAATAACACAAATAAGATTATCAGAAAATGGAAAAATAACTTAAAAGAAGGTGTCCAATCAAATTTTGAAATAAATCGATTAATAAAAAAAGGGTGGATGCCTCCACATACAAGTATATTTTTCAAAAAAGAACTACTAAAAGAAATAGGATATTATGATGAAAATTTTAAAATTTCATCAGATTATGATTTTACAATTAGATTATTTAAAAAAGAGCATATTAAATTATTTTTTCTAGATAAATTTACTATTAAAATGAGAAGTGGAGGAATAAGTAATAAAAATCTTCAAAATATTTTTATAAAAATGAGTGAAGATTTGAAAATTATGAATAAATTCAAATTAAAACCTATTAGAACTATTTTATTTAAAAACTTATCAAAAATTAAACAATTTTTTGTGTAGTTTAAAAAGTTTTAAGACTTTGTAAATCTACTCAAATTCGAGCCATGTTTGTTTATTTCTCTATGCATCCAGTCATAAGTCTTTTTAAGACCATCTTTCAATTTAATTTTGAAACTCCAATTTAAAATTTTTTTTACTAAATCGTTATTACTAGATCTTCCTCTGACACCTTTGGGCTTATTTAATTTATAATCTCGTTTTAATTTTTTTATATCAGAAATATTCTCAATTATATCAATCATCTGATTTATCGAAACTTGTTCGTCACTTCCAATATTAACGGGATCAGAATAATCAGACTCAAATAGTCTCATAGTACCCTCTATACAATCATCAATGTATAAAAAGCTTCTTGTCTGTTCCCCATCGCCCCAAACGTCAATTTTATCCTCATTATTTTTTTTGGCATTAATTATTTTTCTACACAAAGCTGCTGGAGCTTTTTCTCTTCCACCATCATATGTTCCATATGGACCATAAACGTTATGATATCTGGCTATTCTGACTTCAATTCCATAATCCTCCATAAAATGTCTACACATTCGTTCACTAAATAATTTTTCCCAACCATAACCGTCCTCTGGGTCAGCTGGATAAGCATCAGTTTCTTTCAAACCTTCTATAAATACATCATTTTGTTTTGCTTGATTATATGCACATGCACTAGAAGAAAAAAAATATCTTTTAATTCCATTCTCCTTACAAGCAATTAACAAATTAGTATTTATAAGCACTGACTGCATACACTCAGCTTTGTTATTCTCAATAAAACCCATACCCCCCATATTGCATGCCATGTTAAAAACATAATCAATATCCTTAGTTAGAATTCTACAATTATTTACTTCTTTCATGTCCATAGAATAATGATTTTCAACCTCATCATAATCCTGAAACCAATATTCTTTAGGTTTGATATCAGATGCAACTAAAGAATTATTTCCAATCAATAATCTTTTTACTAAGTGTCCACCTATAAATCCTCCAGCACCTACAACTAATATCTTTTTATTTTTTAACATAATCTAACTTTTAGCACCTAATTTAAGATATTGAATTGAAAAAATATAAATTACTAAGAATGTAAAAAAAACTATAAAAAAATTTAAATTTAGGAAAGCAAATAAAAATAAAGGTAAAATAGACATAAAAAGAAGAATTATATTTGAAAATAATAATGAAAATTTATTTATAAGCAGATGGTGAATGTGTTGTCTATCACCCAAAAGAGGATTATTTTTATTTAAAGATCTGCTTATTGTTAATCTCAACAGATCTAAACCAGGTAATAAAAGTAAGAAAAAAATTTCATCTGCATAGACTATACTTTTGTGAATATTATGCTCATAAATTAAAGAAATCGATAAAATGATGCTCATTAAATAAACACCGCCATCGCCTAAAAAAAGCATATTTTTAAGATTCTGCAACACAACTATTAAAAGCAAAACAATACAAGTTAAATAGAAAAGATTAAAGTCGCTCCTTAATAATAAATATGTAAAAAAATAAATAAAAATAAAACAAGATTGCCCATTTATTCCATCATAAAAATTTAGAGAGTTTGTCAAAATTAGAATACAGAAAATTGTAAATACTATTGATAAATTATTTAAAAAAATTTTGTGTTTATAAAAAGATAAACTTAAATTTGTTATTAGTAAGTTTTCATTCAAAAAAATTGCAAGTAATACAATTAAAATTGAAAGAATTAATCGCTTTAAAGGATTCAACTTATATTTATCATCATATAACCCCAAAAAAAAATAAGCAAATATTAATATTAAAAGTGAAAATAATTCTAAGTCATGAAAAATTTTAACATCAAGGGATAAAAAATTTTTTAAGAAAAAAATTTGATAAAAAAATATTATAAAAAAATTTAAAGCAAAAATAAATCCGCCAACAATGGGTGTTTTAACTTTATGAAGTTTAAGTTTTCTGTCTGGTTTATCAAAAATATTAACAAAACTTGCTATTTTTTTTAAATTAATAAACAGCAAAAAATTAAAAATTATCAGACCAAAATATAAATTTATCATTTAATCATGCAACTTTTATATGAATATATATAAAGACCTACGTTATAATAAAGAATTATTGAAATCCAATTATTGAAAAAATTCCCTCCAGGTATCAAAGGGAAAAGATTAATAATTAAACCCAATGTAATTGCATAAAATGATAAATAATCTTCATTCAATTTACGTTTAATGAATGATTTAAAAAAATTAAATAAAACAAATACTACTGCGATAATATAAAAAATTAAGCCAATTAGTCCAAGCTCTAAAATTATTTGAATTAATATATTATGTGGATGCGTAGAGCAAATCCCTATTTCGGGAGAATGATTTACATTCCTACAATATTCCTTAAAACCTTGAGGACCAATTCCGAAAATTTCATTTTCATCAAATAATTTTAATGCTAATAAAATATGCCCTTCATGAATAGTGGAATAAAAATTAAACAATTTTTTTTCATTATTTTTACTTATCTCTGTTTTTTCATTATTTTTAATTATCTCTGTTTTTTTATTATTTATTTCAACTTTTGTTATTTCATTATAAGTATTTACAAATATTCTTTTAAAAGTATCTGCTTTACCTAATTTAAAATAAGTTGTTAAAGAAATAAAAAGCATTAAAATTGAAATTGAATATAATAAAACTTTTCTTAAATCTTTAATTATTATTAATAATCCTAGAATAGTTATAATCCATAAAAAGAAAGATGTTCTGCCACCTGATAAATATATCGTAATAAAATATAAAGAAAAAAAGATTAAAAGTGGAATGTTATTTTTTTTCAAATCAATTCTAAAAAAAAACATAAACCATAAAATTATAGGTAGTAACCTTACTAGATAACTTCCTAAAATTAGTTCGTCTTTAAAAAAACTTGAAACCCTATCCCTAATAATTTCAAAACCTAAAATATTGAAACCTGTAAAAAATTGAAAGATAGAATCTACTAAAAGGATTAATAAACAGAATATTAACAAAAAAAAATGTTTTTTATTTTTATAATTACTAAGTAATTCACAAAAATAAAAAATAGCGAGAGAAAATAAAATATACCTAAAATAAAAAATTGATCCTATTTTTATATCACCAGAAGCTCTAAAATATGTATTTGCAAAAATATAAGTAGAGAACAGAAATAAGAAAATTATTTTTTTTTCTATAAATAAAGACTTATCTTTATTTAAAATTAAAAAAAATATAATACAAAAAAAAACAAAAAATTCTGTTACTGCAATACCAATAATAAAGGATAGAGGTATAATAAAAATTAGTGTAGTTAGACTTTGGTTATTTAAATATTTCATAGAAAAATTATTTCAAGATTTTTGAATTTGCAGTTAAATATCATCTCTACACTCACCTATTTACCCAATTTTTTTATAATAATTGATTGTTTTTTTTAGACCTTCTTCCAAACTAATTCTTTGTTGCCAATTTGTAATTTTTTTTAGTTTAGATAAATTAGGGTATAACTTTAACAATTCATCTTTTCTAAAAGCAATTTTTCCAAATTCAGGATTACCTCCTTTTGATAATTTACATATTTTTTTTATTAATTTTTTTATACTTATAGGTTTACCTGATCCAATATTAATTATTTCTCCATTCGATTTTTTGTTTTTTAGAATTTTAAAAATTATGTTGATTAAATCATCTATGTAAAGAAAGTCCCTTAATTGATTTCCTTGAGAGCATTTGAATTTTTTATTGTGGAGTGCATTCATAATCGTAAATGGAATTATTCTATTAGTATCTTGGTAGGGGCCATAAATTAAATATAATCTCAATATTGTAACCGGAAAATCATATTTTTTTTTTAAATTTAAAAGATATTTCGTGCTAAGAAGTTTCGCTTTTCCATAAAATGAAAATGTTTTTTGGAAATTTTTTTTATTTTCTTTTTGTGGTGATTTTATTTTACCATATTCAATACTTGAGCCAATTTGGATATATTTTTTTATTTTTGATTTCGCAAAAAGTGAAGATAAATTTTTACATCCATTATAATGACTTAAAATAATTTCTGATTTATCTGAATGGTCAACATAACCAGATAAGTTTACAATGTAATCGTAATGAGTGTCTATTTTCCTTTCTAATTTTTTTTTATCGCTTACATCACAATAAATATATTTTACACCTTCAATTTTTCTTTTTTTTTGAGGTCTATGTTTAGATAAAGAATGGACATTCCAACCTTTTTTTTTTAAAAATTGAGCTAAATTAAAACCTATGAACCCTGTTCCACCGGGAATTAAGATTTTATTTTTAATTTTCAAAATATTTTTTTAAATTATAATTATTTAATAGTTTAAGTTCTTTATTTTTTAATAAGTATATCTTATCACAATTTTTTAAAGCATTATATCTGTGTGAAACTATTATAGAGGTCTTCTTTAATTTTTTTATAGTATCGAGAACTTTATTTTCAGTTTCAGTATCTAAACCACTCGTTGCTTCATCTAATATTATTAAATCAGGATCATTAATTAGAGCTCTAGCAATACCGATTCTTTGTTTTTCACCACCTGAAATATTTAGTCCATCTTGTTTTAAAACTTGAGAAAACCCATTATTAGATTTCTTAAAGAAATTTTCTAAATCAACTTTTTTAATCAAATCTCTTAAAATGTTATCATCAAAATGATTTTTATCAGCTCCAAATAAAATATTTTCTCGTAATGACTGATTTAAAATAATAATATTCTGGGGAACATAGCCTATCGAATTATGCCAATTTTCTAAATTTTCAGTTTTGAAAATATCTTTGCCATCAATAATTAATTTTGAATATTTATTTTTTTGAAAGCCACAAAATATATCAATAATTGTACTTTTTCCACTTCCACTTTCTCCCATAATTCCAACTTGTGAGTTTTTCTTAATTTCGATATTTACATTTTTAAAAAGATAATTTGCTTTATTATTAAAACTAAATTTTTTAATATTTAATTTTATATTCTTTTTAAAATTTATTTTTTTTGTTTTGATCTTTTTTTGAATAATTTTCTGACTATTTTCTAGTATAAGCTTATTTATACTTGGATATGAATGTTTCAATTTTTGCATATGACCTAAAAATCTATTTAATAGTGGGACAAGTCTAAATGCTGCAAGAGTATAAATTGATATTAGTTGGATTATACTTTCATTTGAATACTCATTTTCAATCAAATAAAAGAATAATAAAAGAATACTAATAAATAATATATATTCAAAAAAATTCTTTGGTAATTCACCTAAAAAAGATACTTTAAGTTGGATCTTACTTATAGATTTAATTTGATTTTTAAAAATATTAAAAAAAAAAATTTCTCTTGATAGAATTTTAATTGATTTAATTGCTGAAAAACTTTCAGAAATAAATTGAATCTTTTTTTTTCTGTTTTCTAAACTAATATTGGCCCAATTTGATAATTTATTTTTAACCAGGCTATAATAAATAAAGCCTAATAATGAAAAAAATATATAAACAAATGCAGTTATAAGTGGATTAAAATATATTAGAAATATTAAAAATGTTATTATCAATATTGAGTCGAGTATTATTCTTAAACAACTCCTTATAAATGCTATGCTTGTTAATATTTCTTCAGTAAAATTTCTTATATATTCTGCACTATTTTTACTCAAAAGATTTTTTACGTCTCTATTAAGGAAATTGTAATAAAGATTATTTGAAATTTTTTCCCTAAACTCAGCCAAAAAATCGGACTCCAACCAAGCTACAAAAACTAAAACCAATAATTTTAATGTGAATAAAGTAATAACAATTAATATAAATTGTTTAAATTCCAAATTTATTTGAAAAAAAGATTTTGTATAGTTATTAATAACTTCTAAGAAGCCGGGGTCCAGTCCCAAGAATGAATTTAAGATTAATATAACAAAGCTTAACCCTAAAAGCTCCAAGAAGGATGCAATTAACATAAAGAAAATTAAAAACAAAAATTTTAATTTCAAATTATGGTCAAATAAATTGATTATTCTATTCATTTAATTTCAAATTATTTTAATTTAAAAGTTTTTTTTATCTTAATAACTTTTTCCTTTAACTTCTTTTCTAAAATTTCTTTATCTCTAAGTGTATCCATACACTGCCAAAACCCTTCATGTTTATAAGCTATTAGCTCTTTATTCTTTGTTAATTTTTCAAATGGCTCTCTTTCTAAAAATGTGTTGTCATTTTTTAAATATCTTAAAAATTTTGGTTCAATTACAAAAAAACCACCATTAATCCAACCCTCATCAAGATTATTTTTCTCTTTAAAATAATTAACATGATTTCCTTTAATCTTAATTGCACCAAATCTAGCTGGTGGCCTTACTGCTGTCATAGTAAAAGTTTTCTTATTTTTATTATGAAAATTTATTAATTTATTTAAATTTACATTTGATAAACCATCTCCATATGTCATTAGAAACGTCTCATTTAAATAAGAACTTAATCTTTTTAATCTTCCTCCAGTCATTGTATTTTTTCCAGTTTCAATTAGGTTGATTTTAATTTTTTTTAAGTTTTTTTTTTTTGTGAAATATCTTTTAATTTCTTGGCCTTTGTAACCCAAAGCTATATAAAACTCGTAATGTCCATAAGAAATATAGTAATCAATTATTCTTTGAATAATCGGTACACCAAGAACTTTCACCATCGGTTTTGGAATTGTTTTTGTATACTCCGATAATCGAGAACCATATCCACCAGCTAAAATAACTACTTTCACTTTTATTTGTTCCAATTGTATTGAAATTTTTTACTATATGGATCCTCTCTCACCATTTCCCTTTCATTGTGCGGTAAGTCTAAACAATTTGCAATTATAGATTCCCCTTCACCAATTCCCTTAAACCCATTCCAGACATTTGGTGGTATCGTTATAAGAAAATATTTTTCAGGACTTAAAATTATTTCCTCAAAATTTGATTTTGTGCTACTTCCCTCTCTGTCATCAAATAGAACAAGCTTCACCTTTCCTTTTACACATACATAATTCAAAGTAGCCTCTTTGTGTAAATGCCAAGCTTTAATTTTATCTTTATAAATTGTTGAAAAATAAATTTCTCCGAAATTTTTAAATACTTTGCTATCTTTACGCATCATATGCATAACTTTTCCTCGTTCATCTTTAATGATTTTTAAATCAGAAATTATAACATCTTTAATATTCAAAAGTTTTCTCTCATCTATTTTTTTTAATATAATTCAACATATAACCGGGTTATCATGCTTTTAGTCAGAAAACCTGGTTATTTTACAATAATATATAAATTTATAACTCTTTTTTTTTAGTGTATCTATAAATTTTCCAAACTTTATTACAAGATGGTACCGGCTCAACTCCTCCAGGTCTATATGAATTTATATGGGATTGGCCTTCATCATCTTTCAAAATAGTTTTCTTTATCCAACCTTAATTATCTTTTTTACTAACATTGAGAGAAGCTTTAAACATACTTTGAACAAATTTATTAGTGAAATTAATTTGATATAAAATATCATTAAATTATAAAAATAAAATCTTAATGAAACGAAATTTTAAAATTGCAATTTTTTCAGATTTTGAGCAGAAATCTGGGGGGGGATACAATGAGGCTCAATATCTTACAAACGCTATACTAGATAAAATTGGAAAAAGTTTTGACATCTTGTTGATAAATAACAGCAAATTTACAGAATTTAATACGACTGTAAAAGTTTATAAAAAAAAATTTTATCTCAATAAATTACAGAGATTTATTTGTTACTTAAGAAATTTTCATCCAATTTTTAAAAAAATGAAAAAATTATTATTTAAGAATAAATTTGAGTATTTCTTAAAAGAAAATGATGTAGATTTAGTGATTTTTACTGGTCCATCTCAGTATTCCCTCTATTTAGAAAATACAGATTTTATAATTACAATTCCAGATATTTGTCATTTAGAAAATAATGAATTTCCTGAATGGGCGAAAAATGGTGAATTTGATAGAAGAGAGGAAATTATTATTAATGCTAAAAAAGCATATTCAATTTTGACAAATGCCAAGATTATAGGTGATAAACTTATAAAAAAATATAATTTCGAGGAAGATAAAATAAGTATTATTTCACAAACTACATCACAGAATTTGATAAATGCAAATTCAAGCAAAAGTAAAATTAAAGAAAATTTACCAAAGGATTTTATCTTTTATCCAGCAATGTATTTACCTCACAAAAACCATAAGCTTATTATCGACTCAATAGAAATACTTAATTCTGAAAAAAAAAATATGAATATAAGTGCTGTTTTTTGTGGTGATGATAAAGGTTATTTAAATCAGATAAAAAAATACGTTTTTGAAAAAAACTTACAAAAAAAAATAATTTTTTTGAATTTTATTTCATCAGAAGAAATGGCTGAAATTTATAAAAATTGTTTTGTGCTTGCAATGCCAACTTTCAGTGGTCCAACTAATATTCCACCTTGGGAAGCTTTCTATTTTAAGAAACCGGTTTTATATTCAAAAATTTATGAAATTGAAAAAGAATATAAAGATGCAGTCTATTACATTGACCCATATAATGTTGAGTCATTAGTAGATGCGCTCTGTGATTTAAAGCAAAATAAAAATAATTATGTAAAATATCAAACAAAAGGTATGGAGATGATTGAAAATAATAATTTTGACTTAGAGGTAACAGAATTTTTAAGGAAAATATATAAATTAAGAAAAGCTCAGAATTCATGGAAATTTTTATATGATGTATAAATCAAATAGAGAGGAAAGTTATAAGCTTTCACCTCAACTCAAATTTTACGATTCAATGAAAGCTTCTTGGAAAACATATTCAATGTTTGGACATTTTGCGAATATAAGAAACGAATTTTGCAATACAGATGTAGATGGTTTGAGATTTAATAGTTTTAAATCTAATTTGAAAAGTATATTTGATCAAAATAATTCAAAAAACTGTGCTGTTATTACTGGGAACTCAACAGCATTTGGTGAAGGAGTAAGCAAAGATGAAAAAACTATATCTAATATATTAAGTAATAAAACTGATCTTTATTTTTATAATTTATGTGGACGAGGATTTAATGGTTTTCAAGAAATTATATATTTTATTCAAAATTTAAATAAATTAAATAATTTGAAAAAAATTTTTGTTATTACAAGTATTAATGATGCATTATTGCCTGAATATGAAAATATTAAAAATCAGCAGTATTCTCCAATTTTTGGACAAAATTTTTTTGAAAAAACTATGTCATCCTCTTTGATAAGTTGGAAATTTAAAGTTTTAAAATTTTTCTTAAATCCATTTTTAAAAAAAAATAATTGGCATCAACTCAATAAATTAAATTGGAAAAAAGAATTGTTTAAAAAATCAATAGAATATGATCAAGATATGTCACCTAATGATATCATCGAGAATACAATAAAAAATAACATAAATATTTGGAGTTATTTATCTAAAGGGATGAATTTGGAAATTAAAATTTTTTTACAACCAATCTGTTTATGGTCAAATAAACCCCTTACAACTGAAGAAATTACAATTATAAGTGAAGAAAAAAAAAATCTCAAAATTAAGAAAATTTTTGATATTGCTGATCAAGAAAAATATAAATTAGTAAAAAAATATTTCAAAAATGAATGTGAAAAAAATGAAATATATTTTGAAGATTTAAATGAAATTATGAATTTAGAAAAAAATAAAAATTTGTGGCTTTTTAATGGAAATTTTCATCTAACAGATTTGGGAACAAATATTGTAACTAATCAAATTTTAAAAAATTATTGAAGATGAAAATACCTGTTTTCGATATATCACTCAAACCAAAAGAGAAAAAATATTTATATGAGGTAATTAAGAACGATAATTATACAGGAGGTCCTTTTATAAAAAAATTTGAAGATGAATTTGGAAAAATAAATAAATCTAAATTCAATATTGCTGTAAGCAATGGAACTAACGCTCTACATTTATGTTGTATAGCAGTGGGTATAAAAAAAGGTGATGAGGTTTTAGTTTCCTCAAGCACAAATATGGCATCTGCATTTTCAATAATATATAGTGGTGGCATACCAATTCCGATTGACGTAAATAAAGATACTTGGCAAATAGATCCTGATCTAATTGAGAAAAAAATTTCAAAGCGAACAAAAGCGATAATGGTTGTCCATCTTTTTGGACAATCGGTAGAAATGGATAAGATTTTAAAAATTGCAAAAAAATATAAATTAAAAGTTATTGAGGATTGTGCTGAAGCACACGGGGTATTTTACAAAAAGAAACATGTTGGAAATTTTGGAGATATTGCTGCATTTAGTTTTTATTTTAACAAAAGTATTACTTCGGGAGAAGGTGGTATGGTTTCAACAAACTCAAGAAAAATCTATGAATTTGTAAAAAAATATAAAAACTTATGTTATGGAAATAAAGAGAGATTTTTACACAGCGGAATTGGTTTTAACTATCGTATTTCAAATTTACAATCTGCTTTGGGTTATGGAATTACAAAAAATTTTAAAGATATATTGAAAAAAAAAAAAATTATATATGAATATTATGTTTCAAAATTCAAAGATATTGATGGTATTGACATACCAAAAATATCAAAAAATACGTCAAGTTATGTTATGTGGGTATTCAATCTTTGTTTAAATAAGAAATTTCCAATTAGCAGAAATGATTTATTAAAAAAATTAAAAAAAAAAGGCATTGAAACTAGAAAAGCATTTGCACCAATTAATTATCAAGATATTTTAATAAAAAAATTTAAAGGAAAATTTAACAAAAGAAGTTGTAAAAATGCAAATTTTATTATGAATAATGGATTTTATCTTCCGTCCGGAAATAATATAAGAAAAAAGGAAATAGATTTTATCTATAAACAAATTAAATTGCTCTCTTCAAAATGAAAAAAATTACTATAAACAAAAAATTATGTGCAGTAATATATGAACCAAAAGATTTGAAAATTACCAAAGGTGTAAAATTTTTAACTCCCACATCATTTAATTTACAAATAGGTAAGATGTCCCATAAGAAAAATCATGAGATAAAACCACATTTGCACAAAAATTTTTTACGCAAAATTTATAAGACAACGGAGATTTTAATTATTAAATCAGGTGAGCTAAAGGTTAATTTTTATGATAAAAAACTTAAATATGTTAAGTCAACTTTATTAAAAAAAGGTAATATAGCTTTACTATTGGAAGGAGCGCATGGATTCAAAGTAAAAAAAGATTGTATTTTTTTAGAGATTAAACAAGGTCCTTTTTTAATAAAAAAAGATAAAAAGTTAATTTAATCCACTATTTGAGCCATGGTTTGAATTTCATCATTTTACTTGACTGAACTTTGTCTCTTTTAGTATCCATACATTTCTAAAAACCATTAATGCCATTTATTCTAATTATTATAAATATTTCTAACTCAAATAAGTATTAATTTGATTTTGTGTTATCTTTAATAAATCTTTTTTTAATTTAAAAGCTCTATACCATTCAACTGTCATTTGAACAGAGTCAGATATCGAGAGCTTTGGTTTCCAAAATAATTTTTCATAGGTTTTTTTACTATTTATATTTAAATCTTTCGACTCAAAGATATTAATTTTCTTATTGTGAAATTTCTTATTTTTTTTATCAATAATAATTTTTGATTTTGTCTCAATTTTTTTTTTAAATAAATTTACCAAATGTTTTACTTTCATATTTTGTTTTGAGCTTGGGCCAAAGTTCCATGGCTCTGAATAATATTTACCTTTTTTAGAATATAATTTTTCTGTCAACAACAAATAACCAATTAAAGGTTCAATTACATGTTGCCATGGTCTTGTCGCCTCAGGATTTCTTAAAGTTAATGTTTTATTACCAAAAAACTTTTCTAAAGTATCTTTTACAATTCTATCAGGAGTCCAGTCTCCTCCACCAAAACAATTTCCCGCTCTTACAGTGGCAACATTACATTCTAATTTATCTATGAATGATTTCCTGTAACTATGAGCTAACAATTCGCAGCATGCTTTACTTCCGCTATAAATATCATCTCCACCTAATTGTGAATTTTCATTAAACAATTTTTTAAATTTATAGTTTTGATAAACTTTATCAGTCGTAGCAAGCACTGTTGCTTTAATATTCCTATTTTCCTTAATAATCTCGAGTATATTTGCTGTACCAACAATATTAGACATGATTGTATTATGAGAATTATTAAAACTTTCTATTACACTTGATTGAGCGGCTAAATGAAAAATTATATCAGGTTTACATTTGTTGACCGATTTTTTCAGCTTTTTTATATCACTAATATCTTGTCTAAAATCATTTTGTAAAATTTTATTTAATTTTACACTTTTAAAAAAATTATTTTTACCAGCAGGATTCAGTGCAAGGCCACTAACTTTACATCCCAAAATATTTAGCAAAACACATAACCATCCCCCTTTGAAGCCAGTGTGACCAGTCACTAAAACTTTTTTACCTATCCAGAATTTTTTATTAATTAATTTCAATTTTTATTTTCTCAATCTGTGAATATATTTCATCCCAATAATATTTTTTCTTTTTTATATTTCATTAGGTAAGTTATTCTTCAAAAATTTTTCTTTAAATAAAATAAGTCTTTTTAAATAAAAATAAAGTATAGAAAGTTTTGTTTTTAGTTTTAATTTTTTCAAGGTGTTGATATAGAATATTTTTTCTATTGTAAAAAATGGAAAAAAATATTTTTTCGAATTATTGAAAAATTGAGTTCTAATTGGATAATCATATTTTTTTAAAATATATATAATTTTACTTTCGATAAATTTTAATTCATTATTTTTAAATATTTTATTATCAAATTTATTTTTAAATTTAGGATTTAAACCATCAAGATATTTTTTACTCACCGAATCCCCCCACCACTTTTTATTAAAATAAGTTGATCTTAATAATATATTTGAATATCTTATACCTACAAATTTACTAATTTTTTTTAAGGTTTGTTTACTTTGAGTATGAACTTTTTCTAGTTTAACGACCCTTATTTTTTGCTTATATATTTGAAGATTATTAAATATGTTGAAGTGAAATTGATAATTTGAGTATAAATTTCTTGGCGTCATATGTATACCTCCATCATATTTGGACCAACGCTTTACGATTGAGCACATACTCGCCAATGGGTCTCTATATGTTATCAATATTTTAGTATTTTTATAAACATCTAAAATCTTAAGATAATTTTTAAAGTTTTCTAAAAGATGTAAATGTAAAAATATAATTTTTAATTTTTTTAAATTAAAATTTTGACATAGCATATATGCTTTATGTAAACAAATTAAAATATCTAATTTTTTTTTTTTACTTTTATTAAATAAAAAAATAAAATTTTTAACAAATTTTTTTTTACTCACTGTATAGAATTCATTTTTTTTTATTCCTAATTTATAATGTCTCTCTTTTTTATTTAATCTTGAGTCAAAATAAAATTTATTTAATTCGATAAATTTTTTTGCAATAATTTGAGGATCTTTTAATTTGAAAATTTTCAAAAATTCATCTGTAAAATGTAAAATTGCTGGAAATTGTGCTACTTCAGGATGACTATCTAAAAGACTTTGCAATAAGTCTGATCCAGATCTACCTCCAGTAAACAGTATAATTATTCTCATAATTAATTACCTAAAATCTTTTTAAGATAATGTTTTCTAAAGTGCCTGTATCAATCCAAGTTTTTTCGTTTATAGGAAAAACTCCAATTTTCATTTTAGATTTTTTAATTTTTTTTATTAATTCATCCATATTAATTTTTGTATTTAATTTCATTATCGATAAAATTTTTGGAGAAAATACATACATACCAATATTAATTAATTCAGAATATTCTTTTTTTTCAATTATTTTATCTAAAACTCCTGATTTTTTCAAAACACAAGATCCGTAAGGAATTGAAAAGTTTTTATTAGTAGCGATAACAGTTAAATGATTATTTTTTTTTTTATGGAAATTTAAAACTTTTTCTAAATCAATATCAGCTAAAGTATCACAATTAATCAAAAAAAAATCTTCAGTTATTTTTTTTTTTAAAAAAGCTATAGATCCCGCTGATCCCAATGGTTTTTTTTCTTCGATAAATTCTATATTAATTTGATCAACTTTATTTGTTATATAACTTTTTATTAAATTTTTTTTATAATTTAATGTCAAATAAAAATTTTTTATTCCAGAAATTTTGAATTTGTTAATAATGGTTTCTAAAACAGTACTATTTTTATAAGGCAACAAAGGTTTTGGAAATAGTTCTGTAAACTTTTCAAGTCTTTTGCCCTTGCCACCTGCCATTATTACAACAGGAGTTAAGTCAAGTTTTTTTGAGTAATTTAAGTTTTTATCTTTATATATTGATTTATCTAAATTTAAAATTTTGATAAGTTTGCGATTTTTATTAATAATTGGAATTGATTTTATCGTTTTATCTATTTTTTTATCTAAAATTAATTTTTTGTAATTTTTAATATTTTTATTTTCAATTACGAATGGTTTTTTGTTGATTATATTTTTTATATTTTCATTTAAAGCATTCTTATTTTTAACTATTGCTCTTCTCAAGTCACCATCCATTATTGTTCCAATAAGTTTTTTATTTTTACTAACTATCACTAAACATTTTATTTTCTGAATATTTAGTAATTTAATTGCTTTTCTAATTGTAAACCTGTTATTAAGAATATAGCTTTTCATTCATTATCTTGGATTTTTAATTTAGTTAAATTTACATTTGTCAAAAATTTTGAAATATTTATAGCAGAAATTTTTTCTTTATAAGGATTTGAGGTCAAATTTTTTTTTTTAAAATTTTTATTATTTAAAATCTTATTAATTACATTTACAATATTTTTTTCATTCCATCTAACATTTAAAACATTTTTTGGAATTACTTTTCCATTCTGTCTTGAACCTATATTAAGCGACAATTTATTGAAAAAACTTGTCTCTACAATTCCAGAAGATGAATTTCCTAACACTAAAAGAGAATAATGAATAAAATTTATAAATTGATCTTGCCCACAGTTTTTAATCAATGTAACATTTGAATTCAATCTAGATATTTTTTTGTAAAAATTAATTATTTCCTCATTACCAATATCTGCATTTGGATAGGTAATTATAAATCTTAAATTAATTTTTTTAATTATATTTTCAAAAATTTTTAATTGAAAATTTAAACTAATATTTGTTTTTGTCTCTGGATGAAAGCATAAAAGAATAAATTTTTGCGGTTTTAAGTTTATTTTTTTAAAGAATTTTTTTTTATCAATTATTTTTTTTTTTATTGATTTATTAAATCCTACTAGACCCGAAACTTTTACATTATTTTTTCTTTGATTAATTTTAATGATTTTATTTTTATAATCATTTGTTGCTACAAAATGATAATGGCTCATTTTAGTTATTGCGTGTCGTATATATTCATCAATTGACCCTGTTGTTGTAGATCCACCATAAAAATGAATAATTGGAATATTATATTGCATTGCGCATATAGGAGCACATAACATTTCGTATCTATCCCCTAAAACCACTAATAAATTTGGTTTATAAACTTTAAAGATTTTGTTCAGAAAATTTATACTCATAGAAAAATTATCTATTAAATCTTCCTCATTTTTAAACATATTATTTGTTTTGTATGGTTTGAATATTTTAAATTTTTTATCTATAAATTTATAAGTAAACCCAAACTTTGAACTTAGATGGACTTCATTCAACGCTATAGCAAAATCTACTTTTTTCTTATTTAGATTTTCTAAAATAGGTAAGTATCGATCATAATCGGATCTTCCAACACTATAAAATAATATTCGTCTTTTCATTTATCTTAAAGAGCTTGGTAAACAAATTAATTTACGATAAATATGCTCTGTATTTTTTAAATTTTGTTTTTGAAACTTCCTTAAATGGTTAAGTTTATGTAATGGTTTCCATACTGATCTTACATGAATATTTTTTTTATTGAGACTAACTAATAATTGTTTTTTAAATTTAATATATTTCTTTTTTAATTTAACACATACTAGCCAATTATTACTTTCTTGATAATTTCCAGTATCTATTACCTCTATATAATTTGAACTTTTAAATTTCTTTTTATAAAAAATAAAAATTTCTCTTTTTTCTTTTAAAATGTAATTCAATTTATTTAATTGACTTAAACCGAGTGTTGCACTTAATGCACTCATTTTATAATTGTAACCAATATTTTTATAAGCCTCATCTAAAGATTTAGATTTGTTTAAACTAAGATAATTTTTAATTTTTTTATAAAAAAGCTTTTTTTTTGTAATTATAGCCCCACCCGATCCAGTTGTAACTACTTTGTTACCATTAAAACTCAGAACTCCAAAGTCACCAAAAGTACCTAAGTGTTTTTCTTTGTATTTTGAACCCAAACATTCTGCGGCATCCTCAATTAAATAAATGTTATATTTATTACAAATTTTTTTTATATTGTTGATATCACAAGAATTTCCAAAAAGATGAACTGCAACTACTGCTTTTAGTTTTTTTTTAGTTGTTTTATTAAAATAAAATTTGCCTCTTTTTTTACATTTTGTTTTTATAAATATTTCAATCTCTTTAGCTGAAATGCCTAAATTTCTTAAATCACAATCAATAAAGACTGGATTAGCACCACAATAAAGTGCTGAATTAGCACTAGCAACAAAATTTAACGATGGCATTAATATCTCGTCATTAGAAGATGCTCCAATTGCAATAAATGCTAAATGAAGTGCTGAAGTTCCTGAGTTTGTTGCTAATATATTTTTTGTTTTTAAAACTTTGCTAATTTTTTTTTCAAATATACCCACTTGAGGTCCTTTTGTTGAAACCCAAGTACTTTCGATCGTTTTTCTTAAATCTCTAAATGTCTCTTTGTGAAATTTTGGAATATATAAATCATATCGATTTTTTTTTCCATATTTTTTTTTAATTATTGTAGAGATTTCGTTCGTAATTTTATTTATTATTTTTGAATTCATATAATGTATTTGGATACTATCTCTTTAGATACATTTTCTTTAATCCACTCTGTTGTTTTCAAGATTCCTTTTTCTAATGATATCTTAGGTTTCCAAGAGGTATTTTTAATAATAAAATTATTATTACATCTTAACCTTACAACCTCACTTTTAACAGGTCTTATTCTCTCATTTTTTTTTACAATTTTAATTTTTGAGTCAAAATTATTTTTTACAATATTTATTATTTCTGAAATTTTATATTCTTTATTAGTTCCAACATTTACTACTTTTCCAAAAAAAATTTTCTTTTTTAAAACCTCAAAATAAGCTTCTGCAAGATCCTCAACATAAGTATAATCTCTAGATGTATGCGTATTTCCAATGTTTATTTTTTTTTTAAATAAAGCTTGAGAAATTATTGTCGGTATTACAGCTCTGAGTGATTGTCTTGGACCAAAACAATTAAATGGTCTGATAATTTTTACAGGAGTGGTAAATGAATTAAAATAACTCATTGAAACATTATCTGCAGATATTTTTGAGGCTGCATATGGCGATTGTGCTGATAGCTTGTGATTTTCTGACATATAAGTTGTTTGTCCACTACCGTAAACCTCACTAGTTGACGTAACAATAACTTGTTTAATATTTTTTTCCTTACAAGCTTCTAAAACATTGTAAGTACCTTCTATATTTGTCTTAATATATGCTAATGGAGAATAATAAGAATAAGGTATTCCAACTAGGGCAGCTAAATGAAACACATAATCAACTTTTGATACAGCTTTTGCAACAGAGTCGTAGTCTCGAACATCTCCAAAAATAAATTCTATTTCTTTACTAAACTTTGACTTAGATAATTGTCCTAAATTATAATTTGGATTGTATCTGTCAAATACTACGACTTTAAATCCTTTTTGCACAGCTTTTTCGGCAAGATGTGAACCTAAAAATCCTGTACCTCCAGTTATAAGTAATTTTGTCATTATTTATATTTTAAAGCTAATTTGTAATCTTTTTTTGTATCAATATCGATAAGATTTTTTTTAGATTTTATTACAGATGCAAATGTTTTTTCTGAAACTATAAATTTCTTATATTTTTTTAAAAATTTGATGTTAACCATAAAATAATTTCCATTTGCTTCATACAAAATCTTTGTTTTATTTTTTTTATTTAATACCAATTTATTATTTTTAATAATAAATTTTTTTTTTTCTAAATTTTTCCCTTTAGAAACAGACACCAAAGATTTAAATTTTTTCCTCAAATTAATAAATCTTCTCCATTGATCATTAATTATTTTTTTAGATCTAAATGGGGATGTCGGCTGTAAAATAATGATATTTTTAAAATTTTTATTAAATTTATTATATAAATTATTAATTGTATATATAATTAAACTTCTGTCGGTTGAAAGATATTTGGGTCTTTTTACAAAATAAATATTTTTATATTTTTTTTGTAAATCTGCAATCTTAGGACTATCAGTAGAAACTATAATTTGATCTATATTTTTTACTTTTTTAGAAAAATTTATTGTTCTTTCAATTAAAGTTTCCCCATTTATCGATAAAAAATTCTTATTTTTTAGTCTTTTTGATCCTGATCTAGCAGGAATAATTATAGTATTTTTCATTAAGATAGGTTTTTTTTCAAAATAATTTTATTCGATAATATGTTTTTTAAGGCTCTTTTTCCGATTACTTTTTCTATTTTCAAAGGAGATATACCATATCCTGGTCTTTTAAAACAAAGATCATTTTTTTCAATTTTTTTTCCTTTTGGAATAAATTTAAAAGAAACAATACTTTTTCTAGAAACTTTTTTTACATTATTTTCGCTTAAGTTTATTTTTTTTAATTTTGACCTATTTAATATTTCAGTCTCTCTAATAATATTTACAAAATCGATAAAATCTGGAATTTCTAAAGATGCCCGATGATCTGGTCCTTTAAATTTTTTTGATAAAGTAACGTGCTTTTCTATAACAGTTGCTCCATTTACAATTGCCAAAATCGCTGGAGCAAAAGATAATGAATGATCGGATAAACCCACATCAAGTTTAAATTTTTTTTTTAATAGGTCAATTCTTTTCATATTCATATCTTTTAATTTAGTTGGATAAGCACTAACACAATGGAGCAAAGTAATATTTTTCTTATTATTTTTTTGTAATACTTTTAAACTCATTTTAATGTCACTTATGTTAGACATTCCTGTTGATAAAATAACTGGTTTTTTAGATTTAGAAATATATTCAAGCATGTCTAATGAATGAATTTCACCTGAAGCAATTTTGAAAAAAGGAATTTTTAGTTTTTTGTCTAAAAAAATTAAACTTTTTAAATCAAAGGCAGTGCAAGCATATGTTAAATTTAATTTTTTACATAATTTTTTTAATTTAATATGAGAATTTGGACTTAACTGATTTTTTTTGCTTAGTAAAATAGGATTCTTATAATTTGAATTTTTTTGGTAATTTGCAAGTATTGCATCTTTTGAAAATATATTATCAGGATTCCCTAGTTGAAATTTAACAATATCTATATCAGTTTTGCTTAATTGAGTTAGCATTTTTTTTGCTATATCCAATTTACCATTATGATTGGGCCCAATTTCTGCAATGATCTTTACTTTTTTAAGTTTTTTTAATTTTTTCATTTATTAGACTTTTAATATTATTTATGTTTTTAAAATTAAATATTTTAATCTCACTTTCTTTAATATTAATTTTAAAATTTTTCTCAATTTCGACTATTAAATTTAAAAACTGAATTGAATCCAATTGATCACTCAAATTAGTATCTAAATTAATGTTTTTATTTACTGATTTTAATGTTTTTATTATTTTTTTTTCAATGATCATTTTGTGATATATAATTATAAATTTTTAGCCTATCAATTTTTCCGTAATTATTCCTAAATAATTTTTTTAAATAATAAATTTGTTTAGGTACTTTAAAATTTGAAATTCTTTTTCCTATATCTGTTAAAAGCTTGTTTTCAGATTTAATCTTCGATCCCTCTATAACCAGAACAGGTTCCCAGTTTAAAATAGCGTGCTTTCTTTTTATAATTACAAAATTTTTAATTTTTAAATAATGTCTTAATTGTTCTTCTATTTCTTCAGGAGAAATTTTTTCATTTCCTGATTTAAAAATATTGTCAGTTCTCCCAATTACATAAAGATTTTTTTCTGGCGATATATATCCAATATCTTTTGTATTGAAATAATTAATTTTTTTTTTTTTTGATTTAAAATCTAAATATCCCCTCATTAAGGAATTACCAGACAAATTTATTTCGCCGTAATTTTCGGACCAATTATCTTTATTTTTTTTTATGTAAATTCTAGTACCTTTTAAAGCCTTACCAACTGGAATGATTTCTGTGTTAGAAATTTTTTTTAATTGATTATTTGTAAATTTAAAATGACAGACTCTCGGTGAGTTTTCAGTACATCCATAAAAATTTACAATAAATTTATTTTTAAAAAATTCAAAAATTTCAGCAGAATCTAATTTCGTCATTTTCATGCCACCACTCATTACTATTTTTAAAAAAGGTAACCTAAAATGTTTTTTAAATATTTTAAGATATTTAAAACTTGCTACATTAAGATTTAAAATTGAGATTTTATATTTTTTGATTTTACTTAAAAACTCGTCTGCAAACCTAATTCCTTGATTATCTAATAAAAAACTACATTTAAGGTAAAGAAAAGTTATCATTTGAGAAATACCCATTGCATAATTAGGTGGGGTATAAATAATTGTCCTGTCATGCGATTTGAAATCTAATTGTTTAATAATTCCTAATACATTATTTTTTATTGAATTATTTGTTAAAATTGCACCTTTAGGTTTTGATGTTGTTCCAGACGTAAAAACTAGAAAAGCATCATCTTTGCTCAAAATATTTCGATTTTTTTTTAATTCATAGTAAAAATTATTAATTTTTTTCATTTTTTTATTTTTTGTATCAGACAAAATTAACGAGCAATTAACTTGTTTTATTATATTATTTTTTTCAGATTCTGTTTGAATAGAATTGAAAATACAGAGTGGATTTTGGTTTAATCTTGCAGCAATTACCATTGCAAGAAGATCAATTGAATATTTTGAGTCAATGCAAATAATCTTTTTTTTTTTTAAAATAAATTTTAAAAAATTAAAATATTCATGAATTAGATTGTGAAAATCATTGTAAGAAAGAGTATTATCTAATAAAATTTTTTTGTTGGAATATTTTGATTGTAAATATATTTTATTGAAAATATTCATTAAAGAATTTTTCTGGCTGGATTGCCAATTACTTTAGTTTTACTTGGAATGCTATTGAGCAGAACACTGCCAGAAGATATAAAACAATTTGATCCAATTTTTAAACTTCCCGAAGCTATAGTGCTTCCAACTCCTATAAATGTATTTTTTTCTATTTTGGTTCCGGCTCCAATAGTACACCCCCCTCCAATTAAACAATTATCTGAAAGGTTGCTATGATGCAAAAGCGAGGTATTAGTTCCAATTATATTGAAATTTCCAATATTATTTGGAGGAAGAATAACACTATGCGGCATAATTATATTACCAATTCCTAAAGTACATCCACTGTGAATTTTTGATGTTTTGGAAATAAAATTTGGAAATTGATATTTTTTTGATCTCAGTTTTTTAATCAATTTTCCTCTTTTTTCTATATTACCTAAGCCTAAAAAGACATTAATTTTCTTTTTTTTCAGTTTAAAAAACTGCTCTTCTTGAATAAAGTTTTTCTTATCAATTTTGGCTTTTGAAACAAAATAAATTTTATTTGTTGTGGATTTTTTTTCATCAATAATTAATAATTTAATTAACTCTGCAAACAGACCACTACCAAAAATATAATATTCACTCATTATTTTTTACAATTAGAATTTAAAATCTTATAAAAATTAAAAAAAAATTTATAATTGATTAAATTTTCTTTTGGAATATAATAGTGTTCATATTTTGAACAGTAAAGTATTTAATCAAAATAAAATTATTTAATTTAATTGACCTTTTTTTGTGTATAATTGACAAATTATTTTATCAATTCTGATATTTTTATTATTTTTTTTATTATTTATATAATTAATTAAATACTTCTTATACTTTTTTCTATTTATATTATTTATAGAAGTATCAAAATTTTTTATACAACTTTTGTTGTCAATATTAATGAAATAGCTTCCTAGCTCTTTTGCAAAAATTCTTATTTCGTTTTCTCTATTAGTTTTTATTCTTATCATTTCATTATTTATGATGAAAATAGATGGTTTTTTATAAATGACAGCATAAGAAATAGCTGTAGTATCATGTAAAAGTGTAGCAAAACAATTTTTTATTAAATTCATTGTACTATTAAAATAAATTTCCCTGCCCTTGAAGTATGATTTTTTTTTATACATATAAGAATTCTTATTAGCCTTAGGGTGTGCGGCTATAATTATTTTTTTTTTAAATTTTTTTTCTAATTGATTAAAAAATCTATTTAATGAATCATAAAATGTCTTTGGATCAATCTTGTTTAATTGAAAATAATTATAATCTGGATGACCATGTGCATATTGATCCAGGTATAAAAAATAATTATTTTTCTTTATATGATTTTTTCTTTTATTTAAAGTATCATTAAAATCCCAAGAATGAGTTTTTATTATATTGTAATTCTTGTATTCTTGTTCAAATTTTTTTCCGGCACAAAAATATATATTGTGTTTAAATAAAAAATTTTTTTCAAGGTAGTTATATAATCTTATAGAAATTATCTTAAAAATTTTTCTGTTTATTTTTGATAAATAAGATTTTCTAGAAATTTTTAATTTTGGTATATTTCCTAATTTAAAAATTATTCTTTTTTTTTTTTTTAAATATAAGATTATCTTTATAATAAAACTTTTAATTCCAGATAATGAGTGATCTAAGAATAGTTTATCATTACTTTTAATATCAAATAATTTAAAAATTTTATAAAGACTATCGATTTTAATAATCTTAATCTTTCTATGATAAAAAATTTTTTCAATCTTAAAGGGGTATCCTTCATCAATATAAAATATTTTAATTTTATCAAAATATTTTACATAGTAATCTATACCCCATTTAAAATAGTTTTTTTTATCAAGATGAACTGAAACCAAAATATTAAGATTCTTCATAGATTTTTCTTAAATAATTCTGAATTAAATAAAAGTATAGATTTAACTTTAAGCTATTTAATGGCAAGAAAAAGCTCAAAAGATCTTTATTTTAAAAATATTCATTACTAAAATTTATTTTTCTTTAAGAAATTATTAAAATCTTTATTTTTAGGATCATAGTGCATAATTCTTTTAACATATTTTTTGACTATATTATTCCACTGATTATTCGAGTAATTTTCAACTCTTGAAATATACTCAATTAAAATTTTTTTTGAAAATTTACAAGACCAAAAAGGACCTTTGGTAGGATATTTCAAATTAAAATTTTTTACAGGAAACTGATCAGGCGGAAATGATAAACATCTAATATTTTTTGATAAAGCCTCTAATCCTAAAGTTGAATTAGTAAATACAATTAAATCATGACTATTAATTGCTTCGTAAGAATTTGAAATATTTTCACCATCTATAAATTTCCAATTTCCCTTTACCATATTTTCTCTAAAAAAAATTTCCTCTTTTTTAAAATTTCTGGAAGATAATGATAAATCCCAACCTCTTTTTAAAGATAATTTATAGAGTTCATCAAAAATTTTTTTTTCTTTATTTCTCTTTTTTGTTTTAATTGGATCCTTAGGATTATTTCTGTAGCCTTGTGTAGATATAAAAAGAACCTTTTTTTTGTAATTGAATTTTTTTTTTTTGTGAGCCTTATAAAATAAATTATTTTTTAAAGTACCAATTACTTGATAATTAGACTTAATAAATTTTGAATACCTTAATTTATCATTTTCACTTATTGTAAAAAAATTATCAACCTCTAATCTATCAGTGTTATTTTTATAATATTTTCGACACTCCTCAAAAAAGAATTTATCTCTAATTGAGGTTTGGATACTCGTAAAATTTCCATTTCGATAAAATTTCTTTAATTTATAAAATGTAAGATTATTATCTAAAAAATTTATTACTAATTTTGGCTTTACATATTTAATATACTCTAAATAATAACTCTTACCCAAGTTTCTAAAACCATTTTTGATAATCGAACAAATTAAGATAAAAATATTTATCCTTTTTAACCGAGTATCTAAACATGAATAAGATGATTTTTTAAAAAAAAGATTTGCAAAATCTTCACCTTCTCTATCATAAAGAAGTATATTTTTTTTTTTAGGTGGAATAAATATCCATTGAGACTTTATAAATCCTAATAATTTTTTAAGCATATTTCTCAATGTGTTATGGATAGTGCCATTTTCCAGTCTAAATCATTATTAATAGCTAATGCAGATTTCTGATCTAAAATATAATGCCCTAAAATTTTCTTTTTTTTATTATTTGATGCATTTTTTTTTTTAAATAATCTTAGATTTGGAACCCCTCTATATATTTCATCTCTTTCTAATCTAAGGTTTGAACTATTATTAATAAGTTCTAATGTAGAACCATTATGTTTATACATCCTATCTGTCTCGGCCTTTACACCAATTACCTCATCTGTATTAAAAAATTCCATCATGTAAACAAAGCTATCAATATCCGTATTTTTTAAAAATGGAGTTTTATAAGAAAGCTGAAATATATAATCAAATTTAATTCCTTTTTTTTTTGCAAAAATAATTGATTTTTTAATTGTTTGATCTAAAGCAATATTTATCCCGCTTAAGCTTAAATCCCTTTTAAATAAAAGTATTCTCTTTTTATACTTTTTTTTCAAAAAATTTAAAATTGTTTTATCGGGTGTAGTGACTAAAATTTTTGAAACTTTTTTTGATTTTAATAAGGTATCAATTGTCCAACAACCAAGAGATTTGCCACTAAATTTTTTAAGAAAAAAATTATCTGGATTAACACTTTTTCCTCTTACTGGTAAAATTGCTAACGCTTTTTTATTTGATTTATTTTTTAAATTTTTATTTTTTATAATTTCAGATCTTGTTTTGATTAATTTTTCCTCATTTTTTGTTAAACTGAGATTATGCTGTCTATAAAAAAACAATGGTAAATTAATATTCATTACTTTATATTTTTGAATAAATTCTATCCATAGATAGTATCCATCCTGTCTATCGAATTTTTCGTTATATCCACCAATTTTTGTTAAGCATTCTTTTCTTACCATCGTGCAAGCTCCATGAGCTGGTTTGTCTAGCAGCTTAACTTTTTTAAAATTATGTCGCCTTACTAAATTTAAAATATTGTTTTTTTCATCAACTTCAAAATAATCAGGAAAAACTAACCCAATTTTAGGATTTTTCTCTAAGTAATCTGACATAATCTGAAGAGCATTAGGTTCTAACCAATCGTCTGCATCCAATCTAATAATATATTTTCCTCTTGATAATCTTAGAGCGAGATTATTTGAGACAGTTAATCCTTTATTTTTTTGATAGATGATTTTAATTTTTTTATGATTTTTATATTTATTTATAATTTTTAAAGAATCATCAGTTGAACCATCATCAATAATGATCAATTCAAATTCTTTCAAAGATTGATCCAATACACTTCTTATTGCTTTATTAATATATTTTCCATAATTGTGATTAGTAATATAAATAGTTACAAGAGGATTTTTTATAATCTTTTTTAATTTAATATTTTTTCCCATTTAAAATCCGTATTAACTTCAATTAATTTTTTTGATAATAAATTGATTTTTTTTTTCTTATTTTTTTTTAGATAATTAACAACATCATCCATATTATAATTATACTTTTTGTTTTCTTTTTTCATTTTTGATAAAAAATTTTTTACAACTTTAAAATCATTCTTAGTATCAATGGTAAGAGATTGATTTGATCTATGTTTTTTTGGAACATTTAAGGATCCACAAGAAAATTGGTCTTTAAATCTATCAATAAAAAATGTTAAATATTCAGTGTCATCTTTATTTTTAACCATTTTTAATAAAAAACTTAAAAGACTCTTATTAAAAATTTCGACCTCTGTACCTCCTGGTAAATCTTTATTATTTGAATATTCAAGATTTTTTTTAGAGTGAAAATCAATTAGTTTGTCTAAATATTCTGGATCAATTAAAATATCATCTCCAGTAACTCTTACCACAATATCAGCCCCAACCATCTTAGAAGCATCAAAAATTCTTTTTAATACATTTTTCTCATCTCCTCTAAATACCTTAATGCCTTGCTTAGTTGCTATTTTACAAATCTTTAAATCTTCTTTATTTTTAGTTGTTGCTACAACTATATTATCAACTTTATTTGAAATCTTAAGTCTTTGAATTAAATGCTCGATTATCGTCTCACTATTAATAATTTTTAAAGCTTTATTTGCCAATCTTTTTGATTTCAGTCTTGATGTTATTACGGCAGTTATTTTTTTTTTAATTTGAAAATTTGTGATTGCATCATTTTGTTTAATTTTTTTTTTTTAAATTAAAATTTTTAAATTCTTCAACAAAAATAGGAAAAGCTTTTTTATTTGGTGGTCTTTTCATAATTAAATTTTTTGATTCTATTTTTTTTGTATTTTCAAAATCATTTTTCACATACCAAATCTTTTTTACTTCATTTCTATATTTTTTTTCTTGATGACTAAAAGTAAATAAATGTTGTCCAAAACTTGCCTCAATTGTTTTAGCTTTTTTAATGAATTCTTTTAATTCTTTTGGCTCCAAGGAAGAATAATAGTCAACCCCCTTTTTTGATCTATCTAAGGTTACATGTTTCTCTAAAAAATCTAGATCTAAAGAAAGTGAAACAAATGGAATTATAAAATTCATTTCATTATCACCAGCAATATGATCTTGATAGCCATATTTACAATTCTCCTTAAAAATTTCTTTAAATAATTTTATTCTATTTAAGTTTGTATCCTTTACATCTGTAGGATAATTTTGATATCCATGCAAAAGTACAGGTTTAATTTTTTTTTGTCTGAATAATTTAACTGCGTAAGATATTTCACGGAGTGTACTTCCACCTGTGGAAAGAAAAATTAGTTTTTTTTTTGAATTAGCGACTAGGTTGATAAGATTTCTGTTAATCAAATCTGAGGAGTGAACTTTAAATCCGTCGACTTGATCTCTATTAGCAATAGAATAAGATTCCTCTCCAAAAACATCACAAAATATCTTTGATTTTTTTTTTTTTATGCTTCTAAAAATTTTATTCCATTGATTTGAATTAAATGCTTGATTTTTAAAGTGTTTAAATCTTTTATGTGATGGATGTAATAATTCATTTGCAGAATATACCTGAAATTTAACTGCGTCTGCTCCAACCTCAATACACTTGTTCGCTAAATTAATTGCATTAGATATTTTTCCTTGATGAGAATTTGCAATTTCAGCAATAATTTTTGTATTTTTAGTTAATTTATTTTTTTCCATTTATAGGTTTCTTTAAAAGGGCAGCCTTTACAAATAGCTATCGATCCTGCATTACCATTAATATGAGCTTCACGAACTTTATTAATTTCTTTTCCATGCCATACTGTATTCAAGTCTTCAACTTTTCTGTCGGGAATATTATGTTTTTTTGGCATTTCAAGTTCCATCATTTCAAAACCTTTAATTTTTTTTTCAGATTTTTGCTTTACTTTCACATATTCTTTGTCCCCATTTTCATATCCAACTTTATCAAGATATCCTAATGTATGAGTTGCTCCCCAATCGTAACAGCACATTCCAACCTTGCCATCATAAGTCGTTAATAATCTTTGAAATGGCTGTTCACACGGTAATCTCTCATTAGAAATAAAAATATTATTTTTTGAGTCTTTCATTAAAACTGCCTCTCTTCCAAATTTTTTTATAAGATCATTTTTTTTATCTTTTATTTGATTTTCAAATTTTTTATCTAAATCTGCTAAATTTCCACCCCTTTCAGTGTATTGTTTTACTGATACCTCATCTACAATATCTTTAAACAACTTAAAATATTCGTCTTTTTCTTTTCTAGTTTCATCTGTTAGAATCATTTGAATTTTAGTTCTTGGAAATGAAGAATTGAGTTTTTTTCTTATTTTTGAAAAATTTAAAATATTATTATAAATATCATCAAAATTATTTTTACTAAATCTTCCAGGTCTCATTTTTTCGTATATTTTTTTTGTACCTCCATCAAAGGAATAAATCATAATATCTAGACCCGATTTAATAATTTTTTCAGACATTTTTTTATCTAGTTTTGTGGCATTAGTATTTATTATTGTTTCTAAAATTCCCTTTTGCTTTGCATAATCAATGATCTCAGGTAATTTTGGATTTAATAAGGGTTCTCCTCTCCAATTAAATTTCATTGATGGAACCTTCATACTAGATGCTTGATCAATTAATCTAAATGCTAAATCTCTTTTCATTATTTTATCGGGAGTCGAAACATACTGTCGATAACAAAAAGCACATGCTAAATCACAAATAGATGCAACCTCTAAATCAAAACATAATGGATTTGAATTTTCATCTTTAAATTTTTTACCAAAAATTTTTTCTTTAATGGAGTTGAAAGGCTGCTGTTTCCATTTTTTTCTATAATTAATATATTCCTTGATGAATGAATTTAGTAAATTCTTACATTCATCTTTATTTTTATTTTTGGAAATATAAGTATAAGCTTTATTTGATGACATATTTCTGATCATCCATTTTATTCTAGCTTTTTCTCCACCTGACAAGCTTTCTATTGCATATTTTCTATCAATTTTATCACTCTCAAGCTGAAGATCACAACCTATACCCACTATACTTATTTTTGAATTAGACATTTTTATTTAAAATCAATTTTTCAAATTTTTTAATATCTTTTTTTATTTTTTTTCCAATAATTTTTTTATATTCTCTAGCATCAATACCAACATTTGGTCTCAAACAAATTAGATCATTTTCTTTAATAATGTTTCCTTTATCTAAATCTTTATTTAAAAAAACTCCTCTTCTAAATGAAATTAAATGATTACTTTCAATCTCACTAGATGTAGGTTTTTTTATTTTTGATCCTAAAAAACTTCGAATTCTCCTTAAATCAGCAATAAGTTCTTCTGTTTCATGTAGTGTTAATGAAACTTTATGATCTCTAAATCTTTTATTTTTTCTCGTATCAGTAAAATGAAATTCTAAAATTTGCGCACCTAATATGTAAGCTGTTTTTAGTGCTAAGCTTCCGATTGTATGGTCAGAATATCCTGCCGTTATATTTTTTTTTGTGAAATTAGATATAGCAAGCAAATTAGCTTCATCATCGTTTGTTGGATAAGATGAGGTGCATTGCATAATAGCTAAAAAATTTTTTGATTTATATTTTGAATTTATTTTTTTTAAAAAATTAGCAGTAGCTTGAACTTCTTTTAAATATGAAAGACCTGTGGATAAAATAATTGGCTTTCCTCTTTTGGCAAATTCTTTAATAATTGGATAAGCTGTTAAATCACCTGAACCAACCTTATAAAAATCTAAGTAACTATCAAGCCATTCTAAACCTTCAATGTCCCACACTGATGTGAGATATTTAAGACCATTACCCACACACATATCTGCCAAATATAAATGTTGTTTTTTTGTTAATTGAAATTTCTTAAAGTGTTTAAATCTATCAGGTGAAATAATTCTATTCACTAAAGAACTACCCAAATAAAATTGAAATTTTACTACGTCTACATTACTTTTAATTGCTAACCTAGTTAATTTTTTTGCATATTCAAAATCACCTTCGTGATTACCTCCAATTTCAGCAATTAACAGAGGGCCATTCTTTCCTATCCAATTTTTTTTTTTCATTTTAACTATAATTGCCAATCAGATTGATTTGTTGGAAAAATACTTTTTAAATCAAGGATTAAACCATTTTTTTTAATTAATTTTTTTATATTTTTAATTCCCATTTTTAAAAATAACTCATGACCCACTGATATTACAACTGCATCAAAATAATTTTTTAAATTTAATTTTATTTTAATATTTTTGATTTTTTTCTTTAAAATATTTAAAGGAATTAATGGATCATATACGTGTACTTTTGAACCCTTTTTTTCAAGATAGTCAATAGCATCAAATATTTTGGAATTTCTGATATCTGAACAATTTTCTTTAAAAGCAACTCCTAAAAAAAGTACCTTTGTTTTTTTTAAAATTTTTTTTCTTGCTTTTAAAAGACTTATTAGTTTTTTAGCTACATATATGCTCATACTGTCATTGATTTTTCTTCCAGATAAAATAACTTTTGGATTGTAATTTAACTTTCTTGATTTGTAAGTGAGATAATATGGATCAACACCTATACAATGACCACCAACCAGACCAGGTTTAAATTTAATAAAATTCCATTTAGTTTCTGCTGCTTTTAAAATTTTATTAGTGTCAATGTTCATTTTTTTAAAAATTATAGATAATTCATTAATCAAGGCTATGTTAAGATCTCTTTGAGTATTTTCGATAATTTTTGCAGCTTCAGCAATTTTGATATTTTCTGTTAAGTGTGTTTTCATACATATTTTTTTATAAATTTTATCTAATTTTGTTAGTGTAATTTTATTTGAAGCTCCTATAACTTTTACAGTATTTTTTAATTTATACTTTGATTTTCCTGGATTTATTCTCTCTGGGGAGTAAGCAAGGTAAAAATCTTTGTTAAGTTTAAATTTAGATATTTTTTCAATTATCGGGTTACAAATTTCCTCTGTGCAACCTGGAAAAACTGTTGATTCATAAACAATTACTGAATTTTTTTTTAGGTTCCTTGAAACTAATTTTGTTGCTTCAATTAAATTACGAAGATCAGGATTATTATTTTTAGTTATAGGCGTGGGAACAGTAATAAAAAATATGTCTGTTCCCTCTATATCTTTTTCATTATTAGTAAAATTTATCAGTTTAATTTTTTTAATTTCCCTGGGCTTATATTCTCCAGTTATATCCTCATATTTTTTTAGACTTTCAATTCTGCTTTTGTTTAAATCATAAGCATTTACTTTAAAGAACTTTGCGAGTGAAACTGCCAAAGGAAGACCCACATATCCTATCCCTATAACAGTCAATTTATATTCTCTAATCATAATTTTTTGTGTACCATTTTATAAAATTGTAAATACCCTTTTCCAATTTTGTTGTATGAAGCTTAGTTTTAATTACTTTTTTTAATTTATTTAGATCAGCATGGGTATACTTTACATCTCCTTTTTGCATTGGATAATTTAATATTTTTGCTTTTTTGTTCAAAAACTGCTCAATAAATTTTATATATTTTTTAATATTTATTGGATTATTGCTACCAATATTTAAAACTTGAAAAGGTGATGTTGTTTTATTTTTTAAAATTATTTTTTTTGGAATTTTTTTTATTATTTTAAATATTGCATCAACGATGTCATCGACGTATGTAAAGTCTCGAACCATATCACCGTTGTTAAATAGCTTTAACCTTTTATTTTTTTTTATTGCCTCTGTGAATAAAAATAAAGCCATATCAGGTCTTCCCCAAGGTCCATAAACAGTAAAAAATCTTAGTCCGGTCGATGGTAGTTGATGAATATAACTATAAGAATGAGCCATTAATTCATTCGATAATTTTGTAGCAGCATAATAACTTATGGGAGAATTAAGTTTTTGTTCTTCAGAAAGTGGAAATTTTTTACTGTCACCATAAACACTCGAGCTACTTGCAAATACTAAATGCTTAATATTAGAATTTTTTGAACACTCAAGAATATTTGCAAAACCAACCAAATTAGATCTAGTATAATCTCCTGGATTTTTAATTGAGTATCTAACTCCAGCTTGTGCTGCGAGATGAAGCACATAATCAGGTTTAAATTTATCAAAAACTTTTTTTAAATTATTATATTTTGAAATATCAATTTTTTTAAAATTAAATTTTTTATTTTTTTTTAATAATTTGAGTCTATTAAGTTTTAAGTTTCTATCATAATAATCATTTAAATTATCAATACCTAAAACAGAAAACTTAGAATTTAAAAATTTCAATGATGAATGCATACCTATAAATCCAGCTGCACCTGTAATTAAAATTTTCATTTATTAAAATAATTTTTTTTTGATTTATCGTATTTGTTATCTAATTCCTCTTTTAATTCATCATATTCTCTCATTTTTTTTTTCATAAAGTTTATTGTAAGCCTAGTTCTTTCAGCTAGACCGGCTGGCGTAATTACATATTGAAAATATTGAATTTTTTTTTCTTTTTTTTTAAAATTGTTTATTTTTATTAAACCTTTCTCTTTTAAAGCCTTTAAACAATAATTAAGTTTACCTAAGCTAAAACCTAGTTTCTTGGCTAATTCTCTTTGAGAACTATCAGGTTTATTTTGAATACTCCTTAGAACTTGAAAATAATCTTCTATCCCTTTTTTATCTTTCATAATATATTTATTTATGTATAGTGTTCATTAATTGAACAGTAAAGAAAATTTTTGAGGAAAAAACAAATTTGTGCAGCTTAATCAACTTATTGCTTTTTCATTCAAAAATTGTCTTTAAATTTAATTTTTGTTTCAATAAAGATAATGTCTAATTTAAAGAAATAAAAAAAATTTGCTAAATATTAATTTTTGATAAATCAAATTATTTTTTTTCCATATAAATATCTAAGTACTATTCTGGGATTATTTTTAGGTGCAGATCCACGATGAATACAAAGCTCATCAAAAATAACAATACTACCTTTTTTCATTTCAATATCGTATTGAGTGACATTCAAATTTTCTTTATCAATAAAGTTTGTTTGATCTATAAAATTATTATATTTTTCAATCCCAATCTCTTTTAAAATATGTTCTTTAAATTCAAAGTTAAGCATAACATTTCTTAAATCTTGTAAACTCCAATAAGATACTAAAGGAATCTTTTTTTCTAATATAAGTTTTGTAATAGCTTTAACAATTTTATTGCTAGAAGGGATTATTGATAATGAACCATTGTTACTTTTTACATCGGTTAAATAAATAAAGAATTTTAATCCTCTTGGAGATACTTTAGTTTTTTTATCTAAAATTGTAGCCTCTGCAGAATTATAAAAAGAATCTATTGCTAAAAAATTATTTAATTTTTTTTTTGTTAAACCTAAGTCATTGTGCCAAGGTAGTATTTCATTCTGAGATTTTTCTGTAAAATAACTATCTATCTGATTCAACTCAGATTTAGACTCAAAAAACCTATCAGATATTTCTTCAAACTTTAAACTTTTAGCTATTCTTTTTAGATGAAATGATTGGTTAATTTTTTTATAATCAAATTTTAAAGCTTTTATAATGAATTGTTTAAAGAAAACAGGAAACTGACCCTCTCGACTTTTTGGGGTTTTATTATTCAAAAAATTTAAACTATCAAGGGTTTTTTGGTCGAAAATTGACGGGATTGTAGTAAATCCAAAATTATTAATATCAGTTGTAATTTTATCTATATTCATTTTCTAATTTATTTATTTAACAAAAATTAAGAAATAGATCATTTTAAAAATTTTTTTCAGTGCATAAATCAAGCCGATTGAGCTATTAGTACTGGTCAGCTGCACGCATTACTGCGCTTCCACATCCAGCCTATCAACGT